>Ga0335085_10012635_pt1 | contig 12424 bp, 9 predicted proteins | sample Lox_Sample_45_FD_206712 | JGI IMG/M metagenome (GOLD analysis project Ga0335085, IMG submission 206712) | Soil microbial communities from Loxahatchee National Wildlife Refuge, Florida, United States - Lox_Sample_4.5 | ecosystem: Environmental > Terrestrial > Soil > Wetlands | place: USA: Florida...
GAAGGGTGCCACCGCCGCCGTCGTGCGGCGCGGGACGGCCCGGGTGGACGGCCTGCCGTTCTTCGAGGTGGGCGACACGCTCGACGCGCTGGGACTGCTGGGCCGGGCCCGGCGGCGTGCGCTGCCGCCAGGGAGCCCCGTCATCGCGATCACCGGCTCGAGCGGCAAGACGAGCACCAAAGAAATGATCCGCGCGGCCCTCGCGACGCGCTGGCGCGTCCACGCGACGAGCGGCAACCTCAACAACCTGATTGGCGTTCCCCTGACGATTCTCGACGCGCCCCCGGATACCACCGCGCTCGTGGTCGAGGCGGGGGCGAGCATCCCGGGTGAGATCCCGCGCCTCCGCCAGATCATCGAGCCGACGATCGCCGTGATCACGAACGTGGGGTACGCCCACGTCGAGGGATTCGGATCGCTCGAAGGCGTGATGCGGGAGAAGCTCGCGCTCGCCGAGGGGGTTCCGCTCGCCGTCGTGGGTACGGAGCCTCCCGCGCTCGCCACCGCAGCCCGGCGCCGGACCCGGACGATCGTCGCCGGCGGCGACCCCGGGAGCGCGACCGACGTGCACCCCGATCAGGCGGACCTGGACGATGCGGGCCACCCGCGCATCCGCTGGGCGGGGGCGGACGTCACGCTGCCGGTCGTCGGATTCCATCAGATCGAGAATGCGATGCTCGCGGTCGCGGTTGCCAGAGCGGCGGGTGCCGACCCGGCCGCCGCGCTCCGCGCCCTCGCCCACGTGCGCCTGCCGCCCGGGCGGGCCGACGTGCGCGAGGTGGGTGGGCTGACCGTGATCGACGATACCTACAATGCCAACCCGGGGTCGGTGCACTGGGCGGCGCGGTTCGCCCACTGGCTGGCGGGGCGGCGGGGCCGGCCCCTCGCGGTGGTGGTCGGCTCGATGTTGGAATTGGGCGCAGAGAGTGCAAGATTGCACGCGGCGGCAGCCCGGGAAATCGCGGCGCTCCAGCCCGCGCTGATCGCCGCCGTGGGGGAGTTCGTTCCCGCATTCGCGTCGCTCGGTCTCGCACCCGGCCCTCGCTTCCTCGCGGCGCCGGACGCGGAGGCGCTGGGCCCCCGGCTCAAAACGGCGCTCAAGGGGGACGAGATCGTCCTCCTCAAGGCGTCACGCGGCGTGGCGCTCGAGCGCGTGCTGCGGTATCTGACCTGACACCATCGCCCGAGGGCAATCGGACGTGCTCTATCACCTGCTCGCGCCGCTCGCCAAGCACCTGATCCTCTTCAATCTCTTCAACTACATCACCTTTCGCGCCGCGGGCGCGACGGTGACGGCGTTGGTGCTGGCGTTCCTATGCGGGCCGCCGGTCATCGAGCGGCTGCGTCAGCGCAAGGTGGGGCAGGTGATTCGCGCCGAAGGGCCGGCCAGCCACCAGGGCAAGCGCGGCACGCCTACGATGGGCGGGATGCTCATTCTCCTCGCCACCATCGTCCCCACCCTCCTGTGGGCACGGCTCGACAGTCGCTACGTCGTGGTCGCTCTGATCGCCACCCTGTGGATGGGCGCCATCGGGTTCATAGACGACTACCTGAAGATCGTGCGCGGCAAGTCGCAGGGCCTCGTGGCCCGCTGGAAGCTGGCGGGTCAGATCTCGCTGGGGATCGTGCTGGGGCTCGTGCTCGTCGTCTGGCCTCTGGCACCGGACCTGCCGGCGGCGTCCACGCAGGTCCCGATCTTCAAGTACATCCTCATCGTGATGCCGTGGCCCCTGTACGTCGGGTTCGTCACGCTCGTGGTCACGGGCAGCTCGAACGCGGTGAACCTCACCGACGGGCTGGACGGCCTCGCGACCGGCCTGACCGCCATCGCCGCCGGAGCGTTTGCGGCCTTCGCCTATGTCTTCGGACGCTTCGACTGGAGCCGCTACGTCGGCGTCTACTTCCTGAACGGCGCAGCCGAGCTGACGATCTTCTGCGGGGCGCTGGCCGGCGCGGCGCTGGGATTCCTCTGGTTCAATGCGCACCCCGCCCAGGTGTTCATGGGCGACACGGGCTCCCTCGCCATCGGCGGTGCGCTCGGTACGGTGGCGATCTTGCTCAAGGCGGAGTTCCTGCTGCTCATCGCGGGAGGCGTGTTCGCCGCCGAGGCGGTGTCCGTGATTCTCCAGACGGGTGTGTATCGCTGGCGCAAGAAGCGGCGCGGCAAGGAGTACGCCGACGCGCACCGGGTGTTTCGCATGGCGCCGCTGCATCATCACTTCGAGAAGCTGGGGTGGGCGGAGCCGCAGGTGGTCATGCGCTTCTATATCCTGGGCGTGCTCTGCGCCGCGATCGCCCTTGCCACGCTCAAGGTGCGATGATCCCGAACGCCTGGCGCGGCAAAGAGGTCGCCGTGGTTGGGCTGGGGAAGAGTGGTATCGCCGCCACACGGCTCCTCGCGCACGAGGGCGTGCGCGTGTACGCAAGCGATCGCGCGGCGCAGCCGCCGGGCGCGCCGGACCTCGCGGCGTTGCGGGGGCTTGCGGGCGTCGAGATTCAGGTCGGCGGCCACGACCTCGAGCGCATCGCGCGGGCAACCGCCGTCGTCGTCTCCCCCGGAGTGCCTCCCGACGCCCCGCCCCTCGCCGCCGCCGGACGAGCGCATGTCCCGATCCTCTCCGAGCTCGACCTCGGCTTCACCGCGCTCGCGGGCACGCGCTGCATCGCGGTCACGGGGACCAACGGCAAGACCACGACCACGGCGCTCGTCGCGCACCTGTTGCGCACGGCGGGCATACACGCGGAAGCGGCGGGGAATATCGGACGTCCATTGAGCGAGGCGGCTCTGGTAGCGGCGCCGTTCCAGTGGCTCGCGGTCGAGGCGTCGTCGTTCCAGCTCCACGACAGTCCGCACTTCGCTCCCGACATCGGGATCGTCACGAACCTCGCGCCCGATCACCTCGACCGCTATGCCTCGGTCGAGGAGTACTACGACGACAAACGCCTGCTCTTCCGGAATGCGACCGCACGGCAGGTCTGGGTGCTGAACGGCGACGATGCGGCGGTCGAGGGGTTGGCGCGAGGCGTGGCGGGGCGCGTCGTGCGGTTCTCCCTGCGCGGGAAGGCCGATGGCTGGTACGACGCCGCGACGCAGCGCCTCCGGCTGGGCGACGCGGACCTGCTGCGCCGTACCGACCTCCCGCTGCTCGGCAATCACAACGTCGCGAACGCTCTCGCGGCGGGCCTGGCCGCAGACGCTGCGGGCGTCATGCCCTCCGACGTCGCCAAGGGTCTCCGTTCGTTCAAGGCCCTGCCGCACCGCCTCGAGCCCGTGCGCGAAGTGAACGGCGTGCTCTGGATCAACGATTCCAAGGCCACGAACATCGCCTCAACCGTCGTGGCGATCGAAGCGATGGACCGGCCGTTCGTCCTGCTGCTGGGTGGCCGCCACAAGGGCGAGCCGTACACGCGGCTCGCGCCTCTGCTCAAGGACCGCTGCCGCCTCGTCATCGCGTACGGTGAAGCAGGGCCGCTCGTCGAAGGGGATTTGCAGGGGAAGGTCCCCCTCGAGCGCGGCACCACGTTCGAGGACGTGGTGGGCCGAGCCTGCCGCGCCGCGAAACCGGGGGACGCGGTGCTGCTCTCTCCCGCCTGCTCGAGCTACGACATGTTCACCAACTACGAGGAGCGCGGGGGCTTGTTCCGCCGGCTGGTGGCCGCCCTGTGATGGACCGACGGTGGGAAACGCGGCTGCTCGCGCTCGTCGCCTCGATCCTCGTCGTGTTCGGCGTCGTGGCGGTGTACGGGGCTTCGAGCCTCGTCACCACGCCGCTGGGCGAGGTCGGCGCCGGCTTCGCCCTGCGCCAGCTGCTGGGGGCGATCGTCGGCGGGGCCGTCGCGGTCGCCCTCGCGCGGTCGGATTATCGGGGTTGGCAGCGCGCCGCCTGGCCGCTCCTCGCCGTCACCGCGCTGTTGCTCGTCATCCCGCTGCTCCCGTTCACGCATTCGATCGCGCCCACGATCAACGGGGCGCGGCGCTGGGTGACGCTCTCGGCGGTGAGCGTCCAGCCATCCGAGATCGCCAAGTTCACCGTCGTCATCTGGACGGCGATGCTGGCCGCCAAGAAGGGCGAGCAGATCCGGACCTTCCAGCGCGGGCTGCTCCCGTTCCTCGCGATTCTCATACCGCTCCTCGCCCTGATCTTCTTCGAGCCGAACCTGTCGATGGCGCTGCTCGTGGGCCTGCTCGCCGGCGTCGTCCTGTTCAGCGCCGGCGCGCGCATCGGGCACTTTCTCGCGGTCGGCGTGGTGAGCGTGCCGGTGATGTTCGGTGCCGTCGCGAGCGCGCAGTATCGGCTGGCGCGCGTTCTCACCTTCCTCAACCCGGGGAGCGCGCCCTCGGAGGCGACGTGGCAGGTCCATCAGTCGCTCGTGGGGATCGGTGCCGGGCGGCTGCTGGGGGTGGGACTGGGCCAGGGCCAGCAGAAGCTCGGCTACCTCCCGTACGCGTACTCCGACTTCATCTTCTCGACCATCGGCGAGGAATGGGGCTTCCTCGGTGTGAGCGTCATCTTCGCGCTCTTCACCATCTTCTGCTGGCTGGGCTTCCGCATCGCGCGCAGCGCGAACGATCGGTTCGGCCAGCTCGTCGCCGTCGGCCTGACAGGGTTGATCGGCATCTCCGCGATCCTGCATGTCGGCGTCACGCTCGCGCTGCTCCCGGCCACCGGCGTCACGCTGCCGTTCATCTCCTACGGCCGCTCGAGCCTGTTCATCTCGATCGTCGTGACGGGAGTGTTGATCAGTGTGGGGCAGAGACGGAGATGATCGACTGCGAAATGGGAGGTGTGAAATGCGAAATGCGAAGTGCGGAATGCGGAATTGATGGGACCGGCTTCGATCGGGGTCTCAGGCCTGTGGATCGAACCTGGCCTTGCAATTTCGCATTCCGCACTTCGCCTTTCACATTGTGGTGCGGGGAGTGGCGGTGAACGTCCTCATCGCCGGCGGCGGCACCGGCGGCCATCTCATCCCCGCCCTCGCGCTCGCCGAGGCGCTCCGCGACGCTCGGCAGGACGTCGATCCGGTGCTGGTGGGAGCGGTCAGGGGCATCGAGGCCCAGCTGCTCGAGCGCTATCCCTATCGCTACCACCTGCTCCCGCTCGAGCCGTTGTATCGCCGGGCGTGGTGGCGCAATGCGCGCTGGCCGCTCGTGCTGGGGCGGGTGTGGCCCGCGATCGGTCGGCTGCTCGACGCCGAGCGCCCGGCACTCGTGATCGGGACCGGCGGCTATGCCGCGGGCCCCGTCGTCTGGCGGGCGCAGTGGCGCGGCATCCCCACGGCCCTCCAGGAGCAGAACGCGTTCCCCGGCTTCACCACGCGTCTCCTCGCGCGGGGCGCCCGTCAGGTGCACCTCGGCTTTCCCGAGGCGCGGGAGCGGATCGCGATCGGCAATCGCACGGAGGTATTCGCGTTCGGCAATCCGATCCGGCCACCGCAGCCGGGCGATCGCGACGCGGCTCGGGAGGAGCTGGGACTCGACAGCCCGCGACCATGCGTGCTGCTATTCGGCGGCAGCCAGGGCGCGCGGGCCTTGAACGAGGCACTGGCGGGCGCGCTCGAGGCGGGCGCGCTGCGCGGCGTGAACGTGCTGTGGGGCACAGGGGCCGCGCACGTGGCGGGGCTGTCGCACTACAACTTTCCCGGCCGCGTAGTGGTGCGAGGTTTCTTCGATCCGATCGCGCCGGCGTATCGCGCCGCCGATCTCGTGGTGTGTCGGGCGGGGGCGATGACCGTCGCCGAGCTGTGCGCGTGGGGCAAACCGAGCATCCTCGTGCCGCTGCGCACGGCCGCCGCCGATCATCAGACGTACAACGCGCGCGCGCTCGCGGAGGCGGGGGCCGCGGTGCATCTCCCGGAGCGCGAGCTGAACCCGCGCGCGCTCGCTCGGGCCATCGCGGATCTCTTCGACTCGCGGACGAAACTCGACGCACTTGCGAGCCGGGCCTTGGAGCGGGGGCGACCCGACGCGGCCCGAGCCATTGTGTCAAGAATTTTGACGCTCGCGGATTCGAACCCGTAAGTCTTTCGCAAGTTTCGCATTTTCCTTATATTAGCTCCCCACTAATGACCTTGTTTGGCACCGGCGATCCCCGTCCGATTCACTTCATGGGTATCGGCGGAGCAGGGATGAGCGGACTGGCGCTCTTGGCCAGGGAGCAGGGTCTAGTGGTCACGGGATGTGATGCCGACCCCTCAGGAGCCGCCGATTTGGCAGCCTTGGGGGTGGAGATATGGCGGGGCCACGATCCGGCGCACGTGGCGGAAGCACGTGCGGTGATCGTGACGGCTGCTGTAGCAGGGCAACACCCGGAGCTCGAGCGAGCGCGCGCCCTTGGAATTCCCGTGGTGCGCAGGGCCGATGCCCTTGGCCAGGCCGTCGCTGGGGGGACGCTGGTAGCAATAGCCGGAACCCACGGCAAGACGACCACGACGGTGATGGTCACAGAGGCTTTGGCGGCCGCCGGGCGAAATCCTACGGGACTCGCCGGCGGCCGCGTCGCTAGGTGGGGTGGAAACGCGCTGCTGGGAGGCCGGGAGCTGTTCGTGGTCGAGGCCGATGAGTACGACCGCGCCTTCCTGTCGCTCGCGCCGACGGTGGCGGTCGTGAACAACGTCGAGGCGGATCACCTCGAGTGCTACGGCGACGTGGCGACGCTCGAGCGGGCCTTCGCCGAGTTCGCGGGCCGGGCGCGGCAGGTGCTCGTCGGGGCGGACGACGCGGGCGCGTTGCGGGTGGCGGCGGCGCTCCGGGTGCCGGTGCGGCGCGTCGGGGCCGCCGCGGACGCGGACGTCAAGATCCAGGACGTTGTCCTCGCCCCCGACGCGTCGAGCGCGCGAGTGCGGTTGTCGGACGGTGCCGAGATACCGATTCGCCTGCGCGTGCCGGGCATGCACAACCTGCGTAATGCGGCGATGGCACTGGCAGTCGTGGAAGCATTGCGGGCGGACCGGGCGCGGGCGGTCGCGGCACTCGAGCGGTTCACCGGCGTAGCGCGACGGTTCGAACGGGTGGGGGACGCGGGTGGCGCGACGGTCGTGGACGACTACGCGCATCACCCGACCGAGGTGCGGGCCACGCTCGCTGCAGCCCGGCAGGTGTTTCCCGGGCGGCGCCTCGTGGCGGTGTTTCAGCCGCACCTGTACTCGCGGACAGCGCTGCACGGCGATGCGCTGGGTCGTGCATTGGCGGAGGCTGACGTCGTAGTGGTGGCGCCCATTTACGCGGCGCGGGAGCAACCGATGCCGGGAGTGACGGCGGAGCTGGTGGCGCGAGGCGCAGCGCGCGCGGGTGCGGCGGTGACTGCCGTCCGCGATCGCACGGCGCTCGTCGAGCGGGTCGCCGGGCTGATTCGGCCCGGGGACGTCGTCTTCACGCTCGGCGCGGGCGACATCACGCAGGTCGGGCCGGCACTCGTGACCCAGCTGGGCGCGCTCGGCGCGGGATGGGGGCACGGCAGATGAGACGACGCGGCCGCCGACGGCAGGGGAGACGGCGGGCCGCGGCCGGCGTCGCGATCCTCGCGGGGGGGGCCATCCTCTGGCTCGGTGCTCCGCGCTTGCTCGAGCAACTGACCATGTTTCGCGTTCGGCAGGTTGAGCTGGTAGGCGTCAAGCGTCTCGCACCCGACGCAGTCCTCAGCGCGCTGCGTCTGCCTGCGGGCGCGAGCGTCTTCACCGACACAAGACTGCTCGCCGATCGGATCAAGGGGTTGCGCGGCGTCGCGACCGCGTCCGTGGTACGGCGCTGGCCCGCCACGCTGGAAGTGCGGGTGAGCGAAGTGGAAGCCGCCGCGTTCGTGCCCGTCGTTCCCGGGGGCAGCCTGGTTGCGGTGGACTCCGCCGGCGATCCCCTGCCGTTCGATCCCGAGCGGACCGGTCTCGATCTCCCCGTCGCCAGCGCCGACCGCGGCGTCGTCGCCGTGCTGGCGGTCGTGCAGGCGGTGAATCCGACCATGTTTCAGAGCGTGATCACGGCGCGCGCCATGGCGCGCGGCGCCGTCGTGCTCGACCTCGGCTCCCACCGCATCCTGTTGGGCCGCGACGCGGGTCCGATGGAGATTCGCGCGGTCGCGCTCGTGGCGCGCGATCTCGCGGCCAAGGGCCGCCGGTACGCCGAGCTCGACGCCCGCTTTGCGGGGCAGGTCGTGGTTCGGCGGCGCCCCTCCGGGGACCGGGGGACCGCGTGACCCGCGAGCGGCGGCTCGTTGCCGGTCTCGACCTGGGCAGCACCAAAACATGCGCCGTGGTCGCGGAGGTGGTCGGAGACCTGCCGCGCGCGCCGGTGGCGAAGATCCTCGGCGTCGGGCTTGCCAAGAACGGCGGGGTCCGCCGTGGCATGGTGCGCGATCTCGAAGAGACCACGCGCTCGGTGGTCGCCGCGCTGCGCGATGCGCAGCGGATGGCCGGCGTCAAGGTTCAGGCTGTGACCTGCGGCGTCGCGGGCGAGCACGTCGCGGCGCGTCCGTCCTCGGGTGTCGTGGCGGTGAACGGCGAAGAGATCACCGCGACCGACGTGGCCCGCGTCAACGAAGTCGCCCGCGCCGTCTCGCTCGGCAAGGACAGCGAGCTGTTGCACGACATTCCTCAGGAGTACGTCGTCGATCAGCAGCGCGGCATCTCGGACCCCGTGGGGATGACCGGCACGCGGCTCGAGGTCGAGATGTACCTGGTCACGATGCAGGCGACCGCCGCCCAGAACCTGCGCAAGAGCGTGGAGCGCGCCGGATACCGGGTGGCGGACCTGGTGCTCGAGCCGCTCGCCGCGTCGTACGCGGTGCTGACCGATGACGAGCGGGAGCTGGGCGTGGCGCTGGTCGAGGTGGGCGGGGCGTCGACCGGTGTGGCGGTGTTCCACGAGGGGAAGATTCGCCACCTCGCGTCCATCAAGTACGCCGGGGCGCAGGTCACGACCGATTTGGTGCAGGTGCTCGGCGTCACGCAGACGGAAGCCGAGCGCCTGAAAGAGCGGCACGGCGTCGCGTACACGCCGCTCGTGGATGCGACGGAAATGATCAGTCTCCCGTCCACGCCGGGGCAGGGCGCGCGACAGGCATCGCGCGAGCTCCTGTCGAACATCATTCACGAGCGCGTGGACGAGATCTTCGACCTCGTCGCCCGCGAGTTCGAGCGGGCGGGATACGGCGGCGGCCGTCTGCCTGCCGGCGTGGTGCTGACGGGAGGGACGGCGCATCTCCCGGGGATGGTCGAGCTGGCGCGCGAGGCGTTCGCGTTGCCGGTGCGAGCGGGGGCGCCCGAGCAGAGCATCTCCGGGTTGGTGGACAGCGTGCAGGCCCCGCGCTACGCCGTAGGCGTGGGGCTCGTGCTGTACGCGGCGCGGAAGCTGGCACACGGTGTGGCGCCCGGCGCGTCGGTGGCGCGCGCGGGCGGAGCAGGAATGGACCGGTGGATCGGACCGCTCAAGCGGTGGCTGCAGGACTTCTTCTGATCGGAGACCCGAGGGGACTATGATCTTCGAGCTCGAAGAGACGGTATCGCAGAACGCGCGCATGAAGGTGATCGGCGTCGGCGGCGGCGGTGGGAACGCGCTGAACCGCATGGTGGACGAAGGACTGCCCGGCGTGGAGTTTATCTCCGTGAACACCGACGCGCAGGCGCTGCTCAACAACAAGGCCGACGTCAAGGTGCAGATCGGCAAGAAGCTCACGCGCGGGCTCGGCGCGGGTGCGCGTCCCGAGATCGGCCGCCAGGCGATCGAGGAGAACCGCGACGAGGTGCTCCATGCGCTGCACGGCGCGGACCTCGTGTTCGTCACCTGCGGCATGGGCGGCGGCACCGGCACCGGATCGTCGCCGATCATCGCGCAGATGGCCCGCGACATCGGCGCGTTGACCATCGGCATCGTGACGAAGCCGTTCCTGTTCGAGGGCCGCAAGCGGCTGCGCCAGGCGGAAATGGGCATCGCCGAGCTGAAGCGGCACGTGGACACCATGGTCGTGGTGCCCAACGAGCGGCTGCTCGCCGTCGTCGGGAAGGGGATTCCGTTCCAGGACGCCCTGAAGAAGGCGGACGACGTGCTGCTGCACGCCACGCAGGGGATCGCGACGCTGATCTCCGTCACGGGCATCGTCAACGTCGATTTCGCCGACGTGCGCACCGTGATGCAAAGCGGCGGCGCGGCCATCATGGGAACCGGCACCGGCCGCGGCGAGAATCGCGCGATGGAGGCGGTACAGCAGGCGATCTCGAGCCCGCTGCTCGACAACGTCTCGATCACGGGCGCCACGGGCGTCCTGATCAACATCACGGGCGGCGAGGATCTGACGCTCGGCGAGGTGACGCAGATCTCCGACGTCGTGAAGGACGCCGCCGGCGAGGAAGCCGAGATCATCTTCGGCACGGTGAACGATCCGGCGATGCACGGAGAGATCCGGGTGACGGTCATCGCGACCGGCTTCGACAAGGCGGCGGCAGCGACCGATGCGACCGGCCGCGCGGCGCCGGGGGTGCTCCCGTTCCGCGAGCGGCAGGCGCGTCCCACGCCGGCCCCGGTGCCGGGATACACCAAGCCGGTGGAGACGGTGGTGAAGCGCCCGCTCGCTCCACCCCCCGTCGGGGACGTGAACGAGCTCGAGATACCGACCTTCATCCGGCGCCAGATGGACTGATGGCGCGGCGTACGAGCCACTACGTCGCGAGCAGTGCGCTCGTGGTCGCCGCGCTCGCGTGGGCCACACGGGACGCGTGGCCGGGCCGGCGCGCACTCACCGCGCCACCGATCCGGGTGGACCGGGCGTACGTGGAGTACGCCGACACGCTCGCGCGGCGCGAGACGGTGTCCGGGGTGCTCGCGCGCGGGGGCATCGCCGGCGGCGACGGGGCGGCGTTGCTCGCCGTCGCCACCAACCTTCCGGTGCGCCGCCTGCGGCCGGGACTCGTGCTCCAGTTCCGCCGTCTCCAGACCGACACCATCCCCGATCGCGTCGTCGTCCGGCTCTCCCCCGAGCGCCGGCTGCGGTACGAGCGTGGCGCCGCCGGGTGGGTGGAGTACGTCGAAGCCATTCCCTGGACCATCTCCCGCCTGCGGGTCACGGGCGTGATCGAGACGAATCTGTACGACGCGCTCGACAAGGCGATGCCCGACGCCGTGCTCCCGGCCGGCGAGCGGCGTGCGCTCGCGTGGGCCATCGCCGACGTGTACGACTGGCAGGTCGACTTCACCCGCGACGTGCGGCCTGCCGACCGCTTCCGCGTGGTGCTCGAGCGCCTCGAGTCCGCGGAGGGCGAGCGCCGCTTTGGCCGCGTGCTCGCGGCTGAGGTGGAGGTGGCGCGGGCGCCGCAGTACGCGTTCTTCTTCAGCGACGAGTCGGACCGGGTGTCCGGGTTCTTTGACGAGCGGGGCCGCTCGCTCAAGCGCGCGTTTCTCCGGGCTCCGCTCCAGTTCCGGCGCATCTCGAGCGGCTTCGGCGAGCGCTATCACCCCGTGCTGCACATCTGGCGCAATCACGAAGGCATCGACTTCGCGGCGCCCTACGGCACCCCGGTTCGCGCGACGGCCGACGGCATCGTGACCGTGGTCGGTCGCGACGAAAGGGGCTACGGCAACCTGATCGAGCTCCGCCACGCGAACGGGATCCGGACGCGCTACGGGCACCTCTCGGCGTTCGCGCGCGGGTTGCGCGTGGGCCGGGCCGTGGAGCAGGGGGAGACCATCGGGTACGTCGGCTCGACGGGCCTCTCGACGGGCCCGCATCTCCACTACGAATTCCTCGTGAGCGGCCGCCCGGTGAACCCGCAGCGCAAGGACATGGGCGCGGGCACGCCCGTCCCCCGCGAGCTGCGTGCCGCCTACGACTCCGTCCGTCTCCATTTGCAGACGGAGCTCGAGCATCACCCCGCCTCACCGAGCGACGTCGCGCGCAGCGATTAGCTTCCTGCTTCACCGTGGAACTCTATCCCGCCGTTGACGTGCAGGGCGGGCGCGTCGTCCGCCTGCAACAGGGCGTGGCGGATCGCGCGACCGCGTACGCGGACGACCCCGTCGCGGTCGCCCGGGACTTCGCGCGCGCCGGCGCCCGCTGGGTGCATTTCGTGGATCTGGATCGCGCGTTCGGCCGGGGCGACAACCGCGACATCGCGCGGGCATTCCTCGCGGCGACCACGGTGCGGGTCCAGGTGGGGGGCGGACTGCGCACGCAGGACGCGATCGAAGAGATGCTCGACTGGGGTGCGACGCGAGTCGTCATCGGCACCAAGGCCGCGACCGATCCCGCCCTGGTGGACCTGTTGCTCGCGCGGCACGGCCCCGAGCGCCTGGCGGTCGGGATCGACGCCAAGGCGGGGCGGGTCGCCGTGCGCGGCTGGACGGAGGTGTTCGACCTCACCGCCTTGGACCTCGCCAGGCGGGTGCAGGGCCAGGGGGCGCGCACCGTGATCTACACCGACGTGGCGCGCGACGGCATGC
>Ga0335085_10012637_pt1 | contig 12423 bp, 11 predicted proteins | sample Lox_Sample_45_FD_206712 | JGI IMG/M metagenome (GOLD analysis project Ga0335085, IMG submission 206712) | Soil microbial communities from Loxahatchee National Wildlife Refuge, Florida, United States - Lox_Sample_4.5 | ecosystem: Environmental > Terrestrial > Soil > Wetlands | place: USA...
TCCCTCCTTGCTTCGGCTATTGTACCGGAATCGTGGTTTCTGGCAACAGCCCTTGACCCGCTGCAGGCTCTCAGCCGAAAGCAATACTCTTTATGAAGTGCTGCCGGAGGGAGTTTCGTTACTGAATCGAGTGGGCTATTCCAGCAATTGGCATCTCTGCCGGGCGGGGGTCTTGAAAGCCAGAGTGGCGGGCGTTTCGCCGGGGTAATAGAGCGGCTCAAGGACTTCCTAACTTCCGCAGCTCCGGGAGAGTCAGGCACCGTTCGCAAGTTGGAGCGGCCGATGCTTCATCGCGTTCGCCTGCGAGGCTCGCCTCCAGGGATCGCGGTAGATTCAGCAACGGAGAGCTGGGCATTCCCTGTCAGCGAGTACATAACCATTTCGACGGCCCAGTTTGGACGGGTAGTCTGCCTTATACGGCCAATCTCTGCCCGTTATCCGGCCGGGTAGAGTTTGCGGGTTTCCGCGAGGATTTTGATGAGCCGATTGGCGAGCTGGTCGAGGCGATGCTTGGCAGCGCCGTCCGGCAGCGAACGACGGAACATCTCGATAGCATGTTGGGCGAACAGTAGCGAATCGACGACACCCTCCAGACCACCGCGTGGCGAAGAGCTCGGTGCTTTCGGTTGCGGTGCGAGATGCCGAGGTTGCGATCGGGCCAGATGAAATTCGCGTTGCAAATCGCTTCCAGCAACATCGACGTAGCGCATCGTCATCTCGGGATTAACGTGCCCGAGCAGCTTCATGAGCGCAGGCAAGCCCACGCCGGCGCGCACCATCTCGCTGGCATATGTGTGCCTGAGCTGGTGCGGCACGATTCGGGTGCGGATGCCGGCCGCAGCGACAACGTCGGGAAGATATGAACGCAGTTGCTTGACGAGAGTTTGCTTGTTTCGAGGGCGGGCCAGGAGCCTGCCGTCTAACGGGAGCGGGTCAAAGGAACGGAAGAAGCGCAAACGATGAACGATTCGACAGACAAACGAATCGATCGGGACCATGCGCTCGGTCTTTAGCTTGCCGAGTGGAACGTGAATGGCCCACTGATCCGGGCCAGCGTTGTGAAGGCACTCATAAGCAAGATCGACGCACTCTCCGATGCGCATTCCGGTGTGGCGCATCAGCAGCAGGACATTGGAGGGCAGATCATTGCGGCGGAGCAGTTCCTGCTGAATTAGATGATCCTGCTGAGCGGTGAGGGCGCGTGGTAGCCGTTGCGGAGCGCGCGGAATGTCCTCGCGACGGATCAGATGGGCCAGATCAGGGACCTCCGCGCTCCAAGCAAGTTCTTCCAGCATGCAGCGCATCAGCAGCAGGCGTGCGATATAGACCGCGGGCACCAAGTTCTGTGAGCGCAGATCGACAAACCAGCCGAGAATGTGCGGATCGCGGCGCAGTTGATTCAGGGATTCAATGGCGGGATGCTGCTCACCAAGATAGATGAGAAAGCAGCGGGCCACGGCACGATACTGCCGGACAGAGGCGGGAGCGAGAGCTGCCGTCAGAGAGTCAATCGCTCGTTGGAACTGCTGCACCAACGGATGTTCGAGCGGTGCATAACGACAGAGTTTCACGATGTTTTGCCCGGTACGGGCCTAATGTGCTGCGCCACGGCTTTCGCATATTGCTGGTAGACCTCGAGAGGGGTGACTTCGACATACACCATCGTCGTTTCAATCCGCGCATGGCCCATCAACTGCATGAGGGCCGGTAGGCTAACGCCTGCGCGGACCATATCTGAAGCAAATGTGTGACGAAACCGGTGTGGGTTGGCCTTCTTCACGCCGGTAGTGCGACGATGATATCGAAACAAAGAGCGCAATCCTGCCGGGGTCATACGGGTGCCGCGAGCGGGGCCTTTCAGAGAAACAAACAGGGCGTCCGTAGCAGTCTGCGGCCGTTCGAGCCGCAGATAGTAATCCAGGAGCTCCGTTGCCTCCGGAGCCAGCGGCAGGAATCGTGTCTTGTTGCCTTTGCCGCGCACCCGGATCTGCGATTCCGATAACAGCAAGTCGTCCCGCCGTAGATCCAAGACCTCTTGCGAGCGAAGCCCCTGCAGCAGCATCAGTCCCACGATGGCCAGATCCCGCGAGTTCTGAAAGCTGGACCAGAATCTTGCCACCTCGTCCACAGACAGAGGCACGATGGTTCGTTTGGCAGTCTTGACGCGCAATCGGCTTAAGGCAGGCCGCGGCTTGCCGATGCCCATGGGCGCTCGCTGCCAGTATGTCGACTGGAGTGCTGGAGCGACCTGACCGGGGGCGCCAGGAAAGGCGATGCGCAAGGCGCGATCGACGATGGCAACACGTTGGTTGATAGTGGCGCCCGTCAACTCACGTTCTTGACTGGACTGGAATCGCACATAGTCGAGCAACGTCGATTCGGTAAGATCGTCTTTTGTGACCGCGTCGGTGTGGTGAACACTCTCCCACCAACGAAGGAAGTGCAACAACTCATGCGCGTAGGTTCGCAAAGTAGCGTCTGCCAGACGGCGGAGGGTTTCGTAATCGAGGTACTGGTTGAGCCATTCGATCTCACGGCCGGTGGTCCGTTCAACGACCCGATACGGGCACCGCACATGGTTGTTAGAGGGCTTGGAAACTACGCGGAAGGTCATCATCTCGCCGCCTCCAGAAGGCACTGGAACTGGTGTGCATCAACCGCCCTGGACAAAGAAGCTGTTCGGATCGTGGCCATCGGGCAGCGCGACGGTGCGCACGTTTACGCCTTGCTCAGCGAGCCGATAGGCAAGTGCCTGAGCCGCCTGCTGGCCGCTGCCGTTCCTATCGACATCAAAAGTCAGATAGACGGTTCGCGGACCGTCGCAGAGTTGACGAAACTGGCGCGTATTGAGGTTGGTGCCCATCGAACAGGTGATGTTGTGGAAACCGGCTTGCCACAAGGCGGCGTAGTCGAACAGACCTTCGACCAGAATCACCTCTGGATATAGGCGGACCTGGTCCCATGAGTACAAGCCACCTTTGACGCCCGGCAGGAAACGATGAGGTGGCGCCGCAGTGGACAGGCTGCGGCCATAGAGGTTTCCCTCCAGCGGAAACACCACGCGATGTCTGTAGGTGTCGTAGCCAGAGGCGGTCACCAAGCCGGCTTGACGTAAAACCTGGAGCGGGTAACCCAGCTGCATCAGCTGAGCACGCAAGCATCCGCCGGGCGCATAGCCGATCCGCATGTGCTCGATGAGTTCCGGAGAGTGGATGCCACGCTGCTGTAGATAGGCGACGGCCTCGGCGTGACGATGCAATTGCATGCGATAGAAGCCGGCGGCTTCATGCAATAACGGCGGCAAACCGCGCCATTGGTGCAGTAACGCCACCGCTTCTGGGAACTTCACCTGATGGTAGAGTTCGACGAAACGAATGATGTCGCCACCGCGACGGCAGCCATAGCAGTGGAAAAGATTTTTGTTGGGGTCAACGAGCAAGCTGGGCTCGTGATCGGCGTGCAGCGGACAAAGCCCCAGGAAGCGGCCGAAGCCGATGGGCCGTGCCTGTTGCCAATCGTGTGCTTGCAGATACTCGAGCAACGGAATCTGTTGTTTCAGTTCATCGAGAGCTCTTCGAGTCACGGACTGCTTGCCTCGATCCGCAGAATACGGCAGGCCGCGCCGAGATCCCAGGCAAGGATGGTGGGTGTTCGCAGAAAGTGCTTGCCCCCAACTCCGGCTTTTAGCCAGGAGCACACGCTAAGCAGTCGCCGTTGCGCCCATCGGCGCAAGGTAGAGGGATCCGGCAGACGGGTGGGATCTTTGCAGTGCGGCGCGGCTTGCTCAACGGATTCCCCTGCGACAAGCCGCTCACACGCATCCTCGCGACAGCGGAGGGTGTAGTGTGCCGACGGTGCAAGCCAAATGGGCAAGATCGTGAAGGTCTTCTTGCACGGCGGACAGACTCCACGGCGCACCCAGATCGATTCGCGTCGGTCGTCGTGGCTCTGGCGGAGCCGGCGCCCATGGCCGATGATCGTGTCGTCTTGGCAGACTGGACATCGCCGCGGCAGGAGGGCCAGCGGGATCACCCCGGGTCGATGTTGTCTTTCGCCTCTGGCAGTGCGATAAAAAGAATCACGGCTGGCGTGAAGGCCGCCGCTGACCGTCGCTGCCAAGTTTCGATCTGAGGGCTGGCCTTCACCCTCCCGGTAGAATCAGTTTCGAACGAAAAAAGAATACTGCTTTCGGATCGGCTCCGCAGCCGGCTATGCAGGGTGGAATGCCCCAATGTCCGTAGAACAAACCGATGTGGTGGACATCATAAGCATTGATCGCCAGACCGGCCAGGTCGTTCTCACGATTAGCGACCACCTGGACTGGGCCGACAGCATTGGGCACCAGGCAATCCTTCAGAAGAAGCTCAACACCTATCTGGCCTTTGTTGAAAGCGGAGAAATCCTAGCAGAATACCCCAAAGCCAAGGACCGTCCGGTGGCATTCAAGGTGGTGTTCCGGGTCCCACCAGATGACTCAGGACGGACTTTTGTTGCGAAAGCGCGAGAGGTGATCGAATCCGCTGGTTTCACTCTCCGCGACGAAGTCTTCACCGGTGGCCGGCTCAACTGAACCCGTCCCAAGCGAAATCAACATTGGCCGGTTATAAACGCCGACTATCCAAGTCCCCTGCGGTTGGCCACTGACTCATGCCCCTGCGTTTCCTGGATTGCGCCGCCTGACCCGCTTTTGGCTTGCGCTACCATGGCGGCGTGAGGCTTTGGCGCAGAATCGTCGCTGCCGCGGCACTCTGGATGGGCGGCTGTGCGGCGGCCGCCGCACCTGGCTTTCGCGACGCACTGCCCGGCTACCATTTCGAGTTCCCGCGCGATCACTTCAACCATCCCGAGTTTCGCGTCGAATGGTGGTACTACACGGGCAACCTGCGCACCACGGACGGCAAGCGCTCCGGCTTCGAGCTGGTGTTCTTCCGGCAGGGGCAGCGCCGCGGCGACTCGTCGAACGCCTCGGTGTGGCGCGCGGACGATCTCTATCTGGCGCACCTCGCGCTCACGGATATCGAAACTGGCAGGTTCCGCTACTTCCAACGACTGAACCGCGCCGGTCCGGGCGTGGCAGGCGCGAGCTTCGACGAAAGCCGCATCTGGAACGGTAACTGGGAAGCGCGCTGGGATCGCGAATCGGGTGCGCAGACCCTCTCTGCGTTGGCCGAGGGCGTACGCTTCACCCTGCGCCTTGCGCCGCTCACGCCACCGGTGATTAACGGAGTGAACGGCGTCAGCCAGAAGGCCGAGGGCGCCGGCAAAGCGTCTTATTACGTGTCCTTTCCGCTGCTGGCGGTGGATGGGCAATGGAACGGCGCGGCCGTCTCCGGCACCGCCTGGATGGACCACGAATGGTTCAGCCATCAGATCGAAGACTATCAACAGGGTTGGGACTGGTTCAGCATCCAGCTTGGCGGCACGGGCGCGGGACGCAGCCAACTGATGCTCTTCGAACTGCGCCGCACGGACGGTTCGATCGATCCGTATTCCTCGGGCACGTACATCGACGCCCATGGCCGCGCGGCGCACCTGAAGCGCTCCGATTTCCGTTTGCAGCCGCTCGAATACTGGACCAGTCCACGCACGAAGACCCGCTATCCCATCGCCTGGCGCATTGAAGTGCCCTCGCGCGGTGTGTCGCTCGACTGCCGCGCGGCGGTGGTGCATCAGGAATTGGTGCCGGAAAACGGCGCCGGGCCGACGTACTGGGAAGGCGCGGTGACCTACTCCGGATCGGCCGCGGGCGTGGGATACCTGGAGATGACCGGCTACGGCGAACGCATGCGTTTGTGAGCGCGGTTTGCGAGATAATAAGACCCATGAAACTTTCCGAGGGAAAACAAAAGCGCATGCAGGCGCTGGCCAACGACCGCGGTGTGATCGCGGCCGCTGCCATGGATCAACGCGGCAGCCTGCAGAAGTCGCTGGCCGCCGGCCGCGGCGTGGATGTAAAAGAGATTACTCCCGCCATGATGAGCGAATTTAAAGTGGCGGTGAGCAAGGTGCTGACGCCGCATGCGAGCGCCATTCTGCTGGACCCGGAATTCGGCCTGGAAGCCGCCAAAGCGCGCTCCTCGAATGCCGGCTTACTGCTGGCTTACGAGTTGAGCGGCTACGATAATACGCGCCCCGGACGCCTGCCCGATCTGCTGCCGCACGTTTCCGCCAAGCGGATCGTGGATTGGGGCGCCGACGCGGTGAAGATCCTGATTTATTACACGCCCTACGAGGACGCGCACATTAATGATGTGAAGCACGCTTTCATCGAGCGGATCGGCGCGGAGTGCGAGACGCTGGAAATTCCGTTCTTCCTGGAGTTCGTGGGCTACGATCCTAAGGGCGGCGACGAAAAAGGACTCGAATACGCCAAGGCCAAACCGGAAATCGTCAAGCGCAGCATGGAGGAGTTTTCCAAACCGCAATACCGCGTGGATGTTCTGAAGGTGGAAGTGCCGGTGAATGCCGAGTACGTGGAAGGCTCCAGCGTGTACAAAGGCCAGAAGGCGTATACGCGCGACGAAGCCCTGAAGCATTTCCGCGATGCCGCCGCGATAGCTTCGAAGCCGTTCATCTATCTGAGCGCCGGAGTCGGCAATGCGCAATTCACCGAGTCGCTGAAGATGGCCTCGGAGGCGCGCACGGATTATTCCGGCGTGCTGTGCGGCAGAGCCACCTGGAAGGAAGGCATCCCGGTGTACGCCAAGCACGGGGTAAAGGCGCTGGAAGAGTGGCTGCAGAAGGAAGGCGTGAAGAACATCCAGGCGGTGAACGAGGCGATCAAGTCGGCCGTGCCGTGGTATTCCAAGTTGGGCGCGGCGCAGCCGGTGTAAGTCAGACGCAGCCGGTCTCGACCGGTTGAACTTCAGAGTGGCGGGCGGCAGCGATAGCTCGACCCGGAATCAGTGCTGCCGTCGCACTCGAATTTTCGGGCGTTCGCCCGTGACCCGCGGGATTACTTCTGGCCGGTGATGCGCGGTCACGGCCAAAGCGAAAGGATTTCCAGATTGATCGCTGACCGCGAAGTGCGAAGCCAAAACCTTAGCTCAATGGTGTGCCAAACGGAACTGTGATCGCATAGTTCCGGACAATTGCGGTGCTGGATTGAATTGGCGCGCTATAGTGGAACCCCTTCCCCGTGACGACATGAATCTGGAAATTGAGGTCCCCCGGGCCGCAGAAACTGTAGGGGATCGTTCACCTGGATGTGAAGGATCGATCCTCTCGGCGTCACGATGTTCAGCCCGGCAACCGTCTGCCCGGAGCTGACAGTGAAGGTCGGGGCGGAGGTGGACCAATGGCAGGGGTCAAGGAATCCCTGAATCGGCGCTTCCGCGCAAGCGATATATGGTCCCGGCGCCAGTCCGGAGACCTGAAACGACCCGTCGCTGCCGGCTGTGACCATCTCCGCCGCCGGACCGGTGATCACGGGTGGCGCGGCGAGAGGAATCTTCATTGAAGGCACAGAGCTGATCAGCACGCGCGCGCCCGCTACCGGCTGACCGGTGTCATCCGCGACCGAGCCGGTTACGCCTCCGGGCGCTGCGTTCGCAGCTCCGAGGTAGTGGGCCCAAAGTGGCAGAAGCAGGATGCCTAATGGCAATTGGGGGCGTGGCGGCCGTGGGCTGGATTAGTGTAAAGTCTCATAAAGGTGCCTTACTGCTTCTTCTTGGGCGGCGGCATAACTTCAACGCCATCCACTATCATTCCATGGGTAACTGGCGGTTGCGTGTGCACTTCCGTTCTTGTCGGCTCAAATTGATCGCTGTATAACTCGACGGTATGTGGAGTGCACCTGGTGTCGGCTGAAGTGATATGAGCGGAGACGGACCGAACGCCGCCTTCATTCGGCCCGATGTCGATTCGATTGACCCACCAAGGGCTGTGCCCCCACGCAGTAATCTCTCGACCGCAGAGATTTGACGGAGTAAGTGAGTGCTTGAATACGCTGGCGTTGCCATCCTTGTCGATCACGACCAGTTCGATCGCCGGCTCCCGTTCGGCCCCTGCCCGATCCTCGAAGGCAATTGCGAAGCTATCGGCTGCCCAGTAGATCTGGCGACCGATGATGTGGTGCTGGTCCTCCGGAACGTTGACGTTACTGCCAGGAAAGTTCTCATGGCCGGGCGGGTAGATCATCCTTCCAGGATCATCGGCGTCGTCCTTCCCATCCCGCCGGTTCTGGGAGGGACGTTTTGTCAGGTCGTACCAGCATGATCTCGCTTGACCCGTCAACCCCGTGTAGCGGAAAGAACTTCTCGTAAGCAATCCAATGTTGGTTCGGGGATATTCCGGGCCAGTAGGACAGGAAGGAGTCCACCAGCACTGCCCGCGCGGGATCAACTATGAAAACGTATGTAGCACCGGTTTCACCGAAGACCACCAGGCGCCCGTCTGATAAGGGGCAGACTTGCGAAATCTCGGACACCAGGGCCGGGAGGCCGCCGATGTATAACGGTATTGCTTTCACCGAGCTTCCGCGCCCTACGTACAGCACCGCGTTCTCCTGCTGGTCCACAGAGGCCGAAACGTCCTGTAGAGCAGGATTCAGGTCGCCTGGAATTCCGCAGTACTCAGGGTGCGACTGCCTGACCTGTGCTAGCGCCGCGCAAAGAGGTAGGAGAAACAAGGGCAGATAGACGATGCGCTTCATGCAGAGCCGGTCATTTGCCACGTTACCGTGCCGCAGGAATCGGTGTAGGAGGCTGTGCTATCGCTCGAAATCGACCCTCCCGATGTGTCGATCGAGTATGTGTAACCGGAGTTGTTGCTATCGACCCAGGTCCCACTGATGTCGCTACAAGCAGTTGCTGACGCTGTGACTGGCTGCGGCGGTGTCGGCGGGGTGCGGACTGAGGCGGCGGTTCATCGGTGGGTGAGCCGGTCTCTGGCTCAGTCGCTGGATTGAGGGTCACCGATCCGAGGGCCTCCCACGGGCCAGTATACCCGACAGAAAATTGACCTGCGTCAAAATAGCGTAGGTTCCGTCGTAGCCTGGGCTAAAATTGAACGTCAACACTGCGGTGGCCTCACTGGGATCTGACGATGAGTTCGTGATGGAGGTGAGGGATACACTGCACATGCTGTCGCTTTGGGTGATGCCGAAGAATCCTTGAAAGGACTCGATCGTTCTCTCTTTTCCGACCCACAGTAGACGGGTGATGCCGATATCGATCTGATACACCAATGTCAGATACTTGTGCCCTTTGGAGTACTGGATTTCATCGAACGCCGATAGCGTCGATCTGGCGGAGCATCCTGTGCTCCAGACCCCAGGTGACGACATGTTCGACCGCGTCGAAAACCTTGTCCCAGGATGTGCGAAACGCTTCCGCCGTCTCTTTCCATGATAGTCGCCGCGCCCAACGGGCTAGGAAGAGCATGTAGGCTTTGGTTAGTGTGCGTTTGCCATCGGCCCAGGGAAGTTCTTCGACGGCCACAACACCACAGCGGCGACAGTCAACGCGCCGTATGGAGTACAGAAGGAAGACGAGAAAACCCCAGAGGGGAATGAACTCAAAGCGTCGTTCGGCGAGTTGGTCGTAACCGGGTGCCGACAAATGGCGGCGCGAGCAGACTGCGGCCGAACGCTTGCGGGGTCGTACGGCCACTTCGATGCTCTTCTTGTCGTCAATGAAGCGGGCGTGCTGGTAGACAAAACCTCGGAAACGATGGCAGCGGTTTAGGATCGTGGTCAGTTCCATGGTGGGAAGCGAGTGGCGGCGAAACCTCTACCATAAACCGCCCCAGACGCGGGTTCGGCTTCCCGTCTCGACAGCCGTGGCCCCCTTCGGCGAGATCGTGCAGCATTTTCAACGAAAGTTCCGAGAGGAAGCAACGTTGACCACGCCGGGAGCCGCGAGATCGGTAAACGCTGGGCGACAAGGCAGGACCATTGGATTGCAATCGACGGCGGCCGACCTGATCATGGAAAGCCAGGAGGCTTGTAAAACGATGACCTCGGAAGCACCATCGTCGTGCGTGTTCTGCCGGATTTTAGGAGGAGAGCTGACACCGGGTGTCGTGGCATTCCGCGACAACCAGACGGCTGTGTTCCCGAGCCGCGGTCAGCAGCCCCGTAACCGTGGCCATATGCTCGTCGTGCCCGTTCGCCATGTGGCGCAGATCTACGACGTGGATTGCGATCTGGCAGGCCCATTGATGACGACACTTGCGCGCGTCTCGGCTGCAGTGAAAAACGTGTGCTCGGCCGATGGCGTGTCGATTCGGCAAAACAACGGCAAACATGGCGGTCAAGACGTGTTCCACGTTCACTTCCACGTGGTTCCCCGCTTTGCCGGTGACGGATTCATAGGGCTCGATCGCGCTCTCGGTATGGTTGACGTGTCTATAGAGGAACGCATCGAACAGGCGAGAAAGTTATCTGATGAACTCAGACTGCTTAGTTCGACGTGAGTTGCCTAACGAAGCGTTGGAGCGGACCATGATAGTCATCACGCGCTGGACACGCTGCTGCTCGGCCAGTCAAACGAGGTTACCCGCGATTAACGGCGTAGCGTTTACCCGTCGTCTGCGCCACCTGAGCTTCCGGCCGCCGTTCGAACCTATCAATGACCCTCAGATTCCTCCGACGAGGCTAACTTAGGCGCCGGTGCCCTTCCGCAGTCAAGCTGTTCGTACGTTTTCCAAGTCTGTGCGAACGCAATTTGCTGGCATCCTGCACAGCCCTCGTCGAGCTAAGAGAAAGATATAATGGTGAGAAACTGAAGTCAAGAAAAAGGTTAAGTTGTCGACCTACTCAGGTAAGCCCCCGAGTTCGATATGCTGACCATTGGCACCGCATGCCGAGTGTAGGCAAGCTTCACTATCTTGCGAACAATCCGGCCGCCGCCTTTACTCTGCGTTCCCGCGGTGCGCCGCCTGTGCGCCGGCGCCAGTTAGGCCAGGAACGTGGATAAATGCAGCCGGCCGAAGATCGTAACAAACGCGTAACAGAATCACGGTGCCGTGACTCGAAATTTTGCCGGCGCGACTCCGCCGCTGCCGTATTCGTGTTGGGGTTACGAGTGACGGGGTCGATCCAAACGTCCGACTGATCGTCGGGACGCTGCACGTCCGAACTAACAGCTTCTTGGCGGGCCAAGGACTCAGCCTCCAGCCGGAAGGCTTGCTATGCCACGTCCAGTTGCAACAGGGAGGAAAACGAAAAAGGAGCGCTGCAGCTAACCTAGGCTAGCGCCCCTTCTGCGGTAATCACTTACTGCGTCGGCTTCTTCCGCGGCCTTGTGACACGTTTCTTTGCCTGGCCGTCCCCGCCACCGGATTTGCGCGGAGCGCGCGGACGGCGCATGGGTTTCGGCGGCGGCTCGGGAATGGGAATCTCGCCCGTCGCGGTCGGTTGACCCGGTACCAGCGGCTGCGGCTCGTCCTCCTCTTCTTCCTCGATCTGCATCACCGGTTCGGGCTCGGGCGGCGGAGCGGGCGGGTGGAACTCGGCGCCCAGGTAAACGATCAGGCCCTTTTCCTCGTCCGCCTGGATGCGCACCAGGCCTTTATCCTGCGCGAAGTTCAGAAGCTCGCTGAATTCCTGGAAGCCGTACTCGCGCCAATCGAAATTGGGATGATCCTGGCGCACCCAGTCGGCCAGTTCCTCGGCGAGCGCTCCATTGTCCACTTCCAGGCGATGGATTTCCAGCACATCGCGCAGCAGCGGGATGGCCTCCTCGGGCTTGGCGCCGGGCTTTTCCGTGGCGCCTCCGCCCTTCATGCGGATCATGTAGCGGCCTTCGCCGCCGGTCACTTCCACGTAATCGCTCTTCTGCAGCTTCTCGACAAAGTCGGTAAACGAGCTGGCGCCGTAGGCCTTTTCGTTAAAAGTCGAGTCCAACTGCAGCATGGTGGATTTCAACAGGCCGAGTTGCGGACGCACTTCGCGGCGCTCCAGCACGCCCAGGGCGCGTTCCACCAGCGGCATGGCCTGCGCCAGATCGAGTGCCTGGCGCTTCGGCGGCCGCTGCTGCTGCTGCTGTGGCGGGCGATCCTGCTGCGGTGGGCGATCCTGTGGACGATCCTGCTGTGCGCCCTGCGGTCTTTCGTGATGCCGTTCCCGTGGACGATCGTCGATCAGCGATTCGTAGGACACAAACTCGTGGCAGTTGCGCTGCAGGATGGTGCTGGTGAAAGCCTTGCCGCCGACCACGAAAATCCGCTTGTCGTACTGTTTCAGCTTGTTGACCAGGGCGATGAAATCGCTGTCGCCGCTGACGATGGCGAAAGCGTTGATGTGGTCGTGGGTAAAAGCCATCTCGAGCGCATCGAGGGCCAGGTTGATGTCGGCGCCGTTCTTGTCGCCGCGCGGAGAGGGGTCGCGCTGAACCATCTGCACGGCGTGCTCGGAGAGCGCGCGAGTAGCGGATTCCTGCCTTCCCCAGTTGGCATATGCGAACTTGGTGACGATTTCAC
>Ga0335085_10012638_pt1 | contig 12423 bp, 10 predicted proteins | sample Lox_Sample_45_FD_206712 | JGI IMG/M metagenome (GOLD analysis project Ga0335085, IMG submission 206712) | Soil microbial communities from Loxahatchee National Wildlife Refuge, Florida, United States - Lox_Sample_4.5 | ecosystem: Environmental > Terrestrial > Soil > Wetlands | place: USA...
AAAGTGCCCCGTGCCGCCATCGGTGCGCAGCCATATCGGGGACCTGCTGAGCGTGCCGAGCGCGGCAGCGAACTTGCCGCTGTGCCAGGGTGCGACGCGATGGTCGTTGAGGCCGACCATCAAGAGCACCGGCGGGTAGGACTGCGGGCGCAGCCGCTGATAGGGGTCCATGGCGGCGAGCTGCCTGAGGCCGGCCGCCGTGCGCGGATCACCCATCTCGGAGATCTGGTTGGCGCCGTTGGACGCGGCGAGCAGTCGCACGGGGTTCAGGATGCCCGCGGTGATGACGAAGGCGCCGAAGTCCGCCGGCGCCTCGACGAGTGCGCCGCCGATGAGCACACCGGCCATGCTCGCGCCGCTGGCGGCGATCCGCCCCGGCCGTGAGACGCCGAGCCGCGCCAGCTCGCGGGCGCAGGCGATGAGATCCTCGACGCCCTTGTGCTTGTTGGCGCCCTTGCCGGCGAGGTGCCAGGCCTCGCCCTTCTCGCCGCCGCCGCGCACGTGGGCTACCGCGTAGACGTTGCCGGCGCGCACCCACTCGAGCAGGTTCGGATCAAAGTAGGGCTGCAGGCTGACGCCGTAGCCTCCGTAACCCTCGAGCCGCGTGCGCTGCGAGCCATCGTTGGGCGCGTCCCGGCGGCGCACGATCGAGAGCGGCACGCGCGTGCCGTCGCTGCCGAGCGCCTCGGTCTCGGTGCTGACCAGGTCGGCGTAGTCGACCGGCGCGTTCTCACCGAGCTTAAGGTCGGTCAGGGCACCGCTCCGGGGGTCGTAGTGATAGGCGCTGCGCGGCCGGGTCCAGCCCTGCAGCGTGAAGAGCACGCCCTCGGTCAGCGGATCGCTGGTGAAGAGGTAGGCGGCGCCGCTGAAAGGCAGCGGCAGCTCCCGAGCTTCCGTGGCGCCGTGGGGGATGCGCACGATGTGGTCGATGCCGCTGTGCATGCGCCGCACGTACAAGGCGTCACGCGCGCTCACCAGAGCGGTGATGACATCCTCGCTCGATTCCGGCAGCACGACGCTGGCGCCCGCGAGACTCGCATCCGGCCGCGCGAGATCGAGCCTGAGGATGCGCCCGTTGGGGGCGTCCTTCTTCGACAACAGGTAGAGCGTCGTGCCGGTGAGGGCGAAGTCCTCCACCTGGTCCTGGTAGCCGGCGAGGCAATGCCAGCCTGCCTGCGGCGTGAGGGCGCGCGCCAGCGGCGCGACGCACACCCGCTGCTCGGGGCGTGCGCCACCGAAGGCGAGCGCCGCCCAGGACGAGTCGGGCCTCGTCAGCGCCACCGGCATCTCGTCGGCCGCCATGCTCGCGCCGGCATTGCTGCCGGTGGCCACGAGGACCGGGTCCTCTGCGGCGGCTGTGCCGAGGCGGTGCAGCCGCAGGCGCATGTTGGCCATGCGGTCCTCGTCGGCGGCACCGCCGGCGCGCATCTGTGTGTAGGTGAAGCCGCTGCCGTCGGGCAGCCAGCGCGCGGCAAACTCGCCCCAGACGTTGTCGATGGCCGCTTCGAGCTGACGGGCGCTCTGCACCTCGAGGATCACGATGTGGCTGATCTCGCTGCCACCGCTGTCGAGGTTCACCGCCACCAGACGCCCGTCCGCAGAGGGACTGAAGACGCTTACCTTGGTTTGGCCGGACTTGGACGGATCGAGCAGCACGCGTTCGTGGCCGTCCGCATCCCGCACCATCAGCACGCCCTCGCGGCCACCCTCGAGGCGCAGGAAGAATACGCGCCCGGCGGCGGGCGCCTGCAAGCGGTTGCGCACCGCGGCGCCGCTCACGGCCTGCAGTCGCTCGCGCCAGCGCGCCAGAGCCGGCTGCGCGTCAAGCTGCGCACGCGTATAGGCACCCTGCGCCCTCAGCCACTCCTGGAACTGCAGGTTTTGCTCACCCTCCATCCAGCGGTAGGGATCCGGGAGCGTGAGCCCGAAATCCCGGTCGATGACCTCGACGCGCCGCGCCACCGGCGGTGCCGACGGCGCGTCCGCGGCGGGGGCCTGGGCGGCGGCGAGTGCCAGTGCCGCGACGAGGCTGGGCAGGATGCGCTGCATGGGTTGCGGACCTCGGGTGCGAAAGCACCGACCCTAACGGAAGTGGCGACGGCACGTCATGCCGGCACGTCGCGGCCGAGGGCACTTTAGTCGCAGCCTGCACTCCTCACAACGCAACATCCGCCAGATGTGAACTCCCGCACTCACCGGGCCCCTGCCGCCAGCCGCTACGCACGCGCTACGCACGGCGGGCTGTATGCTGGCGCTGGGCGGGGCGGCCCGCGACGAGGGGATGGGCAAGGCATGCAAGACAGCGTGGCGATACGCGACATCGCGCTCTGCGATTACGATCGCTGGCTGCCGCTCTGGAGCGGCTACAACGCCTTCTACGGGCGCTCGGGTGCGAGCGCGCTGCCGCCGAACATCACCGCGATGACCTGGCAGCGCTTCTTCGATCCGCGCGAGCCCGTGAACGCGCTGGTCGCCGAGCGTGGCGACGAGCTGCTCGGGCTGGTGCACTACATCTTCCACCGCAGCACGATCATGCTCGCGCCGGTGTGCTACCTGCAGGACCTGTTCACCAGCGAGGCGTGCCGCGGGCGCGGCATCGGCGGCGCGCTGATCGCGGCCGTCTACGGGCGTGCCCGCGAGGCGGGCTCGACCCGCGTCTACTGGCTGACGCAGGAGTCGAACCTCACCGCCCGGCGCCTCTACGACCAGGTGGCGCAGCGCCCGGGGTTCATCCTCTACCGCCAGGACGTCTGAAACCGCCGCGCGCTCAGCGCGGCGCTGGCGGCGCCGCCGGTGTGCGCCAGGCGTGCTCGCGGCAGCGGCTGCTGGCGGTGAGGTAGCGCCCGTGGCGCTCGCAGATGCCGTCCGACCCGCGCACCGCGCCGTAGGCCGAGCCGAGCGTGCGCAGTCCCGGCAGGAGCGCCTCGAGCTCCGCGGCCGCGTCGCGGAAGTGGCGGCAGTTGCCGCAGCACGCGCTCACTGCCCGAGCCGCGCCCAGAAGTCGGCAAACACCTGGGTCGAGAGTATGAAGCCGAGCGCGATGTTCACGGCCACGCCGGCGGTGAACGCGTAGAAGGGCCGCGCGCCGCCCCCGACCAGCTCGCGCAGGCGCGTGGTGAGACCGATGCTGAGGAAGGTGAAGATGAACGCCCACACGCGCAGCACCTGCAGCGGCGCGACCAGCACCGGCTGCAGCAGCTTCTTGTAGTCCGCGTAGCTGTAGCCGCGCGAGATGAGGGTGATGATCAGGGAGGCGATCAGGAAGCCGAGCACGAACTTGGGGAAGCGCCGCCAGATCTGCGCGACCGCGCCGCCGGAATCGACGCCGGTCTTCTCCCAGCGGGTCGCCGCGATCAAGGACAGCGCAAACGCCCACACGCCGATCCACACATCGCGGCCGATCACCTTCATGAGGGTGAAGGCGTTCACGGCGTCGTCGGCGCTGCCGCTGATGCCCGGTATCTGGCCGGCGTAGCCGCCGTAGGCCTGCGCGGCCGCGAGCCCGGCCGCGTCGGCGAACTCAGAGGTGCCGATCCAGGCGCCGGCGACCCCGGTCGGCAGCAGCAGCGAGCGTGCCAGCAGCGGCAGCAGGAAGATCGTGATCACCGCCCACAGGATCACCAGCGAGATCGCGACGGAGACGTGCTCCTTTTTGGCGCCGACCGCACCGCCGGCGGCGATCGCGCCCGACACCCCGCATACCGCCCCGCCCGTGCCGAGCGTGGCGGCGAGACGGCGGTCGAGCCCGAGACGTACGCCGACGAAGTAGATCGTGCCGAAAGTCACCAGCGACACGATCGCCGCCTGCACGATGGCCACCGAGCCCGCCCACAGGATCAGGGTCAGCGGCAGGCTCGCGCCGAGCAGCACGATGCCGGTCTTCACGTAGAACTCGACCCGCAGCGCCGGCTCGGCCCAGCGCGGCGTGCCCACCGTGTTGGAGATCAGCAGCCCGAGGGCGAGCGCCACCAGCGGCGGCTCGAGGTTGTAGCGCGCCGCCTGGTCCCACTGGCCGAGGAAATACAGCAGCAGCGCCGCCACGTACAGCAGCGCGAAGGCGGGCAGGAAGCGGGCGGGTGCGAATCCCAGCGCGTAAGCTCCGCCGCCGAGCAGCACCGCCCAGAGTGCGAACAGCGCCAGGTATTGCGCGACGTGCTCCCGTAGCTGCGCGAGCGCCTGCGGCAGGTGGCTCCACTTCTGCGGCGCGATCGCCAGCCATTTCAGGCTGCCGCCGGAGGCGAGCAGTCCCACCGCCAGTACCACCAGGCCGACCCCGATGAGGATGGCCCACCAGTCTTCGGTGCGCTGCAGTGCGCTCCAGGGGCCGCTGCGCGCCGCGGCGCGCGGCGAGCGATCGATGAGCTCAGCCATGAGGGCTCCCGGCTGCGTGGCATGTCGCGCGCGCGAACCGCTCGCGGGCGCCTGCGGGAGAGCCTAGGGGCTGTCGCGCGGCTGCGTGATAACTTCGGCTTGGGTGGGAAGAATGAAACTGCATCAGCCCCGGCCCCGAGACCGCCCGAGCTGCCTGGCGAGGGGCTTAACCGCCCCCGCTGGCCGGCGCCCTCAGGCCGCGCACACCTTTCTTATATGGCGCGCGCTCGCGAGGTCACGTCCTACGTTCCCGCGCGGCAGCGTCCGACGGGCAGCGAGACGGCGGTGCGTGAGTCTCGAAGCCCCAATACTCGGTCGCGGAGGATCCCCATGGCCAGATACGGCAAGGCGGCGGGCGCCAAGGTCGAGCGCGCGATGAAGCAGATGAAGCAGGGCCGGCTGCGCAGCGGTCGCTCGGGCAAGAAAGTGACCAGTCGCAAGCAGGCGGTCGCGATCGGTCTCGCCGAGGCGCGACGCCGTGGCGCGAAGGTGCCGCGGCGCAAGAGCGGCTGAAGGCTCGTTTAGTCCACCTGGGCCTGGGCCGCGGCGATGCGACGCACCGCCTGCATTGAGTCCGCGTCCCGCGGCGACTTGTCATCGCGGTAGCGCTTGACGCGCGCCAGGCGCAGCGCGAGGCCGCCCGGGTAGCGGCGGCTCACCTGCAGGTCGCTGAAGGCCACTTCGACCACGAGCTCCGGTCGCACGAACACGACCCCCGGCTCGCGGCGCAGCTCGCGCGCGAGCAGCTCCCGCGTCTGCCATTCGAGCATCTGGTCGGTGAGGCCCTTGAAGGTCTTGCCCAGCATGACGTAGCTGCCACTGTCCGCATCGAGCGCGCCAAGGTGCAGGTTGGAGAGCCAGCCGCGGCGGCGGCCGTGGCCCCACTCCGCCGCGAGCACCACCAGATCGAGAGTGTGCGCACGCTTGATCTTCAGCCAGCTGGCGCCGCGGTTGCCGGCCTCGTAGGCGGCATCGAGCGCCTTGGCCATCACGCCTTCGTGGCCGGCCGCGAGCGCTGCCTCGTAGAACGCCTGCGCGGCGGCCGCTTCGCGACTCACGAGGCGCGGCACCTGCGCCGCCGCGGGCACCGCGCGCGCCAGCGCGGCGAAGCGCTCGCGGGCCGGCTCATCGGCGAGCGTGCGCTCCTCGAGCCGCAGGCAGTCGAAGAAGTACGCACGCAGCGGGATCGTCGCCCGCAGCTCCTCGACTGCGAGCTTGCGTCCGAAGCGGCGCATGGTGACCTGGAACGGCCGCGGACGCCCGGCCGCATCGAAGGCCAGTACCTCGCCGTCGAGGACCAGCTCGCGGGCCGGCAGGGTGCGCGCCAGCTCGGCGATCTCGGGCACCGCCGCCGTCACCTCGTTCAGCGCGCGCGTGTAGATGCGCACCGTCTCGTCCTGCTTGTGCAGCTGGATGCGCGCACCGTCCATCTTCCACTCGAAGGCGACCTCGCCGGAGAGCTCGCCGAGCGCCGCGGCGACGTCGGTCGCGGTCTGGGCGAGCATGGGGGCGAGCGGCGCAAACAGCCGCAACTGAAACCCCCCGAGCGCGGCGCCCCCGCCGCCGAGGGCGGCCTGCGCCACGGCACCGAGGTCCGGGGCGTACATCGCGGCGCGGCGCACCTGCGCCAAGGGCACGGCGGCCGCCGCAGCAATGGCTTCGGTCATGACGCCCTCCAGGGCTCCCTGGCGCAGTTCGCCGCTCAGCAGCTGCAGCAGGAACTGCTGTTCCGCGCTCACCGCCCTGCCGAACAGCGCCTGCAGCTGCTGCGCGCGCGTGCGCGCCGCGCCCGCGCCGCGCACCGCGGCGAGCGCCGCGAGCGCCGTATCCAGGTCGGCAAGTGACAGGCCTGAGGCGGGGGCGGGCGCCGTGGCGGCGGCCGCCGCGAGCGAGCGGTAACCGATGCCGATGCGACCCTGCGGCAGCTCGCCGGCCAGGTAGTGCGTGGCGAGGGCCACCTCGAGGGGCTCGAGGGTGCGCAGGAACGCAGCGAGCTCACGCACCTTGGCGAGTCGCGCGGCGCTGTCGCGCACGCGCTGCGAGGTCGCGACCAGGGCCGCGAGCGCGGTCACCGCAGCGTCGCGGCGAGCGCCAGCAGATTCTGTGGAACGACGTGGATGGTGCCGGCGCGCGGGCTGTCGATGTCGGCGATGAGGAACAGGGCGATCGTCACCACGAGGGGCAGCACGCTGAACAGCAGCGGCCGGGTGCGCAGATGCGGGGCCGTGAAGCCGAGCAGGCCACTGCACAGCGCCGCGATCACCAGCACGAGCTCCCAGGCGGAACTCGGGATGCGATTCCACCAGGCGAACTGGGTGTAGCCCTGAGAGTTGATGACGTCGTTCATGCCGCTGATCACGAGCGCCGTGATGGCCGTCGGCTGCGGGCCGGCGGCATCGCGCACCCGCGTCCACAGCTGCTCCTGCAGCTCGCCGGTGCGCGCATTGATCGGTCCGAGAGCGGTGCCGCCGCGCGCCTCGTAAAAGAGCACGCGCTGCTCGAGGTACTGACGCAGCAGCGCCTTGGTGGCGAGCGCCTCGGCGGGTGGCAGCAGCTCGCTGCGCAGGTACTCGGTGCCGATGGCGTTGGCTTCGGCTTCCTCGTAGCTCTTGCGCAGGTCGTAGCGGTTCACGGCCATGGAGAACGTGAAGCCGACGATCAGGCCGAGCAGGGTGAGACTGGCCGCCAGCACCACGCCGAGTTCATCGCGTCCTTCCTTGGTGCGCGGCGCGAGGTGCGCGAAGCGCGCGCCGAACCAGGAGCACAGCCACAGCGCCGGCAGGTTGAAGAGCGCCATCAGGAACGGCCGGTCCGCGAGCCCAACCATGGTGCCTCCCGCCCGCTTAGGACACCGGCGGCGCGCCGCCCTCGGCGCGGCGGCGGGCGACGAAGGCCTCGAGCTCCTCGCGCACGGCGGCCTCCAGCGGCGGCGGCTGGTACTTCTGCAGCGTCTCGCGCCATAGCGCCCCGGCGCGCTCGGTGGCGCTCTTGGCGCCACCCTCGGCCCAGGCGCCGTAGTTGCGCCAGTCGGAGACCAGCGGGGTGTAGAAAGCGTCGCGGTAGCGCTGCATCGTGTGGGCCGCGGCGAAGAAGTGGCCGCCGGGACCGACCTCGGCCACCGCCTCGAGTCCGATCTCCTCGGCCGTGGCGGGTACCGGCTGGAACAGCTCGGCGAACATCTGCAGCATCTCGACGTCGAGGATGAATTTCTCGACCGAGGCGGTGAGTCCCCCCTCGAGCCAGCCGGCGGCGTGCAGTATGAAGTGGCAGCCGCCGAGCAGTGCCCCCCACAGGCTCATCTGCGACTCGTACACCGCCTGCGCGTCCGGAGCATTGGAGGCGGTGGCGCTCGAACAGCGCCACGGCGCGCCGATGCGCCGCGCCAGCTGCCCGGCGCCGAAGGCGGCTTTGGCGTACTCGGGCGTGCCGAAGGCCGGCGAGCCGGACTTCATGTCGACGTTGGAGGTGAAGCTGCCGTACATCACCGGCGCGCCCGGACGGATGATCTGCGCGAGCGTGATGCCGAAGAGTGCCTCGGCGTGCGCGAGCGTCAGCGCGCCGGGGATGGTGATCGGGGCCATGGCACCGGCGAGGGTGAACGGCGTGATGATCACCAGCTGGCCCTCGCGGGCAAAGGCGATGATGCCGTCGGTCATCGGCAGGTCCAGCTGCAGCGGCGAGTTGGTGTTGCAGATGCTGTAGCAGTGCGGCTCGCTGCGGAACTGCTCCTCGCCGACGCCGCAGGCGATGCGCAGCATGGCGAAGCAGTCGGCGAGCTGGCCGTCGCCGCGGCAGTAGAAGTAGGGTGCCTTGTCCCCGAGCGTCAGCTGCGCGAACGTGGTGTCGAGGTGGCGCTCGGCCACACTCACGTCCTGCGGCTCGACCATCTGGCCGAGCACGTGGATCACGTCGAAGGACTGCGCGGCCCGCACCCAGTCGCGGTAGTCGGCCATGGAGCCGGAGTGCTTGCCGTGCTGCTGGTCGCTCACGTTCGGCGGTCCCGCGACCGGTGCGAACACGACGTGCCGTCCGCCAACCCGGCAGGAGCGCGCGGGGTTGCGGGCGATGATGTTGGCTTCCGCCGGCACGCTCGCCAGCGACTGCGTCACGAGCGCCGGGTCGAGGCGCACCATGTGGCTGTCCTCATCGACCGTGGCACCCGCGGCGGCGAATGCCGCGCGGCCGCGCGGCGACAGCACCCGCATGCCTTGGCGCTCGAGGATCGTGAGCGCCGCCTGGTGCATGCTCTCGACCTGGTCCTCGGAGAACAGCCGCACTGGCTCGAACGGGTTGAGCAGCTGGCGGTAGCGGCTGGTGCGTTCCGCGGCGGCTGCGCCACCAGCCCGAGGTGTGTCGCGCCGCCGTGAACGTGTACGGGCGTTGGTCTCGGGGTTGCTCATAGGCGCCCAAGTATGCCACCGGCACCTGGCGAGCGTTGGCCTGCGGTCACCCGATGCGGCTAGTATTCCGGCTGCGCCAGGGGCAGCCGCGCACGTTGGGGGAGGGGCCATGCCGAACATCGCCAGCACCGAGCAGATCCGCAGTCACTTCCCCGCGCTGGCACGACGCCACAACGGCCACCCGGTCGCCTACTTCGACGGGCCCGGCGGCACGCAGGTGCCGCGCGCCGTGGCGGACGCCGTCGGCGATTACCTGCTGCACCACAACGCCAATACCCACTGGGCCTACCCGACGAGCCACGAGACCGACGCGGCGATCCTCGCCGCGCGCGCGGCGCTCGCCGACTGGATCGGCGGCGCGCCCGATGAGGTCGCCTTCGGCGCCAACATGACGACGCTCACCTTCCACCTCGGACGCGCGCTCGGGCGTGGCTGGCGTGCCGGCGACATCGTCGTGGTCACCGAGCTCGACCACCACGCCAACTCGGACACCTGGCGGCAGCTGGCGCGCGACCGTGACCTCGAGGTGCGCGTCATCCGCATGCGTCCCGCGGACGGTCGCCTGGATGAGGAGGACGCGGCACGCAAGCTCACACCCGGAGTGCGCCTGCTGGCACTCGGCGCCGCTTCCAACGCGCTCGGTACGGTGAGCGACGTCAAGCGCCTGTGCGCGCTCGCCAAGGCGGCGGGCGCCTTGAGCTTCGTCGACGGCGTGCACTACGCGGCGCACGAGCTGCCGGACGTGCGCGCCTGGGGCTGCGATTTCTTCGTCTGTTCGGCCTACAAGTTCTACGGCCCGCACGTCGGGGTGCTGTGGGGCCGGCGCGCGCTCATCGAGCAGCTCGATGCGCCGCGGCTGGCGCCGGCGAGCGGCGCCGCCCCCGAGCGCCTGGAGACCGGCACGCTCAGCCACGAGGGCATCGTGGGCGCGGGCGCCGCCATCGACTGGCTGGCCTCACTCGCGGGGGACTCAGGCGAGTCACGGCGCGCACGCCTGGCGCGCGTCGCCGCGGAACTGCACGAGCGCGGCGAGGTACTGCTGGCGCGGCTGTGGAACGGGCTCGCCGCCATCCGTGGCGTGACGCTCTATGGGCCGCCGCCGGGCACCCCGCGCACCGCGACGCTGTCCTTCACTCTCGCCGGGCACACACCCGAGGCGGTGGCGCTGGCGCTGGCCGCGCGCGGCGTGTTTGCCTCGCACGGGGATTTCTACGCGTCCACGGTGGCACGCATCTATGGTCGCGAGGCGGAGGGTTTCGTGCGGGCGGGCTGCGCCGCCTACACGAGTGCGGCCGAGGTCGACCGTTTACTCGAGGGCGTGCGCGCGCTCGCAGCCTGAGGACGCACGCTGCGCCTCAGCGCACCAGCGCCACGCTCTCGACCAGCATGACCTCGCAGGCTCCGGCGCCCGAGTCGAAGCGCGACAGCGAGGTGCGCATCCAGGCGCCGTCATCGCGGCGCGCGTCCACCAGCGGACCGGTGAGCCGCACGACCTCTCCGACCCGCAGCCGTGCCAGCTGTCCACGCACCGTCTCGTTGGCGGGGATCACGTGTGTGTTGGCGCTGTGGCTGATGACCTCGCCGCGCGCGATGGGCAAGGCGCCGCGCGGCTGCCAGCTGTAGAAGCGCGCTCCCTGGGAGATGTCGAACTGCGCCAGCATGCGGTTGTCGGACATCGGCCCCCAGCCGAGCGCCAGGTCCTCCGGTACCAGGTCCGCGATGGCATCGAAGCGGTAGTCCTCGCGCGAGAGGATGCGCGCGGTGATGTCGTAGTCGGCGCGCGGCGTGAGCACCCAGCGACCGTGCCGCACGGTCGCCTCCTCGTGCGCCTCGCTCTGCAGCGGGTCGTCCGGCGCCAGCACCCCGTCGGCCGGGTGCACCGGGCGCAGCTCGAAGCGACGCCAGCCACTGTAGAGGCCGAAGGCGACGAACGCGACCAGCAGCAGCGTACGCAGGTCCATGGGGCGGAATCATCGCCCCCCGGGCGGCGCGCTGCCGTGACGGCCTTCAAGCCGGCGCAGGCCGGCGGCGGTACCGGGCGGCGCACGCCGGGTGCCGCCGTGCTCAGCTGCCGTGGCAGTGGTGGGTGTTGGCGAGCTGGGTCAGGCGGGCGAGCCGCGGGTTGTTGGTCAGCTGCTTGCCGGCGTCGCTCGCGAAGTCCCCGGTCATCGAGGTCATCTTCTGCTCGGTCGGGCGCCGCGCGGCGTTGTCCTTCTCGCCCTGGATCCTCTCCGCGTCCTGGGCCGCCTGGGCTGCCGCCGCGGCGCGGTTGGTGTTCACCAGCCCCATGGTCGCCGCCTCGGTGGCGCGATCGGTCATGGCGGCGGCCTCGACCGCCGACTGCTCGGCGGCCCAGCGTTTTTCGCGCGCGGCCTGCTGCTCGGCCATCATCTGCTGCTCGTGGGCGACGACCGCCTGTCCCTCGGCGACCTTGTTCTTGTCGGGCACGGTGTACTGCTGCTGCTTCAGCTCCGCCAGGATCTGCTCGCAGGTCATCTGCTCGTCCCCGGGACGCGAGGCGCTCGGGTCGCTGAGGGCCTGGTTGTAGGCCTGTTGCGAGCTCTTCATCTGCTCGCAGGTCCCCTGGGAGAAGACCGACTGCGGCATGCTCGCGATCTTGGCGCAGTCGATTTCCTGCCCGGAGGGGCTGGCGCTCTTGTTCTGGGCGCTGCTGTTGTGGTGCCCGAACAGCCCGCCGAGAACGCCGCCGTGACTGGCGGAGCTGTCGGCGGCGGCCGCACCGGCCGCGCCCGCACCGGCCGCGGCGGCCGCAGCGGCGCCCCCGGCAGCTGCCGTGCCGGGCTGCGCGGCGCCGCTCACCGCGCTCGCGAGGCGCTGAACCATGGGGCTGAGGACGTCCTGGCCGTCAGCGTCGGCCTTGCCCTGCAACGTGTCGGACTTGACCGGCGTGCTCGAGCCGACCGGCACCAGGCGGTAATCGAATGCGACCGTGTCGCCGCGCTTGATGCCCGACTGCGCGCCGAGCATCTGCGACATCGCCTGCTGCTGCGCGGCGGAGGCGGCCGCATTCGCGGCACTCTGCGCCGCCATGTTGGTGAGGGCGCTGCCGCCGGCGTGACCGGCGAGGGCACCGGGCAGGACCGCGGCAAACGGGGCGAGCTTGCTGAACAGGTTGCCGCCGCCGTGCTTCTGCTCGACACGCGTGTAGAGCACGTAGCTGCAGTTCTTGCCGCGCGCTTCGGCGTCGGCCTGTTGCTCGGCGCTGGCCTCGAGCGGTACCGCCTCCATACCCGAAGCGCGCAGCTGGGTGAGCACGTTCTGGCGCAGCGGCTCGGAGACATCACCGCCGGAGCCGAGCTGCGCCTTGGGCAACACGACCCCGACGGTCGCCTTGTCGGGGGTGGCGTATGTTGCGGGTGCCGCGGCCACCATCAAAGCTGCGAGCGCGAGCAGCATGAGGCTGCGGCCGGTCGGGCTGGTGTTCATCGCCTGTCTCCTCGGGCGCGGAGCGCCTACTCACCCATTAGCGCGCAAGGGCGCGCCGGAAAGGCTCAGCAGGCGCCCATGAGCACCGCGCCGCGGGCGTTCTGCGCGTATTGCAGGAGTGAGAGCTGCCCCAAATCCCTGCCGCGCCCGCAGGGCGTGGCCTGCACCTGCTGCAGCCATCCACGGCGCGGTGCGCGCTGTGCCG
>Ga0335085_10012639_pt1 | contig 12423 bp, 22 predicted proteins | sample Lox_Sample_45_FD_206712 | JGI IMG/M metagenome (GOLD analysis project Ga0335085, IMG submission 206712) | Soil microbial communities from Loxahatchee National Wildlife Refuge, Florida, United States - Lox_Sample_4.5 | ecosystem: Environmental > Terrestrial > Soil > Wetlands | place: USA...
GCCGAGCGATTTCCTTGTTGAGCCTCATAACCCTTGCTCCTGTTCCTCTTGTCTAGCCACTCTTTCGAATGGCGTCAAGATTTATTTTGTCTAGCGCCCTACTCTTCGTCCTTCGTCGGCATGCCGCCGTTCATGTGCAGCGCCGTCACCGCACGATCGTCTCGCTTCGCCACCGTCGCCGCCACGATCATCGAGTGAACCTCGTCCACCGTCACGCCGTACATGACCAGCACCGTCGCCTTCGCGGCCTCCAAGGTCTCGTAAGACCCGAAGGCGCGATAGACACCGTTGGCGTCGGCGTTGATGACAGCGAGCCAGCCCTTGCACTCCGTCGGCTGGACGGCCCAGCCCACGACTCGATCGGGATCGCCGCGCTCCTCGAATGCGGTGCGATCACGCAACACCCACTCGCGCTCGCTCACCTGATACCACTTGAAGATCCTCGCCATAACCCTTGCTCCTCGATCTACTCGATCGCGTTCAAGTGCGTCTCGATCCACACCGTCAGCGACACGCCTTTCTTCTCGGCCTTGTCCGTCCAGCGCTCGATGTCTTCGGTCGCGAAGCGGAGCCCGAGCAGCTTGTCGCGCGTGCGCAACGCGTGCTTGTCACCGGACAGAAAACGCTTCACCCGTTTGCGCTTGCTGGCCGGGAGCGTGTTCAGGTTGACCGTGTCGTCCTTCGCACTCATGGGGTCTCTTCCTCTCCTGCTTCACGAATCAGCGGTGCGCGTGGCGTCTGGTACAGCCCGCCGTCCCGTTTGAAGTACGGACCGTATGCCGTCATCGCGACGCCACCTTCGCGCAAGAGTCGATAGATGCCTTCGGCCCATTGCTGGTTGCACATCATCTTGAGGTTGTCCTCGACGATGTGCTCCGGTCGCCACTCCACGAAGATCGGCATGTTCCTTCTCCTACGTATGACCAGCTAGCACAATTCTGTCAAGACACTTCGCCCGAGCCGTCGGGATGCTCCGCGAGCCACGCGTCGCGCCATGCGATGGCTTCGGCGAGTTTGCGCTTGCGCTCGACGAGATCATTTTCCGTCATCCGAACTTTCTCGGTGAGCGCAACGACATTCGCCTGAATGGCCGCCTCCGGGGTCAACGCGTAGTCGCGCAGCATGGTGTGCATGTTCTCACGCGTGCGACGAATGAACTTCTGGCCCTTGCGCTCGCCCTCCAGGCGGATCGTACAACGGCTGCACTCCGGCAGCGGCGTGTTGCTCGCGATGGTTGACTCGATGATGAACCACGTCGGCTCTCCCTCCATCGGATTGAGCCGAACGCAGTAAACCTTGTCATCGCGCTTGAGCGCCCGAAATTCATCCTTCGTCATTTTTCACTCCACAACGGAAAATCGAGTGGGCCAAGCTTCCAGGGCTTGGCCACGACTACCACACCTGCACGCCAGACATCGGCGAAGTAGAGCAGCATTTCACGCTGAGCCGCGAGAACCGCGAACATCACGCGCCGCCTTTCTCGTCGGCAAACAAAGCGCGCACCTGACGCTGATTGAGCGTTTCACGGAGGTTTGCGTTTTGCATTTCCAGATCGTTGACCTTGAGAATCATCCTCGCGAGCGCCGAGCGCGACGCACGCAACTCGGTCTTCTGATGCTCGTTGAGGTTGGCTAACACGGCATCGTCTTCGGGATCGTAGCCCTCCAACTTGGCCTGCTCCATGGCGTGACTCCAGCAATCGCAGCACAGATCGACAAACGACTTGAGTGCTGAGTCACCACCAAAGCACCAACAGACTTTGCGCCGGCACGCCCCGCACCGAAACCATTGCCGCCTGTTGTATCCACCACAGCACTTGTTGCCGACGCCACCGTGAATGATGGTCTCGTGAACTTTCGTCGTCATGGTTGCTTCTCCGTGTAGAGATGACTCCAGGCTGCCGTCCCCTCGGGGCCTTTCCAAAACGGCTGAATCCAGATCCGCTTCCGTTCTTGCCGGCCTTCGCCATGCGGCTGATTGCGCCAGTGCCCGCGCACGACGAACCGCACGCGCACATGCCAGCCCGGCAGCGCATGCTTGGTCTTTCCGAGCGCGGCCTCTGATGCCATCTTCTTCACTTCGGTCGACAGTTTGACTTCGTGCCCGAGCATCCACACCGTCGGCAGCGGCGGCTCCGTTTTCGATCCCTTACTTCCGCCCCCGGCTTGCGGCTTCGATGTTTTCTGAGACTTCAGGCCACCGACGGCATCGAGCCACGCGACGAAGTTGCGCACGATGCGGAGCGCATACTCGGTGGTCATGATGTCTTGGGCAACAGGTTCGGGATCATCGTCCCACACCTTGCGAAAGACGTCGTTGACGTCGCTGAGTACGTCTTCCCCGTTTCGATCGAGCCAGACCTGCACGCCGTGGCCCATGGCGCACCAGCGAAAGAAGTGACCCATGCCGCCCGTCGAGGCTTCCATGCCCCAATAGTCGTGTACCCAAATCATCTGCACCCAATACTGGCGATCCCCGCTGTAGATCGGCAACATCCCAGCCGGGATGCGAATGCAGAACGACGGGAAGGGAACGTGCAGCCGCTTGTCTTCCAAGGGCGGCGGCTCCGTCAACATGAAGCCCGCCGTGAGCGCGTCCGAGAGACTGAAGACGTTCAAGCCGGTCGATGCCCACAGCCCGATCCGATGCAGATACAAAAGCTCCTCGCGCAGCACCCGGTTATCAAAATCGGGCACGTTGCGATTGATGTCGATGAAACCGTACCGGCTGGTCGCCTTCTCGACGAAGTCTTCGAAGTCGATCGTGACCGCCGAACCGAATTTCGCCTGCACCATCCGCGCAACGTTGACCCCACCCTGCGCCGCTCCCTCTAGGAACTTGCGCGGCGGCATATCGGTGAAGTCTTCTGCTCCCTTCGGCTTGCGCATGACCGACTACCACACCACCTGAATCCCGCGCGTCTGCGCCACCCACATCGCGATCTGCGCGTACTCGTCGCGATTGGCCGCTTGCTCTTTCGCAATCACGTTGAGTAACTGCGAATTAGTGCATTGCTCGCAGCAGAGCTTGAAGTCCTCGCGTTCCGCCGTCGTCATGGTTCGCCTCCTACTCCGCACTGTTGACTTTGTCGTCCCACGGCCCGGCGTGGCCGGTCTCGTCGACGAGCTTCTTCGCCTCGTCGTAGCTGTAGCGCACGGTGTACTCGATGGCGCCGATCAAGTAGAACATTTCGGCCGGCGCGAGCAGATCGATCGCGGCGTCGTAGCACCAGCGCGCGCCATTGTGCTCGACTTCGTTCCAGGCGTGCGCGAATCGGATACCCGAAATCGCGCCCCGACCGAGCGGGATGCCATGCACGATCGTCCACATGCGATTACGGCCGGCGAATCGCAAGGCGTTCTTGAAGCAGTGCCCGCGCTCTGCGCGCACCCGAATGAACGTCGGCTCCGCACTCAGTGCCCTCGTCGCTTCCAGGTCGCGCACTTCGGTCTCGGCGTACCCGAGGCACCGCGCGCACGGCTCCGACGGATAGCACGGACCCGAATGATCCATGCGACTGTAGGCATCGAACACCTTTCGAGCTTCGCGCTTCATCGTCTACTCCAACACCCGGTTGAAAACCGTGTCGTGCGTCGTGACTTCCCCGCTGTCGTATTCCCACTCCCCTTGAACGTAGTAATCCACCGCGAAATAGTGCGCGAGCCACGCGTCGGTAATCCGCAGAGTGCCGTCTGAATCCAGCCGCACACAGCACCGCAGATTCAGCTTGCGCGCCTCGTCCAAGATCTCGCGCTGCTTCTCTTCGGCCTGACCCGTGAGCGAAGGCTTCGGCTCCAGCGAGATCAAGAGCCGCGCCTTCTCGCCTTTCGTGATCCGAACCGCGCGACTGGCGCCAGCCTCGAATTGAATCGGTTTCATCGACGCACCTCGCGACGCACGACGATGCGTGACGGATATCCGTCGTGGTCGATCAGTGACTTTCGCACGTCGTCGGTATCGATCGATGCCCCACCGTCGCAGCGCTCGTTGAAGAACACCTTGTCGATCCAGTAGCCGTCGAGGTAGACGTTGTAACCGATCATGTGCCCCATCACTGCCCCCTCTTTTCTCTGACGTTCAGATCGGCCATGCGACCGACGAACGTTGCTTTCTGGCCGGCGCGCACGGCGTCCACGATTTGCTGTACCTCAACCGCCGACAACTCCACCTTGCCATCTGTTCCGAGATCGATCGTGATCGACGGAAGCGCACCAAGCTGCGCGTCGTGCGGCGCGTGCGGCTCCGACTTGTCGGCAGCTTGCGCGACCGTCACCCCGCCGCCCGTGAACGCCGACGGACGCGCGTACCACCACAGCCTCGCGCGCAGCGAGTAGAAGCGCGACACGGTCTTTTTCGTGAGATGAGGCATCATTCACCCCTGCGCCTTGTAGAAGGCATTCAGACACGTCTTGCACTTGACCTTGTCGATCGCGTGGCCGTTCACGTCATCGCGCTCGACGTGCGTTCCACACCACGTCGCCAGCACGCGCTCGCCGACCAGCCACACATACGATCCCGGCTTCATCAAATGCGGTCCAGGCTTCCGAGCCATCACTTGCCTCCCTTTTACGACCGCGCAAACTGCGCGCTCGATCCGTAGAGAAATTCCGCGAGCGCACTGCCGAGCAGCCGATGCAACTCGTGAATGTCCGCACTACCGGGAACCTCGACGCGCCGGCCCACCACTTCACTCACCGCGAGAATGTGTAGACTGCGCCACACCGGCCCATGATGCTCGCGCCCCGGCGCCGCCAAGTGTGCAAGCTCGTGAATGATGGTCGTATGCGCGTCCGCGATATTCGACCCGACCGTCACCACGAATCGGCCGCTCCCCGAATAGGCGTGACCGCTCGTATACGTCTTGACGTCGCTGATTCGGATATCGAACTCGACGCCCGAGAGATCGCGCTCCCACGCCGAGAGTCGCGCGTACCGGCGCGCGGCTTCGGTGTACGCCTCGCGCGTGCTCATCTTTGCGATCTCGGAAAGCGGCATCGCCCGCAACGCGGCTCGCGCACTCCGCGCGGATGCCTGAGCTTCGGCTCGCATCGCCCGTCGCTCGACGGCGCGCTCCGCACGAAGCTGCGCCTTGCGCTCACGGGATGCTTTACGCGCGTCGGCTTCGCGCTGCGCGGCCGATTCGTGCGCCGGGCAGATGCGCTCGACCAGCCGCCCGACCTTCGCGGAGCAAGCCAGACAGTAGCGCCGCACGTCGTCGCGGCGGGGCCGGTCGGGCGCATGCACGCCGTCGTTGCACTTCGGGCAGACCCAGCGACGCGTCGTCACTTCTGCACCTTGCCGAGAAACTTGGACGCGATGCCCATCGCTTTGAGACAAGCGGGGCACGTCGCCTGCGTCGCGAGTCCGACACCCTCACCCGGCCGCAAGCGCACGCCGCACGCGCCCAGCGTCGAGCCAAGATGCTTCACTTTGGCTTTCTTTGCCACAGCTACTTGATCTCCGACAGGTCGCGCCCCTCGACCACGTCCAGCGTGTCACACATCGCGCTGGAGTAGATGAGCATGAGCGCCTGCACGATCTTGTCCATCGCGGCGGTGTAATCGGCCTCGTCGAGCTTGCCAATGCCCATCTCGTGCTTCGACAAGAGCGCCCGCACCTGAGCCGTCGCCCGCGCCTGCGCCCCGCCCATGATGAACGCGTTCACTCGATCCCGCTTGTTCGTCTTCGGCATGTGATCCCTCCCGATGTTGATGACTAATATGCACCCGGCTAGCTTTGATGTCAAGATTTATTTTGGCTAGCCATTTCGCGAGTGTTTGCGATCCCCGAACTTCTCACACGCATGCGTTTTCCACGTGAGCGCCCGAGCGCGAGCCGCGACCCCCGGCGATCTCCGACCCCTGTTACTCGCGACTCGCGTTTCCACGTGACGGCTCCAAGCCGGCAAAGCCGGCCCCTCCGACTACGGCTTCGGCCGCGTCAACACAATCAGCCCGTTTTGATATGGCGTAATTTGCTGGATCGTGTGACCCGTTGCGATCAGTCCGCGAATCTCAGCGAGTACAAGATCAGGCCCGTTTGTGAGATAGACGACTTCCTGTATATCAATCAATTCCGACAGCCGCCGACGGAGCCGCGTGATGCCCTGCTCTTTATACCTGAGCGCTGAGATGGCCGTCGCGCGCCACATGGGGTCACGCGTCTCGTCGGAGACGCTTACCGCGTGGGCTAGCTGCGTCTCGATGTCTTTCTTCTCGACGATGAGCCGATCGATCGCCGTGCGCAGTGCAGCGATCGACCCGCCCGTCACCAGATCGTTAATTTCAGTTACCGTAATGTTGGCGCTCATGACTGACCCCCGTCGAAGAGGGGAAGCTGCGCCGTGCGCTCGCGTGGCTCGTGCGGCTTCTCAGGCGGCACACGCAACGCGTGCAAAGCATCCATGAGCGATCGATGCGTCGTGTGCTCGTGAACTCCAAACCCGCCCGTAGACGCGCTCGCAATCGCCCGCACCTGTCCTGACGTCGTCGCCGAGAACCACCGACACGCGGGATCAAGTATGTGGTTCACGCGCAATTTCATATCGCGGAATGCGATAACGGTCCCGTAGGACCAGATCACTAAACCGTCGGTGCTGCAAGTGCCCTTTGAGTCACCGCTCGCGGACTCGCCCGCGAGCCACGCTTTGATGACCTTCTGTATGTTCTTCCGCGACATGATCAGACCTTCCCTTCTGTGAGTTCCGGCCAAGCAGTCTTGAGCCAGTGCGCGAACACGGCGAGACCGATCGCGCGCCACGCGTCGAGCCAGCCGGCCCAAGCGCCGGCCGTCACGCTGCACCGTCCGTTTCCGGCACCGTAAAGAGACTGATCGCGTTCTCGATCGCGTCGAGTTCAAGCTCAGGCCCGATCTCTTCCGGCACTCGCGGCCCGGCGAGTAGCTTCGCGCGGTGCATCTCGATAGATTCTAGGGCGAGAACGATCGCCTCGCGCTGAATCCCGCACGCGAGTTCTTTCGCGTCGACACACGCCTTACGCGCTTCGATCAGGCGCGTGCCGGTATCGCCCGCACGCAGCGTGTCGCGGAGTTCCACCAACGCATCACGCACGGTGGTGAATAGCTCGCGCGCTTTGTTCTCGGGCGGGATCTCGCGCAAGCGCGCTAGCTCGCGCTCCAGGTTCGCGATGCGTTCTTTTGCATCGGCATTCGCTGACCACGTTTCTTGTAACTTACACGGCATGAGTAACGCGAGGGGATCGGAGTCTTCCATCCTGATGTAACCGCCGGCCGTACGATCGGACATATTGCCGGTTGCGTATATGCGAATGGGTCCCGCGTGGGGGTCCTCGGGATCGAATGCCAGCGCAACGACGTGGTCACTCTGGCCGATCGACTGCGTAAGCTCGAAAAGCAGCTTGACGTTGACTGCGATGATTGGTTGCTTGTTTTCTGTTGGGATCACTTGATCGACATTCGGGAATGCCCGATTGTCTTTATCCGGGCGAGGCGTCAAACGCCCGTCGCCAAGTTTCAGATCTTTCTCACCGACTCCGACATACGCGCCGGATCGCTTGTCTTTCGTCGCGAGCTTGCGGGCCTCTTTCAGAGTCGCGCCGTCAATGGGGCCTGAGCTATCGCCCGGATCGACGTCGACGGGCAGTGATACCAACCTGTAGCCGTCGGTCGCGTACAGCCTGCCCTTTGCGGTATCTAACTCGCAGTGATGCAGGTTCGTGCGATCTTTGTCTTTCGACTCGATCAATTCTGGCTTGTACTGTTTTGGTATACGCATCTCTCGATCCCCTTTCGTGCGCGCCCATCGGGTCCACCGTGGGCGCGCTTTCACGTGAAAGCCCTAACCGGAACTCGCCCCGCACGCGTGCGCCGAGACCTTCGCCCCGACGCGCGCGTGCGACTCGCCGTTACATCGTTGCCCTTCCCGTCAAGTAAGCCATCCCATACTAGGCGCGACGGTCCAAGGCGTCCGCGCCTACTGAGGGATGCTTACGCGACGGCGACGAGTGACAGCGTCGCCGCGTCCTCGCTGGGGGTAAAGAGAGTGATCGCCGACTCGATCGCGTCCAGATCGAGCGACCGGCCCGCGCTTTCGGGGGCCTCACCACGCGTCAACGCTTCGCGGAGCAACGTGCGGCGCTCGCCGATGGTATCGAGCGCAAACTTGATCGCGTCCCCCTGGATACCACACGCGAGCTTATGCAGGCCCCGGCACTCGGCGACGACGTTCGGGAGTTTCTTCAGATCGCCCGCGCGGAAGGTATCGCGCAAGCGCGTGAGCGACGTGCGGACCGTGTTGAAGATCTCGACGGCCGCCGCTTCGTTATCGATCGCGAGCGGGAGGGGAACGAATCCGATCCGCACGCGGCGCGCGGAGTTCTCGACGCGTGCGCGCGCGTTCAAGGCGCTCACCTCGGGTGCAAGCGCGTCGAATGCCACGCGCACCTCGGTGAGCGCTTGCGCGTCGACATAATAGCCCATGGGCGTAAGCGCACCGTACTTGCGGAGGATGTAGCGCGCGCGACCGACGATCTTGTTACCGAGATCGACAATTTCGAGATGGTCCACCACCTTGCGGCCCTTGTAGTCTTTGTCCTCGCCGCGCCCTTGATTGATCGGGTCCGCGCTCAGATCTTGACGCTCGTAATGCACGCCCCCTGAGACGCTTGACGTATCGGTGAGAATGTATCCGGGCTTGATCTTGTAGGTATTCATGATCTCTTCTCCTCTTTTGTCGTTTGCGCGCCGCGACATGCGGCGCGCGGTTTCCGCTACCTGAGTTTCGTTTCGACGATGCGAGCACGCGCGGGAACATGCGCGCGCGTCGAGGACCCTACCAGCGCGACGACGAGACGCTTACAACGCGCGGGGAGTGACGGCCACGCGTCGCAAGGCTCACCGTCGGTCAAGTGAACGGCGCAATCCAGCGCGCCAGCTTGCGCGAGCGCTTCATACGCCGGCCTAAAGAGCGTTCCGCCGCGATCGGTGACTCGCCCGCGCACGTCGGAGACCTTCGTATTGGGCGCGAGCCATCCGGCAAACTGCACACCGTTGGAATGAACGACGAGATAGACGCGGGATTGCGTCGACGCGCAGATCTTGACCGTTTCGCCGATCGCAACCGTCAGACTCGCATCGTCGACACTTCCCGACGAGTCGATGAGAACTCCGACGCGAGGACGCTGCGCGCGCCAGCCCGGAAGCTGCGCGCCGACTTGCGGCGAGCGACGATTACGACGGCTGAAAGTGACGTCGTCGCGACCATGCGCGCCCTGAGCTTGCGCCATGGCCCCCCGTAGCACTTGATCCCATGCCACGCGCGACGGCGGAACGTCCATGATGCGCGCGAGCGCTCGATACCCACCGTCACCGCATGACCGGGCGATCTCCTTCGCTTCGTGCGCGGCAACACGCCATTGACGCGCGTTGTCCGCGTCGCTTGCGTCGTCGCCGTCACCTTCGCCCGCGTCCACGATCCCACAACCTTGGCCCGGCGCCGGTTGCCCCGCGCCCTTGCCGGCCCCCTCGCCGGCCCCCTGGCCCTGGCCCTGAGACTGGCCCTGGCCCTGGCCCTGGCCCTGGCCCTGAGACTGGCCCTGGCCCTGGCCCTGGCCCTGCGTCTGCTTTTGCTGCTTTTGCTGATTGATCAGGTAGGCGTAAAAATCTTCCGCGTGCGCAGCTTCCATACCGTCGGGCGGATAGAAAGCGCCGTCGGGTAGTTCAATCTGACACTCGCGAAGTAGTTGATTGATGGCCATGTCGGTCGCGATATTCCACAGAAGGGGATCACGATCGCCCCTTCTATGGTGGTGTTGTAGCGTCGGATGCAAAAGCTCATGCGCGCCCACGCCTGCAAGCTGCGCATCCGTCAATGACGCGGCGAACGTCGGCGAGATCATGATCAGGCCGCGCGTGTTGACGCACGCCGTCGGGATCGAGGCATCCTCTTTGAATGTCGCGCGCGCCAGCGGGGGCATAAAGAACGGGTGACGCCATCCGAGGATCATAAGTAGACGCTTCAAGCGCTCGATCGTCGCGCCGGTCGCGCCGGTCGCGTTTGCAACTTGCGCGCCCATTACCGCACGCCCACGGCGCCGGTCCGCGTCGCCGCCGCGCTGAGACGCACGCGCGCCTGAGTTCCCGTCGCTTGGTGCTTGCTGGCGCCCTTGGGCGCGCGCGTGAGTAGGATGCGCGCGCACGCCATGGCGATCTCAGCATGCAGGCGCGCAGCGTAGGACCACGCGGCCCAAACGTCACGTTGCGCGACATGCGCCAGCAATCCGAGCGCCGCGATCTGCCGATCGCGCGCGTCGGGAACTCGCGCGCCCATGGGATCGGCGCAAATGTCCTCGATCGTCGGGAGATCGGCACGGAGTTTGCTGATCGCAACGTATGCCGTCGCGTTCTCGTCGCCGACGGCGCCGGCCAGCATAGCGAACGTCACTTCATCGGGCGCACCTTGCGCTTGCGCAGCGACCATGCCACGCAATCCGCGTGCCCAGTTACGCGGAGCCCCCCACGGGGCACCCCCTTGGATCGAAGTCTCCGGGGGGTCGAATTGGATCAGCTTGGGCTCGCATTCGATCGTCGCGGAGAATGCCGCGTGCTCGATCATGAGCGCTTCACGCAGATTCGCACCGTACGCAGTAGGAAGGCCGGAAACGCTGGCATCCGAGATGAACCATTCGGCCACTTCCATGACCGTTGGTTGAAGCCACGCCCACGTCATGCGCCCGACGAGCGGAGCGGAAGCCTCGACGCCCCCCGGCGACTGCTCAGGGGGGTTTGTCGCGACGAGGATACGTGTATCAGGATGAAGCGTGATATCGCCCGCACGGCGATCGAGGATCAGGGCAAGCAACGCAGCTTGAACCGTCGCGGGGCACGTCAAAAGCTCATCGATGAGCAAAAGCGCGGGGCTTTTGAGGCATTCCGCCAACATTTTCATGGGCATGCGGACTAGCGTCCCGTCGGGCGTAACCACGGGAAAACCACCGACGTCGGTGGGGTCGATGATGCTTCCTAGAAAGACGTAGACGGGAAGGTTGAAGGATGCGCCGATCTGGCGCGCGAGCGACGTCTTACCCACGCCCGGCGCACCGCTGAGACACAGCGGAATGTCGGCGATAACCGCCGCGATGATGGCTTGGATCGCTTGCGCGATGCTCAGAGTCGGGTAAGGTCGCGTCGTCGGTGTACTCATTAGATCCTCCGTTTTTGACCGCCGATGCGTTCGGCGGCATTCATATCATTAACTCCGAACGGCTCCACCGTCAAGACGCTTTCAGGCTAGCCGCATGACTTTTGTCTTACCTGTAGTTTTGTGTGGGAGTCTGTCACACCCACACCGACAGCGAGCTAAGTGCTTGATTTTATTAGGGTCATGTGTGTCTGCCGCCTACCATCACCAAACGCAATAGGAGCCCCGTAGACGCGTTTTCGCTTGATCCCCTATCTAGACCCTTCGAGCGGCCGAACTCGATTTTCTGCATTGCGTCAGATAGTGTAATATTACAATCACACGGTAGCCAATTGACTGAAAATCGGTCAATTTCGGACATATTTGTCATATTGACATATCTAGACTTCTCTGAAAATGAGGGCTCCAGACCCCTAGTTTTCTCACCAAAAGTCTTGCCGTATTTCGCGCTTTTGTTGCCGTATTATGTTTATACAGCTAAAATGTCTTGAGTTCAAGACATACTACACCTGCTCAGCACAACCTATTATTGCCGATTTTCGCGACAACTGTGGTAATCTCCTGACATGACCTACATCTACTTCATTCGGGCGGGATCGAGCGGTCCCATCAAGATCGGCCAGTCCGAAGATCCACGTGAAAGACTCATGCAATTACAAACTGCACACTACGAAACGCTCACGCTGATCGGTTTCATCAAGCACGACGACAACGCTGAGCATCGCGTTCACGAAATTGCGATCGAGTCACGCATCCGAGGCGAGTGGTTCGCTCCGACAAGCGCGTTAGTCTCGCTAATCGAAAACCTTCTCAAAGCAGGCGCGTGCTCGACAGGTCCCGAGATCGTATCTGTCAAATCACTTCACCGATACGACGATCGCGTTTACGTACCTAAACCTGAATCCGATCTTGCAAAAGCGCTCGATCGACACGCCACGGATGCCGATGCGGCTCGAAGAACGCAGATCATCGACACCATTCGCACTACAGAAGGGAACATCGAGAAAGCCGCCAAGCTACTCAACTGCTCACGCAGAACCCTTCAGAACCAAATGCACTTCCTCGGTATCCCTCGCGGACGCGCTGGTCGTCCCCGCAAGAAGTAAGAACCTCGCGCGGCGTCGACGGCCTCGCGCGAGCCCCAGGTCCACGTGGAGATCGCCAAAGTCACGTGGAATCCACGTGGAAATTCGCAACAAAAACACGCGTTTGACAAGCGTGTCCGACTGCGCTACGCTCGGGGCATG
>Ga0335085_10012640_pt1 | contig 12423 bp, 12 predicted proteins | sample Lox_Sample_45_FD_206712 | JGI IMG/M metagenome (GOLD analysis project Ga0335085, IMG submission 206712) | Soil microbial communities from Loxahatchee National Wildlife Refuge, Florida, United States - Lox_Sample_4.5 | ecosystem: Environmental > Terrestrial > Soil > Wetlands | place: USA...
CTGCGGGGACGCGGCGGTCGCGTTGACCATGGTGCTGCGCGAGGACCCGGCGTTCGCTTCGAAGACCCCGGAGGATCCGGAGAGCGTGATCCGAGCGGTGCGGGAGAGGGCCGATCTGCGGGCGCTGCTGACGTTCTCGGTGTCGGAGGAGTTCTTCACGCTCCGGGAGCGTGTCGGGCCGACGTTGCCGGAACGGGCGATCTAGCCGGACTCCACCCGCAGCACCGCACCCTCGGGCAGCTCGCTCCGCAGGCGCGCCACCACCAGCTCGACCCGGTCGGCCTCGGCCGCCTCCACCGTCACGCGCACGCGGTGGTCCGCCCCCGACGTCACCGCCGGGTAGCTGCCGATCCCCACGTCGGGCATCCCGAGCGCCACCCGGTCCAGCGCCGCGGCGATCTCGGATTCTCCCTGCGACAGGTAGAGCGACCGGACGTGCACCGCCGCCCTGGGCAGGGACGAGAGCACCGTCTCCAGCTGGAGCCTGAACAGCGATGGCACCCCGGGCAGCAGGAACATCCCCTCCACTGCCAGCACCGGATACACCGTTCCCTCCGGAGCGAGCAGCTCGGTCCCCTCCGGAGCCTCCGCGAGGCGCAGGGCCTCGGCCGGCATCGAGCCGGAGTGCGCACGCGACAGCAGCTCCACGATCCGCGGCAGCCGCACCACCTCGCGCCCCAGCGCCAGCGCCACCGCCCGCACGGTCACGTCGTCGTGCGTCGGGCCGATGCCCCCGCTGGTGATCACCCACCGGGCCACCGCACGCGCGTTCACCACCGCGCCCACGATCGCCTCGATCTCGTCCGGCACCACGAAGATCGCCCGGAGCGGCAGCCCGTGCTCGCGCAGCCGGCGCACGAGGTGCGGACCGTTCGCGTCCTCGACCTTCGCCGAGAGGACCTCGTTGCCGATGATGATCGCCGCCGCGCCCGTCCGTGCCATCCGGACATCACTCTACTTCCGGGCACCGCCAGGGTCTCGGCAGGCCCCTCACGCCTCCGCGATGGCTGCGATCGAGACCTTGAGACCCGGAACGCGCACCGGCAGCTTGGCTCCCTGGCGCGCGGGAGGGTTGGACGGGAACCACCGCAGCCATTCCTCGTTCATCCCGGCGAAGTCGTCCTCGTCCGCCAGGACGACGGTCACGCTCACCACCTTCTCCATCGAGCTCCCGGCCTCCTCGAGGATCGCGGCGATGTTGGTCAGGCACTGGCGCGTCTGCTCCTGGATCGTCGCTCCCTGGATGGCGCCCGTCGTCGGGTCATGCGGCGCCGTGCCCGAGACGAAGACCAGACCCGCGGCCTTCACGGCCTGGCTGTAGGTGGCGGGGGGCCTGGCCGCTTTGGCGGTGAAGACGATCTGTCGGGGCATGCCCTCGAAGGTAACCCCGGACGCGCTGCCTCGCGCCCGACCCGGGCGGTCTACTTCCGGCTGCGCCGGGGCAGCACAGTCCGCACCCGGGTGAAGATCTCCCGCGCGACCTCGTCCGGCGACGCCCGTCCGTCCACCCGCACCACCCGCTGCGCCCGGGCGTGCTTTCGCACCACCCGCGCATAGGCGCGCGCCACCGCCCGCTGCACCTCGTCCGCGTCGAAGAGCTCGGCCCTTCCGCCGCGGCCCTGCCGCCGCCGAGCCGCCGTCCGCGGATCGACCGCGAGGTACAAGGTGAGATCTGCCGGCCGGGCCGCGGCGTTCAGCGCCTCCACCCAGCCGAGCGGCATCCGCATCCCCTGGTAGGCCAGCGACGAGAGGACGTAGCGGTCCGAGACCACCACCTTCCCCTGGGCCAGCGCCGGTTCCACGACCGACGCCAGGTGGTCCAGCCGGTCCGCGGCGAAGAGGAGCGCCAGCGCCCGGTCCGACAGCCCCACCAGCCGTCGCGTCAGCGCCTGCCTGAGCACCACCCCGAGCGGCCCGTCCGAGGGCTCGCGCGTGGCGACCACGTCGTGCCCCGCGGACCGCAGCGACGCCACCAGCTGCGCCGCCTGCGTCGTCGTCCCCGAGCCGTCGATGCCCTCGAGGACGATGAACCGTCCCGCCGCGCGACTCATCGGGGAAGCAGCGCCGCCGGATCGTCCAGGTGGAGCGCCCGGTGCACCGCCTGCAACGACGCGAACAGCTCCAGCTCCCGCCGGTGATGGCTCATTGCCCGCCGGTACTGCCTCCACGCGAAGACGATCAGCCCAGCCGCCAACACCGCCGACACGGCCCCGAGCACCGGGAAGCGGATCGAGTCCCAGAACAGCTTCGCCGCCGCCCCGGTGAAGATCGCCGAGCCCACCAGCGCCACCACCGCCCGCGCGAAATGCGTCGTGCTCCGTCTGACCGCCAGCTGCGCCTGGAGCTCGGGCAGCCGCGCCCGCGCGACGTCGGGCGACAGCTCGTTCGAAGTGTCTGTCTGCAAGCGGGCGGACCCTACGGCAGCCGCCCCCACGATGGCCAGTCTCAGGGCGCGGTGTCCAGCAGCGCCCCGCAGCCCCCGCACCGCGCCATCGAGGCCGGGCTCCGTTCGCCGCACCGCTTGCACGCCCGGAGCTCCGAGGCGACCTCCGTCGCCGCGCGACCGGCCCCTGCCGGCGCCGAGCGAGCCGCCCAGGGCAGCCGCATCCCGCAGCGGTCGCAGAACAGCCCCGAGCCCTGCACGTTCCGGCAGTACCGGCAGGTCACCACCGACGGCGCCACCGTCGGCGGCCCCTCGGGCGCTGCCCGTCCGGTGTCCAGATCCGGAAGCCCGCCGGCGCCGACGTCCGGCCCCGCGCCCACCTGGGTCACCTCCCAGCCGAGGAGCGGCTCACCCGGAACCTCGGGGACAGGAGCAGTCGCCGTCGGCTCGAGCCCTGGCGGCAGCTCGATGGGCAACCCGAGGACCTCCGTGGGCACCAGCGTCGGCTCGAGCCCTTCCAGGGGTGAGGTCAGGTTGGCGGCCGCGGGCGACTGGCCCACCTGCTTCCCACAGACCTCGCACTGCCAGCCGGTGACCGGTGCCTCGCAGACGGGACAGGGTCGCACGGTCGCTGGATCCTCAGGTCGGCAGTGGTGCCGGTGTCATCGGGACGAAGCGGACCGAGATCAGCCGCTCGCTCTGCAAGGTCCCGTCGTCGGCCTTCCGGAGACGGACCAGCTCCTGGCCCTCGTGCTGCCCCCCGATGGGACCCACCAGCCGCCCGCCGGGCGCGAGCTGCTCCACCAGCGAGACCGGGAGCCGCTCGGGCGCCGCCGTGAGAACGATCGCGTCGAAGGGCGCCGCCTCCGGCCAGCCCTGGAAGCCGTCTCCCACTCTCAGATGGAGCCGGGGACCGGCGAAGGGGGCCAGATGCTCCGCCGCGGTCCGGGCCAGACCCTCGCGCACCTCGATGCTGTGGACGTCGGCTCCGAGCAGGTGCAGCACCGCCGCCTGGTACCCGGACCCGGTGCCGATCTCGAGGATCTTGTCCCCGGGCCGGACCTCCAGCGCCTCGCTCATCAGGGCGACCACGTAGGGCTGGCTGATGGTCTGCGCCTCGCCGATGGGGAGCGCCTCGTCCTGCGAGGCGATGTCCCTCAGGCGCTCGGGCACGAAGTCCGAGCGCGACAGCAGCGTCATCGCCGCCAGTACGCGCTCGTCCCGGATGCCGCTCCGGCGCAACCCCACGATGAGACGGGCGTCCTCCATGCCACCGCCAACGTAAAACGCCGCCGCCGGCCTGGCTACCCCACCCGGGCCAGGGCGAGCCTTCCCTCCCACCGCTCCTCCAGCGCGGCCCACAGACCCCGGTGCTCCGGCCGGGCCAGCCGGGGGTCCTCCGCCGCGATGGCCTTCGCCTCCTCGGACGCAACCGCCGAGAGCGCCTGGTCGCGCGCGAGGTTCGCGACGCTCAGCTCGGGGAGCCCGCTCTGCCGCGTTCCCAGGAATTCCCCGGGGCCGCGGAGCTCGAGGTCCTTCTCGGCGATGACGAATCCGTCGGTGCTCTGCTCCAGCACCTCCAGCCGCTCGCGGGCGTCCGCCCCCGACGCATACGACGGGAGGAGGTAGCAGAAGGACGCCGCCGCCCCCCGCCCCACGCGCCCCCGGAGCTGGTGGAGCTGGGACAGGCCGAACCGCTCGGCGTTCTGGATGACCATCACCGACGCGTTTGCCACGTCCACGCCCACCTCGACCACCGTCGTGCACACCAGGACGTCCACCTTGCCGGTACGGAAGCCCTCCATGACCGCGTCCTTCTCCTCCTGCTTCATCCGCCCGTGGAGCAGGTGGACGCGGCGGTGCGGCCAGCGCGCCTGCAGCTCCTCGGCGCCCCGAGTCGCGTCGGCGAGGTCGATCTTCTCGGAGGCCTCCACCAGCGGGTACAGCACGTACGCCTGGCGGCCCTGCCGGAGCTCGATCTCCACCGCCTCCCAGACCTCGGGCTGCCGGGCGCGGGTCGCCACGCGCGTGGTGACGGGCGTCCGGCCCGGCGGCAGCTCGTCGAGCACCGACAGATCCAGGTCCCCGTAGAGCGTCATGGCGAGCGTCCGCGGGATCGGGGTCGCCGTCATCACCAGGACGTCCGGCCTCCGTCCCTTGTGTCCCAGCGCCTGCCGCTGGAGGACCCCGAACCGGTGCTGCTCGTCGATGAGCACCAGCCCCAGCCTCTCGAAGGAGATGCCCTCCTGGATGAGCGCCTGCGTCCCCACCGCGATGCGGGCGCGTCCGCTCTCGACCGCCTCTCGCGCCCGCCGCTTCTCGCCTCCCGTGCCTCCGCCGGTGACCAGTGTCACCTCCACGTCCGCCTGCCGGAACACCCGGGCGAAGGTCGCATGGTGCTGCGCCGCCAGGATCTCGGTGGGCGCCATGAGCGCCACCTGCCATCCGTCCTCCACCGCAAGCGCCGCCGCCACTGCCGCCACCGCGGTCTTGCCCGATCCCACGTCGCCCTGGAGCAGCCGGTGCATCGGCTCGGGACGGGACATGTCACGTCCGATCTCCGCCACCGCCCTGGCCTGCGCACGGGTGAGGGTGAAGGGCAGCAGGCCACGCGCCCTGGACAGACGCTCGCCGTCGACGTGGAAGGCGATCCCCGGCTCGTGCTTCACGCCCTGACGCCGGAGCGCGAGCCCCAGGTGCAGCAGGAACAGCTCGTCGAAGGCCAGCCGCCGGTGGGCCGGGCTCCGGTGCTCGTCGAGCGCGCCCAGGTCGTCGTCGGGCGCGGGCTGGTGAATGCGCGCCAGCGCCTGGGCCAGGCCGGGGAGCGCGAGCCGCGCGCGGAGCTCGTCGGGCAGCGGATCCTCGACCGATGCCAGATGCGCCGCCGCCACCCGGGCGATGAGCTCTCGCACCTGGCGCTGCTCGTGCCGCTCGAAGCCCGGATAGATGGGGACGATGCGGCCGGTGTGGAGCGACGGGCCCCTGCTCTCGTCCGCGGGCTCGAGCTCCGGGTGCACCATCTCCCGGCCACCCGGGAACGCCCGGAGCTCGCCGGAGACGATGAGCCGCTTCCCCACCGGCACCCGGGACTTCATCCAGGGGCCGCTCTGGAACCAGGTCAGCGCGATGCTCCCGGTGTCGTCGGCGAGCACCGCCTGGAAGCCGCGCTTCCCCGGACGGATCATGAGATCGCGCGCCATCCGGATGGTGCCCACCGTCACGCCGCGCTCACCGGGCCGCAGCTCGCGGATCGTCGAGAGTCGCCGGCGATCCTCGTAGATCCGGGGCAGCAGGAAGAGGAGGTCCCCCACCCGCTGCAGCCCCTTCCGGTTGAGCCCCTCCACCAGGCGCGGAGGGACACGGATCCCGCTGCCACCGAGGGGCTGGGCCAGAGGCCCGCGGCGGGGCGCCCCGGAGATGGGGCGGGCCACCTCCTCCTCGGGCGTCTCGGCTGCTGCGCGCGCCGACGTGCGGGCCTTGCGCTGCGCCTTCCGTGGCGCCTCGAGCAGCATCCTCTGCGCGGGTCCCTTCCGCCGGCGCGCCGGAACGCTCGGGGGCGAGGCGACGGCCCCGGTGCCGCTCCCGGCTCGCGACCTTGCCGCCGGCCCGGTGCTCGTGTGCGCGGTCGACGACTCCGGGGCTTGCGCTCGTTCGCTCGATGACGACGGTCGCGCCGCGCTCGCCGGTGCGCGCGACCGGCTCGCGGACGCGCCCACTCCGGCCTGCGCCTGCGTTTGCTTGGGTCCGGGGGTCTCCCGGGGCGCTTCGGAGCCCGGCCCGGCCGAACCGGCGGCCTCGCGCACGCGCGGAGCCAGCGCCCGGAGCGCCTCCTGCGCCGACTCGCGCCCCTCCTGCTCGAGCGCATGCGCCACCCGCTCGAGCAGCTGCACGTCGGTCGCCGAGCGGGCCGCCCGCGCTCCCTCCAGCGCAGTCCGGACCAGCCGCTCCAGCCCCTTCACCGTGGGCAGGCGCGCGAAGTCTCTCTGCGCGAGGAAGCGCAGCGGAGCGATCAGCGGCTGGAGGTAGGGCGCGGAGGGCATCGCCAGCGAGATGGGGGCGACAGCCTACTCCCGGGGTCCGCTACTCCTGGTCAGGGTCCTCGAAGAGGACCTCGACCACCTCGTACTCCCGTGCGCCCCCCGGACTCTGCACGGTCACCAGGTCGCCGACCGCCTTCCCGATCAACCCCCGGGCCAGCGGGGAGGTGACCGAGATCAGCCGCCGCTTGATGTCCGCCTCGAGCTCACCCACCAGCGTGTAGGTGACCTCCTTGTCGGTCTCGACGTCGAGCAGCTTCACCGTCGCGCCGAAGACCACCTTGTCGCCGGACAGCTTCGAGACGTCGATCACCTCGGCCCGGGCGATCGAGTCGTTGAGGCTGAGGATGCGCCCCTCGATGTGAGACTGCTTCTCCTTCGCCGCGTGGTACTCGGCGTTCTCGCGAAGGTCACCATGGCCTCGGGCAACCTCGATCTCCTTCGAGATCTTCAGCCGCTCCACGGTCTGGAGCTGCTTGAGCTCTTCCTTGAGGCGCCGGAGACCGGACGCGGTGATCGGGAGACGGCCGCTCACTTCCCCACCGTCTTCGAGCTGAGCGCGTCCTGGAGAGCAGTCACCGGAATGCGGCCCCGGGCGAGCCGTTCGATCGCCCCGACCGCCATCCGCGCCGCCTGCACCGTCGTGTAGTACGGGACGGAGTGCATCAGCGATTCGCGGCGGATGCTGAAGCTGTCCGCGATCTCCTTCTTTCCGAAGGTGGTGTTGATGACGAGATCCACCTCGCCATCGACGATCTTGTCCACCACGTGCGGACGGCCCTCGGTCACCTTCAGGACGTGTTCGGTCTCGATGCCCTTGTTCTCGAGATACCTGTGAGTGCCCCCGGTGGCCACGATGCGGAAGCCCAGCGCCCGGAGCCGCTTGGCCAGGTCCACCATCGCCGGCTTGTCCTCGTCCTTCACCGAGATGAACACCGTCCCCGAGCTGGGCAGCGCCGAGCCGGCCGCGAGCTCGCTCTTCGCGAAGGCGGAGTAGTAGTCGTCGGCGATGCCCATCACCTCGCCGGTGGACTTCATCTCCGGCCCGAGGATGACGTCCACGCCCGGGAAGCGGGCGAAGGGGAACACCGACTCCTTCACCGCCACGTGCTTCATCTCGATCTCCCGCGGCACGTTCAGCTCGCGGAGGGTCTTCCCCACCATGCAGAGCGCGGCGATCTTCGCCAGCTCCACGCCGGTGGCCTTGGAGATGAACGGCACCGTGCGAGACGCACGCGGGTTCACCTCGAGGACGTAGATGGTCTTCCCCTGGATGGCGAACTGCACGTTCATCAGGCCGACGACCTTCAGCTCGCGGGCGAGCGCGGTGGCCTGGTCCTTCATCCGCTCCACCAGGTCCGGCGAGAGGGAGTGGGGCGGCAGCGTCGCCGAGGCATCGCCGGAGTGGATCCCGGCCTCCTCCACGTGCTCCAGGAGTCCGCCCACCAGCACCTCGCCGGTCCGGTCGACGACGAGGTCCAGGTCCACCTCGATCGCATCCTTCAGGAAGCGGTCGATGAGCACCGGGTGCTCGGGGGAGGCCTTCACCGCCTCGCGCATGTACCGCTCGAGGCTCTCCCCGTCGTAGACCACCTCCATCGCCCGCCCGCCGAGCACGTAGGAGGGGCGCACCATCACCGGGTAGCCGATCTTCTCCGCGGTGCCGTGCGCCTCGTCGGGACTGCGGGCGACGCCGTTCTCGGGCTGCTTCAGCCCCAGCTTCTCGATGAGCTTCGCGAACCGCTCGCGATCCTCGGCGCGGTCGATGGCGTCCGGGGTCGTCCCGAGGATGGGCAGCCCGGCCTTCTCCAGCGGCACCGAGAGCCGCAGCGGCGTCTGCCCGCCGAACTGCACGATGGCGCCGATGGGCTTCTCTCGATGCGCGATCTCGAGCACGTCCTCGAGGGTGAGCGGCTCGAAGTACAGGCGGTCCGAGGTGTCGTAGTCGGTGGACACCGTCTCGGGGTTGCAGTTCACCATCACCGTCTCGTACCCGGCGGCGCGCAGGGCGAAGACCGCGTGGACGCAGCAGTAGTCGAACTCGATCCCCTGCCCGATCCGGATGGGGCCGCTGCCGAGGATCATCACCTTCTTCCGGTCGGTGGGCGGCGCCTCGTCCTCGTCCTCGTAGGAGGAATAGAGGTAGGGCGTGTAGGCCTCGAACTCGGCGGCGCAGGTGTCGACCCGCTTGAACACCGGCCGGATGCCCTTGCGGTGGCGGTGCGCGCGGATGTCTGCCTCGCTCGTGCCGAGGAGGAAGGCCAGCACCCGGTCGGAAAATCCATCGGCCTTCAGCCGCCGGAGCCGGGTGTCGTCCAGGTCGGACAGCTTCGTCCCGGAGAGCGACTTCGCCTCCAGCGCGAGCTCGCGGATGTTCCGGAGGAACCACGGGTCGATGGCGCTGAGCTGGAACGCCTCGTCGACGCTCATCCCCTCGCGGAAGGCGTGGAACAGCGCCTGCGGCCGCTCCGGCCGCGGCACGCGGATGAGGTCGCGCACCTTCTCGGAGCGGGCCACCTCGTCCGCCGGGAGCTCGAGCGGCTCGAAGGACGACAGGGCGCCGGACTCGGTGCTCCGGAGCGCCTTCATGTACGCCTCGCGGAACGTCCGGCCGATGGCCATCACCTCGCCCACGCTCCGCATCGAGGTGGTGAGGGAGCGGGTCGAGCGGGGGAACTTCTCGAAGTTGAACCGCGGGATCTTCACCACCACGTAGTCCAGCGTCGGCTCGAACGAGGCCGGCGTGTCCCGGGTGATGTCGTTCTTCAGCTCGTCCAGCCGGTAGCCCATCGCCAGCTTCGCGGCGACCTTCGCGATGGGGTACCCGGTCGCCTTGGAGGCCAGGGCGCTGGAGCGGCTCACCCGCGGGTTCATCTCGATGACGACCATCCGGCCGTCCACCGGGTCGATGCCGAACTGGATGTTGGAACCGCCGGTGTCGACGCCGATCTCCCGGATGATGGCCAGCGAGGCCTGGCGCAGGCGCTGGTACTCCTTGTCGGTGAGCGTCTGCGCGGGCGCGACGGTGATGCTGTCACCGGTATGGACGCCCATCGGGTCGAGGTTCTCGATGGAGCAGATGATGATGACGTTGTCCACGGTGTCGCGGACCACCTCGAGCTCGAACTCCTTCCACCCGAGCACGCTCTCCTCCACCAGCAGCGTGGAGGTGGGGCTGGCCTTCAGCCCGGCGAGACAGATGGCCTCGAACTCGTCGGAGTTGTAGGCCACGCCTCCGCCGGTGCCGCCGAGGGTGAAGCTCGGGCGGATGATGGCCGGAAAGCCGATGTCCTTGACGATGGCCTTGGCCTCGTCGAGCGAGGTGGCGTAGCCGCTCCTCGGCAGGGGGACGCCGATCTTCTGCATCGCGGCCTTGAAGAGCTGGCGGTCCTCGGCCTTGTTGATGGCCTGGAGCGAGGCGCCGATCAGCTTCACCCCGTAGCGCTCGAGAATGCCCTTCTCCGCCAGCGCCTTGGCGAGGTTGAGGGCGGTCTGGCCGCCCATGGTGGGCAGGAGCGCATCCGGGCGCTCGCGCTCGATGATCTGCTCGGCTGCCTCGACGGTGATGGGCTCGATGTAGGTCCGGTGGGCGAACTCCGGATCGGTCATCACCGTCGCCGGGTTGCTGTTGAGGAGGACGACCTGCACGCCCTCCTCGCGGAGCGCCTTGATGGCCTGGGTGCCGGAGTAGTCGAACTCGGACGCCTGGCCGATGACGATCGGCCCGGATCCGATGACCAGGACCTTGTGGATGTCGGTTCGCTTGGGCATCGGAGGCGTCCCTGTAACACGATCGGCGGACGGATCCATGGGCCCGCGGACACCCTCGACCGGGGGAGGTCAGCTCAGCCCAGCGGCGAAGTCCCTCAGGCGCTGCAGCCCCTTCTCCAGGGTGGCCCGCGACGCGGCGAAGGACAGCCGGAGGTGCCCCGGCGCCCCGAACGGCTCGCCTGGCACCGCCGCCACCAGCAGGTCCTCCAGCAGCCGCTCCGAGATGTCGTGCGCCGAGTCGAGCGTCTTGCCCTTCCAGCTCTTCCCGATCCACGCGGTCACGTCGGGGAAGGCGTAGAAGGCGCCCTCCGGCCGGGCGCAGCGCACGCCGGCGATCTGGGTCAGGCCTCCATGGAGCAGGTCCCGCCGCTTCTGGAACTCCTTCACCATCGCCCGGATCGGCTCCTGGGGCCCGGTGAGCGCAGCCACCGCCGCGCGCTGGGTGATGCTGTTCACGTTGGAGGTGGCCTGGTCCTGGACCAGCTGCATCCCGGTGATGACCGGCTTCGGTCCGGCGGCGTAGCCCATGCGCCAGCCCGTCATCGCGTAGGCCTTGCTCATGCCGTTCACCACCAGGGTGCGGCTGCGGAGCGCGGGGGCGACGTTGGCGATGTTGGTGAAGCGATGCCCCGTGTAGAGCAGGTGCTCGTAGATGTCGTCGGTGATGGCCAGGACGTCCGGGTGCACCGCCATCACTGCCGCCAGGCCGAGGAGGTTCTCCTTCGACAGCACCGCTCCGGTGGGATTGCTCGGGCTGTTGAAGATGACCGCGCGGGTCCGCGGAGTGATGGCCTTCGCGAGGAGGTCCGGATCGGGCTGGAAGCCGTCCTCGACCCGGGTGGGCACGACCACCGGACGGCCGCCGGCGAGCATCACCTGCTCGGGGTAGCTCACCCAGTAGGGGGCGAACATCACCACCTCGTCGCCGTCGGACAGGAGCGCCTGGAAGCAGTTGTAGAGCGCCTGCTTGCCGCCGTTCGTCACGATGACCTGGTCAGGGGTGAAGTCGAGCTCGTTCTCCTCGCGGAGCTTCTTCACGATGGCCGCGCGCAGCTCGGGGATGCCGGCCGTGGCGGTGTACTTGGTGAACCCCTCGCGGAGGGCCTGGATGGCAGCCTCCTTCACGTGCTCGGGCGTGTCGAAGTCCGGCTCACCGGCGGACAGCCCCGCGACGTCCTTTCCGGCCGTGGCCAGGGCCTTCGCGCGGGCATTGAGGGCGAGGGTCGGCGACGGCTTGATGTCGGCGAGGCGGCGGGCGAGCTTCATGATCAGGGGAGTACCAGCCCGGACCGACGCCGCTCAAGGTCACCGGGAGTACAGCTGCTCCACCGCGGCCGGGAGGACATCATGGACCGATTGATCGACTCGCTCCTCGCTCTCTCGCCGCAGGTCCGCTACGTCGCCGTGCTCCACGGGAAGGAGCTGCAGCTCCGGGAGCGTCCGGGCCTCGCGGGGGCGAGCGCTTCCGAGACCGACCGCTACGAGGAGCTACTGGTGAATCCGGCGGTCCTCACCCTGCTCCGCCGCCGGGGAGAGATCGATTGCGGTGGGCTCGACCACGTGTGGATCCGCTACGGGAACTTCTGGACCGGGCTTTTCCCCACGGACGGCGGCCACGTGAACGTCGGTCTCGAGCCGGACGCCGTCCCCACCGAGCTCGACGCTCGGATCCGGGGAGTCGTCGAGCGGATCGCCGTCGCCGCTCGCTGACTCGCGCGCTTCAGCCGCCGTTCTTCGACGGGAACTTCTCCCGCAGCGCCTTGAACACGTTCGGCGGCACCAGCTCGGACACGTCCCCGCCCAGCGACGCCACTTCCCGGACCAGCTGCGACGAGATGTAGAAGCTGTCCTGTCCGGTCATCATGAAGACCGTGTCGAAGTCCGGGTCGAGCTTCCGGTTCATGTTCGCGAGCTGGAACTCGTACTCGAAGTCGGACACCGCCCGGAGTCCGCGCAGGATGGTGTGGACGTTCTTCCGGCGCGTGTAGTGCACCAGCAGCCCCTGGAACGAATCGACCTCCACCCGCGGGTCGGGCATCGCCTCCCGGATGAGGGCCTTTCGCTCGTCCACCGTGAACATCGACTGCTTCCGCGGGTTGTTCAGCACGGCCACGATCAGCCGGTCGAACATCGTGAGCCCACGGTGAATGATGCTCAGGTGCCCGTTGGTCAGCGGGTCGAACGAGCCGGGGTAGATCGCGATGGACACGTGGGGCCCGGAGCATCATCGGA
>Ga0335085_10012641_pt1 | contig 12422 bp, 6 predicted proteins | sample Lox_Sample_45_FD_206712 | JGI IMG/M metagenome (GOLD analysis project Ga0335085, IMG submission 206712) | Soil microbial communities from Loxahatchee National Wildlife Refuge, Florida, United States - Lox_Sample_4.5 | ecosystem: Environmental > Terrestrial > Soil > Wetlands | place: USA: Florida...
GCACGGTGAAAGCAACGCTCACCGTGGCTGGGACTGCGCTGGCACCCGTGACACTGACCGAAGGCCCGTCGGGCTCGGGGACTTTCGTCGGGCTATTGCCGGCTGCGCACCTGCTGCACGGTCTTGGCTCGGTTGTGATGGAAGTAACCGACTGCCCTTCCCCCTCGCAGGATCACACGTTCGAATTCACCATCTACGTGGATCCCAGCGGGACCGTCGTGGACGGCAGCAACGGCGACGTCCCGATCGCTGGAGCGACCGTGACACTGCTGACCGGCGAAGGTCCGGGCGGCCCATTTGAAAGCGTGGCGAACGGCTCTGCTGTGATGTCGCCTGCAAACCGCACCAACCCCGACACGACCAATGCGAACGGCGAATTCGGGTGGGACACGGTGGGGGGCTACTACGAGGTGACTGCGTCCAAGGCGCATTGCGGAACAGCGACGACCAGCGCCTTTCAGGTACCGCCGCCACAGACGAACCTGCAGATCGTGCTGCACTGCCCCACCGGGCTGCATGTGACCAGCGGGGCCCTGCCGGCGGCCACGCGAGGGACGAGCTACAGCTACCAGCTCGAAGCCAGCGGTGGCAAAGCTCCCTACAAGTGGGCGAAAGCCGGCCCGCTCCCGAAAGGCCTGAAGCTGGGCAAGACGGGGGTGCTATCAGGCTCGCCCAAGAGCAAGCTCGCGCCTGGGAACTACCCGGTCAACGTAAAGGTCAAGGACGCCGCTAAACCCAAGGCGACCGCGAGCGAAACGCTGACGCTGAGGATCCGATAGCCGGCGTCGCGCACGGGCGCCACTCGGCCGCCGCAATCGCGCGAGCAACCGGTGGTGGGGCTCGCGTTCGGCGCCGGCGGAGCCCGGGATAACGCCGCCTCGGCCCAGTCGATTTAGCTCGAGCTAAATCGCTGCCGCACGGCGGGCCAAGTGCGCCACAATGACCGGGCATGGCGGAGATCGTCTTCGACACGGCGGCACTGACGCGGGTGCGCTTCGCGATCTCGCCGACCATCGAGATGGCTGGGAGCGTACGCGTACTGGGCAACCCCGGCCGCCAGGCCGTGCATATGCCGTGGGCGGTTCGCGCCGCCGCCGACGTCGGCGGGGTCGACCTTTCGATGATGCACGCGCTGCAGGAATCTCGGTCCTACTCCCCCGATTTCATCCACCCACTGCCCGGGGGGCCGTTTACGACCCTCGAGGAGGACCTTGCGGCGATGCTCGCCACGCCGCCGAAGCAGGTCCGAGCAGAAGTCTTGGAGGCGTACCCCGGCGAAAGGGTGCCGCGAGTGCTGGACGGATTCGTGGAAGACCCGCGCGCAGCCGTCAGCCGGCTCGACCGCCTGATGCGCACCTACTGGGGGCGGGCCATCGCACCGTACTGGGCGCGTGTGCGCGCGCTGTTGGAGCATGACATCCGCTACCGCGCCCGCCAGATGGCCGACGGCGGCCTGGAAGCACTGTTCACCGATCTGGACCCGAGTGTCAGCTGGTCGGACGGCGTACTGACCGTCGAGAAGAAGCAACACCACGAGGGGTTCGAGTCGCCCTGCGAGACGGTGGCGCTCGAGCTAGACGAGCGCGGGTTGCTGCTGATCCCCAGCGTGTTCGCATGGCCGAACGTGCACCTCGTGACAGCGGACCCGTGGCAACCGACGGTGATCTATCCGGCGCGCGGAGTCGGGATGCTCTGGGACGCGGACGCCCTGGCACCGCCTGACGCTCTGGCCAAGCTGCTGGGACGTAACCGCGCCGCGGTTCTGCTCGCGCTCGATTCGCCGCGCTCGACGAGTGAGCTGGCGGGGCTGCTCGATGTGACGACGGGTGGCATCTCCCAGCAGTTATCCGTCCTCGCACAGGCCGGGCTCGTCGCCCGCCAACGCGTCAGACGCCATGTTCTGTACCTGCGTACCTCCGGGGGCGACACGCTCGTCGATGTGACCTCCAGCGCAGCCGCGCTTGCTCGGCCGGCAGCGTGACTCCACACCGCTGAAGCGCCGCACACAGCTGTCACTAAATCTCTTGGCCCGACGGCCGGGGCCGGCCACACTTGCCGGCATGATCACCGTCAACAGCCATATGGCAAGAGCGCTGGCGGACGAGCGCGCACGGGAACTCGCAGGTAGACGCGGTCGGCGGCACCCGGAGTACGTCACGCATACTCGGAGCGTAGCCGTCGCAACCGCCGACGGACACACCACTCCCACGACCGCCCCGCCCCCGGTTGGCGCGCGGGGTTCACTTCGTTGGGTTCGGCGCTTCCTGCGCCGGCGCGTGGAACCGGGCGTACGCTAGCTGTAGATCCCTGAGCCAGCGCCGCAAGCCCCCGCGCGGCGGCGGGGGCTCTATCGTGCGCCGGAAGAGAAGGCGCTGTGTCATTACCAAAAGACGACGCAGTTGTCGGTCAGCTGATCCCAGATTTTTTTCGCCAGGTTGCTGTAGTAGCGAGCGGATTCCGTGTTACCTTCCGCGATATAACCTTCGGCGTATTCGATCGTGGTCGTGTAGTCGTCGGCCAGTCTCTGGCACGTGTCGTCGTCGTAGCCCGCGATGCCGGCACCGCCGGCCCGCAACAGGGGCAGCACGACTTTCGGAGTCGTGACGACGTGCAGCGCGGAGCTGCTCACGGGGGCGCTGTGCACTGGAGTCGCGGCCGAGGCCGCCTGCGGGGCGGCGAGGGCAGCCGCTGCGAGCGAGCCGGCGAGGATGGTGCGGAACTTGGTGCTGAACATTTTCGTTTGCCTCCTTTGGGCGTTTTGGATGTGCTGCAGCACCATGCTCGTCCGCGCTGACAGCGAGCGATAGGCACCCTCGAGGTAGCGTGGACTTACCCTCTTGCTGCGGCAGAGAAAGCCGCCTCGCTTCAGGCCCGCCGGGAAGACGCGGCTGATCGAAACCGTCACGTCGCCGATGCGGGAGCCGTTCGCGACGATCGCACGCAGCGAGGCGACGCTTTGCGGATGCGTGGACCTGGAGCCCCAGGGCTTTCCAGAGCCAGCGCCCGGACTCGAACCGGGGACCCCTTCGTTACCGAGCGCGCCCGGGGTCCGTAGAAACACCCCACCGGCAGCGGATTTTGCCCGATGGGGCGGCAGCGTCGCCGCAATAGCGTGGGCATGTGCCGGAAAGCTGTTTGGCTCGAACGAGATCCGCGATGGGCGCCAGCGCTTTGACCGTCGGAAGCCGGACGCTCGGCGCGTTGGCCGTCCTGATCGGACTGGGGATGGGAGCGTCGCCGGCGCTGGCCGGGTGGTCTGCGCCGGTGGCGGTGAGCCGCTCCGCGGAGGGATTCCCCTACGCCGCGCTGGCTAACGATGCGCGTGGCGACTCAGCCGTGGCATGGGCCAGCCCGAGCAACGAAGCGCGGCCGCGGGCGGAGGTGAACGTGGCATTCGCCGGCCCCGGTGGGCGGCTGGTGGAGCGGGCACTGTGGCGCAAGAACCACGCGCTGGTCGGCGGTGTCGCGGTTGCCCTCGATTCGCGCGGCGAACTGACGGTCGCCTGGATCGATGCGGCACGCGGGCGCACCGGCGAAACCCTCTACCCCCACACCATTCGGGCCGCCTACCGCAGCCCCTCGGGCACGTGGTCGCCGCCCCAGGTCGTCGGCTACAGCGGCCCGTTCCTCGACGCCCACCTGCGGCTCGCGGTGGCGCCGAACCGCGAGGTGCTGCTGACGTGGGTTGCGCACACGAAGAGCGCCCCTGGAGTTGCGGCCGCCTGGCGCAAGGCCGGGCATCGCTTCGGTTCGGCCAGCGTGGTCAGCCGAGCGAAGAGCGCGATGATGGGCGACCCGACGCCGCTGTTCGACAGCGGCGGCGCCGCGCATGTCTACGGCACGGTCGGCTGTAATCGCATCCACACCTGCGCGACGATGGCCAGCACCGCCCCCCGCAGCCATCGCTTCGGTGCGCCGCTGCTGATCGCCCCAGCCCCCGCCGAGTACCCGGTGGTCTCCTTCAGTGCCCCCGGCCGCGCACTGATCGCCTGGGAGGCGGCCGACTACCAGGACCTCGAACCTTTCGGCTCAACGCCCTATGCGCGGGTGATGAGCGGTGGGTCGCTCACCGCGCCGGTGGCGCTGCAGTCGCGCTCGGCGACCGTCCCGTGGCCGTCGGACGCCGTCGCGGCGAACGGAGGCGGTGGGACCGTGAGCTGGCTTGAAGCACAGCCGTACCCGACCCCGAGCCGCACGATGCTGACGGTCGGCGATCCCGGCGGTCATTTCTCGACGCCGAGCATTTCGCCCCTTGGCCTGATACCGGCGCTGCGCGACGGAGCCGGCAACGTGCTGCTGACACCGGCGCGGCTGAATCCGTTTGCACCCCTGGGGGAAGGCCCGATCGGTCCGGCGGGGACCGCGCCGAGCCCGGTCGCGATGCAACCGGCCGGGGGCGGCGCGGTGCAGCCGTCTCCGGTGCGTGTGCCGCCCACGACGATGAAGCCTCCGGTATCGATCGTCGCGATCGCGAGCACCCAGCCGGTCGGGGCCGGGGCGGCCGTGGCCTGGGTTACCGGTGCGAAGCTCGATATCTCGAGCTGGCGGCCGTAGAGGTCATTCCAGCCGCGGCGGGACCTCCGCCAACGGCGTGGCAAGGGGCAACCCGATCGACGTCACCGTAGGACGTCTGTCCTCTGGCACGTCGAACCGAGCGCCAGCGCTCTAGAACCTCCACATACCGCCTGCTGACCGGACCACGCTGTGATCGCTCGTGGACGCCGGCCCCGCTGGCCGGCGCTGGGGGTTTGGGGCATGACGCTCGTCGCGTGCCTCTGGCTCGCGCTTGCGCTCGATCAGAGCGCAGCTGCGGCGACCCTCGCCTCCGGGCACCTCGGGGTCCCGCTGAGTGCCCCCGAACCGACTCTGGTGGGCGGGGCGCCGCCGACCACCGTGACCTACGAATGGAAGCGGTGCCTGCCCTATTCCACGCTCGTCCGCGCGGACGGGGCGAGCGACGAGTGGCAGCTCGGGGAGAGCGCGACCACGACCACCTCCGCCGACTCGATCGGCTCGGCCGACGGTACCTACGCGGGCTCGCATGTCACCGTGACCGACGGGCCGCTCGTCGGCGAACACGATCCCGCCGCAGCCTTCGACGGCCACACAAGCGCCGTGTCGGTGCCCGGGGCACCGGACTACGAAGGCAAACGTCCCTACACGTTCGAGCTGTGGGTGCGCCCGCAGACGATCGACGGCACCTATCGCTTTCTGTTCGCACGCGAGGAGACGACCGGCGCGGGACGCCAGGGCACCGGGCTCTGGCTCTCGACTGCCGGCCTGGGGTTCGAGCGCTGGACCAACGGCGTCGCCTCGACCGTCCATTACACCGCGGGCCTGCCGCCCGCAGCCTGGAGCCTGGTGACCGCGACCTACGACGGCGCGACCATGAGGCTGTTCGTCAACGGCGTGCAGGTCGGCTCGCGCGAAGCTTCCGCCTCCTTGCTGGCGGAGTCCGGCACGACCGAGATCGGGGCCTTCAGCGGTGGCCATGCGGGATTCTTCTCGGGCGACATCAACGACGTCGCAAGCTACCCGCGCGCGATCATCCGCAGCCACGTCCGCGCCCATCAGATCGCGGCCGGGAGCGCTCCCTGCAGCGCGATCGCGGCTGCCACCGGCGCCACGTACACACCTGTCCCGGCGGATCTCGGCCGGACACTGTCTGTGAAGGTCACCTCGACGAACTCCCACGGCAGTGGGAGTGTGTCCGGGGAGGGCCCCGGGCCGGTCGACGACGACCACGGCCAGTACGTCCAGGCGAGCGTCGGCGGGCTGAGCGCGGGCGCTACGGCGTCGGGCAACGTGCAGGTGACGGCGTCCCTCGCAGGGCTTCCGGCAGATCGTGTGGAGTGGGACGTCGATGGCCAGTACCGCTACGCCAAGCCCGGCGAAGCCCCCTACCAGTACACCTGGTACACGCACGCCGAGAGCAACGCGCCGCACACGGTCACGGTCAAGGTCTGGGGACCGGACGCGGCCACGCCGGTGAGCAGCGAAGTGACCGTGCACGTCTCCAATCCGAACCTTTACCCAACGCCGCTGCCGTTCGGTGAGGAGAGCGCCTACGCGGAAATGAACGAGGGCGAAGAAGCCAGCGCGCGCAACCTGCTCGACGACGTCTGGCCCGCTCGCGGCTATCCGCTGCCCCATCTGGACTGGCCACTCACCTGGCAGGAGGACCCCTACCACGACGCCTACTGGGAGTTCTACTTCTACGGGCTCCGTCCGGAGGCGACGCTCCTGTACGAGTGGGAGAAGACGGGCTATGCCCCCTACCTGCAGAGGCTGATCGCGATCCTGCGCTCCTACGTGGCCTACGACCGCACGCGCGCCGAAAACCGCGTCACCTTCGACAACAACCACACCTCGGCCTATCGCACGATGGAGCTGATCAACTTCTATGTGAAGCTGAAGCTCGCGGGGGCGCTGCCCAAAGACCTCGAAGAAGGCCTGGCTCGCTCCCTGCTGAAGCTCGGCGGCTTCCTCGCCGAAGACAGACACTTCGAGGCGGACTTCAACCACGGCTTCAACGAGGGCGCCGCGCTGTTGCTGCTGGCCGACAACTTCCCGCACATGGCCGGCGCCACGGAATGGCGCGCAATCGCGCTCGCTCGCCTGAAGGAAATGCTCGCCAACACGATCGACGCGGACGGCGTCGAGGTCGAGAACTCGCCCTTCTACCAGGTGTACGTGTTGGGGCTCGTCTACCAGATCGGGCAGTGGGCCGCGCGCTACGAGCCGACCCTCGCCGTCCCCTACGAGCAGGCGGCCGCCAAGATGCTCACCTACACGGCCGATATCACCCAGCCGAACGGCTACCTGCCGATGCTCGGCGCAACCGCGACGACATACATGCCGGCACAGGACCCCAACGTCTACGGGCCGATGGCCGAAGCGAACCCCGAATTCCAGTTTGCCTTCACGCGCGGGGCCAAGGGGACGCCGCCCCCCGACGGCACCGTGCTGTTTCCCGTATCAGGCCAGCTGATCATGCGCTCGCCGCTGGGCACGGTGTCGAACCTGCCCAACCAGACCTACGTCACCTTCAACTCGGGCACCTATCGGACCAGCCATTCCGACCTCGATGCGATGGGGATGACGCTCTACTCCAATGGCAGCACGCTCCTGCCCACTTCGGGTCTGTACACCTACACCGAAGAACCGTGGCTCGAGTACTTCCACGGAACGCGTTCGCACAACACGGTCGTCGTCGACGGCAAGGACCAGGCCCAGGGCTCTGCGGTGGCCGGCAGCCACGGCTCGGCCAACGGATCGACGTGGGCGAGCGGCGTCAGCGGACTGTACGCGGGCGTGACGCATCACCGCACGATCGTCGTGCTGCGCCAGGGCCTCACGCTGGTGTTCGACGACCTCGCCTCCTCCACGAGCCACACCTATGCGCAGACATGGCACCTGGCTCCCGGGTCGCAGGTGCGCACGAGCGGCGGGGACACATATGTGACAACCACCAGCGGCACGCCGACGCTCACGATCCGCCAGGGCGAACCGGCCGGTATGAGCGTGCAGAGCGTGTCGGGGGCCACCAATCCGATCCAGGGGTGGTACTCCAACGGATACGGCTTCAAGCAGCCTGGCTGGGCGCTCGAAGACAAGCGCTCCGGCACGAACGCGCTGTTCGCCACCCTGCTCGCCGCCGGCCCCTATGCGGCCGAGGCGAGCACGGTCGTCGAGGCCCCCGTATCCGGCGGGCACCTCGTGAACGTCTGCGTCAACGAAACGCTCGGCTACTCGGTGAGCATCCCGAGCAACAACGCCCTCAGCCCCACCATCACCTCCGGCGCCTGCCAGCCGCCGATCGTCGCGGGTTCCGAGGAAGCGGCACGTGAACCGCTACCCGCTCCCAGCCTCACACTTTCCGCCGCCGACGAAGCCGCCTTTCAGCCGCTGCCGGCGCGCGCCAACGCGATCCCGGTGCTGCTGTTTCACAGCGTCTGCCCGACGAGCGGATGCACCGAATACAACGCCACGCCGACCGAATTCGCCCGCATGATGCTGATGGTCAAACGGGCCGGCTACGAGACGATCTCGATCGCCGCGTACGAGAAGTGGTGGCACGGGCAGGCCGTCTCGCTGCCGGCCAAACCGATCCTGCTGGGCTTCGACGACGCACGACTGGACGGCTATCGCGGCGCCGACGCGACGCTCGCCGCGCTCGGAGACCAGGCGACCGTGTTCGCGATCACGGGAGAAATCGAAGCGCGAGTCACCAAATACCTGCGCTGGGACGAGCTCGCACGCATGCAGGCAAGCGGCCGTTGGAACGTGCAGCTACACGCCGACGAGGGACATGTGACGATCCCGGTCGGCCTCGAACCAGACGGCACGCCGATCCTGAAGCCCTATTACGGCTGGCTCGAATACAACCCCACCCGCCATCCGACGGGCGAACATCTGGAGAGCTACGGCGAATGGAAGTATCGCGCGGAGGGCGACGTCGCGGAGGGCCAAGCCGAGCTCGCCGCGCACGTGCCCGGATACCGGCCGATGGCCTTCGCCGTGCCCTTCGGGGACTACGGCCAGTTCCACACCAACGACCCGAGCATCCCCACAGAGTTCTCGGCGTACCTGATTGGTCGTTTCGGCGTCTTCTTCACGCAGCCCCACCCTGACCCCGATTTCACCACCCCCGGGCACGAACCCTTGCGCTACACGATCCGCAGCTCCACCACCGCCCCGGATCTATACGCCTGGCTGGCAGAGCACGCCAGCCAGGGCTAGCGCGTCGATCGGAACAAGGCCACGGCTAGCAGGTTGCGCTCCTCCTTGGCGCGGAAGCCTTCGCCCCGGCGTCCAAGCCAGCTCGAGCGAGGTTCCGTGCAGGTTGCTCGCCCAGCGGAGCTTCTGGAAGGTGACGACCGTTGTTCCATGCCCATCGGCACGACCGAAGGCAATGCCGCGCGTCTCAGTCCACCCACCGGATCCGCCCTTTCTGAGGCCGAAATAGGAGCCCGATCAGCGCCCGTGCGCCCAATCCACGTAGTCCGCCAGCGAGTGGGTCTGGGAAGCGGGACGGCCGCTGCTGGCAGACTGCACGGTGAGCGCCAAGGTCACGAGGATGCCCCGGGCGCTTCCCCGAACGGCGGCGAGCGCCCTCGAGGCGAGCGCGCCGGGATGCACCGTGACAGTGATGCTCCCGGCCCCCGTTGATTGGAGGCGACCCTCCGCGAACATCGCTGGGCTCACATGACAGCTTCCCGCGACCCTGATCGTGTCCTTGCGGCAGCCGCCCCGCAGCACTCGGAGCGAGGCGGCGTCCCGAGGCGCGAAGGTCAGCCTCCAGCTCACCGAGCCCCGGTCTGCGAGGGCCACCGAGAAGGTGATGGCACCGGTCTTGTGGTGGGCCAGCAGACGGCTGACCTTGAAGGCGCTGTCGGGCTGGGCCGAGGAACCGGAGGAGCTGCTCCCAGAGACGTTGAACCCCAGGGCTCCCCTGGCGGGGACGCCCGGCAGAGCGGTCTGCAGCGCGGGGTGTTCCGGCGCGGGGCCCACGAGCATGGTCTGTTGCGCGACGGCCGCCGGTTCCCATTCGGCGTCGCCGGGCTGGGTTGCGTCGATCGTGCAGGTGCCCGCCGAGAGGAAGCTGACGGACGCTTCTTCGACGGTGCACACCGACGCGGTCACCGACGAGAACGTCACCGCCAGGCCCGAGGACGCGGTCGCCGAGACCTCATAGGGCGCTTCCCCTGCGGTCGGCGCGGGAGGCGGGTTGGAGCCGAACACGACCTTCTGCACTTCTCGTTCGACGCTGAAGGACTGCTGCACGGGCGACGCGGGCTGATATTCGTCGTTGCCGCCTTGCCGCGCCTCGATCGTGCACGTACCCACCGTGGAGTAGCTCACCGTCGAACCACGCAGTTCGCACACCGAAGGTGTCAGGGACTCGAGCGACACCGCCAGGCTCGAGGTGCTTTCCGCCGTCACGACGTACTTGGGCCCGTAGAGCCGGGCCGGGCTCGGCGCCTTGGAGCGGAATTTGGCCGTCTGAGGTTTCTTCGGCTCCTTCCCCGTCGCCTGGAACAGACCGATCCCCGCGGGCGTGCCGAGCCCTGAGGGGCCGTCGTAGCCCGGACCGGCGACGCAGATGGCTTGGTCCGAGCAGCTTTTCCCAAGTTCGGCAAGGCTGCAGCGCGTGAGCCCTTCCGGGGTCGGGGGCGGTCCGCAGAAGCCGCTGGAACCGCTCACCACGTCCTTGACCGATTCCGGCTTCGAGGCGGCATTTTCATACAGCGTGCGCGCGGGATATTCGACGCCGTCACTGCCACCCGCAAGCGCGAACATCGCCGCGATGATCGGGGCTGCGACGCTCGTCCCGCCGAGCTTTTCCCAGTACGGCGGCTGTTCTCCTTCTTCGGCAGCGGTGTCGTAGACGGCGACCCCCGTGTTTGGATCGGCAACGGCGGCGATGTCCGCCACCGCCCGATTCCGGGAGCAGCCCACGGTCGACCAGTCCGGCAGTTCCAGCTGCCAGTAGGGCGCTTCATAGTGTTCGCTACAACCGCTGCCCGTGGCACCTTTTTCCTTGCCCACGCCCTCGCCGTTCCAGACCGTCGAGGTCCACGTCCCGCCGGCGTCTTCGAGCCGCGTGCCCCCAACCGCGACCACATTGGGTGAGGATGCCGGATAATCGACTTTGCCTTCTTCGGGTGAACCTGGCACCCAATTGAGTAAGCCTTCGTCGCCGCTACCGGCGGTGATCACGATCCCGGGATGGTCGAAGGCGGGTGTGTCGATGGGCGGCTCCGGCTCCACCCAGGAGTTGGATATCTCGTTCGGCGAGAGCCTCGCCGCCGTTTCCTCGGCCGCTTCCAGATCGGCCGGGTCTTCGCCAGATTTGGCCTCCACGAGCAGGATGTGGCAGTTCTGGCAGATGGCGTGAACCATCTCGACGTCGATCGAGATCTCTTCCGCCCAGCCCGCGTTCGGCGCCGGCAGGTTCGCGGCTTCACCGTTCTGGTTGACCTTGGTGAGACAGGGCTTGTGTTTGGTGCATGGCAGCAGTTCAAAGGTCTTGCTGTACTTCTGGAGATCCTTTTCGATGGTCGGATCGTCGAATGCATCGACGATCGCGACCGTCTGCGCAGAGGGTGCCGTCGTCCTCGTGAGGCCGTATGCGCTCCACAGGTCCTCGGGCGTCAGGCCGTCACAGCCTTCGAGGACGGGGTGTTTGTGTGTGTTTTCGCATTCCACCCTGCTTTCAAGGTCGTGTGCGCCGCCCGCGCCTGCGATGTCACGCGAGGCGCCCGGTACCCGCCGACGCGAGGACGCGGCTACAACCCGCAGGGCAAGGCAGCGGGCTCCATGCGGCGACGCCTCACACGAGGGCCTCAGCGCGTACCCCGCGCGCGGCCCCGCTCCCGCGACGGCGCTGGCGAACTCGGCGCGGGCAGCAGTGTCCGTCGCGCTCCCAAAAACCAGCAGCACGAACACCAGCACGAGCGCGACCCGCAGCCGGGATGCCGCCCGCCAGACGGGTGCAACTTGTTCCTTCACCCCCAAGAGAACCTCCGGCGACGACTCACGAAAGCGTACCGGCCCCAGAGCCGGCATTCAACACGCTCTTGCGCTCACCGCCTCTTCGGCACCTTCCGGCCGGGCTACAGCCGTGCGATCCGGGAGCCATTCACCTTTACCGGATGGGTCGAGCACGTGCCACCTCTCCACCTAGGCTCCGAGTTTGATCTCTATGGGCTGTTCGGTGGTGGTGGTGGTTTTGGTCGTCAGCCACGCGGCATGGCGCGTCTGGGTTTTGGTTTCTTCGAGCTCCAGTTCCTGGACGCCAACTTTTTCCGAGAAGGTCGCTTCGCTGCTCGTGATCGGCGAGTTCATGGTCGCCGTCAGCTGACCAGCGGCGGCCCCCGAGAGGCTGAATTCCGTGCTCCCGCACTTGAAGGTCATCATCGCATGGCCCTGGGCGGCAAGCACCGAGAGGTATTCGACTTCTTCCTGTTCGTTTTCTTCTTCGTAGCTGTAGCTTTCCAGCGGCTGGCTTGTGATCAGGCCCGCCACCGTGGCGCTTTCGCAATACACGCTCTGGCGCCTGCACCCCCTGAGGGCCAGTTCCACGGCCGCCTCGTTGGGTCCCCGCATCAGTCCGAGAGAGCTTTCGCTCGACGTGCATTCCACGCTTGGCTGACCTTCGACTTTGATCACCGTCGAGCCGCTCGTCACCTTGAACGAGTCGTTTGCCTTTTCGTATTTGCCCCTTGGAACGCCCTTCTTTATCTTTTCGGTGCGGCAATTACCGTCAGCGTACCTACCACCCTTCATGGGGTGCAGCCAGGGGTTGGGTACCATTCGTAGTGGCCCTTCGCCTTACCCTTGACCACGTCTTCGGTCTGGCATGCGCTGTCGCTGTATTTGCCGTGCTTGGCGGGCTCGCAGTTGACGTACTGCTCGCT
>Ga0335085_10012642_pt1 | contig 12422 bp, 12 predicted proteins | sample Lox_Sample_45_FD_206712 | JGI IMG/M metagenome (GOLD analysis project Ga0335085, IMG submission 206712) | Soil microbial communities from Loxahatchee National Wildlife Refuge, Florida, United States - Lox_Sample_4.5 | ecosystem: Environmental > Terrestrial > Soil > Wetlands | place: USA...
ATAACGCCGCCACTGGTCCTAGATGCCGCCGGGGCGGCGCGGCGGTTTCGGATCAATTTTTGGGATGCCCAGGTGTGGGCCGCGGCCCGAATCGCGCGCGCTCCGGTTATCCTCAGCGAGGATTTTCAGGATGGCGCCACACTTGAGGGCGTTCGCTTTCTCAACCCTTTCCGCGATACGACGAATTGATGCGCCAACGACTGGAACGCTACTTCGAATTCGACCGCCTCGGCACCAACTGGAAGACCGAAATCATGGCCGGCGCAACCACGTTCGTGACCATGGCCTACATCATCTTCGTGAACCCGTCGATCCTGCACGATGCCGGGATGCCCTTCAAGGCGGTGGTTGCCGCGACATGCTTCTGTGCGGCCTTCGCCAGCATCCTGATGGGAGTTCTGGCCCGCTATCCCATCGCATTGGCCCCAGGTATGGGCCTGAACGCTTACTTCACCTACACAGTGGTCAAAGGGATGGGCATTCCATGGCAGGCGGCCCTCGGAGCGGTGTTTCTCTCCGGCGTTGCGTTCCTGATTCTGACGCTGCTCGGTGTCCGCCAGCTCATCGTCGAAGCGATTCCGGGCGAGCTCTATGCCGCCATCGCCGGCGGAATCGGCCTGTTCATCGCCACCATCGGTCTCCGCAATGCCGGAATCATCATGCCGAATTCCGCGACCATGGTTGCGCTGGGAAATCTTGGCGATAAACACGCGTTATTAGCCATCAGCGGGTTGGTTCTGATCGCGGCGCTGCTCGCGCGCCGGGTTCCCGGCGCCATGCTGATCGGAATCCTGGCCACGGCTCTGGCGGGCGCCGCCTTCGGGCTCGTGACTCTGACGCCCGACCGCTATCGCATCTCCGATATCGCCGGAACCGCCGGTAAGCTAGACATCCGGGGCGCGCTGAGTTACGGGTTTATCGAAATTGTGTTCGTATTTTTGTTCGTGGACATGTTCGATAACGTCGGCACTCTGGTCGGCGTCGGCAAGAAAGCTGGCCTCTTCGATGCCTCTAACCGGATCCCCCGCATTCGCCGGATCCTGATGGCCGACGCCACCGCGACCATCGCCGGTTCGCTGGCCGGGACGTCTACCGTGGTGAGCTACATCGAAAGCGCCGCCGGAGTGGTGGCCGGAGGGCGCAGCGGCGTCACCGCCATCGTCACCGGCCTCCTGTTCGCCTTCGCCCTGTTCGTCGCGCCGATGATCGGCGCGGTCCCGACCGCCGCCACGGCGCCGGCCCTGATCGTGGTCGGTTCGCTGATGATGACCCAAATCGGCGAGATCCCCTGGAAGGATCCTGCCTCGGCGATCCCGGCCTTTCTGACCCTGGTCATGATCCCATTGACGTTCAGCATCGCCAACGGGCTCGCCTTCGGATTCGTGGCCTACGCGCTGCTGCGCCTGCTGCGCGGCGAATTTCGCCGGACCCATTGGCTGGTGTATCTTCTGGCGGCGCTGTTCATCGCGCGATTCCTGTACCTGGCCCGTGTTTAGCGGCTTTGTATTTCGAGCCGGCTTGCCCCTTGCGCCGGCCGCATCGGACATCTTACCCTACCGCTAGTGCTCCAGCCGGTGAAAAGCGGCCGCGCGCTCCTTGCGGAAATTGAACGGACCATCACTCCGACGCCCACCCTGTGGTGGCTCGGCCAGAGCGGATTTATCGTGCGCTTTGCCACCATCACGTTCTATATCGATCCCTGCCTCTCCCCGCGCGGTGAACGCCGCCTGGCCCCGCCGCTCGATCCGGCCGAGATCGGCAACGCCGACCTGATTCTTTCCACCCATCTCGGCCACCTCGATTTTCCCGCCATTGCGGCCATGCTCGCGGCGTCGAAATCCGCCAAGCTGGTTCTGCCCAAGAGCGCCGCGCGGGAGGCGCATGCCGCGGGAATCTCCTATAGCCGCATGACCACCACCGACGCCGATCTGCGCATCGAGTATTTCAAGGACAGCGTCTACGGCCGCGTCTACGCCGTTCCGTCGGCGCATCCCCAGCTCGACTGGTCCCCCGATGAGGGATATCCCTATCTTGGCTACCTCATCCGTTTCGGCCGCTGGACCATCTATCACGCCGGGGATTGCTCCCTCTATGAAACGCTGGTGCAGCGCCTGCGCCCGTTTAACGTGAGTGTCGCCCTGCTGCCGGTGGGACGGAAAAATTTTTCGGTGCCGGAAGCGGCGCAGCTCGCCGCCGACATCGGCGCCTCCTGGATGGTTCCGATGCACTACGGAACCTTCGGGGAAGAAAGCGGCGAAGAGAACCAATTCATCGCCCACATGCTGGGCCATCGCCCGGAACAGCCCTTCAAGGTCTTCCAGTGCGGCGAAAAATGGACGGTCCCCGAGGAATAACGTACGGCGCCGGAGGCCGTAGCTTCGCTAGCGAATAAACAGCGCCATCTGCTGCTCTTTGGGCATCGCCAAACGCGCCTTCTTATCGAAATAAGCCTTGATCACGTCGCGCGCGATCGGTGCGGAGTAATTTCCGTGAACCGCGTTTTCCCACAGCACGGCCACCACGATCTCCGGATTTTGCGGCGGCGCGAAGGCGACAAACCACGCGTTATCGTTACTGAGTTCTTTTCCGACCTTACCCGATTTCGCCAATTGATTCGAAACCTTCTGGGCGCTGCCGGTTTTTCCGCAAACCGTGATGCCCGGAATGGCCGCGGATGCTCCCGTGCCGTCTTCGTTCACGACCCCGCACATTCCGGAAATCACCTCGTCAACGTTCTGCGGATTCAGATCCGCGCGCCGCGGCTCGCCGACATCCGCGCCCTTGATCAGATGCGGTTTGTACCAGACGCCGTGCATCGCCAGACCGCCAATGGCGTAAGCCAGTTGAACGGGGGTCACCGTCAGCGCGCCCTGCCCGATGGCCACCGAGATGGTCTCGCCCGCGTACCATTTTTCCCGGAAATTCCTCAATTTCCATTTGGTCGATGGGACCACTCCTTCGGCTTCGCTCGGCAGATCGATGCCGGTCTTGTGCCCGTAACCCATCAGGTCCGCGTATTTGGCGATGGTGTCGATGCCGGTCTTATTGCCGACGTTGTAGAAATACACGTCGCAGGACTGTACTATCCCCCTGTGCAGGCTTACCGCGCCGTGTCCCCGGTGTTCCCAGCATTGGAAATAGCGGCCGTAAAATGTGGCGCCGCCGCCGCAGTGAACCGTGTAATTATCGGTGATCGCACCTGATTCCAGACCGGCCAGCGCGGTGATCGGCTTAAACGTCGAGCCCGGCGCCAACTGCGCCTGAATCGCGCGATTGAGAAGCGGATTTCCCGGGTCGCTGGTCAGGTTCTTCCAGTCATCGGCGCGGATACGCGTGGCGAATAAGTTGGGATCGAAGGCCGGACGGCTGACCATCGCCAGCACCTCCCCGCTGCGCGGATCGAGCGCCACCACCGCGCCTCGTCTCCCATCCATGCCCAGTTCCGCCACGGCCTGCAAATCGAGATCGAGCGTCAATTGCAAATTGTGTCCCGGCGTCGCCTCCACGTCGTCCAGCACCTGCCGCTCGCGCCCGGTGCTATCCACCACCACGCGTTTTTGCCCGTCGATGCCGATCAGCGTGTCGTTGTATTGCCGCTCCAGTCCGAACTTGCCGACCACGTCGCCCTGGGAATACTTGGCAAACTCCGGCGAATCGAGTTCCTGCTCGCTCACTTCGCCAACGTAACCGATGACATGCGCCGCCAGCCCGTTCTTCGGATAGAGCCGGCCCTGGTGCGCGATCAATTCCAGTTCCGGAAAGGTACGCGCGTCGCGATGCGATTCGACGAAGGCCAGCTCTCCGGGCGTCAGTTCCTGTTTGATGGTGATGGGAACATAGGCCGGCCGCGAGGCGAATCGCCGCAGCTTGGCGCGGATATCGTCCGGATCGAGATGCAATCCTTCGGCAATGGCGTCGATGTGCTCGGGCTTGAGCGTTTCCCGCGCCAGGCGCACTTCCCACGCCGAATGATTATCCACGATGACGCGGCCATCGCGATCGAGCATCTTCCCCCGCGGCGCGAGCAGCGGCACCGTTTTGATGCGATTGTGCTCGGCCAGTTCGTCGTTGGCGGCGTGATCGCGAACCTGTAGGATCCAGAAGCCCGAGATCAAAAACAGGAACATGCCGACCGCGACGTACTGAAACACCGCGATGCGGCCCAGCGCGAATCGGGCATCGTCCTTGAACAGCCGCGCGGACGATTCCGGCTGCTGCCGTTCGGTTTCAATCGGCGTCAACATCTTTCCACTACACCCCACCCGGGCCGCGACCGAAGGAAGCGGTCTCGCGTTCCGGTTTCCACACGCTCTGAACCCATCTCATCCGCCCGTGATTTTCAGTTTATCCAGAATATGGAACAGCGGCACGGCCACCGCTGCATTCAATAACGCCATCACCAGCGTCTGCTGCGGATCGAACAGCAACGCCTGCCCCAGCAACGCCCGCGACAGCACCCAATAAAAAAACTGATGGAAAAAGAAGAAGAAAAACGCCAGCACCAACCGAACCACCGGATTTTCCACGTCGAAGCGCTGGCTCACCGTGGCCGCGAAATATCCGACCAGCGTCTTGACGATCCCAAACATCCCCAGCGGATGCGAGGAAAGCGAGTCCTGCGCCAACCCGATTCCCGCGCCGATCAGCACGCCCGCCACCGGCGACCGCCGCATCAACGCGAAATACACCGTCACCAGCAGCGGCAGTTCCAGGTAGGAGAGATACTTGACGAACTGCGGAACGTAGACCTGGAAGAGAATCGCCGCCAGCGGGATCCCGATCAGCGCGAGCGCGTTGAATCGCGAAACCGCGTCCTTTTTTTTGCGCGGCTCGGTGAACGTTTCCGTGATCTCGGTCATGGATGCGGAGTCGGTTTCGGCGCCGCCGCGGCCGGAGCGTCGCCGGGCTTCGGCGGAACGGGCTTGGCGGCATCGGCGGGCTTCGGCTCGAGAGAGATATTAAAATCCGGCGCGCCGCGCCCGCGTTCGCCCCAGACATGCTTTTCCTGTTCGCCGATCTGCCGGTAGCGGTCGATGATCCGGTCCGCATCCGACATCGGGCCCGCCTCGGTCGGATTGGCCGCGGGTATGGAACCAGGGTCCGGCGGCGGAGGAGCCTGGAAATGCACCTGCTGGTTCGAAGGCGCGGTATCCGGAATCGGCGCGTGCACTCCCTCGACGATGATCAGAACCTCTTCGAGGCCGTCCTGGAATCCGCTGGGATCGAGAATGATCTCCTTCTTCGCCCGTCCCGGATGAACCGAGGTGACCTCGCCGGCCGGCAGGCCTTTGGGAAAGATGCCGTCGTCGCCGGAGGTGTAAAACCATTCTCCCTGTTCTACGTTTTCCTCGTTCTGCACGTAATCGACGATCACCTTATTTCCGCCCTGCCCCTTGAGCGTCCCGTGCACACGGTTTTTCTGGGAAATGACGCCCGCCGCGAACGTCGGATCCGTAGCCAGCAGAACGAAGGAGGCCGTCGGATACACATCCACCACTTTGCCCACGATCCCGTCCGGCGTGATCACCGCCATTTCCTTTTCAATCCCGCTGGTCGATCCACGATCGACGATCACCGTCTTGGCGCCCGACCCGGTGGTGTTGCCGATGATGTGCGCCGCCACCGTCTTGGAAGGCGAATGAGCCTGGAAGATGGCCAGCGACTTGGCGCGGTCGGCCGTGTCGAGCTCGGTCCGCAGATACTGGTTTTCCATGTGCACGCGGTCCAGCTCTCTTTTCATGCGCTTGTTTTCCTCGCGCACGTCGAGCAGCACGAAATAATCGTTCAGGAAGTGGGAAAAACTGCTACGCCCGGTTTCGAGCGCGCGGGCTAGCGGAGTCACCGCCGTTACCGCCCACACACGGATCAGCCGGACCTCGCCGTTGCTCTTGACCTGGTAGGCCAGCAGGACAAGCTGCGCCAGTATCGCCAACAGGAGAACTGTCAGGTTGCGATAACGGTTTAGCAGAAGCTCCATACTGCAAACGCCTGTCTTATTCGATCGCGATTCGCCGCAGCAGCTTGAACTCCGTCAGCATCTTACCTGTACCTAATACTACCGAGGCCAGAGGGTCTTCGGCGATGGATACCGGCAGCCCGGTCTCCTGGCGGATCCTCTTGTCCAGATTCTTCAGCAGCGCGCCGCCGCCGGTCAGCACGATGCCGCGGTCGCTGATATCGGCGGAAAGCTCCGGCGGCGTCCGCTCCAGCGCCACGCGGATCGCGTTCATGATGGTGGCCACGCATTCCGAGAGCGCATCGCGGATTTCGCCGTCGTCCACGGTGATCGTCTTGGGCACGCCCTCGATCAAATTACGCCCCTTGATTTCAATCGTCAGCGGTTTTTCGAGAGTATAGGCCGAACCGATCGACATCTTTACTTTTTCCGCCGTCGTTTCGCCGATCAGCAGGTTGTACTTGCGCTTCATGTACTGCATAATGGCGTCGTCCATTTCATTGCCCGCGACTCTCACCGACCGGGAATAAACGATGCCGCTCAGCGAAATGACCGCGACATCGGTGGTCCCGCCGCCGATATCCACCACCATATTTCCCGAAGGCTCGGTGATCGGCAGCCCGGCGCCGATCGCCGCCACCATGGCCTGCTCCACCAGGTAAACCTCGCTCGCCTTGGCGTGATAAGCGGAGTCGATCACCGCCCGTTTCTCCACCTGGGTGATCTCGCTGGGAACGCCGATAATGATCCGCGGATGGACCAGCATCTTGCGTCCATGGGCCTTTTGAATGAAGTAGTTGAGCATCCGCTCCGTGACTTTGAAATCGGCGATCACTCCGTCCTTCATAGGCCGGATAGCCACGATGTTGCCCGGCGTCCGTCCCAGCATTTCCTTGGCTTCCTTGCCCACGGCTTCCACTTCGCCGCTGGTCTTATTTATGGCGACGATGGATGGCTCGTTGACTACGATGCCCTTGCCTTTGGCATAGACCAAAGTGTTGGCCGTTCCCAGGTCTATGGCAAGATCGGAGGAAAAAATGCTGAACAGCGACCGCGTATTCATAGGAAAATTCGTTACTGATGGGACAGCAGGTAGGGGAGGCCCCGGCCACCTCATCTGAAGGTACCACAGGTAATAAGTTTCGACAAATATTATTATTCTTTTCAGTGAGCTACACTCAAGGAGTGCTTTCCAGGCGAGCCATCCTGGCGCTGCCCCTGGCGGCTGCCTGCGGGCGCCGCGGGTCGCCCGGATACCGGGGTTACGCCTTCGTCGCCAACCAAGACGGACAAGCGATTGCGGCGGTCGATCTTCAGGCCATGGCGGTCGTCCGGCATATCCCCCTCGATGCCGCCCCGTCCCAGGTCGTCGCCGCGCGGACCCGGCCGTCCATTTATGCCCTGACGCCCGATTCCGGCTCGATCCACGAGATCCAGTTCGACCGGCTGACCTTCAAGCGCAAATTGACCGTCGCCTCCAGCGGGCTTTCGATGCGCCTGGATGCGGCCGAGCGGGAACTGTGGGTGCTCGCGCGGGATCCGAGGGCCCTCATCCGCGTTTCCCTCGATTCCTTCCGCGTTCTCTCCAAAATCGCGCTGGCCGAGGAGCCACTCGATTTCAGCGTCTCTCCGGATGAACGCTTCGCGGCCGCAAGCGGCGGATCGGTGGTGCGGCTGATCGACCTTAAACTGGGCCGCGTCACTCCTCCCCTCGCTTATGGCGATTTTGGCGTCGTCCGCTTCCGCCAGGACAGCCAGATGCTGGCGGGCGCCGATCGGGGATCGCGCCTGCTGTGGCTGTGGGACGCCGCCGCAGCCCGGCTGGTGACCAAACTCCCCCTCGCCGTCAGACCGGATCATCTTTGTTTTAATCAGGATGGCGGCCAATTGTTTGTTACCGGAGATGGCCTGGACGCCGTGGTGATCGTTTATCCCTATCACACGCCGGAAGTCGCCGAAACCGTGCTCGCCGGCCACGGACCGCAGGCTATGGCCGCCTCGGACTCCCTGCTCTTTATCGCCAGCCCGCAATCGGGCGACGTCAGCATTCTAAGCATCCAGGATCACAAGGTGATCGCCGTGGTCCCGGTCGGTAGCGATCCCGGATTCATCACCATCACCCCGGACGATCAATATGCGCTGGTATTGAATCGCAAATCGGGCGACGTCGCTGTCTTGAGCGTCAGCGAAATCCAGCCGACGCGTCGCTATCCCGTGGCTCTCCTGACCGTGATTCCCGTCGGCTCGCGCCCGGTGAGCGCGGCGGTGCGGGCGATCTAAGGTTTTTCGTCGAGATTCTCGTACGACGCATGAACCGCGCGAACCAGCGCTTCGGCCGACTCCGGACCGGAGCCCTGCGTCACCGGCGGAATCGCCATGGTATTTCGCCGGATCTCGCGCAGCATGTCCTTGATTTCGGCGACCTCCGTGGCGAGCTGGAAAATCTTATACACGCCGAACAGCATAACCGAGTACACCATCAGCGTGATGACGCCGCTGACGACGAGCTGCAGTGGTCCCATTCCAAAACTCTCCTCTGGGATCATCGGCGGAGAGGAGCAGATACTTTAGCCGGTGTCATTGTTTCTCGCCCTTAAAATCGAGCGAGGCCGAGTTCATGCAGAAGCGCTGGCCCGTCGGATTGGGCCCATCCGGAAAAACATGGCCGAGATGAGCGCCGCAATGCGCGCACTCTACCTCGGTGCGAAGCATGCCGTGGCTCCGGTCCTCCACCATGCGCAAATTTTTTTCGTCGATCGGAGCGTAAAAGCTGGGCCATCCGGTCCCGGAATCGAACTTCGTTCCCGAACTGAACAGCTTTTCGCCGCAGCATACGCAATGATAGGTCCCGTCGTCATGCAAATCCCAGTACTTGCCGGTGAAGGGACGTTCGGTGCCCTTTTGCCGGGTTACCTGGTATTGTTCCGGCGTGAGCTGCTTTTTCCATTCGGCGTCCGTTTTTTCAGCCATACGATTCCACTTTAGCGCCGAATCCCATCGGAAAATGAGCGATCCTGAAAAAGATGCGCGTCACCGAACTTGCCGATTGGCTGGGCGCGGCCTGGGAAGGCGATGGCGGCCGCGAACTTCACAGCGTAGCCGCCCTGGAGGACGCGGGCGACCACGATGTTTCCTTCGCCACCCGTCGCGTCCTGAAGCAGGCGGCCCAATCGCGGGCTGGATGCCTGCTGGTTCCGCGGGATTTTCCGGCGGAGGCCGGGCGCACCCTGATCCGCGTCCCCGATCCGCGGGAAGCCATGGCTCGCACGATCGCGCGCCTGCATCCGGTTGCGGAGCCGTCCGCCGGAATCCATCGCAGCGCGGTGATCGGCGATGGATGCCAGATCGCACCCGACGCGTGCATCGGCCCGCTGGTCAATTTGGGCCATCGGGTTCGGATCGGCGCGCGTTCCACCATTGGCGCGGGCTCCTCTATCGGCGACGACGTCGAGATCGGAGCGGACACCACCCTTCATCCGCGGGTGACCATCTACGCTCGTGTGCGTATCGGCAGCGAAGCAGTTCTGCATTCCGGCTGCGTCATCGGAGCCGACGGATTCGGCTTCATCCTCAGCGAAGGCGCCTACCGCAAATTTCCCCAGATCGGCCGCGTGGAGATCGGCGATCGCGTGGAGATCGGCGCCAACTCCTGCGTGGACCGCGCGGCTTTGGGCGTCACCTCCATCGGCGAAGGGACCAAGATCGACAACCTGGTGCACGTCGCCCACAACTGCAAAATCGGCCGGCATGTGGTCATCGCGGCCCAGACCGGATTTTCCGGAGGCGTCGAGGTGGGCGATTATGCCGTGATCGGAGGCCAAGTAGGAGTCGGCGATAAGGCGCGCATCGAATCGCGCGCGGTGATCGGATCCGGAAGCGGCATCCTCACTTCTAAAATCGTGCGCGCGGGCGAGGTCATGTGGGGCACGCCGGCGAGACCGTTGCGCGAATACCTGCGTCAGCTTGCGGCGCTGTCCAGGCTCGGAAAAAAATAGAAGCGTCGGCGGTCGAGCCCGCGCATGCGCCTCTAGTGGTTTCGCCACTCCAGCATTTCCACGACGCTTACACGCGGCTGCGGGTAAACCACCAGCCGGAAACGGACCGTGCCCGAGGTGTTGCGATAAATGATGCTGCCGTTCTTAAGCTGCGCGTTATCCAGGTCCACCGATTTCGTGTAGCTGCCGTCTTCGATTTCCAGCACCCCGTGCTCCGCCGTCTGGATCGCCGCCGCGCCGCGATCCCAGCGCACATTCAGATTCTCATCCTCGCGCGATGCCGTCAGCCCCAGCGAAAATTCTCCGCCCTGCGGCGCCGCCGGCGCCGGCCCGCGCGTCAGCGAGATCATCAGCCCCAATGCGATGCCGAACAGCAGAAAGATGAAGGACAACGGCAGCCAGGCGATGCCGCGCAGCATCGCCTCGGAGAGGCTGGCACGACGCGGAGCGGCTGCCACCTGATCCCTCGGCGGCCGTTCGCGCAAAGGCACATCGGGCAGCGGGCGCGTATGCGTTTCCGCGCCCGGCGCCAGCTCCCGCCGCCGGAATGGAAATTCGAGCGCCGTCTCAGCCGGAAACAGGCCGTCCTCGCGGAAAAAGATTCCCGCTGTGCTCACCTTCGTCGCATACGGCTTAATCAGCAGCGCGATGTGCGCCGCGGCCGGGAAACAGGCTTCGAGCAGCTCCAGGTCCTCCGCCGTAATCGACAACCCCTCGCGCGTATGGCTGCGATAAAACCCCACCGCATAGGCCGGCAGCGATTCGTCGGGCTCCCAGCGACGGACGGTCTCCTCGAAAGCTTCGCGATCCTCGCCCTCCGGAATATAGGAGGGGCCGCGCTTGTACTCGGCTTCGACCGCTTCGAAATCTTCGACGCGCACGACGGTCGGATTGCCCGGCTCGATGGTCCCTAACAGGACACCGCCCACTTCCGCGCCCCGCCGCGGAATAGCCCCAAATCCGCGCATCACCTCGGCGTGCAGCCGGTCGATCGCGTCTAAATTCAGATGGACAGCGATGGCTTTTCCGGGCACCTCCCAGACGTAGTAGTCCGACCTGCCTTGTGCCAGCCCAGCCATTTCCGCTAAGGTTTCATCGTACTACGATGCCCGGAATTCTATATATCGTCGCCACGCCGATCGGCAACCTGGAAGATATCACCTACCGCGCCGCCCGTGTGCTGCGCGAAGCCGACCGGATCGCCTGTGAGGATACCCGCCAGACCCGCAAACTTCTCCAGCATTTCGGCATCGTGACGCCGATGGTGAGCTATCACGAGCACAACGAAGCGGCGCGCACGCCAAGCCTGATCGATCGTCTGCAGAACGGCGAATCGATCGCGCTGGTCTCCGACGCCGGCACGCCGCTGATCTCCGATCCCGGCTACCGTCTGGTGCGCGCCGCCATCGACGCTGGAATCACCGTGACGCCGGTTCCCGGGCCCTCCGCCGCGCTCACCGCCCTCGCCGCATCCGGATTGCCCACCGATCAGTTCCGTTTCTGCGGATTCCTGCCGCCCAAAAAATCGCAGCGGCTAAGAACCCTGCAAGCCTTCGAGGGGGAAGATTGCACGCTGATCTTTTACGAAGCTCCGCACCGGATCGTTGAAACGCTGGAGGACATCGAGGCGGTGCTGGGCGCGCGGCCCGTGGCCGTCGCCCGGGAGCTGACCAAGCTTCACGAGGAATTTCTGCGCGGGACCGCCCGCCAGATCCGGATGCAACTGGAGCAGCGTCCCGCGATTCACGGCGAGATTACCCTGCTGATCGGCAAAGGCGACAACGTGGCCGCCGACGAAACCCCCGTCGAGGACGCGGTGAGCGATCTGGAGCGCCAGGGGATCTCGCGCATGGAGGCGATCAAGCGCGTCGCCAAAGCGCGGGGCCTGTCCAAGCGCGAAGTCTATCGCCGCCTGCTCGAGTAGCCCGCGTTTATTCCCGGCAGATTCCGCGCTTGCTCGAGCGGATGAACGCCACCAGGTGCCGCGTATGTTCGCTCGGCGCCTCCGCCTCGATCCGCGATAACGCGTCCTCCAGCTTCAATCCCGACCGGTACAGAATCTTGTACGCCGTCTTCAGCGCCGCCACCTCCGATGCCTTGAACCCCGCGCGCCGCAGCCCGACCAGATTCAACCCCTTGGCCGCGACATTGAAATCGGAATAAAGAAAGTACGGCGGCACGTCGCTGTTCACCCGCGTATTCCCGCCGATCATCGCCAGCCGCCCGATCCGGGAATACTGATGAATCACCACGCCGCCGGAAATGAATGCCTGATCCTCCACCTCCGCGTAACCCGCCACCAGCGCGCAGCTCGCGATCACCGTCCGGCTGCCGATGCGGCAGTTATGCGCGATATGGCCGGACGTCATGATGTAATTTTCATCGCCCAGGATCGTTTCCGATTCCGGCGCCGTTCCCCGGGAAATGGTGTAGTGCTCGCGAATCTTGTTGCCGTGGCCGATCTTCAGATA
>Ga0335085_10012643_pt1 | contig 12422 bp, 13 predicted proteins | sample Lox_Sample_45_FD_206712 | JGI IMG/M metagenome (GOLD analysis project Ga0335085, IMG submission 206712) | Soil microbial communities from Loxahatchee National Wildlife Refuge, Florida, United States - Lox_Sample_4.5 | ecosystem: Environmental > Terrestrial > Soil > Wetlands | place: USA...
ATCCTTCTCGAAGATCCCGCGGTATTCGTTATACGTGGTCGCGCCGATGCACTTGAGCTGCCCGGTTGCGAGAGCGGGCTTCAGCAGGTTGGACGCATCGAGCGTCCCGCCCGAGGCCGATCCCGCTCCGATCAGCGTGTGGATCTCGTCGATGAAGAGGATCGCGTGCGAGTTGCTCTTCAGCTGCTTGAGCACCGCCTTGAGGCGCTGTTCGAAATCGCCGCGGTACTTGGTGCCCGCGAGCAGCGCGCCCATGTCGAGCGAATAGACGTTCGACTTGTCGAGGATCTCCGGCACGTCGCCCTTGACGATGCGCCAGGCGAGCCCTTCGGCGATCGCGGTCTTGCCGACACCTGCCTCGCCAACGAGGAGCGGGTTGTTCTTGCGGCGGCGGCACAGCACCTGGATCACCCGCTCGACCTCGGCTTCACGACCGATCAGCGGATCGATCTTGCCGTCCTTCGCGAGCTGGTTGAGATTCATCGTGTACTGCTCGAGCGGGGAGGCCTGCTCGCGCCCTTCCGACTGTTCCTGCTCCTGCTCGGCCTTTTCCTTGGCCTTCTCGTCGCTCTGCGGCGCCTTGGTGATGCCGTGCGAGATGAAGTTGACGACGTCGAGTCGGGTGACGCCCTGCTGGTGCAGGTAGTAGACCGCGTGCGAGTCCTTCTCGCCGAAAATGGCCACCAGGACGTTGGCGCCGGTCACCTCCTTCTTGCCGTTGGAGGTCGATTGCACATGCATGATCGCTCGCTGGATCACGCGCTGGAAGCCGAGCGTGGGTTGGGTGTCGGCTTCCGAATTGGGCGGCAGGATCGGCGTGTTGTCGGCGATGAAGTTCTGCAGGCTCTTGCGCAGATCCTCGATGTTGCAGGCGCAGGAGCGCAGGACCTCCGCGGCTGAAGGATTGTCGAGCAACGCCAGCAGCAGATGCTCGACCGTGATGAATTCGTGTCGCGCCTGACGGGCCTCGACAAAGGCCATATGCAAGCTGACTTCCAGTTCCTGCGCGATCATGCTTCCTCCATCACGCACTGCAGCGGATGCTGATGCTGGCGTGAATAACTGCAAACCTGTTCGACCTTGCTGGCGGCGATGTCGCGCGGATAGACACCGCAAACGCCACGCCCCTCATGATGCACCTTGAGCATGATCTGCGTCGCCTGTTCCCGGCCCTTGCCGAAGAATTTCTGCAGAACACCTACGACGAATTCCATCGGAGTGAAGTCGTCGTTCAGCAGGATCACCTGGTACATGGGCGGCGGTTTGGTGCGAGACGCCTTCTTCTCGACAACCGTGCCCGATTCGGACCGCTCAGCCATACGCCGATTCTAGAAACTCCAGCCTCGTCGACAGGGAGTGAAAAAACAGTCCAATCATAAGTTAACTCCCACCGGGCAAAGCGCTTGCGCAAGCTCGCCTCGCGCCGTGAATATTGGCCTCGCTCGCGTGCGGGAATTTCTCGCCGAGACAACGTCCGGGAGTTCGTGCCGCCTACGCCCAACGGTCGTAAGTGGTGCGCACTGCCGCACAAAACAAGGTTGTAGCCAAGCTTCGCACCGCCGGTGCGCCGGGATAGGCGGCAAACCCGGGGTTTTTCGCATCGCCACGATGCGATCCTTCCCTGAGCCACGGACGCAACAACCCGAGCGGGCAGGCACGCGCAGGACTTGACGCTGGCGCGGATTTGCTCGAAGAATCTGCCGCCCGCTTGAACAAAACGCAAACAAGCTATGGGTCTCCGGATGCCGCCAAGTAGCGCAGCAGCTCCGGGAGGGGGAGGAGTCCTGGAAGAAAAGCCGCGACACCTCGGCGAAGCGTGCAGTAAGAAGGAAAGAAAATGGCAACAGGTACGGTCAAGTGGTTCAACGACGCGAAGGGCTACGGGTTCATCACACCCGACGACGGAGGAGAAGATCTGTTCGCGCACTTTTCCGCCATTCAGATGAACGGCTTCAAGACTCTCAAGGAGGGTCAGAAGGTCGCGTTCGAGGTCGTTCAAGGGCCGAAAGGCAAGCAGGCTTCCAACATCACCGCCGCCGGCGCCTAGCTGCGGTTGGGTGCCGGACTTCAAGTCCGGCAGCGGCCTGCCCGACGATTCGGGCTCACGCGAAGCACGCTGAACGCGCGAGCGGGTTCGCCACTGTGGCAAACCCGCCACACCTTTTGCGTTTCCGACGGGTCGTCGCGACGAACGTTCGTCGGCTGACGTACGGTTGCCGCGTTCACATGTTGGCGATCATGGCGTTGCCGAAGCCCGAGCACGACAACTGTGTCGCGCCCTCCATCAGGCGCGCAAAATCGTAGGTTACGGTCTTCTGCAGGATCGTCTTTTCCATCGAGTTGATCACGAGATCCGCGGCTTCGATCCAGCCCATGTGCCTGAGCATCATTTCCGCCGAGAGAATCTCCGAGCCGGGGTTGACGTAGTCCTTGCCGGCATATTTCGGGGCCGTGCCATGGGTCGCCTCGAACATCGCGACTGAATCGGAAAGGTTCGCGCCGGGCGCGATGCCGATACCGCCGACCTGGGCGGCGAGCGCATCCGAGATGTAATCGCCGTTGAGGTTCATGGTCGCGATGACGTCGTACTCGGCCGGACGCAGCAGGATCTGCTGCAGGAAGGCATCTGCGATGACATCCTTCACGATCACCTCGCCGTGCTTGGCCTTGATCTTCATCCACGGCCCGCCGTCGAGAAGTTCGGCGCCGAACTCGCGCTGCGCGAGCGCGTAGCCCCATTTCGCAAACGCGCCTTCCGTGTATTTCATGATGTTGCCCTTGTGCACGAGCGTGAGGCTCTTGCGCTTGTTGTCCAGCACATACTGGATCGACTTGCGCACGAGGCGCTCGGTCCCCTCTTGCGAGACCGGCTTGATGCCGATGCCGGAGGTGGCGGGAAAACGGATCTTCTTGACCCCCATCTCCTTTTGCAGGAAGGAGATCAGCTTGCGCGCCTTGTCGCTCTCGGCTTCGTATTCGATGCCGGCGTAAATGTCTTCGGAGTTCTCGCGGAAGATCACCATGTCGGTCTTTTCGGGCTCCTTGACTGGACTCGGAACACCCTTGAAGTAACGCACGGGCCGCAGGCACACGTACAAGTCGAGTTCCTGCCGCAGGGCCACGTTGATCGAGCGGATGCCGCCGCCGACCGGCGTCGTGAGCGGCCCCTTGATCGACACGACGTAATCGCGCAGCGCCGCCAGCGTCTCGTCGGGCAACCAGACGTCGGGCCCGTAGATGCGGGTCGATTTTTCGCCCGCGTAGATTTCCATCCACACGATCTTGCGCTTGCCGCCATATGCCTTGGCAACGGCGGCGTCGACGACCTTGATCATGACCGGCGTGATGTCGATGCCGGTACCATCGCCTTCGATGTACGGAATGATCGGCTGGTCCGGAACGTTGAGGCTGAAGTCCTTGTTGACCGAGATCTTTTCGCCCTTCGATGGGACCTTGATGTGCTGGTACATGACGTCTCCGCGCGATGTCGGGGGATGTTCCGTTCAGGGATTGGTCGATGCGAGCGCCCCTGGCGCAAGCTCAGGCGCAGCGAGCGTCGCAGTGTAATCCGCTGCTCCTCGCTCATCGTTGTTCAAGGTCAACCTGCCGCTCGTGTGCACCGTTTGCCGACCCGACGCCCCGTTTGTACGCGCTGCGTGACCTCGAGCCCCTGGGGGCTTGAAAGGTCGCGACGAAAGGATCTCCATGAAACAGCTTCTCGCAGCCCTCCTCTCCCTGGCGTTCGCCGGCACCGTGCTGGCGCAAGGCCAGCCGGGCATCCAGGTCGCCCAGGGCACCGATGCGCCGAAGGCCGAAGGCAAGTCGACGAACAAGGGAGCTACCAAGACCAGCTCCAAGAAATCTTCCAAAAAGAAGGGAAGCAAGGGCAAATCCAAGTCGTCCGCCAAGGCGGGGAACGAGAAGAAAACTTGAGCCCACGTAGCGGCTGGTGAACACAGGGCGGGGTTGCACCACCTCGCTCTTTTCGTTTTGCTCACGCTTGGCACTGCCCGGAGTCCTCTCATGTCGCGCGTCGCAGCCGCAATGCTGTTCCCGCTCTTGCTTGCCGGCGGCCACGCCTCGGCCCAGTCGTCGATCCGGACGGTACAACTCACTGCGGGCATTCATCTGATCACCGCGGAGGTCGCTGCGGACGATCCGATGCGAACGCGCGGACTGATGTTCCGCGAAGCCCTGGCGCCGAACCACGGCATGCTGTTCGTATTCGACGGCAAGGAGGTTCGCTGCATGTGGATGCGCAATACGCTTGTCCCGCTTTCGGTGGCCTTCATTGAAGACGATGGCCGGATCGTGAATATCGAGGACATGGCGCCGCAGACCGACGACAGTCATTGCGCCAGCGCGCCGGTGCGTTACGCGCTCGAAATGCAGCGGGGATGGTTCGCGCAGCGCGGGTTGAAGGCAGGCGCGACGATCAACGGGATCGCCGGCAAGAAGTAGCCCGCGGCGCCGCTTGCGACCAAGAGCAAGGGGGCCGTTCGAGGCCCCTTCTTGCACCCTGAAGATCGGTGGTTCTAGAAACCGCCGTGCGACTGTCCGACCATGCAGTAGAGCATTGCAATCGACAGCAGCGTGTTGATGCGCGACGTCAGCATGGCGACACGCGCAGCCTTGGCCTTCTCGTCCGCGGCAACCTGCACGATGCCGAGTGCCTTCTTCTGGTTCGGCCAGATGATGAACCAGACGTTGTACGCCATGATGAGCGCAAGCCACATGCCGAGGCCGATCGTGCGCACGCCGGGACTGAAGGTGAGCGCGGCGATGAGGTACCCGTTCAGACCCGCGAGCAGCAGGCCCGTGATCACCGTTGCAAGCGCAGCCCAGCGGAACCAGAACAGCGCGGCCGGAGAAATGACTTTGCTGATCGCAGGCTTTTGCTCGTCCGGGATCTTCGGCATCGAAGGCGTCTGGACGAAGTTGAAGTACCACAACAGGCCGATCCACATGACGCCGGAAAGCACGTGCAGCCAGCGCATGAAGAACTGCAGGTAGGCCTGGTTGAACGCGATGAACTGACCGGAAAGGACCCCGGCAAGGATGATGATGATCACGAGCAGCACTACACCCGCTGCAACCGTGCGCCCGAGGGATTGGAGGATTGCGCCCATGGTTGGATCTCCTCTTGTCGTTTTTCTCCGCCGCGCGTCACCGCGAGGATGACTATCGGAGGGCGGCGAATCTAACACAGCAACCTGTCCGGCGAGATCGCGCGCTAAGGATCCTTCTTCTGCGCCTGCGGTGTCACGTGCTCGACACGCGCGCTCGCGCCACCCGCGGCGAGCACCACGTCGATCGCCTGGCCGATGCTCAATTGGCCGGCGTTCGTGACGAGCCGGCCGTCTGCTTCGCGCACGATGCTGTAGCCACGCGTCAGTACCGCGTTCGGATCGAGATGCGCCAATTCCGCGCACAGCCGTTCGAGTTTCGCGGTCGAGCGCTGCGCCACTGTGTGGTTCGACCCGGCAATCGCACTCATCCGCTCGCGCAGCGCCTGGCGCTCGGATGCGATATCGGGTCGGCCCTTGCGCAGGCGCTCGCTCCTGGCGGCGAGCTGGATACGGCCCGTGGAAGCGCGCGACGACGCGACGCGGCTTGCTCGCAGCACGAGTTGTGCGATTCGCGCGCGCAGACCGGCGAGAGGAGCGCGCGGCGTGGGTAGTGCTCGGGTCGCATAGTCGAGTTTTTGCGACCATGCGCCGAGCCGGCTCTGCACCACGCCGCGCAAGCGCTCCGCGCGCGCTGCAACTGCGCGGCCAAGGTCGGACGCGTCGGGCGCCACGACCTCGGCTGCCGCGGTTGGTGTGGGCGCGCGCAGATCGGCAGCAAAGTCGGCGATGGTGTAGTCGGATTCGTGGCCGATGCCGACGATCACGGGGATGGCGCTGGCCCTGATCGCGCGCGCCACCGCTTCGTCGTTGAACGACCAGAGATCCTCGATCGATCCTCCGCCGCGCACCAGCAGCAGCACATCGACTTCGGCGCGGGCCGATGCGCGTGCGAGCATCGACGCGATTGCGCGCGCGGCACCCTCACCTTGCACGGGAACCGGGTAGATGACGGTCCGGCAATACGGGGCGCGGCGGCGCAGCGTCGTCAAGACGTCGCGCAGCGCGGCCGCCTGCAGCGACGTGACGATGCCGATGATCGATGGCATCGCGGGTAGCGCACGCTTGCGTGCGTCGTCGAACAGGCCTTCCGCGCCAAGCCGCTCGCGCAATCGAACGAACTCTTCGTAGAGGCGACCTTGCCCGGTGGGCAGCAACGACTCGATGTTGAGCTGGTATTCGCCCCGCGGTTCATACAGCGTCACTTGCGCGACCACCTCGACGGCGTCGCCGTCGCGCGGCGCGCGTCGCACGAGTGCATTGCGCGTGCGGTACATCACGCAGCGAACCTGCGCGTCGTCGTCTTTCAGTGCGAAGTACCAGTGTCCGCTGGCTGCCCGGGTCAGACCGCTCACCTCACCGCGCACCCGCACCAGCGGGAACCCGCGCGAAAGCAGGCCAGCGACCGCGCGGTTCAGCAAGGAAACCGTCAGCGTTTCCCGCGTCGTTATTGAATCGCGGTAGCCGGATTCAAGCGCCATGCGGTTCTCGGAGCAAAAGCTTTCCACAAGGCGCGCGTTTTCTCGTCTTCGCAGAGCAAGCCGGACTCCTGCCCATAGGGTCATCCCAACAGATTGATTCCGCAAGCGAATTCAGCGTGCGCAGAGTACCGCAGCGGTTGCGAAGCGAGCGTGGACGGGCACCTGCGCAGGACGTGCAGGACTTGTCCACAATGTTGTCCACAACTACCACCGATTGGAGCCTCGAAATGCCGGTTCGCGGGCGTCGACTAAACTGCGGGCGCTTTTTTTCCGCGCGAGGGAGAAGCCCGTTTGTTCGCGATCGTACAAAGCCTCGGCTGGCCGATCTGGCCGCTGATCATCGCATCGATCGTTGCTCTGGCACTGATCATCGAGCGCTCGACGGTGCTGCGTCGCGTGCGCATCGCTCCGGCTACGCTCTTGCAGGATGTTCTTGCGCTGCACGCCAAACGTCAGGTCACGCCTGAGGTCGTCGGTCGCCTCGAGCAGAGTTCGCCGCTCGGGCGCATTCTTGCTGCAGGCTTGCGCAACGAGCGGGCGCCACGCGACATCGCGATTCACGCTGTCGAAAGCGCGGGCGCACACGCCGCGCACGAGTTATCGCGCTACCTGACGCTGCTCGGTTCGATCGGCTCGATCGCCCCGCTGCTCGGCCTGTTCGGCACGGTCGTCGGCATGATCGAGATCTTTGCGTCCCAACAGGCTGGCTCGAATCCGCAGCAGCTTGCGCAAGGCATCTCGCTCGCTCTGTACTGCACCGCGTTCGGCATCATCGTCGCCGTGCCCGCGGTGCTGTTCTACCGTCACTTCCGCACCCGCGTCGAATCGTTCCTCGTCGATATGGAGCAGCAGGGGCAGCGCCTGCTCGACGCGCTGTACGCCGATCGCATGGCGCCGCGGAGACCCTGATGCGCTTTCACCGGCCGCGCGAAGAGGACCCGGAGGTCAACCTCATCCCGCTGATCGACGTGCTGTTGATCGTTCTGATCTTCCTTGCGGTCACCACCACCTACTCGCGTTTTTCCGAACTGCAGATCGAACTGCCGACGGCGGATGCGACGAAGACACAGAATCGGCCGCAGGAAATCCAGGTCGGCGTCACCGCCGACGGGCGCATCGCGATCGAACGCGTCCTGGTCGGAGTCACCGATCCTGCCGCCATCGCGGAGCAGTTGCAGCGCGTCGCGCGCGGACGCGACAAACCGCTGCTCGTCATCAACGCCGACGCGCAGGCGCCGCACCAGGCCGTGATCAACGTGATGGAAGCGGCACGCCTGGCAAATCTCCCTCGCATCAGTTTCGCGACCCAGCGGCAGACCGCGGGCAGCCGGCGCTGAGGCGTGCGGCGATGGCGCTCCGCGCGCGCCTGCAATCGGGGTTCGTCAAGGTCTGGCAGCGTCGCGGCTTGGTGGCGCGCTTGTTGTATCCGCTCGCGGTGCTGCATGGCCTCTGGCGGCGCTTCGACGTGTGGCGCTACCGCGTCGGCCTGGCGCGTTCGCAGCGAATGCCTGTTCCGGTGATCGTGATCGGCAATCTCTATGTGGGCGGCACCGGCAAGACTCCGCTCACCATCGAGATCTGCCGTGCGTTGCGTGCGCGCGGGTGGTCACCGGGTGTGATCTCGCGCGGATATGGCGCCGATCGCGCGCCGCCGCGGCTTGTGCTGCCGAACGGCAGCGCGTCCGACTACGGCGACGAACCGCTGCTTATCGCGCGCGCCGGCCACGCGCCGGTCGCAGTGGGCAAGGATCGCGCGGCGACTGCGCGCCTCCTCCTGAACTTGCATCCGCACGTCGATGTGATCATCGCCGATGACGGCTTGCAGCACCGGCGGCTCGCGCGCAACGTCGAGATCGCAATCGTGCACGGACCCGGTTTCGGCAACGGGTGGCTGCTGCCGGCTGGACCGTTGCGCGATCCACCCATGCGCCTGGACGGCGTCGACGCCGTGGTGCTGCACGGACTCACTCCGCCGGTTCGCATCTATTCGCCGTTTTTTCGCATGACCTCCTCGATCTCGAACGCGTACTCGATGAAGGACCCGACGCGGCGCTTCGGACTGCCGGAGCTCGCGGCCGAACAGCGCGCAGGTAGCCAGAAGTACGTCGCGGCGGCGGGAATCGGTCAACCCGAGCGCTTCTTTGCGATGTTGCGCGAGTTCGGCCTGGACTTCACGGCCCTTGCGCTCCACGATCACTACGATTTCGCACACAACCCGTTCCTCGACGTCCGCTTCGACCGGGCGCTGATCACGGAGAAGGACGCCGTAAAATGTGCGGTGAATCCGCTGCTCGCCAATGACGCGCGGCTGTTCGTAGTGCCGCTCGAGGCACAACTCGACGCGGCGCTGATCGATCTGATCGAAGCACGCATCAAACCCGCTCAAGTGCAGTGACCCTGCGACCATGGACCATCGCCTGCTCGAGATCCTCGTCTGCCCGATCACCAAGGGGCCACTCGTCTACGACCGGGCCAACCAGGAGTTGATCTCGCGCGCGGCCGGCCTTGCCTATCCAATCCGCGACGGCATCCCCGTGATGCTCGAGAGCGAAGGCCGCCGCATCGACGAGCCGCCGGCGACGGACGCCGGCTGAGCGGGCACGCGGTGACCACCGATTTCGTCGCGCTGATCCCGGCGCGGCTTGCTTCGACCCGGCTGCCACGCAAGCCGCTCGCCGACATCGGCGGCATCCCGATGGTCGTGCGCGTGGCACAGCGCGCTGCGCAAAGCGGTGCCGCGCGCGTCGTGGTGGCAGCGGACGACGCGGCGATCGCGGATGCATGTCGCGCACACGGCGTGCAGGCAGTGCTCACCGCGACGAGTCACGCGACCGGCACTGACCGCCTCGCGGAAGCATGTCGCGTGCTGGGCCTGCGCCCGGACGAACTGGTCGTCAACGTGCAGGGCGACGAGCCACTGATTCCGCCGGATCTCATCGCGAAGGTCGCACACCTGCTGGCCTCGAACGCCGACTGCGCGATCGCGACGGCCGCGCATGCGATACACGATGCGAACGAGTTCTTCAGCCCGCACGTGGTCAAGGTCGTCACCGACCGGCACGGCCACGCGCTGTACTTCTCCCGCGCGCCGATCCCGTGGGCGCGTGACGCTTTCGCGCGCGACCGCACTGCGCTGCCCGCCGACCTTACCGTCCTGCGCCACGTGGGCCTGTACGCGTATCGCGTGGCGTTTCTCGAGCGCTTCCCGAGTCTCGAACGCGCGCCCATCGAGACGTTCGAAAGCCTCGAGCAACTGCGCGCGCTGTGGCACGGCGAACGGATCGTCGTGCTGCCCTTGGCGCAAGCGTTGCCCGCCGGCGTCGACACGCCGGCGGATCTCGAGCTTGTGCGCCGCGCGTACACCACCCCCGGCTGACACGCGCGTGTTGCGCGGGCCACTGCCGAGCGTTGGAGCGCTTTGCCTCTCTTGCGAGGCAGCGAGGGCTTGCGGTTAGAATGCGCCGCTTTGGCCGGGACGCTGGTTCCAAAAGTAGCGCCGACGGACAATGCAGCAACATCAGACTAGGGAATGGGGATGCGTCTGATACTTCTTGGGCCGCCGGGTGCCGGCAAGGGCACACAGGCGACGTTCATCAAGGAGCGCTTCGGCATTCCACAGATTTCCACAGGCGACATGCTGCGCGCTGCGGTAAAGGCAGGCACGCCGCTCGGCCTCGCAGCGAAGAAGGTGATGGAAGCGGGTCACCTGGTATCGGACGACATCATCATCGGTCTGGTCAAGGAGCGCCTGCAGGCGCCGGACTGCAGCAACGGCTATCTGTTCGACGGATTCCCGCGCACCATTCCACAGGCGGACAGCCTCAAGGATGCGCAGGTCAAGGTCGACTACGTCCTGGAGATCGCGGTCCCCGACGCCGACATCATCGAGCGCATGGATGGGCGCCGCGTGCATATCGCGAGCGGACGCACCTACCACGTGAAGTTCAATCCGCCGCGTCAGGAAGGCCGCGACGATGCGACCGGCGAGCCGCTGATCCAGCGCGAGGACGACAAGTCGGACGTGGTCCGCAAACGCCTCGAGGTCTATCACGCGCAAACGAGCGCGCTGCTCGGCTATTACGCACAGTGGGCCGCGACGAACGACCCCGCAGCGCCGAAGTACCGCAAGGTGGACGGCCGCGGCAAGGTCGAAGAAATCAAACAACGGGTGTTCGACGCTCTGAGCTAGCGTCGCGCGCGCCGCCAGTTACTCAGCCATTCGCATAAGGAGAAATCGATGAATTCCGGCTTGATGCTTGCGCTCGTCTGCGGCCTCGCGGCCGTGGTGTTCGGCGCATGGTCCGTGTCGTGGATCCTCAAGCAGCCCGCGGGCAACGCACGCATGCAGGAAATCGCCGCCGCGGTGCAGACCGGCGCGCGTGCCTATCTCAACCGCCAGTACCGGACGATCGCGATCGTCGGCGTCGTGCTCGCGATCGTGATCGGCATCGTGCCGCAGCTCGGTCCTTGGACCGCAATCGGCTTCGTACTCGGCGCCGTGCTGTCGGGCGCCGCGGGATACGCCGGCATGAACGTGTCTGTGCGCGCCAACGTGCGCACCGCGCAGGCTGCGACGCAAGGGCTGAACGCCGCGCTGAACATCGCGTTTCGCGGGGGTGCGATCACCGGTCTCCTGGTGGTCGGGTTCGGCCTGCTCGGCGTCGCCGGCTTCTACTGGTTGATCAGCGCCACGCATCCCGGCGCCGAAACGCGCGAGCTGTTGCACCCGATGATCGGCTTTGCGTTCGGCGCATCGCTGATCTCGATATTCGCGCGTCTTGGCGGCGGCATCTTCACCAAGGGCGCCGACGTCGGTGCGGACCTGGTCGGCAAGGTCGAGGCCGGCATTCCCGAGGACGACCCGCGCAATCCTGCCGTGATCGCCGACAACGTCGGCGACAACGTCGGCGACTGCGCCGGCATGGCCGCCGATCTCTTCGAGACGTTCGCCGTGACCGTCGTCGCCACGATGCTCGTGGGCGGCTTCTTCTTCAAGGGCGCCGGCGCCGACGGCGTGACGGCCGCCATCCTGTATCCCCTCGTGATCTCCGGCGTTTCGATCCTGGCATCGATCGTCGGCTGCCTCTTCGTCAAGGCACGCGACGGCGGCAAGATCATGAACGCCCTGTATCGCGGACTGATCGTCGCCGGCGTCATCGCGCTGGTGCTGTTCTACCCCGTGACGAACTGGATTCTCGGTCCTTTCGCGGTGCAGGCCGGCACGAGCGTGATGAACCTCTATCTCGCCGCGGTCGTCGGGTTGGTACTGACCGGCGCACTGGTCTACATCACCGAGTACTACACCGGTACGCAGTTCGCTCCGGTGAAGTACGTTGCCAAGGCCTCCACGACCGGGCACGCGACGAACATCATCGCCGGCATCGCAGTCTCGATGAAAGCGTGTGCGTGGCCGCTGCTGGCCATCTGTGCGGCGATCCTCGCTTCGTACTCGCTCTCAGGGCTGTACGGAATCGCGGTCGCCGCGACGGCGATGCTTTCGATGACCGGCATCATCGTCGCGCTCGACGCCTACGGACCGATCACCGACAACGCGGGCGGCATTGCGGAGATGGCTGAACTGCCGAAAGAGGTGCGCAACATCACCGATCCGCTCGACGCGGTCGGCAACACGACCAAGGCCGTGACCAAGGGTTATGCGATCGGATCGGCGGGTCTTGCAGCGCTGGTGCTGTTTGCCGACTACACGAGCGGGCTCGAGCAGGCTGGCATCAAGGCGGCGTTCGATCTTTCGAACCACAAGGTGATCATCGGCCTCTTCATTGGCGGCCTCATTCCCTACCTCTTCGGCGCAATG
>Ga0335085_10012644_pt1 | contig 12420 bp, 11 predicted proteins | sample Lox_Sample_45_FD_206712 | JGI IMG/M metagenome (GOLD analysis project Ga0335085, IMG submission 206712) | Soil microbial communities from Loxahatchee National Wildlife Refuge, Florida, United States - Lox_Sample_4.5 | ecosystem: Environmental > Terrestrial > Soil > Wetlands | place: USA...
ACGGTAGCCGAGTTCGAATGATTGGGTAATGTTATAGTCGCCGACATTTTCGCCGCGCGGCGGACCCACCGGTTCGGGCGTGGGAGCCACCACCTGCTGAGCTTCAAGAGCGCCGATCGTCGCGAGGAGTAAGAGAATTCGCCGGCCCATGATCATCACCTCAGGAAGAATTGATCGGCATTCGATCCGTGGATGCGCACGTGACACGTGGTGCACTTCTGGAACTTCGGATCGAGCAGGTTGTGGCGCGCCGATTGAATATCGACGCCGCCGTGCCGTGTGCCGGTGCCGCCGCCGTTGTGACATTCCAGGCACAACGTGAACACCACCGGACGCCGCAGCAGCTTGGCGTTGGTCGAGCCGTGCGGGTTGTGGCAAGTCGCGCAGCCCTCGACGAAAACCGAAGGATGCTCGAAGACGAACGGTCCGCGCTTGTCGGTGTGGCAATTCAGGCAAGGTTGCTCGTTGCCCAGCGCCTGTTCCACCATGCGCGGCTGTTGCCCCATACCCCAGTCGGGCGGAAAGGCGCCGTGCGGATTGTGGCAGTCCGAGCATTCCATGAAGCCTTCGTTGACCCGGTGCTTGGAAGGCATGTCGAACTGCGCGCGAATGTTGGCATGGCAGGTGTAGCACAACTCGTGCTGCTGTTTGGCCAGAAGAAACTTGGCGGTGTGCGAATTGTGAATCGAATGGCAGCTGGTACAGGGCACGTCGTTCAAGGTGTGCTCGGAGCGTTGTATGTTCACCTTGCCGAAGTCGGTGGCGTGACACGTCAGACAAGTTTCTACTACCTGCTTCGGCTGCATGATCGAGAAGGCATGCGGAATGGTGTTCTTCCCGCCGCCCGCCCGCACGTGTCCCCGCCCGCCGCCGTGGCAGCCTTCGCACCCCGTACGCTCGGGCAGTTCCTTGCCGGAGGCGACACTCTTAAAATGCGGATTCTTGTAGAAGTTCGCCCACACGTTGGGATGGCAGCTTTGGCACACGTTGCTGCCGACATACTGCGAAGGCGGCGGCGAAGGAGCCGGTGGATTCGTCACTGGATTTTGACTCGGCGCCTGCGCCGCGCCGCGGACACAGATCGATAACAGAAGAATGGTCAGCGTGCCCGCGTTCGTCATACCCCGATGATACTGGAGCTGGATCTTTTAAAGGCCAATTTTGGCCCAGAATTTACGTTAGTGCAGTGCCCTCTTACAAGCGATTCAGCGCAGCATTTTCAAGAGTTCGGCGCAGATGTCGGCGGCCGTGCGGCGCGGCGGAAAAGATGCGCGAAGGCCTTCCGCCGCGCGGCAGTAGCTCGGATCCGCCATCACACGGCCGGCCAGGTAGCGGATGCGCTCGCCGGTAAGATCGGCGGCCCGGAGTCGCAGCCCGGCGCCGAGTTGCTCGACCTGGCCGGCGAGATGCACTTGCTCGCGGCTCCGCGGATAGAGTAGCTGCGGCACGCCCGCCCGGACGGACTCTTCGACCGTGGCGGATTCGGCGGTGGAGATCGATAGCGTGGTGCGCTCCAGCAGTGCCGGGGTGGCCTTCGACGCGTGCCCGTCGCAGACCACCAGTTCGAACGTTAGTCCCGCGAACGCCTCCGTGCAGGCGCGCAGAAACTCATCGCGATCGCTGCCGCTGCCCTCGGTGGAAATGGAAACGACGGGGTCGGGTCCGAGATGGCGCCAGGCGTCCGCATCCCCATCGTCCTCGCCGCTGAGACATCCCACGAAGCGCCAGCTTGCGTCGAAACGATCGGCGTTTGGCTGTAGCGGCGCCGCCAGAAACACCAGGTTGAGATCGCAGCACTCGAGTGGTTCCCTCTCCGCCACGCACGTCGAGCGGTAGGAGGCCGCCGGGATGTGCAACTCGCGCGCTGCCTCCGCTGCGCGCCGTGCCGACGCATCCAGCAGCAGGTAATCCGGACGATCCGCGCGCAAGGCGTCGAGCACCTCGGGCAATTCGGCACGGGCCAACCAGCCATGCATGGTCAACTCTTCGCCGCGGCGGGCTAACTCCGCGAAGAGCGCCAATGGCGGCTCGGTCCCCGACTCGGGCGCAGGAATCACAAGGGCGCGCGCCATTTACGCCGCAGTCCATCCTCCATCGATGGTCGGTGTTGCGCCGGTCACGAACTCGGCTTCATTCGAGCAAAGATACAGCACCAGGTACGCCACTTCGTCCGGCCGTCCGAGCCTGCCGATCGGTTGCCGCGCGGCCAATTCGGCGCGCACTTTTTCTTTTTCGTGCTTGTGGTACTTCTCCAGGTAAGCTTCCACGAACGGCGTGTCCACCGTGCCGGGGCACACGCAATTCACCCGCAGCCGCCCGGAATAATCCACCGACAACTGACGGGTCAGCGCCACCACCGCGCCTTTCGTGGCGCAATAGGCGAATCGCCGCTTCACCCCGACCAGGCCCGCCACCGAGCCGATATTGACGATCGATCCTTTCACTGCCAACAGCAGCGGCATGGCCGCCCGCGTCACCAGAAACGTGCCGCCCACGTTGACGCGCATGAGCCGGTCGAAATCCACCGCGGCAGTCTCTTCGATGTCACCCACCAGCCCAATCCCGGCGCTGTTCACCAGAATGTCGAGACGCGCGAGGCCGCCCACCGCGGCATTCACCGCGGCTTCATCGGTGACGTCGAAAATCGCTGCCGAGGCTCGCGGCAACTCCGCCGCCAGCGCTTCGGCGCGCCCGCGGTCCATGTCGGCGATGGTCACCGAAGCGCCCGCCGCCGTCAGCACGCGACTCACCTGCTCACCGATGCCGCTCGCCCCGCCCGTCACCAACGCCTGCCGTCCGTCCAGCCGGAAAGGAGAATCCATGGCTGAATTGTAACGTCCCGAACAGGCGCGCGCGAAACGCGCACCGCTGAGTTCCGGCCCTCGAATCCTCGATCGGTTCCTTTCATCCGGACCACCAACCACTGCCGCGTGCGATGGAAAGCCGGAACTTTCTACTTGGCTCGACCAACGTCCGCCGTCCGCGCCGTTTTCTACAATGGAAGTTCATGGACTTATCCGGGATTCCTCCGCGGTGGTTCGCCCGCTTCGCCTGGGCCGCCGTGGTGCTCAACGTAGCGGTGGTGCTCTGGGGGGCGCTGGTGCGCGCTACCGGATCGGGCGCCGGGTGCGGCAACAACTGGCCCCGCTGCAACGGCGAGGTGATCCCCACTTCGTACACCTTCCACCAGTTCATCGAGTTCACCCACCGCGCCATGACCGGCGCCGATCTGCCTATGATCGCGCTGCTGGTCTACTTCGCCTTCCGCCTCTTTCCGAAGGGCCACGCGGTGCGCCTGGGGGCGGTGCTGTCAGCCATCTTCCTCATCACTGAAGCGCTTATCGGCGCGGGCCTGGTGCTCTTCGATCAGGTGGCGCAGAACGCTTCGCTCAGCCGCGCGTGGTGGCTCTCCGGGCATCTGCTGAACACCCTGACCCTGCTTGCTGTCCTCACCCTGACGGCCTGGTGGGCCGGGGGACACCCCGCGCCGCGCGTCGCGGGACGCCGCGCGCTCGCGGCCGGCATCAGTTTGGCGGCATTCGCGATCCTCGGGATCAGCGGCGCCATTGCCGCCCTCGGCGACACCCTGTTCCCCTCGACCTCCCTAGCCTCCGGGCTGGCCCAGGACTTTTCGCCCGCAGCGAATTTCTGGCTGCGTCTGCGTCTCTTCCACCCGATGCTCGCCGTGGCTGTGGCGATTTGGCTCGGCTATTACGCCATCAGTGCCATGGCACGCAATTACAAGTTGCGTCCGCGGGCGCTCACCCTGCTGGGATTGGTTCTGGCGCAGATCGCTGCCGGCGGCCTGAACCTGCTGCTGCTCGCGCCCGTCTGGATGCAAATCCTGCACCTTCTGTTGGCCGACCTGGTCTGGATCTGCTTGATCATCCTCTGCTCCGAGGTTCTTGCCGCTCCGCCCGCGCCCGCCGCCTTTCCCTATCTCTCGGACGGTTCGCCCGCCCGCGCTGCCACGCCCCGGGCTTAATCCGGCGCCGCGCAAAAATATTTTTCCGGCACTGTCGAATTCCCACCCCGCCAAACGACATAACTGCAAGGAGGGCGACCCCTCCCAACAAGGAGCACTTGCATGAGCCAAGCCGGATTCTCTGCCGCCATCCAGGACTTCTCGAGCGAACTGAAACGCGCCATTCGCGCGTTGCTGCGCGCCAAAGGCCTCACCGCCACGGTGGTGGCTACCCTCGCCCTGGGCATCGGCGCCAACGCCGCCATCTTCGCCCTGGTCCGCGGAGTGCTCCTCCGTCCGCTGGTGAATCGGGAAGAAGACCGGCTGATCTACATCCGCCAGAGCGCCAAAGGAATGGGCATCGACAACATGGCCTTCTCCGTACCCGAGATTCTGGACCTGCGCGCCGGCCTCAAAACCGTTACCGAAATCGGCGACTTCTCCACCATCGGCTTCACCATGGTCGGCCTCGGCGAACCGCGTGAGGTGCGCGCCGGCGTAGTCGGCGGATCGTACTTCCACGTGATGGGGCTGCGTCCGGTGATGGGTCGCCTGCTCGATGCGCGCGACGATGGCCCGGCCGCCGCAGGCGCGATGGTGCTCACCTACCGCTTCTGGTCCACGGTGCTCAAATCCGACCCGAACGTGCTCGGCAAGAGCGTGCGTCTGGGCGAGCGCTCCGCCACCATCGTCGGCGTACTGGAGCCGTCCGTGCCGTATCCCGCCGAAACAGAAATCATCGCCAATGTCGTAACCAGCGCGCACCACCTCTCCGCCACCATGGTCCAGGGCCGCTTGCATCGCATGACCGAACTGTTCGGACGCCTCGCCCCCGGCGCCACGCTCGAGCAGACCCGCGCCGAGTTGCGCGTGGTTCACGCCGCCATGATGAAGGCCCATCCGGAAGCCTATTCCGTCAAAGCCGATTGCCGCATCTCCGCCACGCTCTTGCGCGACCAGGTCACGTCGCGCGCCCGCACCGTCCTTTGGGTCCTGCTGGCCGCCTCCATCCTTGTGTTCGTGATCGCCTGCTCCAATGTCGCCAACCTGATCCTGGCGCGCAGCGTGCGCCGCGAAAACGAGTTGGCCATCCGCGCGGCGCTGGGCGCAAGCAACGCCGCGTTGCGCCGCACTCTCCTCGCCGAAAGCCTGCTGCTGTGCGGCGCCGGCGCGGCGCTCGGCATTCTGATCTCCCGTCCGATGCTCGCCATCCTGACCCGCTATGCCTCGCGCTTCTCGGTCCGCGCGCTCGATCTCACGGTCGATTCCAGCATGCTCTGGGTCGCGGCCCTGCTGGCCTTGATCGCCGCGGTGCTGCTGGCCTTCGTGCCGCGCCTGCCCTCTGGCGATCGCCAGCAAGGACTCGGACTCGCCGGCGCCAGCCTCCGCATCACCCGCAATACCGCCCGGCGGCAGCGCGTTTTTGCGGTCACCCAGATCGCCGCGTCGTTCCTGCTTCTGGCCGGCGCCAGTGTCTTGGTGAAGACGCTACTTTCTTTGCAGGCGGCGCGTCCCGGCTTCGAAACGCGCCAGGTGCTGACCATCGATGTCCCGGTGATGTCGTACGGCAAAACGCCCGAGCAGATCGCTGCGTTTTATCGTGAGGCCATCCGCCGCGTCTCCACTCTGCCGGGTGTGCAGCAGGTCGCGGTCGGCATCTCCGCGCCCTGGCGCGATGCCGGAACTTTCGGCCCGGGCTTTTCGTTCACCGCCGAGGGCCATGTGTCTGCTCCGGGCGAAGAAGATCCGCGCGGACGCTTCCGCAGCGTGTCGCCTGGTTTCTTCGCCTCACTCGGCATCCCCATGCTGGCCGGCCGCGACTTCAACGATTTGGACCGGCGTGGCTCGGAGCCTGTCGTCATCATCAGCCAGAGCATCGCCCAGCGGATGTTCCCGAATCAGGAAGCCGTCAACCGTCACCTCAAGTGGACCGACCCCGTCTTGCGCTTCGTCGACATCAGCCCCGCGCCGCGGCGGATCATCGGCGTTGTGGCCGATATCGACGATGAAAACGTCGTCCCCGGCCCGGCGCTGACGGTGTATTCACCGTTTGGAACGGACATCCTTTTCGGCGGCCGCCTGTTCGTTCACGCGAGCGGCAATCCGTACGCGCTGGTCACGCCGGTCACGCGCATTATACGCGCCATGGCGGCGGATCAGGTTGTGGAGCGTGCCGCCACACTCGAGGACATCCGCGCCGAGGTGCTCACACCCGACCGGCTGAACGCCGTGGTGTTCGGCGGTTTCGCCGCGGTTGCTCTCGCCATCGCGATCGTCGGCGTCACCGGCGTGCTCGCATTCTCCGTCAGCGGACGCACCCGCGAGTTCGGCATCCGCCTGGCGCTCGGCTCCGAGCCGCGCCACTTGCTGACCGGTGTCATCGGCGAAGGCATGTTCATGGCGGCCATTGGAGTTGCGGTCGGGGTAGGGAGCGGAGTGGCACTCGCCCAGTGGGCCGGCGGGATTTTCCCGGAGATCCGGTTGCCGGGAGTCGCGCCGGTTGCCGGATCCGCGGTCCTCCTGCTGGTCTGCGCTGTGATCGCCTCGGCGATGCCGGCCGCCCGGGCCGCGCGCGTGGATGTGATTCAAGCGCTACGCTCCGAGTGACGGTCCGCGCCGCGTCACGCGGAAGCCGATGCCGACGCGGCGCAAGCCCGCTCCAGCCGAGCCGACAACAGGCGGATGTGTTCGGTCAACTCAGCCGGCTCGCGTACTTCGAAATCCAAGCCGATCCACAGCAGGTGCACCGCGAGTGCCTCGAGCGAACTGGAGCGCGTGTTCAGAATGCAGCGGCCCTCGTCTAACGCCTCCAGCATTCCCACAGCCGACGGCATGCGCTCGGCAGCCTGTTCCACCGAGGCGTGCAGGATCACCTTGGCCTGCTGCGGATCGGGCCCGTACGCTACGCTGCGCGAAACGTAGGCGGCGAAATCCCCCTCCGGCGCGGGGCGCGCGAGGAAGCGCTGGCCCGCCACCAACGGAGGCTTGATCCGATCCACCCGAAACGTCCGCCAGTTGTTGCGATCCACATCGAACGCCGCCAGGTACCAGCGCCGCCCGGTATGCACCAGCCGATGCGGCTCCACGTCGCGCACAGTCGAGGCGCCTTCACGGCTGTGGTAGCCGAACTGTAACTTTTGAAGATCGCGGCACGCGCCCGCAATGGCCGAAAGCGTATCGGCATGCACGCGCGGACCGGGACTCGCCAGCGGCAAGATAGACGCATCCAGCGCCGTCACCCTGCGCCGCAACCGCTCCGGAAGCACTCGCTGCAGCTTCGCCAGCGCGCGTACGGACGCCTCTTCGATGCCTTCCACCGTGCCGCTCGCCGCGGTGCGCAACCCGACCGCCACAGCCACTGCTTCATCGTCATCGAGTAGTAATGGAGGCAGCGTGGCGCCCGCGCCAAGTTGATAGCCGCCGGCGGTGCCCGAAGTGGAATTCACCGGATACCCCAGGCTGCGCAACCGGTCCACATCGCGGCGAAGTGTACGTGGCGTCACTTCCAGACGCTCGGCCAGCAGCCCGCCGGTCCAGTATCGCTGCGCTTGAAACAACGAGAGTAAGCGGAGCAAACGCGCCGAAGTTTCCAACATGTCTTCCAGTCTTGCACGATTCGCGGACTAAAGCTGTCCGCAACCGCTGATATTGTTTTTCTCGTAAGATCCATTAAAAAGGAGATCAAGATGTCATTCAGCCAATCGCTATTGCCGGAATTTGACCAGGAGATGAAGAGCACGCGCAAGCTTCTGGAATGCGTGCCCGATGGAAAGATGGACTATCAGCCGCATGCGAAATCCATGACGCTGGGCCGCCTCGCCCTGCACGTCGCCGAACTGCCTTCCTGGGTCGGCCCGACCGTCGATCAGGATGTGCTCGAACTTCCATCCGATTTCAAACCGCGCAGCGCCCAATCGAAGGCCGAACTGCTGGCCGCTTTCGACAAAGCCGTCGCCGAAGCGCGTCCCAAAATCGAGGCCACCAGCGATGCCAAATGGCAACAGCCGTGGTCGCTGAAATTCGGCGGCAACACGGTCTTCACAATACCTCGCGGTGTGGTCATGCGCAGTGTCGTCATGAATCACCTGATTCACCACCGCGCGCAGTTAGGCGTCTTCCTGCGCCTCAACGACATCGCCATCCCCGGCATGTATGGACCGTCCGCCGACGAAGGCATGATGACCGCGGCCAGCTAAGCCGGTCGAGGCCGCTGCCGAACGACATGACGGCCCATGCCGATCTGAGTCGGCGCGCCCTCTGGGCCTGTCAGGGCACGGTCAACAGGCGTAATCGCTTAGTAACCGTTGCGGCTCGGAAACGCACCAAGCCGGGCTGACCTCTGGTCCCACGCCGGGGCGGGCTTCCATCGCTGCTTGGAGCCGCCTCTGGAACTGGCAACATGAAAGAGCGGGCGTAATGTTTCTGTCGGGCTGGGAGAAGTTAGTGCCGAGCAGACTCGCAGCCCGTGTGGCCGCGCCCGGCCGCGAAATCGCAGCCTTCCGCAAGCTGATTCTGCAGGGAATGAGAATGATAAACTCGCTGGCGGTTTCGTGGCGCGAGTTGCAAGCCTCGCAGCGCAAGACGGAGGCTATGTTGCAGGTATTTATCACCTCGATGACCAGGGGCGGCAAAGGCCACTCCAAGGCCAGCCGTCAGTTTTGAACTGTTCTGTAACTGGTAACTGCGCTACAGTCGGTGCATGAAGCTGAATCATTCGCGCCGCGTCGGTCTGGGCCTCGCGGCGCTCCTCGTGCCGATGCTCGCCGCTCAACCACTGCCCGATGGCGGCCAGATCACGAAACAGGCTGCCGAAACCGTCAGGAAATTCCGTAGCCTCCAGGTCATTGCCGAGTCCACCACCGAGATGTCGTCAGGCCCCATGCCCGCCCGCATCAGCACCGAAATCACGCGCGCCGTACAAAACCCCGGTAAGTCTCGCCTCGAAACCAAGTCCGGTCCAGCGACCGTGCTGGTCGTTTCCGACGGCGAGACCACCTGGATTTACAACGGCAACTCGAAAGAGTATACACATCGTGCGGCCGCGCTGGGCCCCATGGAGTTGATGTCCAGCATGGGCATCCACCTGCCCGACCTTTCCGAGGTCAAGATCCAGTACAAGACACTGCGCGAGGAGTCGCTCGAACTGGAAGGAAAACCGCACGTCTGTTGGGTAGTCGAGAATAAGATGAATCTGCCGCCCCTGCAAGGTCCGGACGGCCCCAAGACTTCCGAGGTCATATCGCTTGCCTGGATCGACCAGAAGTTCGGTGTCGAACTCAAGCGCACCTTCTCGTTCGACATGCAAATCCCTGGCGCCGCGGCTCCCATGACCATCAGGCAAACCATGCTCACCAAATCGGTGAAGATCGATGAGCCGCTGCCCGATTCGCTCTTCAGCTTCACGCCGCCGCTCGGCGCCAAAGAAGTCGAGGAGATCACCACCATCCCTAACGCGCCCAAATCCGACCTCGCCGGCAAAGACGCGCCCCAGTTTGCGGTGCGCGCGCTGGATGCCAAGCCGTACACTAAAGCGTCGCTCGCCGGCAAGCCCGTGCTGCTGGATTTTTGGGCCACCTGGTGCGGCCCTTGCCGCCAGAGCATGCCCGTGGTCGAAAAGCTAGCGGCCGAATTTCGCGCGCAAGGCCTCGTCGTGCTCGCCGTCGATGCCGGCGAGGACCGCGCCGATGTCGAAGCCTTTCTGAAGTCCTCGCCGATGGCCCACCCGGTGGTGCTCAGTATCGAATCCGATATTCTGTCGGCCTACCACGTCTCCGCTTATCCCACGTTCGTGGTCATCGGCCGCGACGGCAAAGTGGCCGCACACCTGATCGGTTTCGGCGGCGAAGCCAAATTGCGCGCGGCCCTGGAAAGTGCCGGGTTGAAATCGGACCCGCCGAAGTAGTTTTACAAATCTTAAGGCCGCGCTTGCCGCCATCCGTCGTCTACTGGAAACATGCTGAAACGATTCCTGGCTCTCGCGGCCTTTCTTGCACTCTCGATCTGGGGCGCCGATGTGACCGGCACCTGGAAAGGTTCCATCGAAACTCCCAACGGCAACATTGACACTACCTTCGTCTTCAAAGTCGACGGCGGCAAACTCACCGGCACGGTCGACTCCGGTCCCATGGGACAGTCTGAAATTACCGAAGGCAAAGCCGACGGCGACCAACTCTCCTTCGCCGTGGTCCGCAACTTCAACGGCAACGAATTCCGCATGAACTACAAGGGCAAGGTCAGCGGCGACGAGATTAAGCTGACCATCGAACTGCCCGCCATGGACCGCACCTTCGAGATGACCGTCAAGAAAGCCGCTTCCTAAGGCAGCGCGTCACTCCAAGGCGGCCAGCCCCAGTGCGCCGGATGCTAGACTTTCTATTTACATGCCCAAAGTCACGCATCTGGAGTGCAGCCTGTGTGCCAGGCGCTATGAGGCTGGCTGCGTTGCCAACCTCTGCGAGTGCGGAGGCCCGCTGCTGGTCCGTTACGATCTCGAAAATCTGCGGCATCGTTGGTTGCGCCGCGAGGTGCCGCTCGGCCCCGCCAGCATGTGGCGATACGCGCCCATCCTGCCCGCGCCCATGGAATCGATCGTCACCCTCGGGGAGGGTTGGACACCCCTGATCCGCACTCGCCGCCTCGGTGCGCGCATCGGCGCTGAGGCTCTGTGGGTCAAGGACGAAGGCCTCAATCCCACCGCTTCGTTCAAAGCCCGCGGACTCTCCTGCGCCATTTCGATGTGTGTCGCGCTCGGAATCCGCAAGGTGGCCATTCCTTCCGCCGGAAACGCAGCCAGCGCCTTGGCCGCCTATGCCGCCGCCGCCGGAATCGAATCCTACATCTTCATGCCTTGCGACGTGCCCCAGGCCAATTACCTGGAGTGCAAAGCCTACGGTGCGCACGTCACCTTGGTCGACGGCCTCATCAGCGACTGCGGCCGCATGGTCGCCGAACGCGGCCCCGCCGAAGGCTGGTTCGACATCAGCACTCTCAAAGAGCCCTACCGCATCGAAGGCAAGAAAACCATGGGCTACGAAGTGGCTGAGCAGATGAATTGGGAACTGCCCGACGCCATCTTCTATCCCACCGGCGGCGGCGTCGGCCTGATCGGCATGTGGAAAGCCTTCGACGAAATGGAGCGCCTCGGCTGGATCGGGTCGCGCCGCCCCAAGATGATCGCCGTGCAGGCCGAAGGCTGCCAGCCGGTCGTGCGCGCCTACCAGGAACACGAACCGCGCAGTCGCTTCTACGAGAATGCCCAGACCGTCGCCGCGGGATTGCGCGTCCCGAAGCCTCTCGGCGATTTCCTCGTGCTGCAAGGCGTCCGCGAAAGCGGCGGCACCGCCATCGCCGTCAGCGATGATGAGATGCTCGATGCCGGTGTCCAACTGGCCTCCGATGAAGGCATCTACGCCGCTCCCGAAGGCGCCGCCTGCGTGGCTGCCGCGCAAAAACTGCTGGCCCAGGGCTTCCTCAAGCCCACCGACCGTATCGTGCTCTACAACACCGGCTCGGGCCTGAAATATCCCGAGGCCTACGGCGCGAGATTCCCGCGCACCCAGGCGGCGGCCGAATAAACTTTCGCCGCACTCACATCTTTTGCGCGTGTAGTCTTTAGTGGCGCAGCACCGCCGCGGCGACCAGTAGCCCCCACAGGCCCGTCAGCATGCTGACGCGGTCCCAGAATGTCTTTTGCGGAAGCGTCGGTTTAGGCACCACGTTGAGGCGGATCAGGTCCGGATCGCCGAACACGGCGCCATCGAAGTCGTAGACCACTGTGTGTCCGCGGCGGAGTGCCTCCAGAACGCCGCGCTCGGAGTTCTCGGTGACGAAGACCCAGGTGCGGCAAAGACCCATCGACGGCGATTCGTGGAAATCCGAAGAGCCGATAGCCGTGAGTTTGCGCCGTGCGAAGAACTGTCGGAGTTCGCGGCGGTTCTTCGGATCGTCGAAGACTACCGGGTGAACCACTTCGGCGGCGTCCACGCGGGCCATCGCGGCGCTGTCCCAACCAGGCCAGTATTGCTCCACCGGATGGGCCACGATAGCCACTCCGCCCTGGCGATGCACATCGTCGACAGCGGCGGCTGCGGGCTGGTTCCAGCTCACCGTGCGTTCGATTCCCACCGCAATCATGTGGTAACGCGGCGAATGCACCTCTTCGCTGACCATGACTGTGGGGCCGCCGATGAGGCGGGAAAACCAGCGACCGGCCTTTGCGACGATCACGGTGTTGTGGCCTGACATGGCGACGATGTCGAGTCCCTGGCGCCGGGCTTCCAGCACCGTGTCGAACGGAGACAGCACGCCCCAACTCAGCGGAAAGCTATGCACGTGGAAATCGCCGGAGAGGACCTGGTAGCCGCCCGCGAAACGCTCGCGCGGCTGCGGCGGCGCGGAGGGCGACAGGCTTCCGGCCACAAACGATACGGCCAACAGCACGGCGGCACCATAGATCG
>Ga0335085_10012646_pt1 | contig 12419 bp, 11 predicted proteins | sample Lox_Sample_45_FD_206712 | JGI IMG/M metagenome (GOLD analysis project Ga0335085, IMG submission 206712) | Soil microbial communities from Loxahatchee National Wildlife Refuge, Florida, United States - Lox_Sample_4.5 | ecosystem: Environmental > Terrestrial > Soil > Wetlands | place: USA...
CATCGCGCGGCGGCTGTCCCGCGTGGCGCTGCCGATGTGCGGCAGCAGCACGGCCCGGGGCGCCGCCCGCAGCCGCGCGGCGATCGCCGGCTCGTCGGCGTAGACGTCGAGCCCCGCGGCCCCGAGCTGGCCCGCCTCGAGGGCGGCGGCGAGGGCCTCCTCGCGCACGAGATCCCCGCGGGAGGTGTTGATGAGAATCGCCCCCGGCTTCATGCGGCCGAGGGTGTCGGCGTTGACGATCCCCTGAAGCTCCGGAACGGCCGGCACGTGGAGCGACAGGACGTCGCTCTCACGGAACAGCGCCCCGAGCTCGACGCGTTGGGCGCCCGTCTCTTCTTCGAATGCCGGCTTGGCTGTCTTGGTCGAGTAGATGACCTGCATCCCGAATGCGCGCCCCCGGAGCCCGACGGCTTGGCCGATTCTTCCGGCGCCGAGCAGGCCGAGGGTGCGCCCCCGCAGCTCGAGCCCGAGCAGCTGTTCGGGGTGCCATCCCTGCCACTGCCCGCCGCGAATCAACTCCACGCCTTCGAGCAGGCGACGCGCGCAGGCGAGAATCAGGGCCCAGGTGAGATCGGCCGTCGCGTCGGTCAGGACGTCTGGTGTGTTCGTGACCACGACGTGACGGAATTGCGCCGCCACCACGTCCACGTTGTTGAACCCCACGGCCACGTTCGCGACGATGCGGAGGTTGGGAAGATTCTTGAGCTCCGTCCCCCCAACCCACCGCGTCAGCAGGGGAACCAGCGCCACCCAGTCCCCTCGCGGCGTGGGCGCGTCCGCGGGGATCCAGGTCACGTCCAGCCCCTCGAGCTGCGACGGATCGAGCAGCTGCTGAACCTCGGCCGCGATCAACACGGGGTGACCGCTCAGGTCCCCAGTCCCTTCCGGAGCTTCCCGCGGTCCACTTTCCCGAGGTGCGTGCGGGGCAACTGGTCGACGAACACGACTTCGCGCGGCGCCTTGTACGGCTCGAGCCGCTCGCGCACGAAGGCCTTCAGCTCTTCCTCCAGATGCGCGCGCCGGCGGTGCGGGATCACATAGGCATGGGGCTTGGTGAGACCGTGCGCATCCACCACGCCGACGACCGCCGCCTCCTGCACATCGGGGTGCCGCAGCAGGCATCCCTCCACTTCCTGCGGAGAGAGCCACTTTCCGTCCACTTTCAGCATCTCGTCGGCGCGGCCGCAGTAGGTGAAGTACCCGTCGCCGTCTCGACGGACCACGTCCCCCGTGACGTACCATTCACCGCGGAAGGCCTCCTTCGTTTTCTCCATCAGCTGCCAGTACCCGATCGCGCGGGAGCCCCCCTTCACCCACAGCCCGCCGACCTCGCCGTCCGGGACGTCGCGGCCCGCCTCGTCCCGCACCGCCACCTCGAACCCCGGCACGACCTGCCCGATCGTCCCCGGCTTCACGGCCCCTGGCCGGTTCGAGATGAAGATGTGCCACATCTCGGCCGTGCCCAGGCCGTCCAACAGCTCCACGCCAAAGCGTTCCTTCCACTGGTAATACAACTCGGCCGGGAGGGCTTCCCCGGCGGAAGTCGCGAGGCGGAGGCTCGAAAGATCCTGCCGCGCCGCCTCTGGATGCGACACCATATGGTTCACCATGGTCGGCACGTTCACGAGAATGGTCGGCCGGAACCGGGCGATCTTCTCGAAAATGACCCCCGCCGTGCACCGCTCCGGGAACAGGACGGCCCGCGCGCCCACGGAGAACGGGAACAGCAGGTTCAACCCCATCGCGTAACCGAAGAAGAGCTTCGGGACCGACAGGGTGACGTCCTCCGGGCCGATCCCGAGCACGCCTTTCCCGTACAGCTCGGTCGTGTTGGCGTAGGCGGCGTGCGTCTGCAGCACCGCCTTGGGTCGCCCGGTCGTGCCCCCCGAAAACAGCCAGATCGCCGCATCGTCCCGGTGGGTCGGGAACGGCTCGAGCTCCGCGGGGAGGCGCCGCAGCCGTTCCGCGAGCGTCGCATCGCCCACCACGAGCGAGCCGCGGTACAGCGGGGAGCGCTGCGCCGCCGTCGTCACGCCGGCCGCCGCGTCCTGGTGCACGACCGCGGCGGCCGCCCGGGCGTACTCGCAGATCTCCCCGGTCGCGTCCACCCCGAGTTGCGGGTTGACCATCACCACCACCGCGCCAATCTTGAGGGTGCCGAAGAGCGCCGCGGCGAATTCCGGGCCGTCGGGGAGAGCGATGATGACGCGCTGCTCGGCCTCGACGCCGGCCTCCCGGAGCGCGTGGCCGAACCGGTTGGCTTCGGCCTGAACCTCCCGATACGTGAGCGAACCCTGATCCGTGAGCAGCGCCACCCGATCCCCCAGTCCCTCGCGAATGCGCGCGTCGAGGAAATGGTCGGCGATGTTGAACCGTTCGGGAGGCCGGAACATGATTGAGAGAATGTCGCCGCGCGGCGTCCACGGTCAATGACCATCCACGAGCTCGCCGAGCTGACCTGGGAAGAGGTCGATGGTCTCGATCGGAGCCGCGCCGTCGCCATTCTCCCGACCGGCGCCATCGAAGCGCATGGGCCCCACCTTCCCTTGCAGACCGACGTCCTGATCGCCCTGGCGATGGCCCGTACCGGCGCCGAGCGTCTGGCGGCGCGGGGGCTCCTGCCGCTGCTCCTGCCCCCGCTCGCGTTCACGACCGCCGGGTTCGCCGCCGACTTTCCAGGCACGCTCTCCCCCGATCCGGCGGCGGCTACGGCCACGATTCTGGGCGTGGGCCGCAGCCTCGGGTTGCACGGGTTCCCCGTGCTCGCCATCGCCAACGCGCACTTGGACCCCGGGCACTTGGGCGCGATCAGCGCGGGCGTCGCCCGCCTCCAGGAAGAAGGCCTGCTGCGCGTCGCGTTTCCCGACCTGACCCGGAAGCCATGGGCCGGCCGGTTGAGCGAGGAATTCCGCACCGGGGCGTGCCACGCCGGACGATTCGAGACCTCGCTCGTCCTGGCGATCCGCCCGGACCTGGTGCGTCAGGATCTGCAGCGCGAGCTGCCGCCCAACCCGCAGTCGTTGTCGGTGGCGATTCGGGCGGGACGCAGCAACTTCGAGGAAGCCGGCGGGCCGCGCGCCTACTTCGGCTGGCCCGCGGACGCGACGGCGGCGGAGGGACGCGAAAGCCTCGCCACCCTCGCCGCGATCCTCGAGGACGCCGTCATGCAGGCGTGGCCGCAGTGACCGTCACCCCGCTCGCCGGGCGGACGGCGGTCGTCACCGGGGCGAGCCGGGGACTGGGCGAGGTGGTCGCCCGGCGGCTGGCCTACGCGGGGGCCACGGTGGTGATCACGGCGCGTTCCCCGGATCGCCTCGACACCGTGGCCGGCCGCCTGCGGTCCGAGGGAATGACGGCGTGGAGCATCCCCTGCGACGTCACGGACCCGGCCGCCGTGCGCGCGCTGGCCTCCGCCGCCGCGACGCGCCTCGGCCACGTCGACATCCTCGTGAACAATGCGGGGGCGTCGATGTCCGCGCCGGTGCAGAAGACGTCGCTCGAGGACTGGCAGCGCATGCTCGCCGTGAATGCCACCAGCGCGTTCCTCTGTACCCAGGCGTTTCTCGGCGCCATGCTGGAGCACCGTTGGGGGCGAGTGGTGAACGTCGCATCGGTCGCCGGGCTCACCGGCAGCCGGTACACCTCGGCCTACAGCGCCGCGAAGCACGCGCTCGTCGGCTTCACCCGGTCGGTCGCGGCCGAGACGGCGGGGCGCGGCGTCACGGTCAATGCGGTGTGCCCGGGATACCTGGACACGCCGATGACCCGGGAAACCATCGAGCGGGTGTCCGCCCGCACCGGGCGCACCGCGGCCGAAGCCTTGCAGGCCGTGCTCGCGGCCCAGAATCAGCCGCGCCTCATCACCCCGGACGAAGTGGCCAAGGTGATCGTCGCCCTCTGCGGTGAGGATGGCGCCGCGCTCACCGGCCAGGCGATCTCACTCGAGGGAGGGGGGGTATTGACGCCTTGAGCTTCGACCTCATCAATCCCGAGCCGCTGGGACGGCCGAGCGGGTGGACCAATGGGATGCTAGCCCGCGCCGGCGGTCGTGTGCTGTTCGTCGCCGGGCAAGCCGCGCCCCCCGGAACCCTGATCGAGCAGTGGGACAAGGTGCTGGCCAGGATCCTGGCCGTCGTGCAGGCGGCGGGCGGCCGTCCCGAGGACATCGGGCGGATGACGGTGTACGTCACGGACCTCGCCGCCTACCGGGCGAGCCGTCCGGCCCTGGGCGAGGTCCACCGCCGGTACCTGGGCCGCCATTACCCGGCGATGGCCCTCGTTGAAGTGAAAGGTCTCGTCGACCCGCAGGCGGTCGTCGAGATCGAAGCCACCGCGGTGATTTAGGAGCCCGACTGATGCCGATCGCCCCCCGGTCCTTCCAGTACGCCCTCGACCCGAGCACCGCGGTCGCGAGGATCACCCTGAACCGCCCTGACCGGCTCAACGCCCTCACGTTCGAGGTCTACACCGAGCTGCGCGACGCCTTCCTCGCCCTCTCCACCGAGCCCGGCGTCCGTGCCGTGCTGATCACGGGAGCGGGGCGGGCGTTCTGCTCGGGTGGCGACGTCGAAGACATCATCGGCGCCCTCTTCGCGCGCGACGCCAAGGGGCTGCTCGAGTTCACCCGACTCACCTGCGATCTCATCCTGGCGATCTGTCGCTGCCGCCGGCCCGTCGTCGCGGCCCTGAACGGCACCGTGGCGGGCGCGGGCGCCGTGATCGCCTCCGCCTGCGACATTCGCATCGCCGCGGAATCGGCCAAGATCGCGTTTCTCTTCACCCGGGTCGGGCTGTCAGGGGCGGACATGGGAGCGGCATGGCTGCTTCCCCGCCTCGTCGGCTACGGTCACGCGAGCGAACTGCTCCTCACGGGGGACTTCATCGACGCGCGGCGCGCCTACGAGATCGGTCTCTACAATCGCGTCGTGGCGCAGGACCGCCTGCTGCCGGAGGCCCGGAGCTGGGCCGAGCGCCTGGCGCGCGGGCCCGCGGATGCGCTCACGGTCACCAAGCAGTCGCTGCAACGCGAAGCGGTCATGGATCTCGAGTCGGCGCTCGCCGCGGAGGCCCAGGCTCAGGCGGAGTGCATGCGGCATCCCAATTTCCGCGAGGCCTACGAGGCGTTCGTCGCCAAACGGGAGGCGAAGTTCACGTGAGCCTCACCCCCCCTCCCAATACGCGCGCGATTCGGGCCTATCTCGCCGCCCCGCATGCGGAGATGGCGGCCGAGCTGGGCCGGTTCACGACGGAAGCCATTGCGACGCTCCCGGAACCCCCGGACGACGAGGCGGCTCGGGTGCAGGCCCGGGAGGTGCTCGCGCGCCTCGGCGGTGCCGGGTGGTTCGCCCCGATCGTCGAGATGGATTTCCGCGGCTGCTGTATCGTGCGGGAGGGTCTGGCAGCCGTCTCGCCGCTCGCCGACGCCGTCTTCGCCCTCCAGGCGCTGGGCACGCTGCCGATCCTCCTCGCCGAGGCGCCGGCCATCCGCGAGCGCTGGCTCGCCGCCGCCCGCACCGGCCGGGCCATGGCGGCGTTCGCCATGACCGAGCCGGAGGCCGGCTCCGACGTCGCCTCCCTCGCGACGAGCGCCCGCCGCGACGGCGACGGCTGGGTCCTGAACGGGACCAAGACTCTCATCTCCAACGCCGGCATCGCGGACTTCTATACCCTGTTCGCCTCGACCGACCGGGCGCTCGGCCACAAGGGGATCGCCTGTTTTGTAATCCCGGCTCAGACCCCGGGGCTCAAGTTCGTGCGTCCCCAGGTCCTCTCCGCGCCGCATCCCCTGGGTGAGATCGCCTTGACCGATTGTCGCGTCCCCGACGCGTTCCTGCTCGCGGGGCCGGGGGCGGGTTTCAAGCTGGGACTTGCGACGCTCGACCGGCTGCGGGCGACCGTCGGGGCGGCCGCGTGCGGTATGGCCGCCCGCGCCCTCGCTGAGGCGGTGGCGCACGCGCGCAGTCGCCGTCAGTTCGGCCGGCCGCTGTCCGAATTCCAGCTGGTGCAGGACAAGATCGCCCGGATGGCGACCGACCTCACCGCGGCGCGCCTGCTGGTCTACCGCGCGGCCTGGGAGGCGGATAACGGCGCCGAGCGCGTCACCGTGGAAGCCGCCATGGCCAAGGCGTACGCCACCGAGGCGGCGCAGCGCGTCATCGACGACGCCGTGCAGATCCTGGGAGGCCGGGGTGTGCTGGCCGAGCATCCGGTCGAACGGCTGTATCGGGCTATCCGCTCGCTGCGCATCTACGAGGGGACGACCGAGATCCAACATCTCGTCATCGCCGGCCAGATCCTGGCCGGGGCGCCGTGAAGTACGTCTCGATCGGCGGCGGGCCCGCCGGGCTGTATTTCGCGATCCTCATGAAGAAAGCCGACCCCGCAGCGGAGGTGCTGGTTCTCGAGCGCAACCGGCTAAACGACACCTTTGGCTTCGGAGTCGTCTTCTCGGAGGCGACCCAGGAAAACCTCCAGGCCGCCGACCCCGAAACGTTCGATGCCATGGCCCGCCAGTCGGCGCACTGGGACGACATCGACATTCACTACCGGAACCAGGTGATCACTTCCACGGGGCACGGTTTCTCCGGCCTGTCCCGGCGGGCCATGCTCGACATTCTGGCGCGGCGCGCGACCGCGCTCGGCGTGGAGATCCGCATCGGGACAGAGGTGGCGGACATCGGTCCCTACCGGTCCGCCGATCTCGTGCTCGCGGCGGACGGCGCCAACAGTCTCGTCCGGGAGGGGCTCGCTCCGTACTTCCGGCCCAGCATCGATCTCCGCCCCAACCGATTCGTGTGGCTCGGGACCACGCGTCCCTTCCCCGCGTTCACCTTCTACTTCCGCGCCGACGCCCACGGGCTGTGGCGGGTGCACGCCTACCAGTACGAAGCGGGCCATTCGACCTTCATCGTCGAAGCCACGGAGGAGGCCTGGCGCCGCGCCTGCCTCGACCGCGCCTCGGAAGCCGAGACGATCGCCTTTTGCGAGGCGCTGTTCGCCGAGGAGCTGCAGGGACACCGGCTCGTGGCGAATCGCTCCATCTGGCGGCAGTTCCCCACCGTGCGGAACGCCCGCTGGCACCACGAAAACGTCGTGCTCGTGGGTGATGCGGCGCACACCGCCCATTTCTCCGTCGGCTCGGGCACCAAGCTCGCCATGGAGGACGCGATCGTCTTGGTGCGGGCCGTGCGCGAGACCGGCGACATTCCCAAGGCGCTCGCCCTCTATGAGGCGGAGCGCCGCCCCGTGGTGGAAAGTCTGCAGCGGGCCGCCCAGGTGAGTCTCGAGTACTTCGAGAATACCGAGCGGTACATGGAGATGGAGCCGTTGCAGTTCGCGTTCAACCTGCTGACCCGCTCGCTCCGAATCACACACGACAACCTCCGGGTGCGCGATCCCAAGTTCGTCGCGGCCGTGGACGCCTGGTTCGCCGGGACCGCCGCGGCGCAATCGGGCGTCGCCGTACCGAGCGCCCCGGCACCGCCTCCGATGTTCACGCCGTTCCGCATTCGCGAGCTGCTGCTCCCCAATCGGGTCGTCGTCTCCCCGATGTGCCAGTACTCAGCCGAAGACGGCACTCCCAACGACTGGCACCTGGTCCACCTTGGTGCACGGGCGGTCGGCGGCGCCGGCCTCGTCATGACGGAAATGACCGACGTCAGCCCGGACGGTCGCATTTCTCCGGGGTGCACGGGGATGTACAAGCCTGAGCACGTCACGGCCTGGCGCCGGATCGTGGATTTCGTGCACCAGCATAGCTGGGCCAAGATCGGCATTCAGCTCGGCCACGCCGGGCGTAAGGCCGCGACCAGGCGGATGTGGGAAGGCGACAACGAGCCGCTGGACCGGGGCGCGTGGCCCATCATGGCCGCCTCCCCGATCCCCTACTTCCCGCACAGCCAGGTACCCCGCGAGGCGACGCGGGCCGATCTGCAGCGCGTGCGGGAGGAGTTCGCGCGGGCCACCCGGATGGCGGACCAGGCAGGATTCGATTTTCTCGAGCTGCATTTCGCGCACGGCTACCTCCTCGCGAGCTTTATCTCGCCCCTCACCAACCGCCGCACCGACGAGTATGGCGGTTCCCTGGACCAGCGGATGCGCTTTCCGCTGGAGATCTTCGACGCCGTCCGGGCGCTCTGGCCCGCCGCGAAGCCGATCTCCGTACGCATCTCCGCGGTCGACTGGGCGCCCGGGGGGATGGAGTCGGCGGATGCCGTGGCGGTGGCGCGCGCGCTCAAAGATCACGGGTGCGACCTGCTCGACGTCTCGGCGGGCCAGACGGTGCCTGACCAGCGGCCCGTCTATGGGCGGCTGTTCCAGACGCCGTTCGCCGACCGGATCCGACACCAGGCCGGGCTGCCGGTCATGACTGTCGGCAACATTTCCTCGTATACGGACGTCAACACGATCCTCGCCGCCGGGCGCGCGGATCTCTGCGTGCTGGCGCGGGCCCATCTCTGGGATCCGTACTGGACACGGCATGCCGCCCGCGAGCTGGGGTTCGAGCTCCCCTGGCCCGAGCAGTATGAAACCCTCGAGACCTACAAGCCGAGGTTCACGTGAGCGTCACGTACTCGAGCTACCTGAAGCTCGACGAGCTGCTGTCGCTGCAGCAGCCCCGCGACGGCGCGCTGGAGCACGATGAGACCCTCTTCATCATCATCCACCAGGTCTACGAGCTCTGGTTCAAGGAGCTGTTGCACGAGCTGGATTACCTGGTGGGCCTGCTCCGCGCCAATCAGACGCCGCGGGCGCTGCACACCCTCAAGCGGGTCCTGACGATTCTCAAAGTGCTCGTCGCCCAGATCGACATCCTCGAAACGATGACCCCGCTGGAATTCCTGGCGTTCCGCGACCGGCTGGAATCGGGGAGCGGCTTTCAATCGTTCCAGTTCCGGGAGCTCGAGGCCCTGCTCGGGGTGAAGAGCCGGGCGGCGGTCGAGCGCTATCCGGCGGGGAGCGCCCATCGCGCGCGGGTCGAAGCCCGGTTCGGCCAACCGACTCTGTGGGATGCCTTCCTCCGGTACCTCGCGGCCAACGAATGCCCGGTGCCCGAGGCACTCCTGCATCGCGACGTCACGCGACCGATCGAGCCCGATCGAGCCCTGCAGGAAGTCCTGATCGCGCTGTATCGCTCCGGCTCCGCGGCGGCATCGGTCTGCGAGCGGCTCGTGGACCTGGACGAAGGGTTTCAAGAGTGGCGCTACCGGCACGTGAAGATGGTGCAACGCACGATCGGCACCAAAGCAGGCACCGGGGGGTCGGCCGGGGCCGACTACCTCGTCACCACGATCAACAAACCCGCGTTCCCAGACCTCTGGGCCATCCGCACCGAGATGTGAGGGTGGCCTTCACCGCGGCGACACTCTACGCCTCGCCCAACGCCCTCTCGCCGCATTACACGCGGTTCCGGGTGACGGAGCGAATCCTCCTGACGGGACATTCGCATCAGGCTTGGCCCGACCGCGCGTTCGACGGGCAGACGCGGGCCTGGCAGGACGCCGCCCAGATGGTGGACGGGAAATGGGAAGCCGCGATGGCCGCGGCTGACCAGGTCCGCGAAGGGTACGCCCGCCTCCTCGATGACGCACCCGCCGCGATCGCGCTCGGCCCGGCCACACACGATCTCCTCGTCAAGTTGCTCTCCGCCCTGCCCCTGCGGCAGCGGCCCCGGCTCGTCACGACCACCGGTGAGTTTCACGCGCTGCGACGGCAGCTCGACCGGCTGACCGAGGAGGGGATCGAGGTCGTCAAGGTGCCGCACGAGCCGGCCGCGGAGGTGGCGGAGCGGATCGCGCACGTCGTGAACGACCGGACCGCCGCGGCTTTCGTGTCCGCCGTGTTCTACGAGAACGCCCACCTCGTCTCCGGCCTCGCCCATGCGCTCGCGGCGTGCCGCCGCGTCGGCGCGGAGCTCGTAGTCGACGCCTATCACGCGCTGAACGTCGTGCCGTTCTCGCTCAAGGCCCAGGGGCTCGACGAGGCCTACGTCACCGGAGGCGGCTACAAGTACTGCCAGCTCGGCGAGGGCAACGGATTCCTCCGGGTTCCACCCGGCCGAACGCTGCGGCCGGTCGTGACGGGATGGTTCAGCGAATTCCGATCTTTGTATCCTGGTGGGCCCCGCGGGCGGGTCGAATATGGACCCGGCCCGGAAGTGTTCGCGGGCGCGACCTACGATCCGACGAGCCATTATCGCGCCGCTGCGGTGTTTCAGTTCTTCCACGACCACGCCCTCACTCCGGGCCTGTTGCGAGAGGTGAATCAGCACCAGGTGGGTCTGCTGCAGGAGCGCTTCGACGCCCTCGACCTGGACCCGGCCGTCGTCACCCGGGATCGGTCACTGCCCCTCGAAGGACTCGGGGGATTCCTGGCGTTGCGCACCTCCCGCGCCGCGGCGCTGCACCAGAGCCTGCGGGCCCGCGGTGTCTGGACGGACTACCGGGGAGACACGCTGCGGCTTGGTCCCGCCCCCTATCTCGCCGATGCCCAGCTGACCGCCGCGATGGCGGCGTTGCAGGACGCGGCACAGTCGCTCCCCGCGCCCCGTTGAACGGGCGAAACGGGGCGACTACTTTCCCCATCCGCCGTTGGACAGGTGGCCGAGCGGCTGAAGGCACACGCCTGGAGAGCGTGTAAGCGGGTAACCGTTTCGTGGGTTCGAATCCCACCCTGTCCGTACAGGCTGGACGATTGGATGGGTAGACGCACAGACGGGTGGAGGCTCTACCCGTCCCCGTCTTGGACAGGTGCGTGAGCGGTTGAAACGGCCGGTCTCGAAAACCGGTGTGCCCGCAAGGGTACCGAGGGTTCGAATCCCTCCCTGTCCGTTGCTGTGTTGATACCTCTCACCGGCGCAGCCGTGCGGGCCTGGCGGCATGACGACGCGGCGTCCCTGGCCCGCCACGCGAACGACCGCCGCATCTGGCGCAACCTGCGTGATGCCTTCCCCCACCCCTACACCCTGGCGGACGCCCGGTCGTTTCTCGACCGGGTGGCGGAACAGCGTCCCCGGACCTTCTTCGCCATCGCCGTGAATGACGAGGCGGTCGGCGGGATCGGCTATACCCTCCATACCGACGTCGAACGGATCGGAACGGAAATCGGATACTGGCTGGGGGTGGACTACTGGGGGCGCGGCGTGATGACCGAGGTCCTGCGCGCCGTCACCCCCTGGGTCTTCCAACAACACGCCGACCTGCGCCGGATCTGGGCCGTTCCCTACGCCTGGAACGCCGCCTCCATGCGAGTGCTCGAGAAAGCCGGTTACCGGCTCGAAGGGCGCTTGCGCGAGAGCGCTATCAAGGACGGTCAGTTCGTCGATCAGCTGCTCTACGCCATCCTCCGATCCGAGAGCCCATAAGCCAGGCTGCGTCTAGACAGCAGTGAATCTCTTTGGGCTCCACCAGCGTAGAAGTAAAGCACCCCTGCGCACCACCTCATCCTGGCTTCAAGGTCGATTCGACAGTGTAGGCAAAGGAGGAGACAACCCACATGGAAACTCTGCCCACCAAGACGACTCCACCGGCTCCACCCGTGGAGGTGGAGGTCATTCCCACCTGGCGTGAGCTGGCCGATCGATTCCGCGACGTGATGAAGGATTTCATCAAAGAAGGCAAGGAGATCGAGCGGGAGCTCGAACCGAAGCTGCTCCCGGCCCTGCGGCGGCTGCGGGCCGAGATCGAGCGCGTGATCGCCAAGCTCGAGGAGCGCGCGGAACGGCCGGCGCCGCCCAAGCAGGGCTAAGCCGGCGCGAACCGCGCCGTGAAGTGGCGGAGCCAGGGGGCCTGTTCGACGATCCGGAACCCCTTGAGCTCCGCCTTTCGCTTCGCCACCGCCGCGATGACCTCACCTACGTAGTCCACGTGGCTTTGCGTGTAGGTCCGCCGCGGAATGGCGAGCCGCACCAGCTCCATGGCGGCCGGCGTTTCCGTTCCATCCTCCTGCAGCTTTCCGAACATCACCGAGCCGATCTCTACCCCACGCACGCCCCCTTCCCGGTACAGCTCTACCGCCAGGGCCTGGGCGGGGTACGCCGATCGCGGGATTTGCGGTAACAGCGCCAGAGCGTCGAGATACACCGCGTGCCCCCCCGGCGGCTGCACCACCGGCACGCCGGCCGCTTCAGCCCGTTCGGCCAGGTACGCGGTCGACCGCAACCGGTACTTGAGGTAGTCCTCGTCCAGAACTTCCTCCAGGCCGGTCGCGACCGCCTCGAGATCGTAGCCCGCCATGCCGCCGTAGGTGGGGAACCCTTCGGTGAGGATCAGGAGATTGCGGCACTGCACCGCTGCCCTCGCGTCGTTCATCGCAAGAAAGCCGCCGATATTGGCGAGCCCGTCCTTCTTGGCCGACATCGTGCAGCCGTCGACCAACCGGAACATCTCCTGCGCGATCTTCTTGACCGGCCAGTCCGCGTA
>Ga0335085_10012647_pt1 | contig 12419 bp, 13 predicted proteins | sample Lox_Sample_45_FD_206712 | JGI IMG/M metagenome (GOLD analysis project Ga0335085, IMG submission 206712) | Soil microbial communities from Loxahatchee National Wildlife Refuge, Florida, United States - Lox_Sample_4.5 | ecosystem: Environmental > Terrestrial > Soil > Wetlands | place: USA...
AACGCCCGGACAACCTGTTCGTCGCCGCGTTCATCGGCTCGCCGGCGATGAACCTCGTCGAGGCGACGGTCGCGGGGGACAGCGTCTCGTTCGCGGGCTTCGAGCTGCCGCTCGCCTCCGGCCGGCGGCCCGCGCGCGACGGCCGCGTCATCCTCGGCATCCGTCCCGAATGCTTCGAGGACGCGTCGCTCGGCGATCCGTCGCTGCCGGCGATCGAGGTGAAGGTCGACGTGCTGGAGGAGCTCGGCTCCGAGTCGCACGTGATGTTCGCCATCGACGCGCCGCGCCTCGAGGCGGAGGACATCCGGGCCGCGGCCGACCACGAGGACGGCGCGGCGCTCGGTGACGACCGCGCCGCCTGGACCGCGCGCGTCCAGCCGAGGTGTGCCGCCTCGGTCGGCGCGCCGATCCGCCTCGCCGTCGACACGTCGCAGCTCTACTTCTTCGACCCCGACAGCGGCGCCAGCCTGACGGTGGGCGCGCAACCGGCGCCGGCGGTTGTCGGCTAGCCGTGCGGCGATCCTCCTCGGCGCCGTCGTGCTGACGGGCGGATCCGGGGCGCGGGCGGCGCCGCCGGGCCCGGCGGTGATCCCGAAGCCGGTCTCGATGGCCGTGGGCCGGGGGTCCTTCACGGCCGGCCCCGGGACGACGGTGACCGTGACCCCCGCGACGGCCGAGACCCGTCGCATCGCCGTCGCGCTGGCGGCGGCGCTCGGGGGGAAGGTCGGCTCGGGCGGCGCGGTGACGCTCGAGCTCGGCGGCCCCGCCCGGCTCGGCGACGAGGGCTACGACCTGGCGGTGACGCCGTCCGGGATCCGCATCGTCGCGCCGGCGCCGGCCGGGCTCTTCCACGCGGTCCAGACCGTGCGCCAGCTGCTGCCCGTGAGCGGACCGGCGCGCGTCCCGGCCGTGACGATCCGCGACTACCCGCGCTACGCGTGGCGGGGCGCGATGCTCGACGTCGCGCGGCACTTCTTCTCCGTCCGGGACGTCGAGCGCTACATCGACGTGCTCGCGCTCTACAAGCTGAACCGGCTCCACCTGCACCTGTCCGACGACCAGGGCTGGCGGATCGCGATCGACTCCTGGCCGCTCCTCGCGACGCACGGAGGCTCGACCGAGGTCGGCGGCGGCAAGGGCGGCTACTACACGCAGAGGCAGTACTCGGCGCTCGTCGCGTACGCGCGGGCCCGGTACGTCGACATCGTCCCGGAGATCGACATGCCCGGGCACGTGCATGCCGCCCTCTCCTCGTACCCCGAGCTCTCCTGCGACGGCAAGCCGGCGCCGCTGTACACGGGGATCGAGGTCGGGTTCAGCTCGCTCTGCGTGGACAAGCCGGTCACGTACACCTTCCTCGAGGACGTGATCGGCGAGCTCGCGGCGCTGACGCCGGGGCCGTGGTTCCACATCGGCGGCGACGAGGCGTCGGCGACGAAGCCGGCCGACTACGTGCGCTTCATCGAGAAGGTGGAGCAGATCGTCGAGCGCCACGGCAAGCACGTGGTCGGCTGGGAGGAGATCGGCCGGGCCAAGCTCCTCCCGGGGACGATCGTCCAGCACTGGAACATCGACGCCTCGAAGACGGCGCTGTCGTCGAAGGCCGCCGCGCAGGGCGCGCAGGTGATCATGTCCCCCGCCGACAAGGCCTACCTGGACATGAAGTACGACCCCACGACGCAGCTCGGGCTCCACTGGGCCGGGTACACGAGCGTGCGCGACGCCTACGCGTGGGACCCGGCGCGGCAGATCGTCGCGGTGCCCGCGAAGGACGTGCTCGGGGTGGAGGCGCCGCTCTGGTCGGAGACGACGACGACGCTCGCCGACGTCGAGTACCTCGCCTTCCCCCGGCTGATCGGGATCGCCGAGATCGGCTGGTCGCCCGCGCGGGGCCGGAGCTGGGTCGACTACCGCGTGCGGCTCGGCGCGCAGGGCCCGCGGCTGACCGCGATGGGCGTGAGCTTCTACCGCTCGCCCGACGTGCCCTGGCGCTAGCTCCACACGGGTGTGACGAGAGCGTGACAAGAGGCTGAAGGACACTGTCGGCGCGCGCGGCCGGCGGGTAGCAAGGGGGCTCCATCCCTTCTCCGACTGGAGCTGCCCATGTCGCGTCTTCGCCTTCTCCTCCCACTCCTCGCCGCCTGCCTCCTCCTCGCCGCCCCGGCGGCGCACGGCGCCGGCTCCGGCGTCGTCGTCAGCCAGGTCTACGCCGGCGGCGGCAACAGCGGCGCCACGTACACGAACGACTTCGTCGAGCTGCTGAACGCCGGCTCGGCGTCCGTCGACCTGAGCGGCTGGACGATCCAGTACGCGACGGCCGCCGGCACGAGCTGGCAGCCGACCCCGCTCTCGGGCTCGATCGGGCCCGGACAGTACTACCTCGTCCAGCTCGCGTCGGGCGCCGCCGGCGGTGCGCTTCCGCCCGCCGATGCGACCGGGACGACGAACCTCTCCACGTCCGGCGGCAAGGTCGCGCTGGTGAGCGGGAGCGCCGCGCTCACCTGCGGCGCGACGGCGGGCAGCTGCTCGTCGGTCGCCGCGGTGGAGGACCTCGTCGGCTACGGCTCGGCGGCGAGCGACTACGAGGGCTCGGGCCCCGCGCCCGCGCTGACCAGCTCGACCGCCGCCGTGCGGGCGGGCGGCGGGTGCACCGACACCGGCTCGAACGCCGCCGACTTCACGGCGGGCACGCCGTCGGCCCGGAGCTCGTCCTCGCCGGCGGCATCCTGCGGCGGCTCCGGCTCCACGCCCTCGAGCGGGGCCTCCGCCGACGCCGGCGTGGACGTCGACATCCAGCCGGTGCTCTCGATCGCGCTCGAGCGGCCGTCCGTCAGCTTCGGCTCGGCCGTCGCGGGAGACACGCCGCCGCCGATCTCCGAGCGGGTCACGGTCGTGAGCAACGACGCCGCCGGGTACATGCTCACCGTCCACCGCTCGGCGTTCACGCCCGCCGACCTGCCGCTCGGCGTCGCGAGCTCCGCTCCGGGCGGCGCCGAGATCGGCGCGGCGCTCGCGGGCGGCGCGCGGGCGGCGATCCCGATCGCACCCGCAGCCGATCTGACGATCGGGACCTCGTCGGCCCCGAGCGCGGCGGGCGGCGACGAGTGGCCGACCACGCTCGGCTTCACGGGGCCGCTGCCGGTCGTTCCCGCCGGCCACTACACGGCGACGGTCACGTACACGCTGATCGGGCGATGATCGTCTGCGTGGCGATCACGGCCTGCGCGCTTGCACCCGTCACCACGGGTGCAAGCGCCGCGCGGCCGCCGGTCTCGCTCGTCGCCTCCCCGTCGCGGATCGCGCTCGTCGGCCGGGGGCGGGAGACGATCCGGGTCGAGAACACCGGCGCGGAGCCGGTCGTCGTGGACGTCGCCCGGGCCGGCTTCGCGCTCGACCTGCGCGGACGTCCGCGGGTCGTCCCGCGCGTGGCCGCGCCGTGGCTGCACGTCCGGCCGGTCCGGCTGGCGATCGCCCCCGGCCGCGCGGCCTCGCTGACGGTCGTCTCCGCGCCGGCCCCGCGGGCCGAGCCCGGCGACCACGGCGCGCTCGTCCTCCTCACCACGGAGCGTCGCCGCGGACCGGCGCTCGCCGTCCGCATGCGGATCGGCGTGGTCGTCGTCCTGCGCGTGCCGGGCCGGGTCGTCAGGCGCCTCGTCCCGCTCGGGGTCCGCGTCCGCAGGACGGGCCGCGCGCGGGTGCTCGAGCTGCTGCTGGCCAACCGCGGCAACGTGACGGAGACGATCGACCGCCGCTGCGTCGCCGTCGCGCTCGTGCGCCGCGGGCACGTGCTCGCGACGCTCGCGCCGAGCGTCCGCGACCTGCTGCCACGGACGAGAGGGAGCGTCGAGCTCCGCTACCGGGGCTCGGTCCGCGGCCGGCTCGGCGCGGTCCCGCGGCTCACGTGCCCGCGGCGCCCGCCGAGGACGTTCGTCGTCCGGCTCTGATCCCGCCCGGCCTACCATGTCGGTGCCGTGTCCGACACGATCGTCTTCGTGCCCGCCTGGAACGAGGAGGACAGCCTTCCGGCGGTCCTCGACGAGCTCCGCTCGGGGCTGCCGTCCGCAGACGTGCTCCTCGTCGACGACGGGTCGACCGACCGCACGGCCGAGATCGCCGCCGAGCGTGGCGCCGAGGTGCTGTCGTTCGGCGAGAACCGCGGTCTCCGAGCCGGCATCGCGGCCGGGTACACCTACGCCCACGAGCACGAGTACGCCTTCGCCGGGCGCGTCGACGCGGACGGCCAGCACCCGGTGGACGAGCTCGCCCGGCTGCTCGAGATCGTGCGCGCGGGCGAGGCGGACGTCGCCGTCGGCTCGCGCTTCGCCACGGGAGCCGGGTACGGCGCCTACCGCTACGAGCCGAGCCCGAGCCGCCGCTTCGGCACCGCCGTCCTGCGGCGGGCGATGCGGGCCGCGCTCGGCCGGCCGTTCCAGGACGCGACGAGCGGGATGTACGCGGTGAACGCGCGCGCGATGCCGATCCTCGCGGAGCCGTACGAGAGCGGAGCCCCCGAGGTCGAGTCGCTGCTTCGGCTCGAGGAGGCGGGGCTCACGGTCGTCGAGGTGCCCGTGCACATGCGCGAGCGGGCGAGCGGCGAGTCGAAGCTGCAGGGCGGCAAGGCGGTGAAGCTCGTCCTGACCGTCGCCGGGACGCTTGCGCTCTACGGGATCTGGCGGCGCGCCCGCGGAGCCCGGCGATGAGCGGCCTCGGCCCGCGCCTGATCGCGGTCTGCGGCTACTCGGACGGCCGGGGTCCGGGCTTGCACGAGATCTGCGCGCGGCGCCTGCGCCGGGCAGAGCGAGAGGCCGGCGCGGACGACGTCGTCCTCCTCTCCGGCTGGGCGAGAGGGGAGAACGCTGCGTCCGAGGCGGAGCTGATGGCGCGGTCGTGGAGCGGGTCGTGTCACCGGGTCGTTCTCGACCGGGACGCGCGCTCGACGTTCGGGAACGTGTCCGCGGCCGCGGCGCTCGCCCGCGCCGTGGACGCGAAGGAGGTCCTCCTGGTCACGTCGGGGTGGCACGCGCGCCGGGCGGGTGCCCTCCTGCGTGCGGCTCTCCGCGGGTCGGGCTCGACGGTCGGAGTGGCGGCGACCGGCGAGCGGCCGTCGCTCGGCACCCGGCTGCGCGAGGCCGGCTGCTGGACGCTCGTTCCGTTCGTCGCCCTGACCGCGATCGCCCGGGCGCGCTAGCGCTCGCGCGTCTCCGGCGTCAGGCGCGGTGCAGCGTTGCTGCGAGCGCGCCGCTCGCCGTCCGGAGCTCGAGGGTCGCGCCCTGGATCTTGTAGGTCGCCGCGCTCGTGAGGGCGGCGAGGAAGGCGTGCTCCTGCTCCATCACGCCCTCGGGCGTGGGGCACTCCTTCCGCGTCGACGCGAGCGGGCCGATCGTGATCTTCGGAGGGGTGGCCGTGTACTTACCGCCGTAGGTGTTGCAGCCCGCGGACCCCTCCACGTCGGTGGCGGTGAAGTTCGCGGTCAGCTTCGTCCCGGCCATCACGCTGACGACCGCCTCCTTGCCGTTGTTGTACTCGATCACGTCCCACCTCGTGCCGGCGAGCGACTGCGACTGGGCCCTGAACCGCAGCACCGTGCGGGACTTCCGGCCGGCGAGGGTGAGGATCCCGTTCCGCACCGAGTAGTTCGTCGCCGAGGTCAGCGCCTCGAGATAGGCGGACTCCTGCGCCATCACCGCCTGGCGGCAGGCGACCTGCGTCACCGCCAGCCTGTCGGGAATCGAGATCGAGCTGCCGGAGGTCGTGTAGGTCCCGCCGTACGAGTTGCAGCCCGAGAAGCCGGAGAGCTTGCCGCCGGTCGTGAACACCGCCGTGATCCCCAGGGCCTGGCGGTTGATGCCGTTCAGCGAGGTCAGCAGCCACGTCTTGCCCGTCAGCGCTGCCGGCGCCTTGGCCTGCGCGCCGGTCGCGATGATCGCCGCCACCAGCACCACCGGAAGCACGATCCGCCTCAGCACGCCAAGAGTCTAATCGCGGCAGGACGGTCGGAAGCCGTCGAGCCGACCGTCACGAGCTGCTCGCGGCCATCGAGAGGTACGCCTCCTCGACCGGCTTCGCGACGCGGGCCCACTCGTGCTCGGCGACGAAGCGTGCCGCGTCCTCGGGGCGGGCTGCCTCGGCGGACAGGCAGGCTTGCCGGATCGACTCGGGCGACGCCGGGTCGGCGAACGTGACCAGCCCGTCGAGGTACTCGCGCGCCGGCTCGTGGTCCGAGGTCACGACGGACCGGAGGCTCGCCGCGGCCTCCATGGCAACCAGCCCAGGCAGCTCGATGAAGGACGGTTGCACGACGGCCCGGGCGCCCGCGTAGAAGGCGGGCAGCGCGCCGCGGGGCTGGGCGGGCAGGAAGAGCGACCCCGGCGCCGCCGCCTCGACGGCCCGGCGGTAGCGCTCGGTCCTCGGGCTCGCGCCGCCGACGAACACGATGCGGGCGCCCGGCACGCCGCGCAGGGCCCGGGCCAGGTTGAGCTGGTTCTTCCTGGGGCCGAAGGCGCCGACGCAGAGGAAGTACCCGGGCTCGGGCAGTGCGACGGTCGGCGCTTCGGCTCGGGCGGCCCGATAGCCGAAACGGGCCACGACGACCTTCTCCGGAGTCAGGGTCGGGAAGTCGCGGAGGAGCCGTCGCCGCTCCGCCTCGCACGAGGCGAAGACGCGCGTCGCGCCGGCCAGCACCGACGCGCGCAGGCTCTGCCGGGAGCGGCTCGGCAGCTCCGCGAGCGCCCGGACGCCGCCGGGGCTGCCGCGGCACGCGGCGGCGAGAGAGAGCCAGTCGACGACCCGGTCGGGGAGCAGGAGCCGCACGGTCCTCTCGGGCTGGAGGTAGCTCCGCGGCGGCGTCGACTCGCTCGGCGTCCAGTAGATCGGCGTCACGAGGTAGGGGCGACCCTGACGGCGGGCGTTGGCCGCTTGCAGGAAGGTGTGCGGGATCAGCTCGAGGTTGAAGAGGTGGACCGCGTCGTACCCGGCGAGATCGGCGTCGGTCGCGCTCGAGAGGTCGACCTGGAGCCCGAGCGAGGTCAGCCGCTCTCCGAGCGCCTCGATGACGACCCCGTCTCCGCCGGGCCGCAGGTCGTGGTCGGGCCGCGTGTGGAACAGGACTCTCAACGCGCGCGGTACCCGTCGAGGAATCCGAGGCGGATCGCCGCCGATGCCATCGCCGACGCGACCGGGAGCAGCACCCGACGTAGCCCCAGCGCCTGGCTCGCGCGGAGGATGAGGAGCGTCGAGGAGAGCTGCGCCTCGTAGACCAGGCGGAGCGGACCGTGGGCCCGGCGGATGAGAGCCCCGTGCCGCTGCACCGCCGCCGACGGGAAGAGCTCGGATGCCATGCCGGGGTCGAGGCGCCAGAGCACACCGACCTCGTGGCCGCGGCGGCGCAGCGTTCCGGCATAGAGGCGGAAGTCGACGTAGTTCGCATGATCGACGGCCGGGGCGTCCAGCGACACGATGCGCGCCCCGCTCGCCTGGATCCGCCACAGGAGCGGAGCCTCGGCGATGTCCGGCACCCGCTCGTCGAAGCTGCCGGCGGCGAGGACGGCATCGCGCCGGAAGCCCGCGCTGTGCAGGTTGAACTCGTCGGGGGGTAGGCCGCGGGCTCGCCGCCGGTCGCGAGAGCGAGTTGCGAGAACGGTCTCGGTTTCCCACGCGACGTTGGTGCTCGCCGGCGCGGCGTAGGCGCCCTGGACGGCGGCCACGTCGGGCGACCGGAGGAGCTCGCGGAGGTGCCCGACCAGGTCCGGCGGGGCGTGCACGTGCGACTCGAGGAACACGAGCTGCTCGGACGCTGCGTTCTGCACCGCGTCGTTGAGGGCGCGGGCGCGGTTGCCGTGCTCGGCGGCGAGGAGACGCAGCGGCCCGGTCGCTGCGCGCTCCCGCAGCCGCTCGAGCTCGGGCTCGGTGATCTCCCCGTGGAGCGGGAGGATGACCTCGTACTCGCCCGCGCCGGAGTCCTGGGCCAGCGCGTGGTCGACGCACGACAGGAGTCGGCTCTTGGGCGTGTAATTCGAGATGACGATGGTGATGTCCACGATTGCGACATCCTCGCTCGCAGATCGCGTTCCCGGTAGCGGGGCCGGCCCTCTGTACGGCGTCGTGGTGAAGGCGTAGACTGCGAGCCGGCTTTTTGTCGCCCGAGAAGGAGGAACTCAGACAGATGAAGAAGCACCTTCGGAGCCACCAGGCCCGGATCGTCCTCGTGGTGCTGGTGGTAGGGGTCGTCGCCGCCGTTGCGGTGCCGACTGCGGCGTTCGGCAAGCGGGACGTCAAGGCCGGGAGTTGCACCGGCATGACGATCAAGGGCTTCTCCCCGCACCAGGGGCCGGTCGGGACGAGGGTCACGGTCAAGGGCAGCCACCTGGGCGCGGAGAACTACCTCAACACCTTCTTCCCGGGGAAGAACGGTGACTGGATCTGGGTCCACCACAGCGACGAGGACCTCAGCATGCTCGGACAGGGGATCCTCATCACGGAGGTCCCGGACGGGGCGATCTCGGGACGGTTCTTCATCCGCGACGGCGAGGACTGCGAGTTCGCCTACAGCCCGACGAAGTTCAAGGTCACCGGCTAGTAGAGAGCGCCTGAGTTGACTCTCGGGGCTCGAGCCCGCTCGGCGGGGCTCGAGCCCCGAACGTCGTTAGGGACCCAAGCGGCGGCTGAGTGCCCCCGGCAAGAATCGAACTTGCGCACGCGGTTTAGGAAACCGCTGCTCTATCCACTGAGCTACGGGGGCTCGTCGGCTCGACCGTGCGGTCGCAGCCGCGCGCCGTCCACTGTACCGCCGATGTCGCGTCAGGCCTTGACCGCGACCCGGGCGCCCGTGTTCGGGTCGAAAAGGTGCGCCTCGGCCGCCCGCAAGCGGATCGAAATGCGCTCGTCCCGGGTGGGGGCTGAGCGGGTGTCGACGCGCGCGACGAGGTTGACCGTGCCGCACTCGAGGTCGGCCGAGCAGAACACGAACGAGTCTGCGCCGACGTCCTCGACGACCTGGACGCGCGCGGGGACGCCGTCCGGGGCCAGCTCCAGGGACTCCGGGCGGAGGCCGACGATCAGCTGCTTCCAGCCGCGCTTGGCGGCCTCCGCGGTCACCTCGCGCGGCATCGGGATCTGCTCGTGGCAGAGGGTGACCGACCCGTTCGGCCCCAGGTCGACCGTGCAGAGGTTCATCGCCGGCGAGCCGATGAAGGCGGCGACAGCGTGTTCGCCAACCGGCGCAGCTCCCGGCGGTCCGTGTCGTAGCCGGAAAGCTGCCTGCCCGGCGGGGTAAGCTCAACGCGTGGCGGGAGAGCTCGCCCAGCTGCTGGCGGCGCGATCGGGGGAGGCCCTCGACCTCCACGCGGAGTACGTGAACCCGCAGATGGTCCGCGTCCTCAAGACGATCGGGTTCGACCGCGACTGGGCGCGCACCGAGGGCGCCTACCTCTACGACGCGGAGGGCCACCGCTACCTCGACTGGCTCGGCGGCTTCGGGATGTTCAACGTCGGGCGGAACAACCCACGCGTGCGCGACTGGCTGGTCGAGTCGATGGAGCTGCAGACGCCGAACGCGCCGCAGATGGGGATCTCGCCGGTGACGCCGCTGCTCGCCGAGGAGCTCGTCCGCCGCGCGCCGGCGTCGATCGGCAAGGCGCTGTTCACCTCGAGCGGGACGGAGTCGGTCGAGGCGGCGCTGAAGCTGGCCCGGGCCGCGACCCGGAGACAACGCATCGTCTGCGTCGAGCATGCGTTCCACGGGCTCACGCTCGGCTCGCTCTCGATCAACGGCGAGGCCGCGTTCACCGACCGCTTCGGGCCGTTCCTGCCCGGCGTCGCCCGGGTGCCGCTCGACGACCTCGACGCGCTGGAGGCCGAGCTCCGGCAGGAGGACGTCGCGCTCTTCATCGTCGAGCCGGTGCTCGGGAAGGGCGTGCTGCTCCCGGAGGACGGCTACCTCCCCCGGGCCCAGGAGCTGTGCCGGCAGTACGGGACGCTCTTCTGCCTCGACGAGGTCCAGACCGGCTTCGGCCGCACGGGTCGGCTGTTCGCCGCCGAGCACTGGGGGCTCGAGCCCGACCTGATGCCGGTCGCGAAGTCGCTCTCCGGCGGCTACGTCCCCGTCGGCGCGCTGCTGATGAGCGACGCCGTCTACGAGGCCGTCTTCGACTCGATGGAGCACGCCTTCAGCCACGGCTCGACGTTCGCGCCCAACGACTTCGGGATGATCGCCGGCCTCGCGACGCTCCGTGAGCTCGACGACCGCCGGCTCGTCGAGGCGTCGGCGCGGCTCGGCGAGCTGCTCCTCGAGCGCACCCGCCCGCTCGTCGAGCGCTACGAGGTCGTCAAGGACGTCCGCGGGCTCGGGCTGATGTGGGCGATCGAGTTCGGCGAGCCGAGCTCCGGCCGCACGACCTGGCGCATGCTCGAGAAGATGCAGCCGGGGATCTTCGCCCAGCTCGTCGTCGTCCCGCTCTTCACCGACCACCGCATCCTCAGCCAGGTCGCGGGCCACAGGGTGAACATCGTCAAGGGCCTCCCGCCGCTCGTGATCTCCGAGGACGACGTCGCCTGGTTCGCGGACGCTCTCGACGCCGTCGTGGCCGAGGCGCAGAAGCTGGGCCGGGCGATGACGAGCTTCGCGCTTCGCGCCGCCCGCGCCGGCCGGCAGAGGCCGAAGCGCGCGGCCGCGCGCTCCTAGCCCTCGCGCGGCTCCCAGCGGAAGTACCGCACCGAGAGGATCAGGCCGGCGAGGCCCCACGCCGCGACGACGGCGACCTGCTCCCAGTTCGACCAGATCGGCTGGTGCAGGAGGACGATGTTCCGCATCAGCCGGATGAAGTGGGTGAGCGGGAGGATCTCCGAGATCACCGTGAGGAAGTGCGGAAACGACTGGGCCGACCAGAACGCGCCCGCGAGGAACGAGAGCGGAAGGTACACGGCGTTCACGACCGCGGAGGCGCCGTCGCCCGAGCGGATCGCGCCGGTCAGCGCCATTCCGAGCGCCGCGAACGAGAGCGTCCCGAGCAGCACGGCGAGGACCACCGACGGCCACTCGTGCGGGAACGGGACGTGGTACAGCACCCGCGCGAGCACGATCAGCGCGACCGCCTCGATCGCGTAGACGAAGACCGTGGAGACGATCACGCAGCCGAGGTACGTCGCCGGCGGCAGGGGCGTGGCGCGAACGCGCTTGAGCACGCCGCTCTCGCGGCGGAGGACGAGCACGATCGCGAGCCCGGCGAACGCCGTCGAGACAACGCCGTAGCCGAGGATGCCGGCGAGCAGGTACGCGGACGCCTTCACGCCGTGCTCCTTCTTGATCGTGTCGTTGCCGTAGACCGAGCCGAGCAGCACGAAGATCAGGACCGGGAAGAGGAACGTGAAGAAGGCAAGCTCGCGGCTGCGCCAGTAGAGGCGCTGCTCGCCCGCGAGCTGGTGGCGGAAGAGCCTCATGCCCCGTCCTCCCCCGTGCCGGTCTCGCCCGTCAGCTGGAGGTAGATCTCCTCGAGCGTCGGCCGGCGGACGCTGAGCCCTTCGAGCTCGCGGCCCTCGGCGAGCGCCTCGGCGGTGAGCTCGTGCAGGACGCGCGTCGGCTCGTGGGTCGTGACGAGCACGTCCTCGCCGTCGCGCCGGTAGCGGATCTCCGTGGGCGGCGCCGTCCCCGTCAGCTCCTCGGGGCGGCCGATCGCGGCGATCTTCCCGTCGCGGAGGACGGCGACCCGGTCGGCGAGGTTCTCCGCCTCGTCGAGGTAGTGCGTGGTCAGCAGGATCGTCTTGCCGAGGGAGCGGAGGGAGCGGATCACCTCCCAGGCGGCTCGGCGCGCGGCCGGGTCGAAGCCCGTCGTCGGCTCGTCCAGGAACAGGACCTCGGGGTCGCCGATCAAGCCGAGGCCGAGGTCGAGGCGGCGCTTCTGGCCGCCGGAGAGCGTGCGCACGCGGGCGTCGCGCTTCTCCTCGAGCCCGACGAGCGTGACCACGCGCTCGACGTCGAGCGGGTGATCGTAGTAGCCGGCGAAGAGCGCGAGGCTCTCGACGACGCTCAGGTTCGGGTACATCGCCGACGACTGGAGGACGACGCCGATCCGCTGCCGCCAGGCGAGCCCGGCGCCGTGCGGGTCCTCGCCGAGCACCGACACCGTCCCGCCGTCGCGGCGGCGGTAGCCCTCCAGGATCTCGACGGTCGTCGTCTTCCCGGCGCCGTTCGGGCCGAGCAGGCCGAAGACCTCGCCGGGCTCGATCGTGAAGTCGATCCCGCGAAGCGCCTCGTGCTGGCCGTACGACTTGTGCAGGTCGGTGACGGAGACGGCGGTCAAACCGCCTCCGAGCCTACAGCTCGAGCACGGTCATCCCGCCCGGAGGGAACTTCGGCGGCGACCCGCCCACGAGCTCGGCGGCGATCAGGCCGCAGTCCGGCTGGTGGCCGACGACGACGACGGCCT
>Ga0335085_10012648_pt1 | contig 12418 bp, 9 predicted proteins | sample Lox_Sample_45_FD_206712 | JGI IMG/M metagenome (GOLD analysis project Ga0335085, IMG submission 206712) | Soil microbial communities from Loxahatchee National Wildlife Refuge, Florida, United States - Lox_Sample_4.5 | ecosystem: Environmental > Terrestrial > Soil > Wetlands | place: USA: Florida...
CCACAACACACCCCGCATCGGCCGCGTCCTGATGGCCACCGGCCGCGACGCCGCCGACGTAGCCATCACCACCTCCTTCGGCCGCGCCGACCTGACGCGCTTCTCCGTCGTCACCGACGAAGTAAAATCGGCCACCGTCTAAACTCGGCATCCAGGTGGCTGATCCTTCTTTCCATCGATCGCGCCGAATTCGACGATGGGCTCTTCCATCCCGGAAAAAGTCCACAGGGATTCACGCTTGCGCTTCCAGGTTTCTGCTCTAAGATGTCCCGCGTGAAGCGGCCAGACCAATTCGAAAGCAGCGCCGAATGCATCGCGAATTCCACCGTTGCCGGCCAATTTTCTCGGCCCGGCTCCGTCCATTTCTACTCGACAATGAAATTAAGTAGAAATCGCTGTAAGTTGCTGAAAACACACGGCCGGTGTCACTTCTACTCGACAATTATTCCCAGGGGGTGGTCATGCGGCTTCTAGCCGGTTTCTTGCTCATTTTCTCGTCGCTCGCGGTAGCCGCGCCGGGCGCTTTCTCGCAATCCGCGCCCGCCGACAACCAGCTCTCCATCTCGCCGCAGGAGCTTTCGGCCGAAATCGCGAAATTCAAGCCCGTGAAAATACACTTCGACCAGAGCGGACTCAGCGACCGCGAAAAGGAGATGGTGCAGAAACTGGTGGATGCGGCTGGCCTGCTCGACATCGTCTTCTGGCGCCAGAGCGACCTCGAAGGGCTGAAGCTCTATCTGAAGCTCGAGAACAGCGCCAATCCCCAGGACCAGATGATTCGCGAGCTGCTGAAAATTAACGGGGGCCGTTACCTGCAAATCGAAAATGACAAGCCGTTCATCGGCACAAAACCCGCTCCTCCGGGCCGCGGTCTCTACGCACCGGGAGAAACTCGCGAGCACCTCGAGCAGGCGATCAAGGACGGCACTTTCAAGCGCGCCGACGTTTTCTCCCCCTACACCATCGAGAAGGGCTGCCCCATCGGCACAAACGCGCAGTATTGGGGCCTCTGCTTCGACCCCTATCATTTCGCCTACGGCGATTGGGTGAATCCGATGGCCGACGATCTCCGCGCCGCCGCGGATTTGAGCGACGATCCCGCCTTCGCGAATTTCCTGCGCCTGCGCGCCGACGCGCTGCTCACCGACGACTACTACAAAAGCGATCTGGCCTGGATGGACCTGCAAAATCCGAAATTCGACGTGGTCTTCGCGCCCTACGAGGTCTATCTCGACGGCCTGCTCGGCGTGAAAACCAGCTACGGCGCTTCGGTGATGATTCGCAACGACGCCGAAAGCCGCAAGCTCGAAATGTTTCAGAAATATGTGCCGGAATTGGAGGAATCACTGCCGCTCGCGGCCGCCGATCTGCCCTCCGAGCGCGGCAAGAATCAGCCCATGGAAGTCGTGGACGCCATCTACCGCGCGGGCGATCTGCTGCACGGCTATCAAGCCGTCGCGGACAATCTGCCGAACGATCCGCGCATCCACGAAGAAAAAGGCTCGAAGAAAATCTTCTGGAAGAATTTCATGGATGCGCGCGTCAACGTGGTCATCCTCCCGCTCGCGCAGCGGCTGATGCCCGCCGACCAGGCCAAGCTCGTCACCGGTGAAGGCACGCTCGACTTCGTCGTCCTCCACGAAATTTCGCACGGTCTGGGCCCCACGCACGTCCACGGATCGAAGCAAGGCATCGGCGAGGCCATCGGCCCGCAGTATTCCGCGCTCGAAGAAGCGAAAGCCGACATCACCGGAATGATGTGCGTGAAGTGGCTCGTCGACAAAGGTGCGATTCCGAAGGAAAAACTCGACGAAATCTACGCGTCGTTCCTCGGCGACGACTTCCGCACCATCCGCTTCGGCATCGCCGAAGCCCACGGTGCCGCCGCCATGATGGAAATCAGCTATCTCACGGAACAAGGCGCGATCCGCCGCGGCCCGGACGGCCTCTACTCGGCGGACTTCGCCAAGATGCCCGCAGCCATCGCTTCGCTGGCAAAAGAACTGCTCGAGCAGGAAAACACCGGCGCCCGCGCCCGCACCGAAGCCTGGTTCAAGAAATACGCGGTCATGCCGCCCGAACTTTCAGCGGCGCTGGCCAAAGGCGCGGACATCCCCGTCGACGTCGACCCGGATTTCGACTTCCATCCGCCACTTCAATAATTTTTCGTGGGTCGCTACAGGACGGATTGAATCTCGGAATCGATCGAAACGTGCGTCTGCGGAAAACCATTGATCTGGAAGGAAGCGCCCGCAGCCTGGCTCAGATGGATGAACCGCGAGAGGTGGTAATCCTCGTCGATTTGATCGAAGGTCTTTTCCAGTTCCGGGGGCGAAAGCCCGAGCGCGGAAAGCGCGACGGTTTTCCCATATCCGCCGGCCACCGCCAGATACTTTTCCACCACGTCCTTCAGCTTCATCGCCTGATCCAGCCTCGCGGAATTTCGATGCGCCGATAGTAGCAGAACTGCGGAGCCGGCGCGCGCATCAACACCAGGCCGCCAAATCGCCCGATTCGCAGACGGCTTGCGTTGAATCGCACCGGGGCTTATACTGGGTCGCTTCCAGATAGGTCGCAGAAACCAGTGGGCGCGAGCCCACTTTTTTGTTGGCCGGGTGACGAAATTGGGCGCGACGGGCGTAACTGCCGCGTCTAGAAGAATATGGACCTCGAACCGATTCGAGAGGCGGCCGAGCGAGTGGCCCATTCGCTCGGGCTCGAAGTCTTCGATGTGGAATGGAAAGTGGGCAAGGACAGGCTGCTTCGGGTTTATATCGACCGGCCGCCCGATCCGGCGAACCCTCAGAAGGGCGCCGGAATCAGCCACAACGACTGCCAGGCGGTCAGCGAGCAGTTGGGCGTCCTGCTCGATGTGGAAGACCTAGTACCGGGTCCGCACTATACTTTGGAAGTGAGTTCGCCGGGGCTGGATCGCAAGCTGACCAGGCCGGGCGACTACGAGCGATTCACGGGACGATTGGCGAAGATTTGGCTGAACGAACCGGTGGAGAATGAAAAGTTTTTTCAGGGCCGGCTGGCAGGCTATGCGGACGGAATGGTGAAGCTGACGGTACGCGATCGGGAAGTCGCCGTGCCGTACGCCGGGATTCGCAAGGCGAACCTGGTGGTGGAGCTGTGACGGGTGGGATTGAGGAGAGACACGGATGGCGAGTCTGCTGTACCAGACAATCGAGCAGATCAGCCGGGAGAAGCACATCGAACCGGAGGTCATCGTTGCGGCCATTGAGGACGCGATGGTGGTCGCCGCGCGGAAGTATTACCGCACGGAAGAAGATCTTCGTTCCAAGTTCAACGCGGAGAGCGGCCAGATAGACGTCTACTCGGTGCACACGGTAGTGGAAGAAGTCGCGGACCCGCTGCGCGAAATTTCGCTGGCCGACGCGCGCAAGAAAAACCCCGACATCGAAGTGGGCGGCGAAATCCTCGGCGCCAAACCGACCGACGTGCTGGGCCGCATCGCCGCGCAAACCGCCAAGCAGGTGATTTTGCAGAAGGTGCGCGAGGCGGAGCGCGACACGATCTACAACGAGTTCCACACGCGCGTGGGCGAGCTGATCAATAGCGTGGTGAAGCGGATGGAAGGCCCGGACATGATCGTGGACCTGGGCCGCACGGAAGCCAGACTGCCGAAGCGCGAGCAATCGCGACTGGAAGCCTACAACGTGGGCGACCGGCTGCGCGTGACGATTCGCGCGGTGGAGCGGGCGGCGAAAGGCCCGCAGGTGATCGTTTCGCGCGCCGATCCCGCGCTGGTGCAGCGACTGTTCGAGATGGAAGTCCCTGAAATCTACGATGGCACGGTGCAGATCCGCGCCGTGGCGCGGGAAGCCGGCGAGCGCACGAAAATCGCGGTCGAAAGCCGCGACAAAGACGTCGATCCGGTGGGCGCCTGCGTGGGCATGAAGGGCATGCGCGTGCAGTCGATCATCCGCGAATTGCGCGGAGAAAAAATCGACATCATTCCCTACAGCGAAGAGACGATTGCGTTCGCGCAAAAGGCGTTGAGCCCGGCGAAAGTGACGCGCGTACAGATCGTGGACGCGGAGGAAAAGCGTCTCGAAGTGATCGTCGAGGACACGCAGCTTTCCCTCGCCATCGGCAAGAAGGGCCAGAACGTCCGGCTCGCGAGCAAACTGATCGGCTGGAACGTCGACATCAAGAGCGAGGAAGAAAAGCGCCGCGAGATCGAGGCGCAAATGGCCGCTCTCACCGCGCCCGGCACTCCGCTCACGGAACTGGCCGGCGTCGGTCCGAAGACGATCGAGAAGCTCGAGGCCGCGGGCATCACGTCCGTGGAAAAACTGGCGGACATGACGCCGGAGCAGCTAGTCGAAATTCCGGGCATCGGCGAAAAAATGGTCGAGAAGATTCACCAGTCCGTTGCGGCCTATTTCGAAGCGCTCGAAGCCCAGGCTGCGGCTCCCGTGGAACCTTCGACCGAAGACGAAGCGGCCGCGGAGAGCGTGGTCACCGAAGGCGAACAGGTTTCCGCCGACGGCGACGCTCCGGAACCTCAGGCGAGCGCGGAAGAATCGCCCGAGGAAGAAGAAACCACCGCAGCGGATCGCGCCGCCGCGGAGACGGTCGATGAGAGCGCGGAAAAGACGGAAGGCAACGAGTAACCGAGCAATTTTGAAAGAGGCGGATGTCCGATTCCAAACAAGTCCGGTTAAACGAGCTGGCGCGCGAGCTGGAGATCAAAGCAAAAGTCCTGATCGACTTTTTGCCGACGATCGGCGTCACTGAGAAAAAGACGCACTCGAGCTCCATCGATATCGAACACGCGGAGCTCGCTCGCAAGCATTTCCTGGGTCTTGCGGCGGCGGAAGCGGCGGCGGAAGCGGCGAAGACCGCGGCAGCCAAAGCGAAGACCGCGCCGAAGCTCGCAGCGGCTCCGGCTTCAGCGGCAGCTCCGGCCGCGAGACCGGCGGCGCCCACGGCTCCCGGTGCTGTTCCCGTGCGTCCCGCGGCAGCGGCCCCCGGCGCCCCGGCTACGGCTGCGCCCGCAGCGCGCCCCGCAACGGCGCCGCCCGCAGCACGACCCGCAGGTGCGCCCGCTACCGGACCGACTTCCGGCGTTCCGCTTCGTCCGGCGGGAGCGCCCGCAGCAGCGCCACCGGCAGCAGCGAGCCCGGCGATCCATCCGGCGCCGCATCCAACGCATCCGACTTCGCCTGCTTCACCTGCAAGGCCCGGCGTCGCACCCGCTGGCGCGGCTCCGCGCCCGGCTGGAGCACCGCCCGCACAACGACCAGCGGCGGCAAGTCCCGCTGGGACGGCACCCGCGGGTACGGGAGCACCTCGACCGGCTGGCGCGCCGCCTCCGACGGGGCAGCGATTCCCTCCCCGGCCCGGTCAACCGGGACAGCCATTTCAGCAGCGGCCCGGAGCTCCGCAAGGAATGCGACCGGCGGCAGCGCCCGGACAAATTCGTCCCGGTGGTCCTCCGCGTCCAGGCGGCCCGCCGCGACCCGGCGGTCCACCGCGCCCGGGAGGTCCTCCGGGAAGATTTCCGCAGCGACCCGGCGGACGGCCAGGATCGGAACCCATTGGAAGCCAGCGACCCGGCGCGACCGGCGGAGTGCCGAAAGCCGAACCCGGCAAGCCGCTCTACGCGCGCAAGCCGCCCGCATCGCGCGGCCGTCCGACCATGGAGAAGCGCTACGCCGAGGGCGAGCGCCGGCTGCATCCGGTCCGGGCGCGCCAAGGCGCCGCTGCTGGCCGGACGGCAGTGGAAGCTCCGGCGCCCGTCCAGCGTGAGCCGCGCGCGGTTACGGTGACCGAAGGAATCACCGTTCGCGAGTTGGCGGAAAAACTCGACATTCGCGCCAAAGAACTGCTGAAGGTTCTGCTCGACCGCGGAATCTTCGCCAGCATCAACCAGGCGCTGGACGTGCCGACGGCCACCAACCTCGCCGAGGCGTTCAACGGCATCGTCGAGGTGCAGACGTTCGAGCAGCAGGTGGTCGAAGAAGAAAAGATCGAAGTCGGGCGCACCGGCAACCTGCAGCCGCGCGCTCCGGTGGTGACCGTGATGGGCCACGTCGATCACGGCAAGACCAGCCTGCTCGACGCCATCCGCGAAGCGGACGTGGCCGCGGGCGAAGCCGGCGGAATCACGCAGCATATCGGTGCGTACGAAGTTCACACCGGCGACCGCAAGATCGTGTTCATCGACACGCCGGGCCACGAGGCGTTCACGCGCATGCGCGCGCGGGGCGCGAAGGTGACGGATATCGTGGTGCTGGTGGTCGGAGCGGATGATGGCGTGATGCCGCAAACCGAAGAAGCCATCGCGCACGCGAAAGCCGCGGCGAACACGCAAGTGGTCGTGGCCATCAACAAGATCGACAAGCCGAATGCGGACGTCGAACGCGTGAAGCGCCAGTTGACCGACCGCGGATTGATGCCCGAGGAATGGGGCGGCACGACGGTCACGGTGGGTGTCTCCGCGCGGACGAAGGAAAACATCCCCAAGCTGCTGGAAATGATTCTGCTCGTGGCGGACCTGCAGGAACTGAAGGCCGACCCCGACGCGCCCGGCAGCGGCACCGTGCTGGAATCGCGCATGGACAAGGGCCGCGGCCCGGTGGCGACGGTGTTGGTCCAGAATGGCACGCTGAAGGTTGGAGACGTGTTCATCGTCGGCGCGGTCTACGGCAAGGTTCGTGCCATGTTCGACGATCACGGCCAGTCGATTCAGAAAGCCGAACCGTCGACTCCGGTCGAAGTGCTGGGTCTGCAGGGCGTGCCCGAAGCCGGCGATCAATTCCAGGTGGCGGACGAAGCGAAAGCGCGTCACATCGTGGAATACCGTCAGGCCAAGCAGCGCGAGGCGGCGCTGGCCAAGACCGCGACGGCCGGCCGGTTGACGCTCGATCAATTGCACGAGCAACTGCGCGCCGGCGACCTGAAGGAATTGCCCGTGGTGATCAAGGCCGACGTGCAGGGCTCGGTCGAAGTGCTGAACGAGATGCTGCCAAAGCTCTCGAACGATCAGGTGAAGCTCAAGGTGATGCAGGCCAGCGTCGGAACGGTCACGGAATCGGACGTGATTCTTGCGTCGGCTTCCGGCGCGATCGTGATCGCGTTCAACGTGAAGCCCGAACGGAAAGCGGTCGAGCTGGCGCAGCGCGAAGGCGTCGAAATTCGCCCGCACACGATCATCTACGAGCTGATCGACGAACTGCGCAGGGCCGTGGCGGGCTTGCTGGCGCCGATTATCAAGGAAGTGTATCTGGGCCGCGCGGAAGTGCGGAACACGTTCAAGGTCAAGGGCTCGGGCGTGATCGCCGGGTGCTCGGTGCAGGATGGCATCATCAAGCGCAACGCGGAAGTCCGCGTCCTGCGCGAGGGCGCGGTGATCCATACGGGAACCGTCAGCTCGCTGAAGAGATTCAAGGAAGATGTGGGCGAAGTTCGCTCGGGCTACGAGTGCGGCGTGGGCGTCTCGAATTTCAACGACGTGAAAATCGGCGACGTTCTCGAATGTTTCCGGATCGAGAAATCGTCGCCGCTCGATGCGGCCGCTCTGGCGCCGGATCGCGGACGGCCGGAAGCAGCCGAAGCGCGGCGCAACTAGGATTTATCGCCCTGGTGGAATCGTCTCCGCGGGATTTCGACGAGGCAAGCATGCCGATCGGCCTCCTCACTCTGGAAATTCACATTCCCGACGCGCAGTCGCTGAAGGATAAGCGGCAGGTGCTGCGCAGCCTGAAGGACCGGCTGCGCGCGCATTTCAACGTGGCCGTCGCGGAGCTGGAGCATCAGGACACTTGGCAGCGCTCGCGCATCGGCGTGGTCACCATTTCGGGCGACGGCAAGCATCTGGACGATTCCCTGCAAGCCATCGCCGAAGAGTCCGAGCGAGTGCTGGGGCGCGATCTGGTGTCGCGCGAAATCGAGTATTTCGAGGACGAGCAATGACCGTCGGAGGATTTCGATCGGAGCGCATCGCCGAGGAAATCCGCAACGAAGTGATGCTGCTGCTGGCGGGCGAGCTGAAGGACCCGAGGCTGGCGGTGCCGCTGGTGGTGACGGAAGTGCGCGTGGCGCCGGGAATGAAAATCGTGCGCGTGTTCGTGCAGGTCGAAGGCACCGAGGAAGAGCGCGAAAACGCGCTGAAGGGCCTGAAAGCGGCTTCGAAATTCATCCGCCACGAGCTCGTCGAGCGGTTGCAGCTGCGGCGGGCCCCGGAAGTGATGTTCATCCCCGACACCTCGGAAGAATACGGGAATCGCATCGACGAACTCTTGAAGAAAGTGAATCACCCGGAGAAATCGTAGCGGGGCGTGCGACGATCCAACGCGCTCCCGGCAACCTCGCCGGCGTCGCGTTCGAAAGAACGCGCCCTAAATTCGACCCGGCGCTACGAACGGAAATGCCAAAAACAGCCAAACCTGCCCCGCTCGACGGGATTCTTGTGATCGACAAGCCTCGCGGCAAGACGTCGCACGATGTGGTGGAAACCGTGCGGCGGCTGGTCGGATTCCGCCAGATCGGGCATCTGGGCACGCTCGATCCTCTGGCCACGGGAGTGCTGGTGCTAGCCCTGGGCCGGGCCACCCGGCTGGCGCGGTTTTACGGCGCGCGGCGAAAACGATACACCTGCGCGGTGCGCTTCGGGTTCGCGACGGATACCTATGACGCCGATGGCGAGGCGCTCGGGCCGGATGCGGCGCCGGCGCTCGACGCCGGCGCGCTCCAGAAGCTTGCCGACGGATTCGTCGGAAAAATTCAGCAGACACCCCCGGCGTTTTCCGCCAAGAAAATTCATGGACGCCCGGCGCACGAGCTGGCGCGGAAACAGAAACCGGTGAAGCTCGAACCGGTCGAGGTCGAAGTGAATGAGTTCCGCCTGACGAGCGTGGATGGATCGTGCGCACGATTCTGGGTGGAGTGCGGATCGGGGACCTACATCCGGTCGCTCGCGCATGACATGGGCCGGCTGCAGGGCCACGGCGCGCATCTGGCGGAAATTGCGCGGACGGCTGTGGGCGAATTCACGCTCGATCACGCCGTGAGCCTCGCGGATTTGATGGACGACGCGAAATCCGGAAATATCGCCGCACGCGTGATCCCGCTCGAAAATATGCTGGCCGATTTGCCGCGGACCACGGTGCTGCCGATCGTCGAAAAGCGCGTGCGCCACGGCGCGAAATTCAACGTGCCGGTGGCGCAGATTCAGCCCGGGCGTTCGGTTGCCGCGCAGGGCGCGCCCGCGCAGCTGGATTCCGGCGAGTGGCAGCCTTCGCGCCTGCGCGTATTCAGCCAGCAGGGGCATTTGATCGCCATCGCGGAGCCCGTGGTCCCGCGCACCTACCAACCCGTGGTTGTCCTCGAAGCCACGCCGTAAGCAGCAGTTCGCGAAGACGCGGGCGATCGCTGCAGCGGGGCCTACTGCGGTGGAACGCCGTTTGGAACTGGCCCGTTCGGTTGCGCCCCGTTTGGAGGCGGCTGGCTGGGCTGCGGCTGTTCCGGCGCCGGCTGTTGCTGTGGTGCATTCGGAGGCGGGATGTTCACCGGCGGCGGAACGACAACCGGAGCGGTTTCGCCTCCGCCCTGACCTTCGACCGAGCCCTGCCCGGCGTAAATCACGTGATCGGCGCGCGGGGCGAAACGCACCATGCGCGGCGTGACCAGTATCAGAAGCTGCGTCTCTTCGTTGTTCTTGGTCACATCCTGATCGAGCAGGCCGAGGCCGGGGATTTGCGAAAATCCTGGATTGCCCGTGATCGCATTCGAAAGCTGCGTGGAGCGAAATCCAGCTACCGCCGCAGTCTCATCCTGCTTCAGCCGCACCGTTTGCGTCACGGTCTCGTTGTTGATCACGGGAATGTCGTTAAAGCTCTGGGCGCTCAAGCTGCTTATGTCGAACGAAAGATCGAGTGTGACTTCCTTGTTGGGATGAATCCGCGGCGTGGCTTTGATTTTCAGGCCGATATCGAGATACTGCGCGCCGGGAAACTGCGTGCCGCTCGATGAGATGCCGGAGGGGAAAAGGCTGGTGCTGTTCAGGATCACCGTCGCCTCGGCTGCTCCGTTGTCCGCTGTGGCCGCGTCGGGCAGGCCGTCCGCGTTGAAGTCCGCAGTGACAATCGAAGCGGGCGCCGTGCCCACCGGGATTTCCGGAATGGGCGACGTGAAAATTCCCGTGCCTTCGTTGAACAGCAGCGTGACGGCATTGTCCGTGCTGTCCGATACGGCGAGGTCGAGAAAGCCATCCTGATTGAAATCCGCCACGGCGATCGAAGTCGGTCCCGTGCCTGCCGGATAGAGCGTCTGCGCGGTGAAAGTTCCGTTACCGACGTTGAGCTGGCTCGAATTCGGGTTACCGAAATAGATCGAGACAGCGTTGCCCGCGACGCCGGCGCCCGTAGAAGAGGTAGATGGCGCACCATTATCCGCGACGGCCAAATCGGTGACGCCGTCGCCGTTGAAATCGCCGGTAGCGACAAAAACCGGTGTGTTGCCGGCCGCGTACGGCGAGTTTGGCGCCTGGACAAATGTTCCGTTGCCCTGGCCGAGCAGTACCTGGATTTGTCCCGCGTTTCCGGCGGTGGCCGATTCTTCGGCGACGATCAAGTCGACGTTGCCGCTGTTCGTGAGATTGGCGGTGGCCAGCGCGGTCGGCTTGAATCCGGGAATGAGCGGAACCTTGGTAGGCGGCAATACGAACGAACCTTTACCATTCCCCTGAAAAATCGAGATGTCGTCGTCATCCTGATCGGCGACAGCCAGGTCGAGAAATCCGGTGTCGGCGGACTGATTGTGAAAATTCGCGGCCACGACGGAAACCGGGGTATTGCCCGTGGCCAAATCAACGCCGGGAACAAATGTTCCGGTGGCGAGGCCGGTCGTCGAATCCGTCTGGCCCAGCAGGATCGAGACGGTATTTGAGCCCTTGTTCACGACCGCGAGATCGAGATTGGAATCGTTCGGCGTGTTGAAGGCGCCGGTGGCGATCCAAACAGGATCCTTATCCGTGGTGGCGACGAGCGGGTAGGCGACCTGGTTTTCAAACGTGCCGTCGCCGTTTCCGAGCAGGATGGAGACGGTGTTGTCCGCGGCGTTGGCCACGATGAGATCATTGAAAGTGCTGTCGCCGCGCAGCACGTTGGTGGTGATGAACGACGGCGAATTCCCTGCCGCGTAATTCGTCAGCGGATTGTTGATCGCGCCGGTTGTCGTGCCGGTGCCGGTCAGAGATCCGTTCAGCAGGCTCGGCGAAAACGTGGCCAGAGAAACGGGAACGCGATCGCCGACGAAGAAATCGGCGGGCCGGCCATCCTGGGCGCGCAGCAGCACGCGGCGGCCGTGCCGAACCACTGAAAGCATCTGGGAAAAATTCGCGGTGACGTTCGGCAGCGTGGCGAAATACGTGGTGTAGCCTCCACCAAAGGCAATCACGTTGGGAACCGACGTGCCCAGCACTTGCTCGATCACGTCGATTAGCCCTTCTTCGGATGCGGCCGCTTCCCGGGCCTGCTCGGTGCTGATGGTGAACGCAGTCGCGCTCTCCGGGGGCACGATGCCGAGGTTCTGAGCATTGGTGCGGTCGACTTCGAGAATTTCGATTTCCAGTATCAGTTCGCCGGTCGGCTTTTCCAGATCGTCGATCAGATCGGTGGCCAGCGCCACGGCGCGAGGAGACGCGCGCAGCGTGATCGTGCGATTTGCGCTATCGAGCTGCGTGCGCGTGATACCGGTGACGTCGCGGACCATGCGCAGCATTTCCGTCATCTGATCCGGAGTTTCCGAAGCAGGCAGCAACACCGTGCGGACGACGGAAGGCTCAAAGTCGCGGCGCCTCTGCGTATTGCTGTCCGCGACAAAAAACAACCGCGCGGAAAGCGGGCGCCAAAATGTAGCGGTCTCGTTCCCCAGCAGCCGGACGGCGGTGGGGAAATCCACGTCTTCGACGCGGAAACGAACCTGGCGCGATCTCAAGTCCACATCGAAGGCCACTTCGACGCCGAACTGCCGCGCTATTTCCTGATAGGCGCCTTGCGTATCGCCGCGATAGTCGAAGCTGTGCGTTCCCGTCTTGTAGGCGAGCTGCGGCTCACCGGCCAGCTCGACTTCCGGCTTCTTGCGAATCCTGTCGAGTTCCGCCGTGGCCAGCTCCGCGAGGCGTTTGCGCACCGCCGGATTCAGCGGGTCGATGAAGCTCGCGCTCAGCAGCTGCTTTTGCGCTTCGTCGAGCCGGCCCGAAATCGCGTCGCGCTCGGCGGTGTCCATCTTGGACTGCACCACGCGGCTTTTGGCGATCTCCCGGCGAATCACGTAGTCGCGATTTGTGGGGGCGTAGTTCGAGGCGTCGATGTAGGCGGTATACGCGGCATCCCAATCGCCTTCGCGCTCGGCTTTGTTCCCCTGTTCGTAGGCGGCTTTGGCC
>Ga0335085_10012649_pt1 | contig 12417 bp, 8 predicted proteins | sample Lox_Sample_45_FD_206712 | JGI IMG/M metagenome (GOLD analysis project Ga0335085, IMG submission 206712) | Soil microbial communities from Loxahatchee National Wildlife Refuge, Florida, United States - Lox_Sample_4.5 | ecosystem: Environmental > Terrestrial > Soil > Wetlands | place: USA: Florida...
ATAGCGGGTCCGTGCCGGTACGGCCTTCCAGCAGCACCAGGTAGACCCGCATCCCGACACTGCCCACGCCTACCACCTGGCGCACCGCGTCGACCTCGGTGAACCGGTCGAACAGGATCCGCCGGTCTTCCTGCAGGGTCAGCCGGTACCCGGCGAGCAGCTGGTCTACCAGGTCGGCCTGCGCGGCCTCGCTGAGCGTGGTCCTGATCGGCGGGTCCGCGGTGATCCGCGGCCGGCCATCCGCCATCTCGGTGAGCCTGGCGAACGCGCCGCGGCTGGTGCGCCGTTCCCTGCCGCGCTCAATGTGCACGGAGATCCGGCCGCGATCGGCGGGCTCGAAGTAGTCGACGAGCTGGTCCACGTGGACGGCGTCATACCAGATGTCGAGCTCAGGCATCGTGGCGTAGCGACGGATGCCCTGGGAGTAGGCCCGCAGGCCGGCGGTCACCGCGTCAGCGGCCGTGGGCGACCCGACCCCGCTGTCCCGCGCCGCCAGCACGATGCTGGCGGCGAAGCGCTTCACGTCCCACTCGAACGGCCCCGGCAGCGTTTCGTCGAAATCCCTCAGGTCAAACGAGAGGTTCCGCTCCGGTGTGGCCCACAGGCCGAAGTTCAGCACGTGCGCGTCTCCGCAGAGCTGCACCATCAGCCCGCTGTCCGGATGGGCGGCCAGATCGGCTGCCATCACCGCCGCGGCGCCCCGGTAGTAGTTCCACGGCGAGGCCGCCATCCGGTAGTGGCGGATGGGCACGAGCTCGCGGACCCGGGTCTCATCCTGCGCCAGGATTATCTTCAGCGCGTCGTGCTCGCGATCGCGTTCCATCCAGGAGCCGAGCGCGCTGCGCTTGACCCGCCGGCGTGCGGCCTGCCCGGACGCCCGCCGCTCGTCGCCCGTCGCGCGCAGATCGTGCGGCCAGGCGGCCTGGCGGTCACGCGGCGGTGAACTGGAATCCTCCACTGAACGTTCGCCCCCCATCGGGCGGCCGGCCACGCACGGAACCGGAGCCCAGCAGGATCATCTCACGCTGAGTTATGAAGCATTACTCAAGGTGACCAATCGTGCCCTCCTCTGGCACCGGTCACCGGCCGGCGCTGCCCGCCACGATCGAGATCGCCTCCGCCGCCACGTCGGTGATAATCGCGGCGACCCGAGAGTCGGCCGCGAACTTGCGGATCAGCGCCGGCGAGTTCACCGTCCACAGCAGGCACGGCAGCCCGGCCGCCGCGGCCCGGCGCAGCACGCCGAGCTGAGCGAGCCGGTAGTGCGGCGCCAGGTAGTCCGCGCGGACCCGGCGGGCGAGGCCGACCGGGTAGAGCTCGCGGAGCCGTGCGGGCAGGTTCGCGAGCGAACCGCCGTCGCCGATCAGCAGGCCGGTCTTGACCTCGGGAAAGGCCTGCTTCGCCTGGGCGACGACGGCCGGGAGGAACGAGGTGACCACCAGCTGGCCCGGATCGAAGCCGGCCCGCAGCATGGCCATCACGTCGGCGACGTAGCCGTCCTCCTTGAGCTCCACGTCCAGCCGGATGCGCCCGGCGCAGACCCCGAGCACCTCGCCGAGCAGTGGCGGCAGCACTCCCGCGGCCGCCGCGATCTCGGCACGGCTGAGCGTGCCCACCGGCACGCCGTGCACCTGCGCGTCATGGAAGGCGATCAGGTCGCCCTCCCTGGTAGAGCGAACGTCGAACTCGATCATGTCGGCACCGATGTCGATCGCGTTGCTGAATGCCGCGATGGTGTTCTCGGCCGCCCCAGCCGCGACACCCCGGTGCGCGGCCACCATGGCACGGGTCATGTCGCGCAGTATGCCTTGCGCGGATTTGGCCGCTACCGTGGGGGTAGTGTCCGAGAGCCAGTGATCATCTTCACTCTCACCTGGAAGGACGCTCGCCGTGCCGGTCCGCCCGCTAGCCTTCACGCCGGGCCGGGTGACGGCCGCCTTTTTGTCGGTTTCCTACAAATCGGTGGCGCCGGCGTGCGTCATGCCCTGCATTGGTCCTCCAGCCGGGCATCGAGCAGGATAGAAACAGGTGAAGGCGAGGCCTGGGGCTCCGGGCATCGCCTTCTGACGTGTCGGTACTCGGAGGCTTAGCCGGTGTTCAGTCGTGTCGCGATCGTCAACCGCGGAGAGGCCGCGATGCGGCTCATCCACGCCGTCCGTGACCTGTCCGCGCAGACCGGGGAACGGATCGAGACGGTCGCGCTCTATACGGACGCCGACCGGACCGCCACCTTCGTCCGCGAGGCCGATTTCGCCTACCCGCTCGGGCCCGCATCGGCCCGCCCGTACCTCGACCACGCCCTGCTCGAGCGCGCGCTGACCGAGACGGGAGCGGACGCCGCCTGGGTCGGCTGGGGCTTCGTCGCCGAGGACCCGGCGTTCGCCGAGCTGTGCGAGAAGGCGGAGGTCACCTTCATCGGACCCGACGCCGAGGCGATGCGCAAGCTCGGCGACAAGATCGGCGCCAAGCTGATCGCCGAGGAGGTCGGCGTTCCCGTCGCGCCGTGGAGCCGCGGCGCGGTCGCGACCCTGGACGACGCGCTCACGGCCGCGGAAGACATCGGCTACCCCTTGATGCTCAAGGCCACCGCCGGCGGCGGCGGCCGTGGCATCCGGGTCATCAATTCGCCGGGTGACCTCACCGAGACGTTCGAGCGGACGAGCGCCGAGGCGCTGCGCGCCTTCGGCAGCGGCACCGTGTTCCTCGAGCGGCTGGTCACCGGCGCGCGCCACGTCGAGGTCCAGGTGATCGCCGACGGGCAGGGGACGGCCTGGGCCCTGGGGGTCCGCGACTGCTCGGTGCAGCGGCGCAACCAGAAGATCATCGAGGAGTCCGCCTCCCCGGTCCTGTCGCCGGATCAGACCGCCGACCTGAAGGCGTCCGCCGAGCGGCTCGCCCTCGCCGTCGGCTACCGGGGCGCGGCCACTGTCGAGTTCCTCTACCACCCGGGCGAGCGGCGGTTCGCATTCCTCGAGGTCAACACCCGGCTCCAGGTCGAGCACCCGATCACCGAGCTCACCACGGGCACCGACCTGGTCCGCCTTCAGCTGCACGTGGCGAGCGGCGGCAGGCTCGACGGCGACAAGCCGGCGGAGACCGGTCACGCGATCGAGGCGCGGCTCAACGCCGAGGACCCGGACCGCGACTTCGCGCCAGCCCCTGGCCGCATCGCACGGCTCGCGCTGCCGGCCGGCCCGGGCATCCGGGTGGACACCGGCGTCAGCGAGGGTGACACCATCCCCGCCGACTTCGACTCGATGATCGCGAAGATCATCGCCTACGGCCGCGACAGGGACGAGGCGCTGGGCCGGCTGCGCCGCGCGATGGCCGAGACCACGGTGCTCATCGACGGCGGCGCCACCAACAAGAGCTTCGTGCTCGACCTGCTCGAACAGCCCGAGGTGATCGACGCCTCGGCCGACACCGGCTGGATCGACCGGGTCCGCGCGCAGGGCCGCCTGACCGCGCACAAGCATTCCGGCGTCGCGCTCGCCGCCGCCGCGATCGAGGCCTACGAGGACGAGGAAGAGGTCAGCGTGCAGCGGCTGCTCGTCACCGCGCACGGCGGCCGCCCCCAGGTGCACCACGACCCGGGCCGTCCGCTCGACCTGAAGCTGCGCGGCGCGAGCTACCGGGTGCACGTCTCCCGGCTCGGGCGCAAGCGGTTCCGCGTCGGCATCTCGGCCGGCGGCCCCGCCGCTGACAGCACTGCGCGGCCGGCTGACGTCGACATCGAGCGGTACGACGCGCACAGCGGCCGGATCACGGTCAACGGCCAGCGGTTCCGGCTGACGACCGCGACACACGGCCCGGTGCACCTGGTCGAGGTGGACGGTGTCACGCACCGGATCAGCCGCGACGAGGGCGGCGTGGTCCGCTCGCCGGCGCCCGCCCTGGTGGTCGCCACCCCGCTGGGGGTCGACGACGAGGTCGAGGCCGACGCGCCGATCCTGGTGCTGGAGAGCATGAAGATGGAGACGGTGCTGCGGGCGCCGTTCCGTGCCCGGGTCCGCGAGTGCCGGGTCTCCGTCGGCAGCCAGGTCGAGGCGGGCGCGCCGCTGCTGCGGCTTGAGCCGCTCGGCGACGGCGCGGGAGACGCGCCGGCGGCGCCAGGTTCCAGTGGCACCGCCTCCGGCGCCCCCGCCTCCGGTGTCCCAGTGATCGACCTGCCGGCCGGGGAGGAGAACCCGCCCGCGGCCGTGCGGGCGGAGCGGTACCTGGCCGACCTGCGCGGCCGGCTGCTCGGCTTCGACGGCGACGTCCAGGCGCCCCGGCAGGCGCTGACCGGATACCTGGCCGCCCGCGCCGAGCTCGCCGGGCCGCCGCTGCCCGGCGAGGTGGAGCTGCTCACCGTGTTCGCCGACATGTCGGAGCTGAGCCGCAACCGCCCGGGCGACGATATGGAGGCCGAGCCGGGCAGCCCGGTGCACAGCCCGCGCGAGTTCTTCCACGCCTACCTGAAGAACCTCGACGTGGAGCGGGCAGGCGTGCCGGACAGCTTCCAGGCGAGGCTCGGCCGGGTGTTCCGCTACTACGGCGTCAGCGAGCTCGACCGCACGCCGGAGCTCGAGGCCGCCGTCTTCCGCATCTTCCTGGCGCAGCAGCGGATGAACCCCGACGCCACCATCGTCTCCGAGCTGCTGCGGCAGTGGCTGACGAGCGCGCCGCCCGCGGAGCCGCTGCGCGAGCAGGCAGGCCTGGCGCTCGAGCACCTCATCGAGGCAACCCAGGTTCGCTTCCCCGCGGTGACCGACCTCGCTCGCGGCGTCGTGTTCCGCTGGTTCGCCCAGCCGTTGCTGCGCCGCAGCCGCGCCAGGGTCTACGCCGCGGTCCGCGACGACCTGCGCTACCTCGACAAGTACCCGGACGCGGCGGACCGCGACGAGCGCATCCAGGCGATGGTGGGCAGCTCAGAGCCGCTGGTGCGGCTGATCGGCCAGCGGATCGGCCGCCCGGTCGACCACGCGCCGCTGCTCGAGGTGCTGACCCGCCGCTACTACGGCAACCACAAGCTGTCCGGCATCACCGCGCGCGACATCGGCGGCTGCCGGTTCGTCACCGCCGAGGACGCGGGACCCGGCGGCGTGACCCTGATCGCCGCCGCGGCCGCCGACGCCGCGGGGTTGCCCGGTGCCGTCGCCGCGGTCGGTGAACTGGCCGCGGACGCCGATGAGCGCAGCCTGGTCGCCGACGTCTACGTCGCGTGGGACGACCAGCCGGAGGGTGACGCGCTCGCCGCGGCGGTGGGCGATATCGTCACCGCCCGCCCGCTGCCCGCGGGCGTCGCGCGGATCACCGTGACTGTCGCGGGCGCCAGGGGTGCGGTGATGCACCACCACTTCACCTATCGCCCGGACGGGGGCGGTGCCCCGCTGGTGGAGGAGCGGCTGATCCGCGGGCTGCACCCGCAGGTCGCCGAGCGGCTGCAGCTGGGGCGGCTGCGCGAGTTCGATCTCACCAGGCTGCCGTCCGCGGACGAGGAGATCTACCTGGTCAAGGCGGTCGCCAAGGCCAACAAGGCCGACGAGCGGCTGTTCGCCATGGGGCAGGTCCGCGACCTCACGCCGCTGCGCGAGGCCGACGGCCGGCTCGTGGCGCTGCCCGAGCTGGAGAACGTCCTTGGCGCCTGCATGGACGCGATCCGCACCATCCAGGCGCAGCGGCCGCAGCACAAGCGGTTCGAGGCCAACCAGATCATGATGTACGTCTGGCCGACGACCGACTTCACGCCGGCCGAGCTGACCCCGCTTGTGCACCGGGTGCGGCCCACCACGTCCGGCGCCGGCGTCGAGGAGGTGCAGTTCGTCGCCCGCCAGCGCCTTGTTTCCAGGGACGGGGGGGACGGCGAGCTCGCCGAGCTTGCCGTGCAGGTCCGGCTGGACGCGAGTCGCGCGGTGCGGATGTATGTCGGGCCGCCGCCGACCGAGCCGATCGCGCCGCTGGACGACTACCGGCAGAAGGTGCTGCGCGCCGCGCGGCGTGGCACGGTGTACCCGTACGAGCTGACCACGATGCTGTCCGGTTCCGCGGGCGTCTTCACCGAGCACGACCTCGACGACACAGGGGCGCTGGTGCCCGTCGACCGGCCGAAGGGCAAGAACAAGGCCGCGCTCGTCGCAGGCGTGGTCACCACGCCGACGCCGCGGCACCCCGAGGGCGTCACCCGCGTGGTGCTGCTCGGCGACCCGACCAAGTCGCTCGGGGCGCTCTCTGAGCCGGAATGCGCCCGGGTGATCGCCGCGCTCGACCTCGCCGAGCGGATGGCGGTGCCGCTTGAGTGGTTCGCGCTGTCGTCCGGCGCGCGGATCTCGATGACCTCGGGCACAGAGAACATGGACTGGGTCGCCGCCGCGCTCAAGCGGATCGTCACCTACACGCAGGCGGGCGGCGAGATCAACATCGTCGTGGCGGGGATCAACGTCGGCGCCCAGCCGTACTGGAACGCCGAGGCGACGATGCTCATGCACACCAAGGGCATCCTGGTCATGACGCCGGACTCGGCGATGGTGCTCACCGGCAAGCAGTCGCTCGACTTCTCCGGCGGTGTGTCGGCGGAGGACAACTTCGGCATCGGCGGCTACGACCGGGTGATGGGACCGAACGGCCAGGCACAGTACTGGGCGCCGAACCTGCCCGCCGCCTGCGAAGTGCTCATGGCCCACTACGAGCACACGTACATCGCGCCCGGCGAGAGCACGCCGCGCAAGGCCGTATCCGATGACCCGGCCGGCCGCGACATCTCCGGCTACCCGCACACCGTCGCGGGCGGCGACTTCACCACCGTCGGGCAGATCTTCTCCGCTGAGCACAACCCGGACAGGAAGAAGCCGTTCGACATCCGCACCGTGATGCGGGCGCTGTCCGACCAGGACCACGCGGTGCTCGAACGCTGGGCGGGCATGGCCGACGCCGACACCTCCGTGGTGCAGGACGTGCACCTCGGCGGCCGTCCGGTCTGCCTGATCGGCATCGAGTCCAAGTCGGTGCCGCGCCGCGGCATCCCGCCGACGGACGGCCCGGACACCTACACCGCGGGCACGCTGTTCCCGCAGTCGTCGAAGAAGACCGCGCGGGCGATCAACGCCGCGTCGGGCAACCGGCCCCTGGTGGTGCTGGCGAACCTGTCCGGGTTCGACGGCTCGCCCGAGTCGATGCGCAGGCTCCAGCTGGAGTACGGCGCCGAGATCGGCCGCGCGATCGTCAATTTTGAGGGCCCGATCGTGTTCTGCGTCATCTCCCGCTATCACGGCGGCGCGTTCGTGGTGTTCTCCAAGGCGCTCAACCCGAACATGACCGTGCTCGCTCTCGAGGGCTCGTTCGCGTCGGTGCTCGGCGGTGCCCCGGCCGCGGCGGTGGTCTTCGCCGCCGACGTCAGCAACCGCACCGCGGCCGACCCCAGGGTGACGGAACTGCAGGCCAGGCTGGCCGAGACGAGCGGGGCCGAGCGCGCCGCGCTGACGCTGCGGCTCGCCGAAGCCCAGGCGTCAGTGCGGGCGGAGAAGCTCGGCGAGGTCGCCGCGGAGTTCGACAGGGTCCACTCGATCCAGCGCGCCGTCGAGGTCGGCTCCGTCGATGCCATCGTCAGCGTCGCCGGGCTGCGCCCGGCGATCATCGAGGCGATCGAGCGCGGCCTGGCGGCGCACTGACCCTAAAGTCAAGGTCAAAGTCGGGATCAGCCCGAACGGGTTCGTGTTTAGCCAGTAGGAACCTGCCGACTGGACGGCAATTGGGCAACAGCGCGTTGCCCAATTGCCCGCGCTCAGTCCCTCGTGGCATGCGCCGGCACCCGGCGCCGCTTGTACCGGCCGACGGCCAGCCATGTGGCGCTGATCAGCAGGTACGCGACGCCGACCAGGACAGACCCGACTCCGGTATCTCGCGCGACGGCAATGCCGGTCTGAGCCACGCCCACCAACATGAACGCGATCCCCAGCGCGTACCAGTACCTGACGCCTTCCCTGTGCCACCATCGCTGCTCGTGCTGCCCCGTAATCCCCATGGCACCCCGTTGCCCGGCAGCCAGGCCCGCAAACGAGCACGGCCGTGAGTATCGCGCGAACCATTGCGGATTACTTGAGGAGGGCGCCGGCGTCGACGGGGAGGGTGACGCCGGTGATGTACCGTGCCTCGTCCGAGGCGAGGAACAGCACGGCGTTGCTGATGTCCGCGGGCTCGACCCAGGGCACGGGCAGCGAGTTCACCAGCTGGAAGAGGTTCTCCCGTGCGGTGCGGCCTGGCAATGGCAAGGGCCTGCGGCGGGCTCACTAAAATGAACCCGCGATGAGCGCCATACTGACCGCCAAGGGCCTAGCCGCCGGGCATGCCGACCGTACCCTGTTCTCCGGCCTCGACCTGGTGGTCGCGCCGGGCGAGATCACCGGCCTTGTCGGGGTGAACGGCGCGGGCAAGTCCACGCTGCTGCGCATCCTGGCCGGCCTGCGGCCGCCGGACGCCGGCGATGTCTCGCTCAGCCCGCCGACCGCCACCGTTGGCTACCTCTCCCAGGAGCCGGAGCGCCGCGCGGGTGAGACGGTCGGCGATTTCATCGCCCGCCGTACCGGTGTCGCCGGAGCACAGCGCGACCTGGACGATGCCACACAGCTTCTCGTCGAGGAGCGCGCGGGCGCGGACGACGCCTACGCCGTCGCGCTCGACCGCTGGCTCGCACTCGGCGGCGCCGACCTGGAGGACCGCACCGCCCAGGTCTTCGCGACGCTCGGGCTGCGCGACGGCGCCGAGCGGCAGCCGATGGCCAGCCTGTCCGGCGGTCAGGCGGCCCGCGCCAACCTCGCCTCGCTGCTGCTGTCCCGGTACGACGTCTTCCTGCTCGACGAGCCGACCAACGACCTGGACATCGCCGGCCTTGAGATCCTCGAGGACTTCGTCACGCACCTGCGCGCGGGCGCCGTCCTGATCAGTCACGATCGCGCGTTCCTCGAGCGCACGGTGCACCGGGTACTCGAACTGGACCTGCCGCAGCAGCGGATCCGGCTGTACGGCGGCGGCTACCTCGCCTACCTGGAGGAGCGGCAGATCGCCAGGCAGCATGCCAGGGACGCCTACGAGAAGTACGCCGACACGAAGGCCGGCCTGCAGCAGCGGATGCGCACCCAGATCTCCTGGGCCGACAAGGGCGTCCGCGAAGCCAAGTCCAAGGCCACGGATAACGACAAGCACATACTGCAACGGCAGGTGAGCCGCTCGGAGAAGCTGGCAGGCAAGGTCAAGGCGACGGAACGGATGCTCGAACGGCTCGACGTCATCGAAGAGCCGCGCAAGGAGTGGCAGCTAAAGATGGAGATCGCCGCCGCGCCCCGCTCTGGCACGGTGGCGGCCACGCTGCGCGAAGCGGTCGTCGAACGCGCCGGTTTCCGCCTCGGCCCGGTCAGCCTCCAGGTGAACTGGGCCGACCGGATCGCGATCACCGGACCGAACGGTTCTGGCAAGTCCACCCTCATCGCCGCGCTGCTCGGACGGCTGCCGCTGACCTCGGGTCATGCCTCGCTCGGCAGCGGTATCCAGGTCGGCGAGGTTGACCAGGCCCGCAGCCTGTTCGGCGGCTCGCAGCCGCTCATCGACGCCTTCGCTGCTCAGGTTCCCGGCCTGCTCCCCGAGGAAATCAGGACGCTGCTCGCCAAGTACGGACTCAAGGCGGACCACGTGCTCCGCCCGGCCGCCTCGCTGTCACCGGGGGAGCGGACCCGCGCCGCCCTCGCCCTGCTCCAGGCCCGTGGCGTGAACCTGCTGGTACTTGACGAGCCGACCAACCACCTTGACCTGCCAGCAATCGAACAGCTTGAGGACGCACTGGCGTCCTACCCGGGCACGTTCCTCCTGGTCACCCACGACCGCCGGATGCTTGAGTCGGTCCAGGTCACCCGTCGCCTGTCCGTCGCGGACGGCCAGGTCACCGAGTCGGATTGAGCACGGCGGCGGATCATCGCTCTGACGGCTCGTCACTCGATCCGCCAAACCTGCCACGCGCATGCCCCGGCAAGCAACAGGGCGACCGTCAGGAACACGCACAGTTCGGACCATTGCAGCGGCCAGTACCGGCTCGCCGGCTGGTAGGTCAGCACCTCGTGATATGTGGCCGCGAGCCGCGCCACGCACTCCTGCGTCGCGTTCACCACGCTCGGCGGCGCCTGCACATGGCCGCCGCCGCCCGCGCCGCGATGGCCGATATCAGGGCAGGTGGCCGCCAGTTCGCTCGCCGACAGTCCGTTGCCTCGCCCGTTGACGACCGCGATGGACGTGACCCACGCGTTCGGCAGGTCGGGCGCGGCCGGCTGCAAGGCCGGCGCTGGCATCAGAGGGAGGAACCCGGACGATCCGTAGCCGGTGGTCGCGGGATTGAGTGCCAGTGCCCTCGTCACCGGGGACAGCAGAGACGGGCGGGCGAGCAGCCGGAACGCGACGCGGGCCGCGGTGAACACCAGGAGCGTCGCCGCCATCGCGGGCACCGTCCGCTTTAGCAGCGCGCCAAGCAGGACGCCGAGCGTGAGAGCGAACGCGGCGTACCCGGCCGACACGATGTCCCGCGCGTCGAACGACCCGAACTGATCGAGGCTCGCATGGTCGAGGGGACCGGCCCACCAGGTGACGAGCCAGCTCAGCAGCCCCGTCACCGCGATGCTCGCCGCTACGGTGACCGTTAGCCGCAGCGCCAGCCAGCGGGTCCTTGAGGTGTCCTGCGTCCATGCGAGCCGGAACGAGCCGGATTCGAGCTCGCGGGCGACGAGCGGCGCTCCCCAGAACGCCCCTAGCAGCCCAGGAACGACGATGACGAGAACCGACAGCCACTGCCTGAGGGTGCTGTCGGCGCGGTGCGCGGCCAGGACGGTGACCGCCACGGCGAGTGTCATGGTGAGGGCGATCGCGACCTGGACGCGGGCCTGCCGCCAGGCGAGCCAGATCATCGGGCGGCCTCCCGCAGGCAGGAGACCACTAGGTCGTCGAGGGACTGCCCGCCCGCCAGCAGGGACTCCACCGTTCCGGCGAGCCGGACCCGGGAGGCGGCGAGCAGGATCAGGTAGCCGCAGGTGCGTTCCAGGTCGGCGATCAGGTGCGAAGAGAAGAGCACCGTCACGCCGTCGCCCGAGGCGGTGGCCGCGTGGGCGACGGAATCCAGGAACTCGCGCCGGGCCAGCGGATCCAGGTTGGCGACTGGCTCGTCGAGAATCAGCAGTTCCGGTCGCTTGGCAACGGCGAGCGTCAGCGCGAGCTGCGCCCGCTGGCCGCCGGACAGCCGCCCGGCCTGCTGTCGCGGGTCCAGGCCGGCCTCACGAACCCGGCGCCGGGCGAAACCGGCGTCCCAGCGGGTGTTGAGCGCCTGCCCCATGCGCAGGTGGTCGGCGACCGACAGGCCGTCGTACACCGGCGCGCCCTGCGCGACGAACCCGGTTCGCTGCCGGACCTTGATCGTTCCGCTCGTCGGCCGCAGCAGCCCGACCGCCAGTTCCATGAATGTCGTCTTGCCCGCCCCGTTCGGCCCGACCAGCCCTACGACCTGTCCGGCCGGCACCGCGAGCGTGCAGTCCGCCAGCGCCCAGCGTCGTCCGTACCGCTTGCCAAGCCCGTTCGCTTCGATCGCATAGTCCACGGTGCACAGATCTACGCCCGCGCCGGTGCCAGCACGGTGCCAGCCGCTGACACCTGGCTGGCACCCGGACCCTGGCATCCTGGTTGCGATGAGACTGCTGGTCGTAGAAGATCACTGCGTGCTCGCCACCGCGATCGTCACCGGGCTGCGCCGCGCTGGCATGGCGGTTGACCTAGCCCTGGACGGTCAAGAGGCACTCGACCGTGTCAGCGGTACCCGTTATGACGTCATCATCCTGGACCGTGACCTGCCTGTCGTGCACGGCGATGAGGTGTGCCGCCGGATCGTCGCCGGGGGCTCTGGCAGCCGGGTGCTGATGCTGACAGCCTCCGGCACCGTCCGCGACAAGGTCGACGGACTCGGGCTTGGCGCCGACGACTACCTCGCCAAGCCGTTCGACTTCGCCGAACTCGTCGCCCGGGTCCGGGCACTTGCCCGCCGCTCGGCGCCCGCCGTGCCGCCGGTCCTGGAGTGCGGCGACATTTCCCTGGACCCCGGCAGGCACGTCGCCTTCCGCGCTGGCGCTCGACTGGAACTGAGCCCGAAAGAGTTCGCGCTTCTTGAGTGCCTGCTGGCCGTCGCCGGACGGGTGGTCTCGGCGGAAGAACTGCTTGACCGGGTGTGGGACGAGGCGGCCGACCCGTTCACCACCACGGTAAAGACGACGGTCCGGCGGCTGCGCGGCAAGCTGGGCGACCCGCCCGTCATCGAAACAGTCCGCGAAGCCGGCTACCGGATCGGAATCCCGTGAATCACGACAGGCATCTTCGCAGGCGCCTCACGGGGCTGTACGCCGCCTTGCTGCTTGGCTCCGG
>Ga0335085_10012650_pt1 | contig 12417 bp, 10 predicted proteins | sample Lox_Sample_45_FD_206712 | JGI IMG/M metagenome (GOLD analysis project Ga0335085, IMG submission 206712) | Soil microbial communities from Loxahatchee National Wildlife Refuge, Florida, United States - Lox_Sample_4.5 | ecosystem: Environmental > Terrestrial > Soil > Wetlands | place: USA...
TATGCTTCGTGGAATGCTTCGCGACGCGTCGCGAAGCGCAGAGACCCCCGAAGGCAGCGACCGGGTGTTCCTCGATCTCCTGCGAAACCTCTATGAACAGTACAAAGCGAAAGAGATCACGAACGCTGACTTTGAGCGGGCGCTTGAGGCGGTGCTTCCGAAGTCATTATGGTTCGAAGACCACAGGTCGCTTGACTGGTTCTTCGACGGATGGGTGAACGGCACCGCATTTCCCCGCTTCGAAGTCAAAGAAGCTCACTTCTCCACGAAGACCGGGAAGCCGATCGTGACGGGAACGCTGCTGCAAATCGACGCTCCTGACGATCTCGTAACCAGCGTGCCGGTGTATGGCGTCGTGGGCGAAACCAAGATCTACCTCGGCCGGGTATTTGCCGAAGGAGCGGAGACTCGCTTCACGCTGTTAGCTCCGGCCGGGATCAAGACTCTCGTGCTGGATCCTTATCAGACAGTGCTGACAGAGCCTTAGTCTGAGTCTGTTGGCAGCTGATGGTGCGTAAAAGGCCTGCCGTTAGGACCCTGGTAGTCGCGTGCGACCTGACCTGATCCGCGCAATACATATTTGTATGTAGTGAGCCCTTCGACGCCTACCGGGCCGCGGGCATGAAATTTGCCAGTAGAGATGCCGACCTCGGCTCCGAAGCCATAACGATAGCCGTCAGCGAATCGCGTCGAAGCGTTATGAAACACTCCGGCAGAATCGACTTCTCTCAGGAATCGTTCGGCTGCTTGTGGGTCGTTCGTAAGAATCGTTTCGGTGTGGGAAGACCCGTAGGTGTGAATGTGTTCTATGGCGTCCTTGATGGAATCAACCACGCGGACGGCGAGAATGAGATCTGAATATTCATGGCGCCACTCGTCGTCGACAACAGGTTCGATGGGTTGATTTGCGAGGATGGCGCGCGTTCGCTCACATCCACGCAGCGTCACATTTCTTGAGCGCGATGCCTCCGCCAGCTTGGGAAGCAATTCGACCGCAATCGTTTGGTGCACAAGCACGGTTTCAGCAGCATTGCAGGCGGCCGGATAATCCGTCTTGGCGTCGTCGATAATCCGCAACGCCATCTCGATGTCGGCGGCTTCATCAACGTAAATGTGGCAAACACCTTCGGCGTGACCGAGCACCGGAATTCGTGTATTGGCCTGCACGAAGTCCACCAGCTGCTTCGATCCACGTGGGATGACCATATCCACCAGGTCGGCCATGCCAAGCAACTCGCGCACCGATTCGCGGCCCGCTATCACCGTGACCGCGTCTTCGGGAAGGCCGGAGTTGGTGAACGCATGACGGATGATCTTGACCAATGCCGCCGCGGTCCGTTCAACTTCGCGTCCTGCTTTCAGAATCACTGCGTTTGCCGACTTCAAGCCCAGCGCGCTGATTTGCGTCACGGCGTCCGGGCGGGCTTCGAAGATGACCGCGAGCACGCCGAGCGGACAGGCGATCTTCTCTAATATGAGTCCCTGATCGAGCTCGGTGCGTTGGAGCAAGCGTCCGGTAGGGTCGGGCAGTTCGGCGACTGCGAGCATCGCCTTCGTCATTTCGCTGACCTTCTTTTCGGTGAGCCGCAGACGTTCATACGTCGCGGAGGTGATTTTGCCGCTGGCGAGCATCATGTTAGCCGCAGCGAGATCTTGGGAGTTCGTTTTGATGAGTTGCCGGCAATTTTGTTCGATCAGCCTTGCTGTAGCTTGGATTGCAGCGTTGCGTTGCTCTGCACTACTGGTGCTCAGTATTCGGGATGCGCGCCTGGCGGCTTCCGCAACAGTGCGAGGCGAAGTCACGTCGTCACCCGTGGCAGAAACACGGTGCCGACAACCTCTCCCGCACAAACTCGCTCAATCACGTGCGGCATGCGTCCGTTGGCGATCACAGCCAGGCCCCCCGATTCGACCGCGATGCTCGCTGCTTCCAGCTTGCTCGACATGCCGCCTCGCCCCCGACCGTTCCTGCCCTGAGCAAATTCTCGGACTTCTTGCGTGATCCGCGGGACTTCCTGAAGGTACTGGGCATCCTGATTGCTGGGGTCCCCGGTATAAAGACCATCTACGTCGGAAAGCAGGAGCAGGAGGTCAGCATCAATATGGGTCATCACGAGGGCCGAGAGCTTGTCATTGTCGCCAAAAACCCGCTGATGCCCGGCCGCTTCGGCAGGATGGTCGAGCTCTGCCGTCGACACCGTGTCGTTTTCATTGATGATCGGGATGACGCCCATCGCCAAGAGCGAAACCAGTGTCGATCGCAGGTTGGCATATCGCGCCGGATCGCGGAAGTCATCTTCGGTGAGCAGGACTTGCGCCGTTCGGAAACCCAGCTTATCGAAAGCATCGTCGTAGATCGCCATCAGGCGGCTCTGCCCGATCGCCGCGCATGCCTGAATCTGGGTCAGCTCCGTTGGCCGGACGGTCAATCCGATTCTCTCCATCCCCAGTCCCACGGCACCCGACGAGACCATGAGCACCTCGCGCCGCAGTTCGCGCAGCCGTGCCACTGACTCGGCGATGCTGTAAATCCTGCTGAGAGCCAGGCGTCCGTTGTCGCGCATGACGACGTTCGTTCCTAACTTGATCACGACACGCCGAGCGCTGGCGACCCGATTGCGGGCGACGGTACTCGACTGGATATTGGGCGCATACGTCATGATCCAGTGTTCACCTCGGCCCTCGCTCACATGCAATCGATTGACTTTCAGTCTAACAAGTTGCGACCATTCGCAAGACCGAAGCAACGTGTTTAACATCTGCCCTTCCTCGATCGCGAGAACCAGCAAGGGCTTCGCGACCGGGGTCAAAAGGCGCTCACTGTTATAATGGTGGCGGTCGCATCGTTGCGAGCATGTTCACCCGCCTAACCGGAGAGGTGGCCGAGTGGCTGAAGGCGGCGGTTTGCTAAACCGTTGTACGGTCAAAAGCTGTACCGGGGGTTCGAATCCCCCCCTCTCCGCCAGACCCTAAAGTCAACCATTTACGGGCCTCCCGTCGATAGATTTCGACAATGAAGAGGCGCGGCGGACACGTTTTAGCGTCCTGTAGGTGTCCCTTAAGGATATCCTCGAGTAATTTGATTGGAACTCACACCGCTGAGGCGTCTCGTCCGCGGCGTGTGCCTAGCGGTCAATCATCCAGACTCCAGCAGCCCGCGGCTCAGTTGGGAATACGGCTCCTGAGGGGTTTTGGCAGCGGTGTCGTCACTTCTCGGCTCATGCGAAGGCGATTTTTCGCCAACTGACGACCGCACATCGGTAGGAAACTCTGAGTCGGTGGCTGCTGGCGCGTTTATCGCTACGATCAGGCGTTTGGAAATCGGTTCCGGTTCGACCGTCACACGTCCGCAAGCAGGAATCGCTTTTGAGGGCTGCGGCTTCAAAACTGTAGTCGTGCCTGAATCGCGATCATTCGGGGACTGCTGTCTCCTCCCAATCCAACTCCGAGCAGGCCGGTGGGTGGAGAGGTGGTATACGTCAGCGCACCGAAGCCAGTTTGTGTGGAAGGCTTTCCCGGAATACCGGCCAGCACCATGCTCGGCAGGCCGAAGTTGGGATGGTTGAACACGTTGAAGAACTGTGCGTCGAATCTCAGCTTCACCCGCTCGCTCAGGGGAAACCACTTGGTAATGTAAAGGTCGCTCCAGAAGAAGTTGGGGCCACGCAAAGCATTGCGGCCGAGGTTTCCGAACTGGCAGCTCGGCGCCGAGTTGCCACCGTTGCAAGTTCCCGTAGCCGGATCAACTGCGGAGACAAACGCATTTGGATTCAGCCACTGGATCGTGCCGGGTTGGGTAACGCCCGGAATGTTGCAATTCCGGCAGTAGGGGTCTGCTCCGGGCACATCGCTCGCGAATTGCGGACCGCTGCCTTGCACGATGCCATTTCCGCTCGCCGAGTAAGGAGTGCTCAGCACCGAGAATGGCACTCCGCTGTGCCAGAACACGCTACCCGACACTTGCCACCCATTCAGCACATAACCTAGCGCAGGACTCGTCACTTTAATTGGCAACTGATACACATACTGCCCGGTGAGGTTATGCCGGATGTCGTAGTCGCAGGGACCGTAATCGCGACGGAGGTCTCCCGGCAGAGGGGAAAGAATTCCTCCAGCGGAGAACTGCAGGAACCCGCCGTTCGAGACGGTGTCGAGGCAATGGCTCCATGTGTAATTGATCTGCGCTTGCAGGCCGTGCCCCATGCGTTTCATGGCCGTCAGTTGAAGCCCGTTATAGTTACTGTCGGCTCCTGTCGATAACTGTGTCACTGCGGCGAATCTCGGATCGGTCGGTTGCATGTAGGGGAATGGAGCAAAGCACCCCTGGCAGACTGTCTGGTATCCATTGACCTGCGTCAGATAGGGCTGATTCACCGCACGAGTGCCAACATACTGCGCCTGCACGCTGCCGGTATCTCCGAATTGATGTTCAATTCCCAAACTCCATTCCATGAAGTACGGCGCGTGAAGCTTGCCGTCCGGAACCGCCGTGATCGCGACTGGCGGCAGACAGGTCGCTGCGTTCGCAAGCGGAGACGCGCAGGAAAGCTGGCCCTGCGCGAATCCTGAACTGAATCGCTCATTCGCCGCAATGGTTGCGTCGACCGCACTGTTGGGAACTCCGGGCGCAATCGCCGTACCGCCCACCGTTCCCAGCAGACCGCCCTGGAATGTCTGAACGTAAGGCGGATTCACCCCGACCAGATCGGCGACGCTTCCCGGCAAGATATCGCTGAAAACGCCGAAGCCGCTCCGCAGAACGGTGTTGGGTTCGAACTGCCACGCGATGGCGGTTCTGGGTTGCAGAATTGCCAACGGCGTGGATGCGAACAAATTCCCCAGGCCAGTTTGAATCGCGTCACTCAGCGGCTGATTGACATCGTGCGGGATGGAATAAAACGAGCCTTTCAGACGGGCAATCTGGTCATGCGGATTCAGCGGGTTGGAGTTGTACGTATCGCGCACCCCAAACGTCCAGGTCACCGTGGGCGTGATTCTCCAAGTGTCCTGGGCATAGAAATCCAGATTGAGGAAATCGAAAGGCTCGTTGGCAGACGAGGGGAATGTCTTCGTCGCCGTGGATGCCACGCCGTAGATGAATTGCGGCAGTGTCGTATAAGTGACCGTTGGGACCGTACCCTGCCCGAAATCGTAATCATTCAGGCGAAAGATTCGGATGTTCGTTCCGAACCTCAACTCGTGGGCGCCGTGGCTCCAGGCGAGATTGTCGTTGATGAAGAAGCGTGAGGCGCGCCTGCCTTGGACCCAGGTGTTGTCGAGTCCTCCAAGGGTGGTGAACGGAGCGTTTGCACCGCTGCCTTGCAGCACGATGGGAAACGCCGCAAGCGTCTTCTGGAAGTCGCTTGGCCCGAACAGGCTCTCGTACCACGAGAAGGCCGGATTAAAGTAGTTCACCAGGTTCTGCGTGAACACGTGCGTGTATCCCGCCGCGAGCGAGTACAGCGGCTGCGGCGAAATGGCGTTGAACAAGGGATTGATAGGGTCCGTGTAGGCAGCTTGCAGTCCGGTGTCCACCTGAAAACGAGCCCACGTGGTGTCATTGGGGCTGATGTTGTAGTCGATGCGCGCCGTCTGCACCTGTTCGTGGTCGTCGCTGGAGTGCGAAACGCCTCTCCGGTTCGCGCAGCCGTTCCCGTTGGGAGGACTTCCTGAAGCAGGAGCGCCGTCCGAATTGAAAGGACATCCCAGCACGGCGAGTGGCGTTCCGCTGGTATTCCCGTAGAGCGAAAACATCTTTTGGTAGAACGGCACCATTCGCGGCGCCGGAGCATAGCGCGATCCGGTTACGGAGTCGGTTCCACCGAGAGGAAGTTGCTGCAAAACGTACTGCTGGAAAGCGGCGCTCGGAACCGTTACGGTCGTAAAGATAGGCAACGCGATGCGTACCCACTCGCTATCGAAGAAAAAGAACAGCTTGTCATGAATGATTGGTCCGCCCAGACTGCCTCCGAAGTGGTTTACCGTCGAACCCGGCTTCTGATTACCCGAGGTCGCGTTGGTGAAGTAATCGGCCGCGTTCAGGATTGCCCCATTCCATAGTTCGTACAGATTGCCGTGAAACTGGTTGGTGCCCGACTTGGTGATGTAGTTGACCTGGGATGCTCCATACCTGCCCTGGTCGACGGAATACGAAAGCGTATTTACCGTCACTTCCGAGATCGAGTTCAAGCCGAGCACCAGATTGGTTGACAGACCGCTATTGAGATTCGTAAGCGGATCATTCGTCTCCAACCCGTCAACGATGTATCCGTTGGAGAGGGCAGGCAGGCCATTGAATTCCACGTTGCCGTAACCATTCGTTCCGCCGACGAAATCGTTGCCGCTGCCCGCCGTGTTGATCAGAGCGCCCGGCGCGAACTGAATCGGATACGTCATATCTCCGCCTGGGTTCGGCAAGTCCTCCATCGCCGACGCACTCAAAGTGGTGGTTGTGTTTGCATTATCTGGATTGATAATCGCCGCTTCCGCGCTGACCTCCACCGTCTGCTTTGATCGCGCCACCCTGAGCGTGAGGTTGACGGTCTGCTTCTGCCCCAAAGCGGAGACAACATTGTCGGCCTGTTGCGGCTCGAATCCCGGCGCTTCGACTCTGACGGTATAACTGCCCGGCTTGAGCTGCGGGAAATTGAAACGGCCTGCGTCGTCCGACTTTGCGTTGCGCTTCAACCCTGTGTCGCGGTTGGTGACGGTCACCGTGGCGGCGGGGACGACGGCATTGCTTGAGTCCGTGACCTGCCCGAGAATGGCGCTGGTGGTCTCGCCCTGCGCCCATGCGACGGCCGGCACAAACAAAATGGCGGCAATGGCGAAGAGCGCGAGATGGAGCACGAGACGCAGACGGCGCTTGGAACTCGATCCCAAGTCACATCCTCCAGGAATTCGAAGCGGGCGAAAGAAGGGCGCGCCCCTTCACCTGGAAATCAGCATACACCGTTAAATGTTAACTACAGTAAACAATTTTATAAATATTATGATTTACCAACCCAGACCCTCTCGGCGGCGGACGCGCCAAGACGAATCCGGCGTTTTCCAATCGACAGCGAGACCGTGCCGTCATAGTTTCGGGCTTCCACTGCAAGGCGAACTCCCGGGCGGATTCCCTCGTTCTCGAAGAACTCCAGAAGCTGCCGGTCACGCTCGTAAACACTGGCAACCACATATTTCGAGCCGGGTTCGGACTCGTTGAGCAGACGCAATCCTCGTTTGCGGCGTTCCGCAGGGCTGCGGAGAACTAACTCGTTTCCGTGAGGGCAAGTGTCCTTGTGTCCAAGTTTTTCAATGAGCTTCTTCTCGAACGCGGGAGAGACTGCGTGTTCCAGCCGTTCGGCTTCATCGTGGATCTCGTACCACCGCATTGCAAAAATCTCGGATAACATTCGCTCGATAAGGTGATGACGCACGATCGTGCGTTCAGCGACGTCCCGCCCTTGCGAGGTAAGCTGAATGTGCCCGTCGCTCTTAACGGACACAAATCCATCTTTGGTCAGCCGCTTCAGAGCGAAGGTTACGGCTGGCCTCGTCACCGAAAGCCAGTGAGCAAGGGTAGCGGGGATAACGGTCTGCCCCTCAGCTTCCGCCTCGGCGATGGCCTTCAGGTAGTCCTCTTTCGAGATCGTAATCATTGTCGGCATCTGGAACTTCACAATTGCGTGCAGTCTAACATCTCAAACGTTCTGTATGAGAGCGGCCAGTGGCCGGTTTGTCGCCTATCGAGCGGCGATCCAGGAGGGGAACGTGCGAATTTGTACTGAGAAGTCGGCATAGAGGTCATGATCCCAAAAATGAAGCGAGCTGCCAACGAATGGCGGTCGCAATGGGCGTTTATCATTACCTATGTGGTGAAACTTCCCCCAAACCTACTTCCGGCCCGAAATAACTTCTGGGTTGCCCGTTACTCGCCCGTCTCCGACCATAGCGACATTGCACCCCTTGCTACGCAGCGCACTCACCCACTTTGCTTTCTGCTCCGGCAGTTAGTGAGGGGTAGCGAACTGACCACACAATCCATGGGTTATCTGGATGACCCAAGCAAGAGTTATGACGCGATCTCATCGGCAGGCGGAGCGGCCTTCTGGTTGCGCTTGATGTCGTTGGTGACCAGAATAGCCTCGGCGATTTCCTTCATCGACTTGCGCCGGCTGCGCGCCTGCTTCTTGATGAGGCTGTAGGCCTCTTCTTCGCTGAGGCCGTACTCACTCTGCACGATGCCTTTGGCGCGTTCGATCAACTTGCGCACTGCGAGCTTGTCGGAGAGCTGGACTACCTCATTTTCCAAGCGGGCCATCTCGATGGCCGCGCCGACCAAGTGACCGATGGTTGAGATCATCTTAACCTCACGGGGTGCATAAGCGTGCGATTCCCTGTGTTGCACGGTGATCACGCTGACCACGCGTCCGCGCGAGATCACGGGAATCGAGAGCAAAGCCTCGTAGCTGTCTTCCGGCAGCTCAGCGAACGAGCGGAAGCGGCTGTCTTGTGACGCATTGCGTTCGAGCACTGCCGGTTCACGTTGCTCGGCCACCCATCCCGCGATGCCCTGTCCGATGCGCATGGTCAGTCGGTCAATTTCATCGGGATGAGGGTTTTTCGAGGCGCGCAGGACCAGGTCGCTACCCTCCAGAACGTAGATAAAGCAGGAGTCGCAGTTCACCAGATCGGAAACAAACTCCACAATCTGGTCGAGAACTTCGTGGACCGGATCGGCCGCGGCGATGCGGGTTCCGACATCGTGCAGGAAGTCCAGTGCGGCTGTGGAAGCCAGAGTGTCCATACAGTCTTCATTCTATCGGCGCATGAGTGGAGCGCTCGATTGATAGTTACTATGGCGCGGATTGCGATTATTTATTGCTGGCAACGTGTTTGTAGCAATCGACAGCTAAAGGGGACGGGGGGTCGCAGGCCCCGTCCCTGACTGCGGCCCGTTGCTATCGGCCTGCGGCAAGGACCTCCAGTTTCTCCGGCAAAGCGGCGAGCGCGGTCTCGCCCCGCTCCGCCGGGAAGTACAGCGCGAGCTGCAGAGCGCCGAAGCACACGGAACGAACGCTCCACCTGCTTCCACTGCGTTCCAAGTCGACCGCGCTTTTTACGCAAGCATCGCTAACCTCGGTGCTCGCCGGAACGGTCACGAACGCTACCTTCGAACCGCCTTCCGAACTCACGTAGGCCTTGGTGATTCCGCCGAACTCCAGCGATACCGTGTAGGTGCCCGCCGGCAGCACTGCTTTCCCCCAGGTGGCATCGTAGGGAAGCGTGAATTTTGCATGGGCATCCTGGGCCGCGGCGCCAAGTGTTGCCGCCACAGACAACAGAAGCAGACTAAGGATCTTCTTCGCGTAGGTCATTTTCGTCTCCTCGAAAGTTGGGACATCACGCGCGCCACGACCGAAAGCAACCTGCGCAGACGGGCGTCGACGCTCGATATCGGTTGGTTCCGGGAGCTTTGCGGCCGCGTTACTGCTCATCGGGGAGACGGCGGTCGATTCGCAAAGATCAGCGGTACCGGGGAAGCCGTGGTGACTGCAAACTAAATCACCGCAGCCTGCGGTTTCGGATCAGCCTGGATTGGAAGCGAATGCGCGACGAGGAGCACTCGCTGATAGGAGCGTAGCCGCATTATCGATTTTGTGCCAATTCAAAATCGCTATAACAACGATAGGAAGATTTGTTTGCAACTTTGAATCGACTGCACGAGAAGTGCGTCGTTGTGAGATTAACGAAGTGTGAAAGCGAGCACCGCCGTCTCGTTGCGCTCGTGGACCTGGTGGCGGTAGCGGCGCCGGGACCTGAAAGTCAAGCCGAACCCACTGGCTTGTGTTCGTTGCTCTCCGTTGCGGGTGCCCTAGCTTCCTCGTCGGCTGCGTTGCGACGCATTTCTTCTTCAAACGCGACGTGTTTGCGCTTGGCATGAGCGACCGGCTGCCACTTGCCGGTGTAGGTGTGGCAGCGCTCGCCCGGCTTGGCGCCGCATTCCGGGCACTCAAAATCGATGGCATTCATAGCTATAGTTTATGACCGGTTGAGGTCGTTGCCGCTTCATCCCGGGGTCGCGGAAGCAGTGACGCGGACCAAGTTGGGAATGGTTCGATGTGGGGACTGCCACCAGTTATCCTTTGATCGTGCTGGACGCCTCGTCCCAGGTCACCACCGACTTGCGGAAGTACGCTGCATTCGCCATGTGACACGCGGCGGCGGCGTGATGCCCGAACACGGCATCCTCGACCACCGGCTCACGCGTACGCACGGCTTCGAAGAAGTTCCACAGGTGCGGAGCAAGGTCGTCATACGACGGGCCGGTGTAAGTGACCGCTTCGGCGACAGACTCATGTCCGGGCTCGGCATCGTGTTCCTTGTGCCAATCGGTCTCGTAGGTCGTGCGCATCGCCTTGGGGAATCCCTGATCGTAGTAGCTGGGAGCAGTGTCGATGCCGCGTTGCGGCGTGTAGGTAAAGTCGCGCTCGCGAATTTCCAGCAGTCCCTTCGGACCCATGAGGCGCGTCATCTCGGGAGTCTCGGTGCCGAGGGTGAGGCGCACGTAGACCGGCACTTGGCCATATTCGAAAATCGCTGCCTGGAGATCAGGCATATTGCGGCCGTCTTTCCAGCGCACGATGCCCCCCGCCGCGAAAGCGCGCGAGGGCGCCTGGTTGATGCCGGCCACGAACATCATGCCGGAGATGAGATGGACCATCAGGTCGCCGGCGACACCCGTCCCGTATTCCTTCCAGCAGCGCCAGCGGGCGTAGGTGATGGGATCGAACGGCTTCTTCGGCGCGGTGCCCAGCCAGGTGTCCCAGTCGAAATTCTCGAGCGAAAGTCCGGGAGGAGGGGGATATTCCCAAGCTCCTGTGGGATCGTTGCGTCCCAGCGAGAGTTCGACCGACAGCAGCTCGCCGATTGCTCCCTGATCGTAAAGCTGTTTGGCTTTTGCAAGCAGCGCCGAGCTGGTGCGCTGCGATCCTATCTGCACGATGCGTCCTGACTTCTTTGCAGCAGCGACCATCGCCGCGCCATCTGCCACATTGTGAGACATCGGTTTTTCGCAGTACACGTCCTTGCCCGCGGTCACGGCGTCGACCACGATCTGGCGATGCCAGTGATCGGGCACGGCAACAATCAGCGCCTGGACGTCCTTGTTAGCCAGCAGCTCCTGGTACTTGCGGGTGGTCATGATCTCGGAGCCGACAATTTCTTTGGCGAGGGTCTGGCGGCCGTCCCATAAATCGCAGGCGCCGATGCACTTCGTTCCCGGCAGTTCGACGGAAGTCTTCAAGAGCCCGGAGCCCTGCATACCGATGCCGATGATGCCGAACTGGATGAGTTGTCCGCTGGTACCGGTGGCCCACTGCTGCATGTAGGCGGGCTCGGGAAGGGCAATGGCCTTCGTGGCGAGAGCCAGTCCGGCGGCTCCGGCGGCAGTCTGAATGAAATTGCGGCGAGTGAAGTGGTTCGGCATGGGTTATGCGCTCCTCGGTAAAAGCAGATCCCTCGGTCGCCACGGCGACCTCGTGATGACAACAAGGAAGACTACTTGACCAGCGGCTTCATCGCCACTTCTTTGAAGATGACGACGTCTGCGTCCTCGTTTTCATACTTGCCCTTTTGTTCGTCATAATTGCCATGGTTCTGCAGGCCGATCCAGCCGAAGTTCGGCCGCTGGCCGCGCGTGCCTTCGAACCAGAATTTCCTTGGTGGCACAGGATCACCCTCGGTGTAGTCGGTGACCTTGACGCCGTTGAGCATGACGACGGTGCGCGGGCCGTCAAGCGTGATTTCCATGGTGTTCCATTCAGGCCCGGGCTTACCGGGTTTGGCCAGCGGCTTGGTCAACGAATAGAGCGTGCCGGTGACGTGGTACTCGTCCTCGCCTGAAGTTTCGGGGTGGTTATCGATCTGCACTTCGTAGCCGTAGTGCACCGGCATCCAGGGCTCGCGCGGTTCGATGGGAATGCGGATGAAGACGCCGGAATTGTCGTTGGAATCGCGCATCTTGTAGACGACACGAATAACGCAATTGCCGACCGGCCCGGCGGTCCAGTAGAGCAGTCCCATGCCGCCATGAGTTCGCATCAGACCGTTCTCGACGATCATCTCTCCCGGACCGACGTGCTTCCAGCCGGTGAGATCTTTGCCGTTGAAGAGCTGGATCCATCCTTCGGATTGGGCAGCAAGCGGAAGAGCAAGAAGCAGAACGATTGCAAAAAGCAGAAGTCGTTTCACGGCAGGCCTCCGGAGAGAAGCGCGGAGAAAGGTGAATTGTCCGCAGCGGAGAATGATGCGCCGCGAGAGGCGAAGTTGGCAAGGGAGTAACACGCGGTCAGGCCGAGAGGACGATATAGGCGACCAAAACCAACGAAACCCACAAATCCGTAAGCATGGCAACGGTTTCGTTTGTCGACC
>Ga0335085_10012651_pt1 | contig 12417 bp, 17 predicted proteins | sample Lox_Sample_45_FD_206712 | JGI IMG/M metagenome (GOLD analysis project Ga0335085, IMG submission 206712) | Soil microbial communities from Loxahatchee National Wildlife Refuge, Florida, United States - Lox_Sample_4.5 | ecosystem: Environmental > Terrestrial > Soil > Wetlands | place: USA...
TTCGAAAAACGCAGCGCTTCTACCATGGTGTTTCATTAGTTTTGGAACACGCGCATGCCCTCGCTCTCCCAGCTGCATCCCATCGTCGTTCATTTTGTCATCGGGCTCCTGTTCATTGGCGTGCTGCTGCGCCTGGCATCGTTCATCGGGCCGCTGCGGTTCGCGGGCACCGCGGCCACGCTGTTACTCGTGCTCGGTGGGGGCGCGACCATCCTCGCCACCCAGTCGGGCAGCGCCGCGCATCGCCGCGCCGAGCAGATTCCCGGCGTGCGCCAGGCAGTCGAGGATCATCAGGAATGGGGTGAGTGGGCCCGGAACATCTTTCTTGGGGTGGCGGTCCTCGAGCTTGCCGCCCTCGCGATCGCGCGACCGCGGGCGAAGCGGGTGCTGCTGCTGCTTTCGGGTGTGGCCGGCGTCGCGGGAGCGATCGTGCTGTACGTGGCCGGAGACCGGGGCGGCGACCTGGTGTACGCGTATGCCGCCGGCGTGGGGATCAGAAGCGGCGACCCCGTCGACGTCGATCGACTCCTGACCGCTGGGCTCTACCAACAGGCGATGGTCGACCGTGGCGCGGGGAAACATGCAGACGCTGCGGCGCTCATCCGCCAGCTTTCCGCGCGCCACCCGGGCGACACCGCGGTGCAGCTCGTGGCCATCGAATCGCAGATCCAGGACGAAGCCAACGGCGCCGCCGCACTTGCCGCGCTGCGCGGCTTTCCCGCCCATCCAAACTCCCGCTCGCTCCGTTTGACCGTTGGGGTATTGCGGGTGCAGGCGTTCGACGCCGTCGGCATGCCGGACTCGGCGCGGATTGTCCTGCAGCAGCTCAGTCGAGAATTTCCCGATCGCATGATCCGCGCGCGCTTGCCCACGCATTTCTGAAACGACCAAACGAGCGGCGTACAACCCTGCGACGGCGCAGCACTCGTGGGTGATTCAGAAAAAAACCAGCCCGGAGCTGAAAGCTCCCCGGGCTGGGTCGCCGGGCGAAGTGGCCGTCAACACTTCGGCCGCGGCGTTGTCTCTTCTTTACGTCGAATGGACGTCTGATGCTGTAAGAGGGTGCGCTGGGTCCCTCACCTGTGATAGATGCAAACCGGGCTCAGAGGGTCGCGCCGACCATCTCTCGCGGCGATCCTAGTGATGTATCTCACTCGTCCCAAGATGGATCGTTGGAACCCGGGTTCGCCGGAGTGGTACTGCCGTCGTGACTGCTTCTTCACAGGAGGGCAGGATGAAACACAACACGACGTGGCTCGTGTCGAGTTTGCTGCTGTTCGGTTCCGCAACGCTCAGCGCCCAGGCGACTGGGATGCCGACGTTCAACTCGCCGTACGCGGGATACCGTCAATCCGAGTTCGGCGTCGAAACGAGTTTCCCGAACGGAGCCGGGACGGCGTTCGAAGCCGTCTATCATTATTCCGCTGGCAGCCTGGACATCGGACTCCGCGGCGGCATGTGGGATCCCGGCGTGTGCTGTAGGACCGAGCTGCTGCTCGGCGTTGAAGCGCGCGAGCGCGTGATTGCGCACACGACCGACTTCCCGCTCGACGGTGGCGTATTGGTCGGCGCGGGGACGGGTATTGCGAGCGGCGGGTCCGCGCTGTTCGTGCCACTGGGCGTGTCCCTGGGGCGCAAAATCGAGCCGAGCGGCTCGAGTGTTGTCATCGCACCGTATGTGCAACCGACGGCGACACTCGTTGGTGACCACGGAACCACGGTGGATTTCACGCTCGGGCTGGGCGCCGATCTCCGTCTCACGCCTGCATTCCTCACCAGAATCAGCGTCGGCGTGGGAGACTTGAACGGGGTCTCCGTCGGAGCGATGTGGGTTCATTGACCGCGAGTTGAAACCGAAGGCGCCGCTGTATGGGCGCCTTCGGTTGCGATTCCCTCCCGATCGACACAACCGCCGTTCCCGCAGCCCTAACGTCGTAAAGGCAAAGGAAGGACCGGAGCAGTGAACGCTTCTCTATGGCACCCGGGGTGTGGCGGTGTCCGGGGGCGCATGGTCGGCTGGCGCAGCTGAGGGTGGCGCGGGCTCGACCGACACAGGCTCGGGATGCGCTATCACTCCCTGAGTAATCAACCACTCCCTCTCTTTCTCGTCTGCATAGATCGGACGTTTCGAGCGGTAGCTCACCGTGTTGAGGAGGTTGCGGAAGATGTCTTTGTTCGCCTCGAAGAATACGCCTCGCTCTTCCCCCTTATCTGTGTAGCTGATCGTCACAAAATAGTAGGTCTTCGCATCCTCCTTCTCGCTTGAGAATGTCAACGAGTTGTCGAGCCTGACGGGCTGAACAAGTCAGTCTGGACAGATTGCGTCACCTGTGATGCGAGATTCGCCACGAGTTTCTCTGTATTGGGCAGGAGGTGGGCACAAGCCAACATCTCCCGTAGTGCCATGCGTCCGAGACGACCGGAGCGACCATAACTTCTTCCGATTTTCGAAGCTTTTGCGCGCTTGTATAAGCGCGCGTACGTCGCACACGAAACGAGAGAAACGGCCAAAACGTTAGTTGAAGCCTTCCACACGGACTGTGGGTGTATGGAGAGCAGCCGAGTCTTGTAATCGGGCGTCGCCCACTTGTGCATGATCCTGTCCAGTTGAGCTACCTGAATTGTGTCGAAGCCGTTGCGTAGCCATCTCAAGTACACCGGTGCGTAGGTGGCTAGCAGGTCGAGGGCGGCTTCAACTCGCTGGCGGTACAACTCAGCGTTACTGCCTGTCGCCCAGATTCGAATCCCACGATAGACTGGCGAGTCCTTAACGAACTCGGGATAAACGATCGTTCGGTAAAGAAGGTGAGCTAGGGAATTACCGATGATTGCAACAACAGGGAGAAGCCACCGAGGCAGCCGTGCAAGCAAGCGCCTAATTTTCGTGACCAAGCGCCAGAACGGTCGGGGATCGCTAGGCGTGAAGTCGCGCATGGCTAGTTCATTCTATTGTTCACCATCTCCAGCGCCAGATTGCGTCCAAAGAGATGTGACCTCGCGGTTTGGCCAATCCGAAGACTTGTACATCTCGCTGCACAGCGACACGGCGTACGCGCTCGTGGGATTGTGCGACAACGACTGCCGCGACCTCGACCTGGTTCTCTATAACGCGCACGGGAACGAGGTCGATGCCGACCACAAACCGGGTGACACGCCGATTGTGATCGTGGCGCCGTCAGAGAGCGAGCGGTATCGGTTGCACGTCATCATGGTGAACTGCGCGACGTCACACTGCTTTTACGGTATCGGCACGTACGGCAAGTAGAGATTGTTCTGGTTGCGTGCTACCACGTCGAAACGTGGTGAATGTTCAAGTCACCATCCATAAAAACGGCCAGTCCAAATTCTCCCATGCTCGCATTCGATGGGTACACAACCCATTGCGCTCCAAATCGAAAAATCACTACCGGAGGCCCGCCGGTTCTCCAACCGAGCAGATCGCGATTGATAACGGCCGACGCCTTCTTCCACACCGCTTCATCGGTGACCTCGCTGATGGTGTCACCCGCTGCGGTCGACCCCTTCGGTAACAGCATGCGCCGGCTGATCCGGCCCCACTCCCACCGTTCTTCCGCTCGGTCGTCGCTGCTCCTCCCCCTTGTCCGCAAGCACCACGCTGTGGGCGGCGTCTTTCCGTCAAGTTCGAAAGGTGGAGGGCCGAGCGAGGGACCGGGCCATAGCGTCACACCACCGCGCCAAGGAGGGCGTGCAATCGCGCCTGCCGCAGAGTCCGGATGTGGCGCTGAGTCGTTGGGCTGCTGAGCGGCAATACCGCGCCACCACCAGACGGTCACGAACAGAAGGAAGCACGCCCGCACTCCTCGCAACACGGAACGGACTCGCGGGATCAGCGACACACCGGGACACCTTCCGAATCGTCTGGGGTTGCGGGAGCTACCGGCGCCACATTCCCCACCCGGATGGCGCACTGGATTTTCGTGCGCGGGTTAGACATGCTCGCGGTCCAACCCGGCTCCTTTCCTGTCTGAACCTGGACAGTATTGAGGACATTCCTTCCAGTTGGGCAGAATGCTACGGCACGTTTGGCAGGCGCGTCGTCGCACATCCAAAGATCGTTCGTATAGCGCAGCGAATCCCGGAAATATCTTTGCTCAGTGCCCATCAGAGTGACGAGATCTTCTCTCATCGCATGCTCAATGATCTTCAGTGTACGCGTCAGTTCATTATTCCCTTGCAGGATCTCTCTGACTCGTCCCTCCATTACCCACCGCGCAACCAGGGGATCACTGACCGTGACCCCAGGTTCGGTAGGGAACCGTGAGGGTTTGAGATGGCGCAAGAAATCGGTGCGCACGCGCGTGAAGGCGATGGCCGTGGGCAACACCTGCATCTGGGGATGGTTGCCGGCGAAGCTCGACCACAGCGACAGCTCGGCTTCCCGATAAGCAAGCCACGCCTGCTGGGCTGTCACCAGCGCCGCTCGTTGCGACGGCGGCAGGTGCGCTAAAGTCGCGTTGTAGGCGTCGTCCAGATCCGCGTTGGCACGCGCATATGCTGAGTCGAGGCAAGTCGCGATGGCTGCAAAGTTGGCGCGAATTTTGTCCACCTGACCGAGGGACGGGGGTTGATCTGCCTCGTTGCATTCCCAGGTCTGGCCGAGAACCAAAGTCGGAATCAATCCGAGCATGCCAACGCACCGACCGATCATAGAGTCCTCTCAGAACCTTTGCGCTATCAGCGTCGCCGGAGCAGAGAATCGGTGCACAACTATTCATAAGTTCTTTGTGCTTTTGCTGTGATTTTTTACGCAGGTCGTAAGGCCATTGTTGTTGAGAAACGGAACGTGCACACCTTCGGTGAAACGGCACTCGGGGGATACTTCGGGGGAGACTCAGGGGAAACACGTCAGCTTGCTTGACGCTAACTTCAACGGAGGTCACAGGATTCGAACCTGTAAGGGCTTGCGCCCGCCGGTTTTCAAGAAGAAGCCGCCTACTCCCCCGACCTCCCGGTGAGTCCCTAAGTGTCGCTCTAAGGCGGAGATCCTGCGGCCGGTTTTCCGCTTACGGCCGCCGGAGTCCTTGGAAATCCTACGTGCCAGGGTGCAGTTCAGGGTGCACCCCGCGACGCGCCAATCCCCGCCGCGAGCATTCGCGCAGAGGTGCGCAGTCGTACCTAACCAAGTCGCGCGCCGGGAGCTTGATTTGCTTGTAACCCTGCGCCAAGGTGGTTGGCACCCGACAAGGACACCCTTACGCATGGCACCGTCTCTGGCGATCCCCGTTCACTACGTATTTGGTGAGCAAGACGCGCTGACCCCTCCCGCGATCGTCAAGGAACTGCCAGCAGCGATTCCCGCTCCGAAGAGTACCGTGACGGTGGCGCCGAATGCCGGTCATATGGTGCATTTCGACCAGCGAGAGGTCGTGCGCTCTATCGCAATCAAAGCCAAGCATGATGCCTAGCTCCGCTACGCCGGCGCTGCGGGCAGTGCTGCGGGCCGTCGTGCGGCATCGCGGCGTTCAGACCGCGGTCGCGCTGTGGGTCGTCGGCTACGTCGTCGTGGTATGGCTCGCTCACGGCTCGCTGCCCTTCGATCGTCCGGCGCTCGCCCATCTGTCCTTTCGCTCGCAGATGGCCACACCGACGATCGTCATGATTGAGATCTTCGGGCTGATGATCCTCGCTTTCCTGCTGACCCGCAACCGCGTGATTCCCAACATCGCCGCTCGCGCACCTGACCGTCAAAACGCGTGGCGGGAGACAATACTGGTTCTCGCCTATGCGGTGCTCGGACAGGTCGGCGGCTGGATCGTGGGCCCCGCTCTTGGTTACCGCGCTTTTAGCTTCCATCTCGCCGGAACCGTCTTCGGCCACACTCACCCGCCGGCCCCCGCCGAACTCTGGATCTGGGCCCTCTACAACTTTCTCGTCTTTGCGGTTGCGCCCTATCTCTACTTTCGGCGTCGATACACGGACACGGACCTCAATCTCCGCTCAACCAACGTCGGGAACGACACTCGATTGATCTTGGTCATTCTGGTGATCGAATCCGCCTTTGAGCTGACAGCGTTTCACGGCATCTTCGCCTTGAGTGTCCGTCAGGTACTGCTCGGCGCACCACTCAGCTTCGCGATCTTCTTCCTCGGAACAGTCTTGCCGACGATGGTCTTGATCTACGCCATCCTGCTCCCCCGCTACCTCAAGGTGACGAGTTCGGCGATCAGCACAGTCCTCCTTGGTGGGCTGACGTACGCGGCCATGCACATCGTTGAAGGATGGTCGGTCTTCGATTCGCCTCGGAACATCGCCCTCTCGCTACTCTTCGTCCTGTTCCAGTACGTCGGACCTGGGATGATGAAAAGCGTGTTGACGCTTCGCACAGGCCACGCTTGGGTTCACGCGCTCGGTTACCACGCCGTCGCGCCGCACGTGATCGTCGACACGCCCCTGGTGGTGAAGGTCTTCGGCTTCCCCCCATGAAGCTCCATGCCATCCAAACTGGCTCCGTCCGCATAAAGACTGCACAGGTCGAGGGGCGCGGACATGGCTTGCGACGACGCCTGGCCATTTTCGCTGACCACGACTGGACCGACTGGCTACCCACCTACGTCTGGGTCATCGAGCATGCGGAAGGCGTTATCGTAGTCGATACGGGTCAAGGAACCCACCTGATCAACAGTGGGAAGTCGCTACATCCCTACATCCGGTGGGAAACGGCGTTTCGGATCGACCGCGATGAGGAAATCGGCCCTCAGTTGCGCAGCCTGGGCATCGGGCCGCACGATGTGACGCGGGTGGTCCTCACGCACTTACACATGGATCACGACGGCGGCCTGGCCCATTTCCCCAACAGTGAAATCCTTGTGGCCTCAGGCGAACTCCGCACGGCGCGCGGATGGGTGGGCCGCGTACGTGGCTACCTTCCGAACCGGTGGCCCTCTTGGTTCAGTCCCGCGCCGCTTGACCTCACGACCGAGCCTTTCGGTCCCTTCAGTGCCAGCAAACGATTGACTGAGGAGGGAGACGTTGTCGCTGTTGGCACGCCCGGTCACACAGCGGATCATCTCTCGGTACTGGTCCATGACGGCGACACCACGTTCTTTCTCGCTGGCGACACCTCGTACGATGAGCGATTGATGCTTTCCGGGAAGGTGGACGGCGTCAGTGGAAGTGAGGAAATTGCCAGGGCAACGCTCGCCGCGATTAGGCAGCTCGCTCAGGATCGTCCGACAGTCTATCTGCCAACGCACGACCCCCAATCACTTCGGCGTCTCGCAGGCCGTCGGGTGGTCTATCCTCGCGCTGATTGAAGAGCGCTACCGGTGTTCTTGACGATCCACATCGTGAAGTCCCAAGCGCCCCTAAACGCCGGCTTGAGCAACCCGAACAACCATGCCCTGGCCGTGGGCCCGCAGCCGCAGATCGTCGGCGCGAACCTGGACGACGTCGCCGACTGCATGATCGCGCGCTATGGGGCGCTGACCACAAAGACGTCGCCAGCTGACTACCTCGGGTAGAGGTGGGTTGCTCCGCCCTCCTTGACCTTGCGGACCAAGCCCTTGGCGATGAGCGTCGCCCGCAATGCATCCGATTGTTCCAAGTTCAACCGGCGGTTCAGCTCGGAGGGCCTGATGCCGGGGTTGGCCTTGATGATGACGAGCATCTTCGCGAGGACGCCGTCCCGGGTCTCTCCCGATTTCCGCGAACCTGATCGTCCGCGCTTCGACTTCGCCTCAGCATTCATGTCGAGCCTCCCGTGTGACTCAGGTGAGTAACCTGCTACAATGGCCCGGACCCATCACCGAGGCCAGAGCGCGCAGGGAATTTAGGCACCTCAAGTTCTTCCTAGCGCTTTGCGAAACGCGCCACTTCGGCAAGGCGGCGCAAACAGCTCGGCACGAGCCAGCCGAACCTCTCGCGGCAGATCTGCGCCCTCGCGGAATATCTTGTCCCGCGCCTCTCCGATGAGTCGCTCACGTGGCGAGGAACCGCTTGACGAGAATTGCTGTGTCGTCCGGATTCTCTTCCGGAAAGAAGTGGCCACCTTTCATCGCCTGTCCATGTACGTGCGGAGCCCATTGCCGCCAAATGCCGAGCGGTCCGCCGTCCTTTGTATAGAATGTGTCGAGCGGGCCACCCGCCGCCCATAGATGCAGCATCGGGCATCCGATGCGCTTGGATGCCTCCTTGTCGGCACGGTCGTGTTCGACATCGATCGTCGCTGCTGCTCGATATTCCTCGCAAATGCCATGAACGCGGGCGGGATCGCGATAGGTTGAGACGTATTCGTCCAGAATCTCTGACCCGAAGGAACCCTGTCCGAACGGGTTATGAAAGACGGCCCCCGGCGCGCCGAGCAGGTAACTTTCTGGCAGCGGCTGCTTCTGCGAGAGCAAACTCCATGGCCAATAGGTCTGCGTGAAGCGCGCGTCTGACCGGCTCCACGCTTCGAGGATCGGAATCACGTCGAATACGGCGAGTCGCTCGACGTTCTTCGGATGGTCCAGGGCCATCCGGTAAGAGACCCGTCCCCCGCGATCGTGGCCGATGAGGGTGAACGTCGGGAAGCCGAGTTTGTCCATCACGCCAACCAGTTTCCCCGCCATTACGCGCTTTGAATAGGGGAAGTGGTCGTCCGCGGAGGCGGGTATGCCGCTCCGGCCGTAGGCGGGCAGGTCCACGCAGATCACGGTGTGATTGTCCGCAAGCTTTGGCGCGAGGAAACGCCACATCAAGCTGGTGCGCGGAAAGCCGTGCACCATCAAGATGGCTGGCCCATGTCCGTACCGGCGCACGAATATCGTGTTGCCTGAAACCTCAACTTGAGACGTCTCGAAGGGTGTTTGACCGGCCATACCGGTGCCACCCCTTGCACCGCTTTGCGTATGTACGAATGCCACGCGAGGGCCCCCCGACAGAATGCTTAGAGACGCGGCTGAGAACGCAGCGGGAAAGATACGATTCTCCGTTGGTTCGTCCTCGGCCCAAAAGGACCGATGTAAGCCGAGTGTCGCCTGGTCAACCGGACGGGGCCCCGTGGAGTCCGCGGGGCTCACGTCGTTGTGCACGCCGGTATCAAACAACGCGCGGGTCTAGGGTGGGGCCATTGTCCCTGCCGGGCCACGGGGCCATCCCTTTCAGGAAGGGTCATAGGAAGGTCACCAAGGCGTCCGTCGTCTCGTGAGGTCGCTCGCTGAGCAACCAGTGACCAGTGTCTTTGAGGACGAGAACGGTAGGATCCGTTGCACCAAGGGCGCTTGCGTTTGGAGGAGACGCCCATTGGCCTTGTCGCCTCCGATCACAAGGACCGGCATGTTCAGCTTCCTCTTCGAGAATTCTGCGAAGTCGTTAGCAGCTTGCTGGAAAGCGATGTAGTAATCCCAGCTTGCGTGCAGACGGCCCGGTCGGGCGTACGCGTCGGTGTATAGCACCCGATCCGCCTCCGGGATCGAGCGGGTTCTGTCGGCGGCGAAGTCGTTCCAGAAGTGGTCGAAGTAGATTCGTTCGCGTCCCTTGACCAGGGCTTCCGCAGTAGGGCCGTGGAAGCGGAAGTGCCAACTCGGACCGTTGTACGCGATTTCGAAGCCCGGGACTCCCGGCAGGCCCGCCTCCATCAACACGAGCTTTTCGGTCGCCTCGGGGAATGTGGCGGCGTACGCGTACGCCACCATCAATCCAAAGTCGTGGCCGACCACCGACGCCTTGGTGATGCCGAGCGATGTGGCGAGTGCGTGCATACAAACCGCCGCTCTCGTCATCCCTACGCCGTCTGACGGTACATCCGAATCGCCGATTGCCGGGAGATCGGGGGCAATGACGGTAAACCGGCCGGCGAGCGACGGGATGAGCGCTCTCCACATGTGCGAAGTCTCAGCGAAGCCATGCAGCAGCATCACGGCCGGCCCAGAGCCCGAACGCAGGTAATGCAGCTTCAGTCCATCCACGATCGTCGTCCTGGAATCGACGGTGATCTCGTCCCTGAGGTTCCTCTCCTTGCGAGGAGTCACGGATTTTGGTGCCGTGCCGTGGAGTCTGGCACCGAGGCCGGCCCCGCGCCAAGAAAGCGGAGTAACGCCGCGGTAGTCTCCTCCGGTCGCTCCTCCATGAGCCAGTGGCCTGTGTTAGGTAACGTGATCGACGTCGCGTTCGTCGCGACAAGCTTGACCTGTGTGCCCAGCACGTCCGCGTTGGCTCTGTCGCCGCCGATCGACAGGACCGGCATGGTCAGTTTCGTCCGAGCAAACTGGGCAAAGTCCTTCGCCGCCTGTTGAAACGAGACGAAATACGCCCAGCCGGCCCGCATACGCCCTGGCCGGGCGTACGCGGCTGTGTACGCTTCGCGAGCGGAATCCGGAATTGATCGCGTCTTGTCGGCGGCAAAATCGTTCCAGAAATGCTCGAAGTACGTTCGTTCGCGACCGTTGACGAGGGCTTCCGGCGTGGGTCCATTGAACCGAAAGTGCCAGATAGCCGGATTGTTGTAGACGGCCTCCCATCCCGGTACGCCGGGCAGGAATGCATCCATCAAAACGAGCTTCTCCACCTCCGCCGGAAACTGGGCGGCGTACGCATACGCGACCATCAAGCCGATGTCATGCCCCACGACGACCGCTTTCGCGATGCCCAGGCTCCGCACGAGCGCGTGGATGCGGATCGCGGCGTGCGTCATGTCGAGCCCGTCTGCAGGAATATCTGAGCCGCCTATGCCGGGCAAATCGGGGGCAATGACCGTGAAGCGTGCGGCGAGCTGGGGTATGAGGGGTCGCCACATTCGGGAGTCTTCCGCATACCCATGCAGGAGGACGATCGCGGGCCCGTCACCTGCTGCTAGGTATTGCAGCATCAGCCCGTCCACCACCGTTGTGTGAACACTGATGGGTGGGGCTCCTGGAACGCCCCCCTGAAACGGGATCGGTGGAACAGTCTGGAGCATGGGCCCGAGCAGAAGCACTGCGCACCCGAGATCGTGACGCACGTTCATGTGCACCTCGTGAGATATGGCCTAAGTCCCCATCAAGGGTCACTGCAGGTCCGGCGGGAATTCGAGCCGGTCGGAAAGGCAGAGCGTCGATGACGGTCAAGCGGATGGAGAACGTCGGTATCGTAGTGGAATCGCTCGATACCGCCATCTCTTTGTTCGCCGAACTGGGCCTGGAGCTCGAAGGACGAGCCACGATCGAAGGAGACTGGGCAGGGCGCGTCACGGGACTGTGAGGACCAAGAGCGTAAGTCCAACGGAGGGCACAGGATTCGAACCTGTAAGGGGTTTCCCCCGCCGGTTTTCAAGACCGGTGCCTTAGCCATTCGGCCAGCCCTCCCGATGTTCTGCTACTTGAACTTAGCTAATCTGCGAGAGCTGTCGCCAACGCGAAGGGGGAACACGCGCGCCGTCATGCCGGAAATGGTAGACCGCGCGTTGTGCGTGATCAGCAACGTCACCGCGGCGCATCCGAGCGCGAAGTACACGAGCCATCCCGCATAGCGATCGGCCGCCTGTTGCACGGGGGCGCGCGAATGCTCTGCCCGCTCAACCGCCTCGATGATCTTCCCGAAGCTCGTGTCGGCTACCGTGCGCTCACGGTGAACGTGACGTCGTACTCTCGCAGGCTCGCGCCATCGGGAACGGACACGTGTTCCACCCTGAGCGTCTGTCGCCCACCGAGGACAGCGCTGAAGGCGTGCATCTCTCCCGCATTCGCCTGCTCCACAATCTGCACATTTTCCGACACTGCCTCCCGCACCGCCGCGCGGAGCTCCTGGTACATGACCTCCGCGTCGCGGGCGGTGTCGTACTGCATCCAGCATTGATATTGCCACAGCGCTCCGCCCTTCTCGTCTTTCCAGATCTCGCAATAATCCCCGGGGACGAGAGAAATTGCGCCGCGCCACGTGGCGGTACGCGTTAACCGCTCCCCGCGCACGTGCTGGAACTGGGTATTGGCCGCCTGCAGCACCGCAACGACGTGCGAGCACAGCGCATCGCATTGCGCTGACGCGGCGAGCATCAAAGTCCCGAGCAACCCCAAGATCACTGCGCGAGACTCCGAACGCGGAACAGGGCGAGCGCGGCGGCGTTCCGCACCCGGGGATCGGAATCGCGCTGCGTGCGCAGCAAGGCGGCGATCGTGATCGTCGTATCTCCGTGAGCCCAGCCAAGGGCGGTGGCGGCCGACGCCCGGACTTCGGCGGTCGAGTCTTCCAACGCTTCGTACAACAGGCGGCGAAGGTCCGGCTCGGAAACTTCGGCACGTCCGAGGAGCGCAGGTCACCCAACGCCTCCTCCGCTGCGGCCCGAACGTCTGCCGCGGGATCGTCCACGGCGGTGAGGAGCGCCCGCCGTACGCCGGACGACGTATCATCGGCTCCGCCCAGCGCGCTTGCCGCGAGGACTCGGACTTCCGGCACAGGATCATTCAGCGCCGACACGAGCGGTGCCGCGGCCGGCGGGGCATT
>Ga0335085_10012652_pt1 | contig 12417 bp, 16 predicted proteins | sample Lox_Sample_45_FD_206712 | JGI IMG/M metagenome (GOLD analysis project Ga0335085, IMG submission 206712) | Soil microbial communities from Loxahatchee National Wildlife Refuge, Florida, United States - Lox_Sample_4.5 | ecosystem: Environmental > Terrestrial > Soil > Wetlands | place: USA...
GACCAGGCCGTACAGCTGCCCGGCCAGGTCCTCGTAATAGGCCGCGTCCATTCGTTGTCATCCGGGGTAGGCCGAGGCGACCCAGGGCAGCCGGGCCGCGTCCGGCGGCCAGTAAGGGGCCGCCAGCGCGGCGGCGATCTGCTCGGCCTCGGCGCGGCTGATCTCGGCGAGGTCGTAGTCGCAGCCGCCGTGCGCCTCCTCGACGAGCATCGCCGTATGTTCCCACCACAGCCGCCAGGTCATCTGCTGCCCGATGTCGGGGAAGTGCCCGACGTCGGGATAGTCGTGGTCGCTGCGGTCCCGCTGGCGGATCACGGCGATCGCCTTGCCGGCGCCGGGGTCGAAGGGGGGTATCCGGGCGGCGTGGAACTTGACGGTGACCGTGATGTCCGGGTGCAGGTCGGCGTAACAGTCATCGCAGACCGCGGCGGCCCAGTCGCCGTCGACAGTGGCGAGGTAATGGTGGAAGTACCCGTGCCAGCCGCATCGCGGGCAGTCGTCGGTGATGCGCTCGCGCAGCCAGTGCCGCTGCAGCGGGCCGACGGCGGGCTCAGAGTGCAGGATCAGGCGGGGGAGCTGCTCGCGGCGCCGCTGGTTCTCGGCGGCCTGGTCGCGGGCCACGCGGGCGCAGTCCGGGGTGTGGCCGTGTTCGACGTGGACCGGCCGCCCGGCCGGGGCGCGTTCGGTGACCTGCTGTCCGCACCCAGTACAGGCCCAGGTCAGCGGCGCGTGACGGCGCGCGCTGCTGGTGAGCTGCCGGACTGCGTCCTGGGTGGCGGAGAACAGCAGCTCTGCCCCGGTGTCGCCGGTGTTCCGGTAGATCACTCCGGCCAGGTCCTTGTACGTCGTGACGCCGCAGGTGGCGGCGATCGCGTCCCACCGGCTGCCGGCGGCTCGCGCAGCCAGGGTCAGCCGGGCCAGTTCTTCATCGGGGAGCCTGGCCTTGGTCCGGAAATAGGCGGCCAGCGCGGCTAGGGGTTCGTCCACAGCCGGCAGCTTAGGGAGGGCATCCCGGACTGGACATCCGTCAACTGACGGGCGTCCGGCCATGTCCTGCCGCTAGTACCCCTGCCAGCCTGGCGGGCCTGACGGCGAGGGTCCCGGCTATATTTCTCAGCTGTTGATGATGCGTCTGAGCAGGGCCTGCGCTTCTGCACCGGCAACCGCCAGCTGCCGCAGTTGCGCGAATGCCTTTTTGTAAGCGGCGACCTCAGCCGGGTCGGCGATGTTAAGGCCTCTGGTCAACGTCTCGACGTGCACCACCGGGTCGCCGTTATCGCTCCTGTCGTCAAGGACGTTGAACCCGTGGTCATGCCATACGGCGGTTTCGCTGGCCTGCGGGATGATCGCCACTATTACGTTTCCCAGGCTGCTGACGTCGATGATCTTCTCCACCTGCGCCCGCATCAAGCTTCCCGGGCCGGTCTGCCAGCTCACCGCTGCCTCGGTCATCACGAACTCGAGGTGTTTGGACTCGTCGTAAAGGATGGTCTGCCGGTTCATCCTTGCTGCCACCGCCGCGGCGATGTCCGGGTGCCCGGCTGAATGCCCGGCAGTGAACACCCGCCGTGCGTACTCCGCGACCTGCAGCAGGCCTGGGATGCCCGCGGTCTGGAAGTTCAGGATCGTCCCGGCGCTCGCTTCTAGCTCGCGCGAGTCTTCCTGCAATGTCGCCAGTCCCCGGTCCATAGCCTTGCGCCAGGAGACCATTTCGGCCGCCGCTGCGTCGGCGATGCCAAGGAGCGTTTCCCGTTCGTCGGCGGGTACTCCGGCGGCCCGCGCCCAGTTGTCGACCACCTCGAGCTCGGCGGTCTGCTGGCCGAGCTCCATCCGGCTAACCCGCGACTGTGAGATGCCGAGCGCCGCCGCCATCTGCTCGCCGGACAGCCCGGCGTTCTTACGCATGCGGCGAAGCGCGGTGCCTAGTTCCTGGCGCCGCGCGGACAGTTCGCCGAATGGGTGCACGTGGTGATCAGCCCGTTTCTGCCAGAGTGAGGAATTCGCGCAGCGGTATAGCGTGGGCCAGCGCCACCTCACGGTGGTAGCCCGCGAGGGCCAGGTCCGCGCGGTCGTCGCTGTAGTCAAGGCCGGTGAGCTGGCCCTGGTTGTCGTATCGCATCCACACCATGGCCGCGCGCTCGCTTCGGGGATCGAACAGCACGAAGTCGTCGGCCAGCCCGGCCAGATCCGGATGCCATGAACGGACGGCGATGCCTACCTCTTCGCCGGCCTCGATGTTCTCCCGGTAGGCGGCCATCTCGTAGCGAAGGTACACCGTGAGTGGCAGGTCCACGACGTGGACCCGGCGGATCCTGCAGCCCCGGCTGACCGCCGTCCGGATGATCTGCATTGACCTGTTCACCCGGGGATCCGAGGGCAGTGGCCGCCCCTCCGTGAAGGCCTTGAACTGCGCGTCCTCAGCCGGCACCGCGTAGCGCTGCTGTGCTTCCAGCCGGAACGCCTCCCCGGCGGCCCGCCTGTACATGCCCAGCAGGTCGACGTCGCTCATTGCTGCTCCAGGCGCCGTTCGAGCTCCCGCGCAGCATCGAGGAACACCCTGACCGACACCGTGTTGAGCGTCTCGTCATCCGGCACCCGGATAGACGGGAAGTCAGCCCTGTCTGCGGGTTTGCCCTGGACGATGACCTGATCCCCGGCCAGCATCACCCGGTCGCAGCCGTCGAGCGTATGCGAATCGCTGCTGAGCACTACCAGATCGTCCTTCATCGCTGTCTCCTGCGGGTCGGTTGCGGGCGCGCGCCCCTCTACCCGCAAAGTCTTCCCTTTTACCCGGGTACGCGCAACAGTGTCATTTTACCCATCGTAAGGGCTAGCTACCCGGGTAAAGCGCGCGTAATATGGGTAAAGGCGCCGCCCCGCCCGCAGAGGGGTCAATACAAGAGCGGGCCGCAGCGGGGTGTTGGAGGCACCCATCACGGCCTGGATCACCCATCGGACCTCACCCCGCTGGCGACATCTCCGGCGGTTCTCGATCGGGGCCTATCCGATCTCGCCGGTCCTATGGCCGCTGGTGAGGTCTTTGTTACTTGACAACTCCATAGCGCCCGCTAGCGAAACTCCGTGACTCTGCTGGTTCGTGATCTCTACCTAGAGGGCTGTCAGCCGTCACCGGCGCGGCTAGCCGGCGGGGCTAGTCGCGCCGGTGACCACCTGCTGACCGGGCGCCCATTCGTCGGCGAGAAGCGAGTACAGGAGGCTGTCTCGCCAGGCACCATTGGTGAACACGTGATCGCGGATACGGCCCTCGTAGGTCATCCCGAGCCGCTTGATCACTGCCACGCTGGCGGCGTTGTCGGGCGCGGCCGCCGCGCTGATGCGATGGAGGCCGAGCTCGCCGAATCCGAACGTGATCAGCGTCCGGGCGGCATCGGTGGCGTAGCCGTGCCCCCAATCGCTGTGCCGGACCGCGAATCCGAGCTTAGCCGCGCGGACGCCGGCCAGGCCGAGCCGGGCGAACCCGATCACCGCGCTGTCGGTGGGGAGCGCGACGGCGAGGTAATACTCGGCCCGGGCCTCCTGCCTGGCCCGGGCCACGACGCCGTCGAGCATCGTCCGGGCTTCGTCCTCGTTCCGGCTGTCGAAACTGAGCCAGCTGGTCACCTCATCGTCGCCGACAATGTGCAAGGAGTCGGCCAGATCACTGCTGGTGAATTCGCGCAGCATGACCTGCTGACCGTGAAGCTCGACCGGGTACATGCTCATGCCGCTACGCGGGGAGCGTCCGGAGCGGAGTCTTGCTGAACAGTTCGATCTCTTCCTGGAGGTCCGTGCCCGCAGGCGGCAGCTCCGGCCGCCTCAGGGCCGTGTGGACATGCTGGACGCTGGAGATGATCCCCCGGATCCGCTGCTCGTCCGGAAGTGCCAGAACCGGCGCGATGGCCTCCCGGGCGCCGTCAATCTCGCCGAGAGCGATCCTTGCTACGGCGAGGTCGCAACGGCTTCCTGCAGCGTCACCGAACGCCCATTCCGGAGCGTCGGTGTCCTGGTAGGCCATCACGGCCCGCGTGGCGTAGTCCTGGGCCTGCCCGGCCTCGGCCGGCAGCCAGGCCAGCGCGTCAGCGGTGTAGTACAGCTGCCGGGTCCGGCTGAACTTGCACATGCCGCCGAGCTCGTCTAGTTCGTCACCCGCGTGCACGGTCTCCCATGCGGCCTCGGCGCGGTCGATCGCCCGCTGTGTCGCGGCGACATTACCGAGGGCGGCCCAGGCCCGGGCCTCGCTGACGGGCAGCCAGACGGCCGCGGTGCTGCTGCTGCGCTCAGCGAATTCCGCGCCCTGCTGGGCGTATCGCACTGATTCATTCAGCCGACCGTCCCAGTAGGTGATAAGCGCCTGAAGACCGCGGACCCAGGCCCGCAGTCCGTCGTGGTCGGCCTGATCGGCGCACAAGTAGGCGGTACGGGATTGGGTGAGGGCCGTCTGCGGGTCGGCCGTATCATGCGAGGCCTTGGCCAGCATGCCGCCCAGGATTCCGCCGAGCATGTACAACTGCCGGGCGTGCGCTGGCCGCCGCCGCGCTTCTAGCAAGGTGAATACAGTGTCCTGAGTCGCGATCAGATCGCCGAGGATTGCTGCCAGAGGGCGTTGCGGGTAGGCCCAGACCAACTGGCGCACGTCGTCGTAAATCTGCTCCAGGGTTTCGTCAGCCAGGTCCGTCTGTCCTGCGAGCAGGGCAAACTGCCGGGCGCGATGCGCTGCCAATGTCAGCATCTCCTCGGGTGTTGTCGCTGTGGGCCTGGGTACGACCAGCCCTCCTATTACAGGAGCCAGGTCGCCGCTGTGCCCGTACGGGGCAAGGAGATCCTCGGCGGGACGACTGAACATAGCCTGGAGCACCCGGCGAGTCACCGGCGTTACCCCATGGCGCTCACCGGAGGCGAGTCGCCTCAGGTGACGGGAGGTAAGCGTGGCAGGCTCGCCGAGCGTGCCAGCTAGCTTCTCGAATTCGGCCACTACCTCGTCGTACGTCTGATCGCGCTGCCACAGCAGGGCCTCCAGTTGCGTACGCGGGGACTGCCCGCCGAGCTTGCCTGCCATGCCAGCCTCCTCTCAACACTCCCGGCTCCTAGTGTGACTGTGCCTACCCGTCCTGGCGAGTTACCAGATCATTACCGACGATGTCCGGCCCTGGTCCGCAGGAAGTCCTGCGTTGGTCCGGCGAGGGCCCTTATCTGGTCACGCTATGCATCATCACGCTTCAGATTGTGGTCATTAGCGTAGGTGTGGCCCTCACAGCCGTTAGTCCTAATGGCTCAGGGTCCACGCCCGCCGAGGACGCCAAGTGTTTTACGACATGTATAAGATGTACAAGAAGTACATCTTACTCTATGCTGGCCTCATGGCAGCAGACAAGCAGGTCCAGAGCGGGGAAGCCCGGCGCGACTTCAGCTCGCTGCTTGATGAGGTCGAACACCACAACGTGCGTGTCGAGATACGCCGCTACAACGACCCCGCCGCCTATCTGGTGCCGCCCGACTGGTACGACCGCGCCGAACGGGCGCTCGCGGCCAGCGCCGAGCCCGACCCGCCGCCCGGGTAAAAGGGCGGGCCGCCCCAGGTGCTCGCAACACCCAGGAACGGCCCTTGATCACCCTCCGCGTGCACGGAATGGAGATCCATTGAGAACAGTAGTCGTTGACGGCGTCCTCACCTTTACGGGCGTTCCTGAATCCGTCCGGGCAGCCCGCGCCTGGATCGCCAGATGCCTGTCCGGATCACCCGCGGCTGACGATGCCGCGCTGATGGTGTCGGAGCTGTTCACCAACGCCATCCTCTACACGACATCGGGCCATCCCGGCGGCCTGGTCACCGTAAGCATCGCCATCAGCCGCGGCATGGCCCGTATCCATGTCATCGACCAAGGCGCCCTTCTCGAGCTCAGCCAGGCGGCTCCTTCTACCGCTGCGGCCGCTGCCGCGGCGCCCCACCTCGGCGCCGGGCTGACGATCGTCCGCACGCTAGCTGATGAGTTCGTGACCGAGGGGCCTGACAAGTGCTTCACGCTTCGCATCGCCGGGCCCGTCCGGCCTTCCCCATCGGACGGGCCCGGCGGGAGCGAGCCCGGGTTTGAGCACTGGGCGGGCATCCGATGAAAGACCCGTATACCCACGCAGAGAAGACGACGGTGCCGGGATTCGGGCAACTAGCCATGAGGGCACTGATCGTCCAAGCCCTAGGCGTGGCCCCGGGCCTGCCAAAGATGGTCCGTACCGGCTGCGGCCTCCGGCGGTCATTCCTTTCGACCAGCACTGTCCCGGAACAAATCACCTGCCCTGACTGCCGTAAGTGGATGCGGGGCCAAGCCCTGCTCCTGGCGGACACCGCTGCCCGCGTCCTCGAGCTGTCGGCAGAGGTCGCCCGCCCGGACATGCCGCCTGCTGAGGAGCTGCAGGCCGAGGAACTCACGTACCGTGCCCTGGCTGCGAGGCTGGGATGAGCGGCACCGCGAACCGCGCAGTTACTTACCTGCAAGCTGCGGTCGTGCCCGGCACCGAGGCGCTGATGCGATATCAGTTGCTCGCGCGCCGGGACCTGCTCTCGAAAACTGCCGCCCGGGCACGACCACAGGGCCGCCGCCGTCAAGGCAGCGCCGCATCAGAGCCGCTGACCGTCCTCGAGCGCCTGGAGCTGCTGGCCCTCGGCGAGCACCTGGCCCGCCATTTCCGGCACCCCATCCAGGTCCACTACGCCCTCCGGGCTGGCGCCACCTGGCCGCAGATCGCGGCCGCGCTCGGCAAGACGTCATTCCAGGCCCGCGCGGACTACATCCAATGGGCCAGTGACCAGCGGCGTATTGCCGAAGCGGACCCCGGCATGACTACCGGGATATCTGAAGCCGAGCACATCACCGCTCTGGCCCTTGCCTACGCCCCGGCCTGTCCGTCCTGCGGCAGCCACGACATCGCCTGGGACGGAAACGATGACGCGACCGAATCGTGGCACTGCTGCGCTTGCGGCCATGTCTACATCACCGGCGGTGCGTCGTGAAGCTCACGGCCGCCGAGATTGAGTACACCCGGCAGGTCGCCGCCGAGATCGGCGCTGACCCGGACGAGCTGATCCGGGAGGGCGAGGCGATCAAAGAAGAGGGTTACCGACATGCCTACGAGGCATCCAGGGAGATCCTCAGCAGCCGTGCCGGGGCCGGGCAGATGCTCGGCTCGCGCGGATTCCTGTCGACCTGGGCCGAATCCGAATCCGCGCCAGGTATCGCGCCGCGCACCTACGTGACTCAAGTCTGGACTCCGGCAGCCGACGACGGCGCCCTCCGCATCCACTCGCGGATGCCGGACCCGGAACCGCTTCCCGACCTCGAACCGGAGCTGGAGCTATGACCGCACCCGAACCCCCGGCTGAGCCGGAACCACGACCGAATAGCGAAATCATCGATCAGCTTCTGGCCATGAACGCTGAGCTGGATCGCAAGGAGGGGGTAGAGCGCGGCGGCGGTCCGGCGGGTCGGTCATATTTCGTGCTCGAGGTGCGCGGTGTACCTCAGAGCGTGTCCGGTCCGTACCAGGCGGAACCTGAGCTCGGCCCCGACTACGACGGCCCCGAACTGCATCCCGGCACGCCGGAGTACGAGGCCGAACATGCCGAGTACCAGGCTTGGGCCGAGCAGGCCGACCCGTATCCCCTAGCCGACCCCGATCCTGAAGTGGGCGGATGGCCCGGCTGGTCCGACCGATCGATGCTCGCCCCGGACCCGGCCCCGGACCCGGAGCCGGACCCGGAGCCAGAAGCGGAAGCAGAGTCCGGACCGGAGATTGAGCCGTGACAACTTCCGAGGCCGAACCGGAGACAGGCTCATGAGCACCGCCGAATCGTGGACCGCGCTACCTGCCAGCCTGTCGCACGAGCACGTCGTCCAGGATGCTGCCCTGACCCACGAGCACGAGGGCGGCTGGACCGCCCACAGCCACGTCGGCGCGGCCGCCCAGGCTGCACCGGAACCGGCGCCGGAGCCCGAGCCGGAGTTGGAGCCAGACGCAGAGGCTTACGGCCCGCATTGGCCGAGCATGGCCGAGCTCTGGGCCGCGCAGGACGCCCCGTGGATAGCGAACGAGGCTGAGTGTGACAAAGCCGAGTTTGACCGTCTGATGCTGGCCAAGCAGCAGACGGAGGCTGCCTACCTCGAGGGGGTCGACCGGGACCTTGTCCGTGCTCTGGAGGCGGAAGCCGATTACCTCGAGGCGGAGGCCGGTGTCGGCGAACCGGAACTAGAGGCCGACCTATGAACAGTCCGCTCGTTGCTCTCTCACGCACCTGTCTGGCGGCCGCGCCCTGGAAAGCTCGCCGCGGACTTGGTTCGTCGCCCCACTCATCCATAAGCACCCGACCCGCGGCCGCGCCCTGGAAAAGCTCGCCGCGGGTCGGGCTCGTCTCCCCAGCGATGACCCGGAGGTCATGCACCGATGAGCATTACCAATGATTTCAGGTCCGCAGCTGGCCTCCGAAGCTGGCCTGCCGCCGAGGACCTGGCCGCGGCCGACTCTTCCGGCTCGGGCCTGTTTGAGACCACCGATCAGGACGGCTGGCGACACCTGACCAACGTCCGCAAGATCGTGGGCCGCCCCCGGACGCGGCACGCGCCGGGCTCGGTGCTGATCGGGGCGGGCGGGTGGCTGCTCGCCCTGCTCGGCGCGGGCCTGTTCCTGGTGTCGTTCTCCGGCCAGTTCAAGTACATTTTCGCCGAGCGGCACGAGGGCATCCCGTCGGTCATCCTGGCGGGCTCGTTCGACCTGGCCATGGTGATCTTCACCGTGCTGGCCCTCGGCCTGGCCCGGGCGGGCAAGCCGGCCCGGACTGAGCGGGCCCTGATCCTGGCCTGCTCAATCGGGTCGGCCGCCATGAACTACGCAGCGGCCAACACCGCGTCGCCCCGGTCGGTACTCGCGTACGTGGCGGCGCCGGTGCTGCTCGCGGTGGTGGTCGATCGTGTGGTGGCGGTAATCCGCCGACACGTGCTGGCCGATGACGAGAAGTCGCCATGGGCGCCATTGGCCTGGTTCCTGGCCGCCCTAGTCCGCGCGGTCGGGCTGGTGGCGCTGTACTTGCTGCGGCTCGTCCTGGCCCGCCGTGAGACCTGGCAAGGCCTGAAGCAGATGGTGCTCGACGCGGCGCCGCTCCCGGCCGCCCCGGAGCGCCCGGCGATCGAGCCGTCAGACGTCGAGCCGTCAGACGTCGAGCCGCCCGAGCTGGCGGGCGCGAGCAAGAAAACTCGCCTCGCCTGGTGGTACGAGCGTGATCCCGACTACCGGAACCGGTCCGTGGTCGCCGCCGTGGCGAAGCGGCTCGCGCCGAAGGTTGACCTGGCCGAAGGGACTGCCCGGGCCTACCTCGGTCAGATCTGCGCGGACCTGGAGAAGGCGGGCGAGACGTCATGATCCGCCACTTCGCCAGGCTCCTTGTCATCTGGGCACTGCTTCTCGCCGCCCTTTGCGCCGGGCTGGTTTACGAGGCCGCCCACCATCGGTATCTCATCCTGGCGCCGTTCTTCGCCGTCGTATTCGCCGCGGTGTTCTACAAGTCCGTTCTCGGCCGCCGGGCTCAGGTCCGGCGCCGGGCGCGGGCGCTGCGCTGGCGGACCAGGCTCCGCCTCCGGCCGGGCCCGGGGTATGCGTCCCTGTTCGAGCTCGTGTTCCGGTGGGGCCGCCTGGCCGCGCTGCACCACGGCGGCCGCGCCCGCCCGGGCCTCGGATACGTCGCCCGGGTGTTCCGGCGGGTCACCGATTACTCGGTCCGGCTCGGCCGGGCTCAGTACGGCCGCCGGTGCATGGCTCGGATGGAAGATCAGCAGCTCATCATCGCGCCACCGCGCATGTTCAAGTCAGGATTCATTGCCGACAGGCTGCTCGACCATCCCGGCCCGGCCATCGTCACGTCGACCCGCATCGACCTGTATGAGCTCACTGCGGCGGCCCGGTCGCGCCTCGGCCCGCTGTATGTGTTCAACCCGGGGGATATCGGAGGCCTCCAGTCGACGTTCGCCTTCGACCTGCTGGCTCCGTGCCGCGACTTGGTCATGGCCAGGCGCATGGCCGGCTGGTTCAGCGGCGCGGTCGTCGCCGAGAAGGCCAGCCTCGGGAACCTGGAGTGGTTTGAGAAGAAGGGCGACGTCGCCCTGATGGCGCTGCTGTACGCCGCGGCGAACGGCGGGTACACCATCACCGATGTCTACCGGTGGGTGCAGCTCGACGGCCACGAGAATGCCTACAGGGTGCTGGCTCGCCAGCCGGGCAATGAGCTGCTGATAGCGCTGCTCAAGAGGACTTTCGCGGACTCAAAAGCCACCGCGTCGATCCGGGACACCATGGACCTGTCGCTGTCCTGGGCAGTCGTCCCGGCCTTGGCCGCTGCAGTCACCCCGCGGCCAGGTGAGGCCTTCGACCTCGGCGAGTTCATCGCAGGTAACGGCACGCTATACCTGATCGCCGCCGGCGATGAGGACTCCCCGGTAGCGCCGCTGTTCCGGGCGCTCACCTCGTGGGTGCACTGGGAGGCCGGACTGATCGGCAGTAGGACTCCGGCCAGGCGGCTTGACCCGCCGCTATGGTTCGGCTTGGACGAGGTTACCCAGATCTGCCCGATTGACCTGCCGCGGATGCTCGCCGACTCGGCGGGCAAGGGTGAGCTCATCACCGGTGTGGTGCACGGCTTCAGTCAGCTCGAGGAGCGGTACGGCGAAGCGGGCGCGAAAACCGTGTGGAACTGCTGCGGAACCAAGGTCATCCTCGGCGGCATCAGCGACGCGGACACGCTGGAAGACATTTCCCGGCTCTGCGGGACCATCGTCATCGGCGAAGACGACCCCGTCCGGATAGTTCCGCCGGAGCTGCTCCGGATCTTGCCGGACCAGTACGCCTTCATCCTGCGGATGAACTTGAACCCGGTCATCGTCAAGTCCCGGCCGGCGTGGAAGCGGCTGGGCTTCCGGTTTGGCCGCCGCCCCGTCCCGGTCTATTTGCCGCGTCCGGCTGTCGCGCGGGGCCTCGGCCTCGACCTCGATAGCACTATGCCGCTGGAGCTCCCCCTGCCCGAGCCTGAGCCTGAGCACGTCTCAGGGGATTTCCCCTTCGCTGGCTCGCTCACCCGCTCGCACTTGACCGGGAGCGGAGGTGATGACTGATATGAGCCGCTCGAGCGTGACGCGAACGCAGCGGGGCGGCGGCGGTGAGCCGTAGCAAGCCGAGCTGGCTGTCCACTGTCCCGGGTGAGGTCTACACCCTGCACTTCTGGCCGCCGTACGGGGATCCGGAGGTCCAGGTCGCTGGCCACTACACCGGGTGGGCCCAGGAGGGCAAGCTCGCCTCCCGCTTGGTTGATCACGCCTCGGGCCGCGGCGCCCGACTGACCCAGGTCCAGCGCGAGGCCGGGGGCAGGTGGGTGGTAGCCGATGTCGAGCCCGGCACGCGCGACCGCGAGACACAGCTCAAGGAGCGCGGCGCATCCCGCCGATGCAGCGTCTGCAAGGCGGTCCGGGATATCGAGGCTGGCGAGATCACCAAAGAAGAGGCCCTCGCGAAATGGCCGGCCGCGAGGCCGGCAGACCGGGCCGTCCTCCGGGAGATTTTCGGCATGGAACCCGAGCCACCGACGCCCGATCCGGTTCCGTACCGGGAGATGATTCCGGCTCCCAAGCCTGTCGTAAACCCGGAAATCACCCCCGAGATGAACGCGCTGGTCGACTCGCTGTGCGAGGGCTGGCTGCGCCAGCAGGCCGAGGTCTACGCCCGAGCCGAAGCCGAAGTCGGGCCTGAGGCGGCACCGGAACGGGCCCGGGAACTGCTCCAGGCCGAGAATTGCCCGGAAGTGCCCAACCCACGGCTCAGCGCCAAGCTGCACCCCGAAGTGCACACGCCCCGCCCGGAGCCGGACCAGCAGGTCCAGGCGGAGATCCGCCCCGGGGCTGACGCGCAACTGGAGGCCGGGCCCCACAAAGCCGAAGCGGCCCGCGAGCTGCTCCACTCCGACCTGGTCCGGGAAGTGCCCGCACCCCGTCCGGCGCCAGCCCCGCAGGTCCAGGCGGAGATCCGCCCCGGGGCTGACATGCAACTGGAGGCCTGGCCTCCCGAAGCAGAACCGGAACTGGAGATCGGATGACAGACCGCCGCCCTTCCTGGCGCCCCGCGCAGATCCTTCTCGGCCGCCGGTGCGGCTGGCCAGACCGCGAGTGCAAGGCACCGGACAGTGCGCACGGCTCCGGCGGCCGAGAGCGCCGACCGTGGACCTATCACGATGTGCAGTGTCAGACGCCAAACCCGCAGCCCGGTCCGCACCTAGACGGCTACCCCGAGTGCAGCTTCATTGACGGCCACGCTGGCGGCCACGATTACGTCCGCCACGCAGCGGAGGGCTTCTTGACCCCGGCCGCCGAAGCGAAGGCGGAACCCGAACTC
>Ga0335085_10012653_pt1 | contig 12417 bp, 10 predicted proteins | sample Lox_Sample_45_FD_206712 | JGI IMG/M metagenome (GOLD analysis project Ga0335085, IMG submission 206712) | Soil microbial communities from Loxahatchee National Wildlife Refuge, Florida, United States - Lox_Sample_4.5 | ecosystem: Environmental > Terrestrial > Soil > Wetlands | place: USA...
GCCCACCGACCGCTTCCGGGACGCCTCCGTCCGGAATCGGACGGTCCCTAGGCCGTTTCCCGGTCGCCTTCGGCGCTCGGCGCGGCCCCTCCGGCCTCGCGCCGGGGCCCGGGGGCGAACGGCAGCTCGATCAAGACCTCGAAGCCTCCCGGCAAGGCGGCGCGCGCGAAGCGGTGGCGCTTGCCGTAGAGAAGGTCCAGCCGCTCTTTGATGTTGGACAAGCCGATTCCGTGCGAGTGATCCGTGGGCCCCGCCGGGTCGGCGCCGCACGTGTTCCAGATCCGGATGCAGAGCCGGTCGCCGCTGCGCTTGCACGCCAGCTCCAGGCGGCCCGGCCCGCGATGCTTCGAGATGCCGTGCTTGATGGCGTTCTCGACGAGCGGCTGAAGCAGGAGGTTGGGGACCGCGGCCTCCAGCACGTCCTCGTCCACGTCGAACTCGGTCGTGAAGCGCGACTGGAAGCGGACGGCCTGGATCTCCAGGTATTTCTGCAGAAAGTCGATCTCGTCCGAGAGGGGCACGAGCCGCGTGGCGTCTCCCTCGAGGCTTCGGCGCAGGAGCTCGCCCAGCTGCACCAGGGTCCGCGCGGCGGCTCGCGGGTCGCGGTAGATGAGCGGCAGGACGGTGTTGAGCGTGTTGAAGAGGAAGTGGGGCTGGAGCTGCGCCCGCAGGGCCTGGAGGCGCACGGTCTCGAGCTCCGTGGCCAGCTCGACCTGGCGGACCCGCGCGCGGTGAGCGTAGGCCGCCGCCGAGAGCAGCGCCAGGCCGATCAAGCCGGCGAACCAGGGCGTGGCGTAGAAGCGCGGCGCCAGGGACAACGCGACGCCTGTTTCCCCGAGCGCCCCATCCCGGTTTTCGGCTTCGACCCGGAAGCGGTAGGACCCGGGCGGCAGGTTCGTGTACGTGGCCATCCGGCGCGGGCCGGCCTCGACCCACTCGCGGTCGTATCCCTCGAGCTTGAACCGGAACCGGAGTTTCTCGGGCGTCAGGGCGAGGGCGGTGTAGTGGAACTCGATGCGGTCCCGCCCGGGAGGCACCCGGGAAAGGCCTGCGGCGGGAATGGACTCGTCGTCCACGATGGCCTCTTCGACCAGGACGCGCGGCGGGGGTTCGGAAGGCGCCAGGCGCGCCGGGTCCACCACGGCGAGCCCCTTGACGGTCGCGAAGTAGAGGCGCCCGTCCCGGCCCCGGAAACTCGAGGGCTGAAAACCGCCGTTGCACTCGGCGTCTTTCAGGCCGTCGGCCGTGTCGTAGGCCTGGGAGCGGAGGCGCCGCCGGTCGCCAGCCGCGAAGCGGTCGAGCTCTGCCTTGACCACGCGGAAGATGCCGCGGTTCGAGCTGAACCACAGATGGCTGCGCCCGTCGTCCAGGACGGAGAGGAGGTTGTCGTCGAAAAGCCCGTCGGCCGACGTGAACTCGCTCCATCGCCCGCACTTGAAGCGGAACAGGCCATCGCCGCTGGTGCCCACCCAGACGGTGCCGTCCGGCTCCGTCAGGATCGCGGAGACGAACGCGCGGGCGAGCCGGCCCTGCGGCAGCGCCACGACGCGGCCGGCGACGATCCGGCTGACTCCGCCCCCCATCGTTCCGATCCAGAGGCTGCCGTCGGAGGCTGGAGCGAGCGACGAGATGCGCTCGTTGGTCAGGCCCTCGCGGCGCCCGTACTGCGTGATCACGGCGCCGTCCAAGCGGTTGAGGCCGCCTGCGGTTCCGATCCAGAGGCTGCCGGCGGCATCGCTCGTCAGCGCGGTGACGAGCCCGTGCGAGAGGCCGTCCTTCGTCGTGTAGGCCGTGAAGCGTCCGTTGGCGTAGCGATTCAGGCCGTCGCGGGTGCCGATCCAGAGCGCTCCCCAGCGGTCCTCGAAGAGCGACCAGATGCGGTCCGAGAGGAGGCCGTCGCGGGCGCGGAAGGCCTTCCACGCTCCGCCGCGGCGCAGGGCGTTCAGTCCTCCACCCAGGGTGCCGACCCAGAGCGTCCCGCCGTGGTCCTCGAGGATCGGGCGCACGTCGTCGTCCGAGAGGCCCTCCGCGGTCGTCGTCACGAGGAACCCGCCGGGCTTGAGGCGGTTCAGGCCGCCCGAGCAGCCCACCCAGAGGCTGCCGTCGCGGTCCTCGAGCAGGGCGTGCACGGTGTTGCCGGCCAGTCCCTCCTTGCGCGTTAAGGGGGCGAACGTCCCGCCCGCAAATCGGAAGATCCCGCCTCCGGTCGAGCCTGCCCAGAGGTTTCCGTCGCGATCGGTTGTGATCGCCGCGAGGTCGTCGGTCGTGAGGCCTTCGCGCGGCCCGAAGACCGACACGCGCCCGCCGGCGAGGCGGTTCAAGCCGGAGCGCGTGGCGACCCAGACCGCGCCCGCAGCGTCGGCCGCGAGCCCGGTGACCTGGTCGCTCCCGAGGCCGTCCCGGGTCGTCCAGGTCGAGACGCGTCCTTCGCGGAGGCGGGCGACCCCTCCGCCCCGCGTGCCGATCCAGATGGCGCCTTCGCGATCCTGAAGGAGGGCGCGCACCTCGCCGCTCGCCAGGCCGCCGGTTGCCGGCAGGAGGGCGCCGTCGCGCAGGCGCGCGACCCCGCGGCCGGCGAAGCCGATCCACAGCGTGCCGTCCCGATCCTCGAGCAGAGCGCTGACCGCGTCCTCGGGCAGCCCCTGCCTGGTCGTCCAGCTCGTGAAGCGGCCTCCGTCGAATCGCAGCAGCCCGCCGCCCAGCGTGCCGATCCAGAGCGCGCCGCCTCTGCCAGCGGCGAGGCAGGTCACGTCGTGGCGTCCGAGCTCCGGCGTGTTGCGCCGGTCGAAGGTCGTGAAGCGCACCCCGTCGAAGCGGACGAGCCCTTCTTCCGTTCCGAGCCACAGGTAGCCGTCCTGCGTCTGGGCGAGGGCCGTGACGGTGGACTGCGGCAGGCCCTGGCGCCGCTGCCAGACGTCCAGGCCGAACTGCGTCAGGCCGGCCCGCGGATCGAGCGCCCGCGCGGCGGGCGCGGGCAGCAGCGCGAGCGCGAGGGGCAGCAGCGGACGAGCCAACCGTCCCCGCGGCCTCGCGCGCCTGCATCCGTCCCGAATCGTGTCGTCCTCCGTCAGTTCGAACCTACTCCGGCAGGGCGCCCGGCGGGTCCTCGAGGACAGGAAGGCCCAATTTCGAGGGACGGAAAGCCGCTGCGAGGGGACGATTCCGTGCCTGCCGGCGGTAAGCTCTCGACCCGTGCCCGAGAAGAGACTCCCCGCGCTGCCGCCCCGGGCGCAGTTTCTCGCCCGGATGGCCCGGACCGTGCTGATCGCCCTGGGCCTGGTGGCTGCCTCTCTCTTTCTCGGAATGCTGGGCTACCACGTGTTCGAAGACATGCCGTGGATCGACGCGTTCGTGAACGCCTCGATGATCCTCTCGGGCATGGGCCCGATCGGGGAACTGCACACCCGGGGCGGCAAGCTCTTCGCGGGCCTCTACGCTCTCTACTCGGGCTTCGCGCTGCTGACCATCGCGGCGCTCCTGCTCGCTCCGATCGTGCGCCGATTCCTCCATCGCTTCCACCTCGAGATGGGAAGCGACCGGTAGCTCGACTCAGCCGCGCCCGCGACCCTGGATTCGGGCATGGACCAGCTCGTCGGCTGAGACGGCGGGGTCCGCGGCGAGCATGCGCTTGACGTACTCGAGCGTCACGCCATGGATGCGCATCGAAACCAGCTGGTCCACGGAGAGGTGCCGGTAGCCCAGAGCCTTGAGCTCCCGGACGAACTCGGGGCTGGCGCCGTGGATGCGCAGGGACACCAGGCTGTCCGCGGAGAGCCCTTCGTAGCCGGCGGCCTTGAGCTCGCCGATGTATTCGGGCGTGGCGCCGTGGATGCGCATGGAGACCAGGCTGTCGCTGGACAGGTGGTCGTAGCCCAGGGCCTTGAGCTCCCGGATGAACTCGGGCGTCGCGCCGTGGATGCGCATGGAGACCAGGCTGTCGGGCGAGAGATGGTCGTAGCCCAGAGACTGGAGCTCGCGGATGTTCTGCGGGCTTGCGCCGTGGATCCGCATCGAGACGAGCGTGTCGAACCCCAGCTTGCGGTAGCCGAGCGCTCCGAGCTCGGAGACGAGCTGCCGGCTGATGTCGTGCACGGCCGCCGAGAAGACCTGCTCTTCGGACAGCTGGCCCGCGCCCTCGCGCGCCAGGGCGTCGACGAAGCCCGGCGCGGGGGCGAACGCGAAGCGTCCCGAACCGCCCTGGGAATCCACGCGGCCTTCGAAGGTGATGATGCCCGCGTCGCGCACGAGGGCGAAACGCGCCGGCACTTCGGAGGAGCTTCCGGGCCTCGTCAGGCCCTGGAAGTCGGAGAGGTCGATGCCGTGGGAGCTCGACCAGTTGCCCCATCGATCATTGCGCTTCATCGTGAGCTGGGCCCGGCCCCCGTCGCGGTCGAAATCCAGGATCCACCGGCCCTCGATCGCCGCGGATGCCTTTGCCGGAGCCAGGGACAGTGCGAGGCCGACCAGAGCCGCCGTCGCCAGCGTCTTCATCGTGCGTCTCCTTTGATGCCGTGGATGCGTGCGTCGACGAGGTCGCTCACGGTCAGCGTCTCGTGGAAGCGCCGGTTGACGGCGCGGATGTACTCGGGCGTCACGCCGTGGATCCGCATCGCAATGAGCTGCTCGGGGGGCACCGAGGGATATCCCAGGTCCCGGATCTCCCGGACGAAGCCGGGCGTCACGCCGTGGATGCGGAAGCTCGTCGCCATCTCGGCCGAGAGCGGTCCGACGTGGAGCGCCCGCATCTCCGAAAGGAATTCCGGCGAGACCCCGTGGATCCGGAAGGCGATGAGCTGATCGATGCCGGCGTCGAGACCTTCCGCCCGCATGGCCTTCGCGAACGCAGGCGTGACGCCGTGGATGCGCATGGCCACGAGCTGGTCCGCGGTGACCCGCGAGAAGCCCATCGCCTTCACTTCCTCCACCCATTCGGGCGTGACGCCGTGAATGCGGAACTCGATGAGGCGCTCGGGCGACAGGCGCGGCTGCCTCGTTTCGCCCGTTTCCGTCGCCTCGGCGGAGGCCTCTTCGGCCGGCGCTGGCGCAGCAGAAGCCTCTGGAGCCGGCTCGGCGGCAGCAATCGGGTCGGCCTTGCGAGCGGGGCCGGGGCGCGGAGCCGGCCGCGGTGCGGCGGCAGGCCGGGCCGCAGGAGCGGGCTCTGAGGCGGGCGTTGCCGCGACGGGAGCGGCCGCGGGAGCCGGAGGCGTCCCCGCCGGCAGCGCGGTGGCGCCGACCTTTGGAGCGCGGGCCGCGAGCAGCAGGCCGAAGGCCGTCAGGAGGCCGAGCAGCGCCGGAAGGGATCGAGGCCCCCGGCCACCGGACGGGCCGCGTTGGAGCAGACGCGCGATGCGCAGCGAGAGCGGGCTCCCGGTGGCGGCCACGGTCAGCAGGGGAGCGGCGGGCCGGATCTCCTCGAGGTCCAGCAGCGCCCGCGCATAGATCGTGATGCTCCCCGTGGCCACCACGGCAAGATCGTCGCAGGCGTTCTCACGCTCGAGACGCAGCCGGTGGGAGACCCACCAGACGGCCGGGTGGTAGAAGAAGAGAGTCTCCGCCACCGACTGCAGGAGGTTCACCAGGTAGTCGTGGCGGCGGATGTGCGCGAGCTCGTGCGCGAGCAGGGCTTCGAGCTCCTTGACCGGCAGGGCCGAGAACGCCGCCGCCGGCAGGAGGACGACGGGACGCAGCGCGCCGAAGGCCGCCGGCACGGACACGCGGCTGGAGGCCAGCACGCGCACGGGAGGCCGAGCCTGCGGGCAAGTTTTTCCGCGCGTTCCTTCCACGAGGCTTCGGGCTCGGCGACGCCCTCGCGCCGCAGGCCTTCGACCGCCGCCCAGCCGCCGGCCAGGCGAACCGACAGGGCCAGGACGCCGGCCAGCCAGACGAGCACGATCGTGCGCTCGGCCCCGACGGGGATGCGAGGCAGCGCCGGGACCCCGGCGGCAAGCGGCGCGATGGCCGTTCCCGCCGGCGCCGGCGACGCCTCGGCGGAGGCCGGGTTCGAAGCGGCCGGCGCGGCCGCCGACCGGACGGATCGCAGGTACGTGGCGGCCGGGAAGAGAAGAAGCGCCGCCAGCGCCGCGCACGCCGCCGCGTAGCGTGTCGCGGCTCTGCGCAGAACCACGTTGGCCGCGGCGAGCGAGGCGGCCACCACCGCCCCCTGCCAGACGAAGGCGATCAGAGTCTGCGCCAGCCGGCTCATCGGCGGCCTCCTTCCATCTCGTCGAGCAGCTCGCGCAGCCGCGCGATCTCGGCCGGGGAGCTCTTCCTGCGGGAGAGCGCCCGCATCATGAGGCGCTCGGCCGACCCGCCGAACGCGCGGTCCAGCAAGTCGGCCACCAATCGGCCCTCGGTCTCTGCCTCGCCCACGGCGGCCTCATAGACATGGGCACGCTCGCGGTCGTCGCGAGCCACGAGGCGTTTACCGGCCATGATCTGGAGCAGCTTCAACACCGTCGTGTACCCGACGTCCCTCGGCGACAGGGCTTCCAGAACCTCGCGGACCGTGGAGGGGCCCCGCTGCCAGAGCACCCGCAAGATGGCGAGCTCGGCGTCGGTGGGGCGGGGGGCCTGGGATCTCCCTGCTTTCATGGTCCTCTCCGGTGCATACGAAGAAACTAGTACGAAGTTCTTCGTAGAGTCAAGATTTCTTGCCGGGACGCGGGGCCTGGCCTCAAACTGCCGGCGATGTCCGCGCGTGTCTACCGGGTCGCCCCGCTGCTCTTCGGATCGGGTCTGACGGCGCTCGTCTACCAGGTGGCCTGGATGCGGGAGCTGCGTCTGGTGTTCGGTTTCTCGACGGCGGCGTCGGCCGCCGTGGTGGCCATCTTTCTCGGCGGGCTGGGCCTGGGCAGCTTTCTTCTGGGTGGGCGAGCCGACCGGTCGCAGCGCCCGCTGGTCCTCTACGGCCGCCTGGAGCTCTCGATCGCCGGCGCCGCCGCCCTCACGCCCGCGCTCGTGTGGCTGGCGCGCCAGGTCTACGTGGCGGTCGGCGGCTCCTTTGCCCTGGGCTCTTCCGCCGGCACGGCCCTGCGCCTGGTTCTTTCGGCCCTCGTGCTGCTCGTGCCCACGGCCCTCATGGGAGGCACGCTGCCGGCGGCGAGCCGGGCCGTCCAGACGGAAGCGGACGCCGGCCGCCGCAACGTCGCCATCCTCTACGGGGCCAACACGCTCGGGGCCACGGTGGGAGCGGGCCTCTCCACGTTCTGGCTCCTCGAGGCGCTGGGGACCCGCTCCACGCTGTGGCTTGCCTGCCTGGTCAACGCGGCCGTGGGTCTCGCGGCCGCGCGCATGGGCCGGAGCATCGCCGTGCCGGCGGCGCCCGAGACAGCCGAGGAAGGGCCGGCCGAGATCCCTCCCGCCTCGCCCTGGCGTTTCACGCTCGGGGCCGCGGCGGCGACGGGCTTTGCCTTCGCGGCGATGGAGCTGGTCTGGTACCGGATGCTGGCGCCCCTGCTCGGCGGCTCGACGTACACCTTCGGCCTCATCCTCGCCGTGGCCCTGGCGGGGATCGGGGTCGGCGCGGCCCTGTACGGAGGCCCGGGCCGCGACCGGTCCGCCTCGCTGGCAGCGCTCGCCGTGACGTGCGCTCTCGAGGCGCTCTTTCTCGCGGCTCCCTACGGGCTCGGGGACCGGCTGGCGATCTGGGCGGCTCTCCTTCGTTCGGCGGGTGCGCTGGGTTTTGCGGGCCTCGTGGCGAGCTGGGCCGCGGTCGCCGGGTTCGCCGTCTTTCCGGCCGCCTGCGTGGCCGGGTTCCAGTTCCCGCTCTTAGTCGCGCTCGTGGGCAGGGGCCGCGCCCGGGTGGGCCGTCACGTCGGCGCGGTCTACGCCTGGAACACGGCGGGCGCGATCGCCGGGTCGCTTGCGGCCGGCTTCGGGCTGCTGCCCCTCGTCTCCGCTCCCGGCAGCTGGGTCGCGGTCGTGTGCCTGCTCGCGGCCACGAGCGCCTGCGCCCTCGTGCTGTCCGCGCGACGGGGAGATCCGTGGCGCTCGTTCGCCGCGGCGCCGGTCCTGATCGCCGTGAGCCTCGCCCTCGTGGGCGGCCGGGGCCCCACGGCGGCCTGGCGACACAGCCCCATCGGCGCGGGCCGGGTCCAGCTCGCCGGCGCGTCTCCCAACGGGATCACGGATTGGACGCGCGTCCAGAGGCGGATGCTCACGTGGGAGCGGGAGGGCAGGGAGTCGAGCGTCGCGCTGCTCAAAACGAGCATCGGTTTCGCCTTCGCGATCAACGGGAAGGTCGACGGGAGCGCCATCGGCGACGCTCCCACGCAGGTCATGAGCGGGCTGCTCGTCGCGGCGCTGCACCCGGCCCCGAAGCGCGCCCTGGTCGTCGGGCTCGGCACCGGCTCGACGGCCGGCTGGCTCGCGGCGGTTCCGACGATCGAGCGCGTGGACGTGGTGGAGCTCGAGCCCGCCGTGCTCGAGGTCGCGAGGCGGTGCGCGCCGGTCAACCGCGACGTCCTCGGCAGCCCGAAGGTCCGCGTCTTGCTCGGCGACGCGCGGGAGTTCCTGCTGACGACGCGGGAGACCTACGACGTCATTTTTTCCGAGCCCTCGAATCCGTATCGCGCCGGCATCTCGAGCCTCTTCACGGAGGAGTTCTACCGGGCCGCGAAGGCCAGGCTATCGCCCGGGGGGTTCTTCGCCCAGTGGCTCCAGGCCTATGAGGTGGATGGAGAGACCGTCCGCGTCAGCTACAAGACGCTGGCCGGGTCCTTCGGGAGCGTCGAGACCTGGTTCACCAAGAAGGACGATCTCCTGCTGGTGGCCTCCACGGAGCCGCAGGGCCGCTCGGCCGAGGATCTCCGTCGGCGCGTCCGGCAGGCGCCTTTCGACGACGCGATGGCCCGCGCCTGGCGCGTGACGGACCTGGAGGGATTCCTTTCGCACTTCCTTGCGCGCGACGCGCTGGCACGGGCCGTGGCCCGCCTCTCGACCGTCGCCGTCAACACCGACGACCGCAATGCGATGGAGTTCGGCTTCGCGAGGAGCGTGGGCCAGCCCGCGCTCTTCCAGAGCGACGAGCTGCGGCGGCTGGCCCGCGCGCGCGGCGAGGACAGGCCCGCCGTGGAGGGCGAGGTGGACTGGGCCCGCGTCGAGCACGAGAGGCTGGCGAGCCTCGCCGCCGAGGGAGCGACCATGCCGGCCTGGCCCGGGATCGCCGCGTCCGCCCAGCAGCGTCTGGCGGCCTACGCTCACTACGTCGACGGCAGCCTGGGCGACGTGCGGGCCCAGTGGCTTTCGGCGCCGTGGGAGCCGGCGGGCCCGCTCGACCTCGTCATGGTGGGCGAGGCCCTGGCCGACGGGGCCGACGCGCGCGCGGGAGCGGTTGCCCTCAAGCTCCGTGAGTTCGAGCCCGCGGAGGCGGACGCGGTGCTGGCCCGCTATCTCTGGACGCAGCAGCAGTGGGAAGCCTGCTTCGTGGCCTCTGCCGCGGCCCTCCAGCGCTTCCGCGGCGATCCCTGGCCCCTGCCCGCGGTGATGCGTCGGCTCCTCGCCGTCGTCGTGGACCTGTCGGCCCGCGACCGCGGCTTCGCCGTCCGGGGATGCGAGCTGCTCGCGCCGCCCTTCTCGGTCGGCCTCCTCGACGAGGAACGCGTCAGCGCGCGCATCGATGTCTGCCGCAGCGTCGACGCGGCCAGCGCCGCGGACGCTTACAGGGCCATGGAGCCCAACCCTCCCTGGCAGGCGCTCTCTCTCGAAGGGCGCGCGCAGGTCTACGCGGCCGCCGGGGACCCGCTGGCCGCCGCTGCGCGCGCCGACGTCGAAGCGTTCTGGAAACGCGAGCCGCGGCCCTTCGCCACGGGCCTCGAACCAAAGTAGAGACGAACGGGAAGAGCGTCACGCCGGAGGGCGGGCACAAGGCCCGCCCCTACGGCCCCGCCTGACAGCTCCTTCTCGTCGTGCCGTAGGGGAGGGGCTTGTCCCCTCCCTCATCCCCGCCGAAGACGAGCTGCGTGAATTGTGTTCTTGAGCAGCATCGCGACGGTCAGGGGGCCGACGCCGCCGGGAACGGGCGAGATCCACCCGGCCGTCTTCGAGACGGCGTCGTAGTCCACGTCGCCCACGAGGGCGCGGCCCCTGGTCGTCAGAGCGGCGCGCAGGGTCGCGGAGGAGCGCAGATGCTCCGGCGCCTCCTCGAGGCTGGCGAGGCGATTCATGCCCACGTCCACGACCGCCGCGCCCGGCTTCACGAAGTCGGCCGTCACGAAACCCGGCCGCCCGATCGCCGCCACCAGGACATCGGCCTCGCGGCAGAGAGACGGCAGGTCCCGGCTCTTCGAATGGCAGAGCGTCACCGTCGCATCGCGTGCCGTCAGCAGGGCAGCCATCGGTTTCCCCACGATGTCGCTCCTTCCGATGACGACGGCCCTCCGGCCCGCCAGCGCGATCCGGTGCTCGTCGAGGAGCGCGAGAATGCCCGCGGGCGTGCAGGGCGTGAAGCGCGGACGGCCCTGGTGGAGAAGGCCCACGTTCTCGGGGTGAAACCCGTCCACGTCCTTTTCCGGGGCGAGGGCGTCGTAGACCCGGCGGGTCTCGTGTCCCTTCGGCAGGGGCAGCTGCACCAGAAGCCCGTCCACGGCGTCATCCCGGTTAAAGCGGTCCACGGCCGCCAGCAGCGCCGCCGGCGACGTGTCCGCGGGAAGGGGGACCGTGGCCGCCTCGATCCCGACCTCGGAAGCGGCCCTTTGCTTCGAGGCGACGTAAGTCGCAGAGGCCGGGTCGTTTCCCACGATGATGACGCGGAGAGAGGGCGCTCTTCCCGACCCGGCGAGGGAAGCGACTTCGCCGCGGACCGCCTCCCGGAGCTTTCTCGCGAGGGCAGCCCCGTCGAGGAGGTTTGCCACCCCGTCACTATATATATGTGTGCTCCCGGCGCCCGAAACCCTAAAGTCCCGGCTCTAAACGCCTTGTCCTTGACACCCCGCGGGGGCTTGCGTATTCTTACGCGCCCTTCCACGGCGGGTCTTTCCGTCCTGAAAGTGCTTCCTGGCGCGCCGGGGCGCCGTCTTTTTGTCAATGTTGAGGTTTTCGAAATGAGTTCTGGCACACCCACGGTCAAAGCTGCCGACCTGCGCCACGATTGGCACATCGTGGACGCGACGGACCAGGTCCTCGGCCGGCTGGCGACCCGGGTCGCCCGTCTTCTCTCCGGCAAACACCGGCCCAACTGGGTCCCGCACTTGGACGGCGGCGACTTCGTCGTGGTGACGAACGCCGACAAGGTGAAGCTGACCGGGCGCAAGGTCGAGCAGAAGGTCTACCGCCATCACACCGGGTATCCGGGGGGCTTGAAGTCCGTCGGGGCGCGCGAGCTGCTGGCGGTTTCGCCGGAGCGGATGATCGAGGAAGCGGTGCGCGGCATGCTTCCCAAGTCGAAGCTCGGCCGCAAACAATTGAAGAAGCTGAAGGTCTACCGGGGCAGCAAGCATCCGCACGAGGCGCAGAAGCCCCGGACGCTCGCGTTGTCCGCGGCCAGGGCCAGGGCGTAGGAGGGTCACTTTGGCGGTTGACATCCAGCACAAGGCCACCGGCCGGCGCAAGACGTCCATGGCGCGCGTCCGGCTCGTGGCGGGCACCGGCGCGATCACGGTCAACAAGCGGTCTCTCGACGATTACTTCCCCAACAACGTTCTCAAGATGGTCATCAAGCAGCCTCTCCTCGCGACGGAGACGGCCGAACGGTTCGACATCCACGTCACGGTCGCCGGCGGCGGCCCGGCGGGGCAGGCCGGAGCCATCCGCCACGGAATCGCCCGTGCGCTGACGGAGTACAACGGCGAGCTCCGAAAGAAGCTCAAGAAGGACGGGTTCCTGACGCGGGACCCGCGGATGAAGGAACGCAAGAAGTACGGGCAGCGCGGGGCGCGGGCCCGATTCCAGTTCAGCAAGCGGTAACGACGACCCGCAACAGAAAGGGAGGTGTCATCTGGCGTCTATTTCGATGAAGGAGCTGCTCGAGGCTGGCGTCCACTTCGGTCATCAGACCAAGCGCTGGAACCCGAAGATGAAGAAGTACATCTTCGGCAAGCGCAACGGGATCTACATCATTGACCTGCAGAAGACGCTCAAGCAGTTCAAGGAAGCCTCGAACTTCGTGACGGGGCTCGCCGCCGCCGGCAAGAACGTTTTGTTCGTCGGCACGAAGCGGCAGGCCCAGGACGCGATCTACGAAGAGGCCAACCGCTGCGGCATGTTCTACGTGAACACGCGCTGGCTGGGCGGCACTCTCACCAACTTCTCGACGATCCGCAAGTCCATACACCGCCTCAAGGAAATCGAGGGGATTCTCGCCCAGGAAGACAACGAGAACCTCACGAAGAAGGAGCGGCTGCGCCTGGAGCGCGAGCGCGAGAAGCTGCAAAAGAACCTGGCCGGGATCAAGGAGATGGACGAGCTGCCGGACGCGCTCTT
>Ga0335085_10012655_pt1 | contig 12416 bp, 7 predicted proteins | sample Lox_Sample_45_FD_206712 | JGI IMG/M metagenome (GOLD analysis project Ga0335085, IMG submission 206712) | Soil microbial communities from Loxahatchee National Wildlife Refuge, Florida, United States - Lox_Sample_4.5 | ecosystem: Environmental > Terrestrial > Soil > Wetlands | place: USA: Florida...
AGGAAGAAGGATAGCGCTGGTGAGCTTTTCGTCCCTCATGGTTTTCCCGGTTGGCATGTGGGGCGAGGCAAGAGCCATAATTTCGTTGTACAAAAACGCACCCACTCCGGTACGGCATGCTGTCGACCGTTTGTCCGACTACACAGGGATGGGGAAAGACCTGGCCGAAGGAAATCAACCTTCGGTTCGCGTTGAGCTGAACGCCGCCACCAATCCGCGCATCGGCACACAGGGTTACACAATTCATTCGGAAAACGGAATCATCAGGATTGTGGGCAATGACAGCGAAGGTGCGGCAAATGGAATTTATACATTGCTGCGGACTCTGATGATTGAGCATCGCAAAGACCCGTTCTCGCGAGAGTGGAATATCGAAGAAGAGCCGGCGTTCAGCGTGCGGTCGATCCGCGTGGCCCCCTATCGTTTTGGGGGCTCGTATGGATTTGCCAAGTTGAGCCCGGATCGGTGGTCTTTTCAGGATTGGAAACAGTATGTGGACTTCATGCGGCTGTGCAACATGAACACCCTGATCATGGGTTCGGCGCGAATGTACGATCCGGAATATCCGGATAGCTGGCGGGAAAAGTGGCGGTATGAAATCTGGAAGCAGGTAATGGACTACTGCCATGAAGTTGGGATGAAATTCGACTGGTTTACGAGTCCGAACCTTGTGCCGGAACAGGCGTTCTGGGACAATCCCGAGCAGCGGGTGCAAAAGGGCGGCTACTACGGCCAGGGATTGGACTGGAGCAAAGGCAAAGACACCATTCTGCGAACTCAACGATTCACTCTCAGCTATTTCCGCGAACTTGATGATCTGATCATGATTTACAGCGATAGCGGGGCATTCTTTTTCGACACAACTAAGGAAAGTGACCCCACCGCTTATTTCAGCGACATCAACGACAGTTATATGAAGCTGCTGCGCGAGGTAGGAAACAATGCCCGCCTTGTTTACAAGAACTGGGGCTTGCAGCTTCACACCGACATCGCCCTCCCCAAATCTGTACTCGAGAGCAACCCGAAATTTCAGACTCTACAGGATGACGTCATAGCCAAGCTGCCGAAGGATGTGGCATTTGAAGATGCATCCATGCTGACATACGTTCAGACCTTTGGAAGCCGCATTCAGGCTGCCGGCAATCCACCTCTGAGCGAGAACCTGCTTATCGGAAAGGAACGCGGGTTCAGGCCAGTGATCGACATCTTCTGGTACATGAATCCGGAAACCGCCGTCAATATGTTTCCCCATCCCTACATTGGGCGCGCGATTCAGGAAGCCCGCTACGCGTACGATGAGCTTGGGGTTGACGGGGCCGAGGGCTACCGGTTGGCTCCGCCCATGCGCTTCTTGGGGGACTACGTCTTCTTCCGCGTAGCTTCGGATCCCTCCCTGACGAAAGAGCAATTGGTAACTGAGTTGGCGGGATTGCTGACGCAGGAACCGCAAGATGCAGAGCCTGTCAAGGAGGCTGTCAATACACTGGAACAGTTCTGGAGCACGCGCAGGCTGGAGGACTTAGAAAAGGCGGATAAGTTATTTCGAAGCGTGTTGCCGAGGGAGCATTCGAGGAATCTCGAGTACGTGAGCAATGGCGTCACATTTCTCACCTACATTGTGCGTATGACTCAACCGGGCGTGACGCCAGAGCAAAAGACGCAGCTCAAGAAAGAGCTGTACGAGACCATCAAGCCCATGTATATCCTGCAGGGACTCACTTCGGACATTGTGTGGATTCCGGAAGCCCGGCGCTTTCTGGATGCCAGGGTGGACATGATGCTCCAGGATTACTCCAGTCCAATCCGTTCTGCCTTTCATCCTTATCCAGATGTTGTGGACCGGAGTCTTTACCCCAAGGCAAGTTCACAGCCCATACAGCTACATTGGCCGGAAGAAGAAAGCAAGACGACAGAGTGAAGGCGGGAGGCTTTACGTACAAGTTAAGGAAGCAGTCCTCGAGACAGAGATGATGAAAGGACCCCACAAACGATGAAACTCCTAGACACGATAGCAGTCGCGAGTTGTTCTTTGCTTCTCACGTTTTCGGCAGCTTTCGCAGCGGATAAAGGAACTGTTATCTCGCTGTACGAAAACGCGGGCACCCCGGCACGTCATGCGGCAGACCGCCTTTCAGATTACTCTGGAATTCCATTGGATCGGGCTGAGGGGAGCGAGCCATCTATCCGGGTTGAGTTGAATTCCACGAGCAATCCGAACGTCGGAATCCAGGGATACACCATTCGCTCAGCGAACGGAATCATCACCATCTCCGCCAACGATGAAGAGGGTGCCACTAACGGCGTCTACACGCTTCTGCGGACCCTGATGATCGAACATCACAAAGATCCCTTTTCGAGAGATTGGAACGTGGAAGAAAAGCCGGCCTTTTCCATTCGAGCGATTCGCGTAGCGCCCTATCGCTATGGCGCCTCCTACGGTTTCGCCAAGCTGAGCCCGGACCGCTGGTCTTTTGAGGACTGGAAGCAGTACGTGGACTTTATGCGTCTTTGCAACATGACAACCCTGATCATGGGCTCGACGCGAGTTTACGATCCCGATTATCCCGACAGTTGGCGCGAAAAGTGGCGCTACGAAGTTTGGAAACAGGTCATGGACTACTGCCATCAGGTGGGCATGAAGTTCGACTGGTTCATGATGCCGTACCTTGTTCCGGAACAGGCATTCTGGGACAACCCCGATAAGCGCTACATCAACCCTCACGGCTCCTGGTACGGCAATGGGCTCGATTGGAGTACGGGGAAAGACCTCATCTTGAAGAGCGAACGATACACGTTGAGCTACTTCCGGGGGATGGACGACATAATCCTGATGTACCACGACGGAGGCTCATTCTTCTTCGACAAGCCGGGTGGCAGCAGCGACCCGCTTGCGGAATTTACCGATGTGACGAACAGCTACCTGCAATTGCTCAGGGATGTCGGCAATGACGCCCGGTTCATCTACAAAAACTGGGGATTGCAGATGTCGATTGACACGATGATGCCCAAATCCGTGATCGACAAACATCCCGAATATAAGAAACTGCAAGATGATTCCATGGCGCGCCTTCCGAAGAACACGGTTTGGGAGGATGCCTCCATGCTCACCTACATTCAAGACTTTGGACAATGGATTCAAGAGGGTGGTAATCCCCCGATACGCGAGAATTTACTCGTTGGCAAGGAGTACGGGTTTCCCACCATTATCGATAAGTACTGGTATATGAATCCGGAAATGTCCATCAATATGTTCCCGCACCCCTACATTCGGCGATCCATCCAGGAGGCCCACTACGCTCAGGATGAACTGGGCGCGGATGGCGCTGAGGGATATCGCCTGGCGCCGCCCATGCGTTTCCTCTGCGACTATGCGTATTTTCGGGTCATCTCCGATCCTTCTCTGACACAGGAACAATTGGTAGACGAAATGGCAGGCCTTCTCACGGAGAATAAAGAGGACGAAGCGCCAGTGAAAGAAGCTATAAACGCATTAGATCAGTTCTGGAGTACGCATCAGCTTGCCGACATTGTGAAGGCCGACCAGTTATTTCGCGGAGTATTACCGCGAGAGCATTCCAACAACCTGGAGTATGTAAGCAATGGGGTGACATTCCTCACTTACATCGTGCGGCTTGCGCAACCTGGAGTGACGGACGAGCAGAAGAAGAAATTGAAAGAGGAGCTCTACCAAACCATTAAGCCCATGTACATCATGCAGGGTCTTACAGCCGACATCGTCTGGATTCCCGAAGCAAAGAGATTTCTCAGCGCACGCGTCGATATGATGGTCGAGGATTACAAAGCTTACCTTCACGTCCCTGAGGTTGTGGACCGGAGCCTTTATCCCAGAGCAACCTCCAAACCCGTCACAATACATTGGCCGAAAGAAGGTATTGGAATTAGCGATTAAGCTTTCGGCGCACGGGAGGCCGGAGTCGCAGATGCCGACCTCCACTCATTACTAACCAGAGGCATGGTGATTGGCATGGATACACAGACCGAACTGCAGATGCCTGACATCGATGAGATCTGCCGGCGATTTTCAGCGATCTACACCGGAGCGATTTCGGACGTAATGGATGAAATGGGGTATCCCATCCACGCTTTGCCGAAAGAGATTCAGGGCTTAGCCATCGATCATGGCTTCGCCGGCCGTGCTCTGACAGTAGAAGGAGAGCCATCGCAGTCCAACGATCCGGATGAGATCTTTCTCCCGCTACTTAGAATGTTAGGCGACATCATGCCGGGCGACGTGATCGTAACTCAACCGCACGACAGTTCCTGTGCCCATCTCGGCGAATTGTCCTGTGAGACTGCGAAATACCGGGGAGTGCGAGGCGTAGTAATCGATGGCGGTGCCAGGGATATCGACTACATTCTGAAACTGAAGGTGCCGGTCTTTTGCCGCTATCGCACTCCGTTAGACATCCTGGGCCGCTGGAAGCTGACTTCCTACGGCAACCCAATTCAAATTGGTGACGTGAAGATTCGCCGCGGGGACTTCATCGTAGCCGACAAGGATGGCGTGATCGTCATCCCGCAGGAAATTACCCTGGAAGTTCTTAAGCGTTCCGAAGAAGTGGTCTCGACCGAAAACCTCGTACGAAAGGCGATTCTGCAAGGAGTTCACCCGGTGGACGCCTATCAAAAATACGGAAGATTTTAGTGCATTCTCGGGTCACTGATCTTGGAAGGCGCTGTGCAGCTTTTTTGTCACTTTTATTGATCTCAGGGAGAACAAATCGTCATGAAACTTGGTCTCGGGCTCTATCGTCATATGCTCAACCGCGACAACTTCCGCTTCGCCAAGCAGGCAGGAGCGACCCATATCGTCGCGCACTGGGTCAATTATTTTGCTGGAACCGTTAGGTTGCCGCAGACAGATGGGCAACGCAACTGGGGCGTTAGTGACAATCGTGGGCGCTTGTGGACAGTAGAAGAGCTCAGCGATCTGAAGAAAGCGATCAATGATGAAGGGCTGGAGTTAGCAGCCATTGAAAATCTTGATCCCTCGCACTGGTATGACGTTTTGCTCGATGGACCGGAAAAAGAAAAGCAATTAGACGATGTGAAGACCATCATCCGGCGGCTGGGAAAAGCCGGCATTCCGGTTTTGGGTTACAACTTCAGCTTAGCCGGCATATGGGGACATGTCGCTGGCCCTTACGCCCGCGGCGGAGCTGAGTCCGTCGGTTTCCTGGGAAAGGATGGCCCCAAAGATACGCCAATCCCTAAAGGGCAGGTCTGGAATATGACCTACGATCCGAATGCGTCTGCCGGAGACATCGGCACGGTCACATCCGAGCAGATGTGGCAGCGCCTGGAATACTTTTTGAAGGCGGTCATTCCGGTTGCGGAAGAGGCTGGCGTGAGGTTGGCTGCACACCCCGACGATCCGCCGATGCCGGTGCTTCGGGGAACAGCGCGCCTGATCCATCAACCGCGTCTTTATCAGAAGCTGCTTGACCTGTACCCGTCCCACTACAACGCCCTGGAGTTTTGTCAGGGCACCCTGGCGGAGATGACGGAAGACGATCTTTACACACACATCGACAAATATTCCAAACAGGGAAGTATTGCCTACGTTCACTTCCGCAACGTCCGCGGGAAAGTACCGAATTACCGCGAGGTCTTCCTGGACGAGGGCGACGTAGACATGCTCAAAGCACTGAAGATTTATCGCAAGAACGGCTATGACGGCGTCATGATTCCGGACCACACGCCGCAAATGAGCTGCAGTGCATCATGGCATGCCGGGATGGCATTTGCACTCGGTTACATGCGAGGCGCGATTACAGCTCTCAATAACTGACAGTTGCGGAGATTGCCCGTTTTTTCGCCTTACTCCGTCTTTCCGTCTGCTCGCCAGTCGGCGGTTGAAAGGATGAATTCTTGCAAATCCGGAACCTTCGCTGGTGGATCGCAGCTTTGCTCGCCGCCGCCAGCGCGCTCAGCTATCTTGACCGCCAGAGCCTTCCCGTAGCTGTCGTAGAGATTCACAAGACCATCCCCATTACTGATACGCAATACTCTTGGCTGGTTGCGCTGTTTTTGCTCTCTTATGGACTGATGTATGCCATCGGGGGGAGGATCATTGACCTCCTGGGCACGAAGCGCGGGTATGCTCTAATGATCACCTGGTGGTCATTAGCCACCATCTTCCACGGGTTTGTCACAAACGTTCTGGAACTGGGCATCGCACGATTCTTGTTGGGCATCGGCGAAGGAGGTGGCTTCCCAGGATCGGCCAAAGCTGTATCCGAATGGTTTCCGGCCAAAGAGCGTTCATTTGCTTTTGGAATTTTCAACACTGGGTCCAGCCTCGGCGCTGTCGCCGCTCCACCACTAATTGCGTTCGTGATCATTGAGTTCAGCTGGCGCTGGGTTTTTTATTTCACCGGCCTGCTTGGCATCGCTTGGCTGGGCTTTTGGTGGAAGCTTTACGATCGGCCTAATGAGCACAAACTGATCACGGCCGACGAGCGAAAATACTTGCAGGTTTCTCTGCCCGGCAGTTCTTCGCCATCGCAGGTTTCCGTGATTCCCTGGGCACGGCTCTTCCAATATAGACAAACGTGGGGGCTGGTTCTTTCCAGCCTGGTGAGCAATTCCGCGTGGTACTTCTTCATTTTTTGGCTGCCTAAATATCTGGCTGATGTCCGCCACCTTGATATTGCCCACATCGGCTACTATGCGTGGATCCCTTACGCTTTTGCGGGTGCCGGAAGCTTTGTCGGCGGTTGGTTTAGCAGCTTTCTCATCGCCAGGCGGGTATCGCTCGATCACTCGCGCAAAATTGCTCTGGGTATCAGCGCGGGAGTCATGCCCGCTTCCCTGTTCATCGTCAGATCGCCCTTGAGCGTTGCGATCATATTTTTCAGCGTGGCATTCCTCGGGTTCCAATTCTGGTCGACCATATCGCAGACTGTGGCCAGCGATATCTTTCCCGCCAGCACAGTTGGTTCTATCATCGGGCTGATGGGAGCCGCTGGTTCTTTGGGGGCAGTGCTCTTCAACGTGCTGGTGGGCTGGTTTTTAACGCACTATCACAGTTATTCTGCTGTTATGACAATAGTTGGCTTATTGTTGCCTCTGTCCTTCTTCATCATTCTGTTTGTCGTGGGAAGGATAGAACCGTTAGATCAGCCAGAAAATCTGGCGACGCCATAGAAAAACGCTGAAACGTTCAGGGGCGACGGTACGCTTTGGTTCTTGCGTTCCTGGGAGCGTGGTAGTCATCGTATCGTGAAAGCCACTTAGAGTTAGTGTTCCCTTACAACGCCGGCCACAACTGCTCCCAAACTTTGAACTCATTGTGAATTCCGGACTCTTCTGCCCGAACTTGCTTCTTTCCAGAAGCGACAGCAATGGTTTCCTCGAAAATTCGCCGCCCTACTGACTCAACCGTTTCAGTGCGGTCGAGAATCGTGCCTGCATTGATATCCATATCCTCATTATTCTTCCATAGGAGCGTGTTCGAACTGACCTTCACGACCGGTCCCAGGGCATTCCCAATTCCGGTGCCGCGCCCGGTGGTAAACAATGCGACCTGCGCGCCACTGAGAAATAGCGCCGGAGTTGAAATCTGGTCGTACCCTGGCGTGTACAAAACGTAGAGTCCTCTTCGTTTACCGATCCATTCACCGTACTCCAGTAGCCCTTCGACCGTCGTTGTTCCACCCTTAGCTTTTGCTCCGGTCGATTTCAGGTAGATATTGTAAAGGCCTCCCTTTTTGTTCCCCGGCGTGGGATTCTCGCTAAAGTCTTCTCCAAACAATTCCACATACCTGCGGAACCGCTCCAGCGAGTCCATGAGCTTGTGGCCGACTTCCGGATTGCGCGCTCGCTGTACGAGATCGATCATGGCGGCGCCCTGCAGTTCCGGGATTTCAGGCAGAAGCACGGCTCCCCCTGCTTTCACGAACATGTCGGCCGCCGCGCCTACGGCGGGGTTCGCCGTGAGTCCAGACCAGCGATCTGAGCCACCGCACTTTGTACCTACGATTAGATTGGAAATGGGAACAGGCTTGCGGGAGAATTTGTTGGCATAGTGCAATAATCCTTCGACCGTTTCCAGTCCCTTCGTGATGGTTTTACGGCTTCCCCCGAGTTGCTGCACCGTCATGTTGACGACGCGTTGGTTGTATCCTGGGAGCTGTGCCTGAAATAAAGGCACGGAACATTCGACGCACGTCTTGCCGCAACCCAGATCCAGATAAATCGCGCTGCCCAGATTGGGATGGCGCAGTGTATTGACCAGCAGCTTGTTCAGAGTGGTTAGCCCGGCCCCATCCGGCATGCCGCAACCGGACTCATGAACAACCGCAACCACACCGTCTACGTTGGGATATTTCTCTGGCGTGAAGACTTCATGCATGGCGCGCCAGGCGATTTCACGCGCTTCTGTAGACGAGCACATTCCAGAAGTAACGATTCCTACATAGTTCCGCGTTCCTGCGCTGCCGTCGTCGCGCACATAGCCTTCAAAAGTGCGCCCGGCTAGCTGGGGTACGACCGGCGTAGCAGGATTGCTGCGATACAGGACCTCTAGCTTCGGCAGCTCAGGGGCGAGATTCTCCTCATCGATAGGGTCGCCGGGCTGCATGGCTTGAGAAGCCACCCCGAAAGGGTCGCCGAGGGTGATGTAGACCTCTCCTCGCCCGACCGGTCGCACAACGAAGCTCTGGCCTCGCTGCGCTCGCCGGGTGATGGTGATCGTGCCGTCCTGGTAGCGCAAAGGCGTCCCCTGCTCCAAAAAATCGACTGCCACGACCCCTACATTGTCGGTCTCAGGACGCCCAACAATAGCTACTTCTTCCAGATTCAGAGGTTGCATTGGAAAGGTCACCCCACATCAAAAATCGATTATCTCCACATTTATGTAGATGAGAATCGATTGCTCGCGGTCACAATCTCACAGGCGGAATTCTATTTGGCTGCTGGTTTCTGGTACCTTCTTACGATACCTTCCATGGCATCAACATCGCGGACGTAGTCCTTGAGCCGCAATTCACGGAACTCCTTGTTCCTGGCCGCCTCTAATTGCTGCCATAGAGCGCTGTCTTCTTTGTTCAGATGAATTCCTCCCGGCGATAGCAGACTGGCTACCTCCTGCCGGAGCTGTGTTTCCTTCTCGATAGCTTGCTCCACGTCTTCTGGCCACGCTGGCAACCTGTCCTTCGCAGAAGGCACGGGCGGAAATGGCTTGTGCGGGTCTTCCTGATACCAGAATGCAGTGGAAGTGTAATCATTCTCGAAGTCGTTGTCGTGCCCATGTTCGATGGTGACTTTTATCGATTTTTGAAACTCAACCGGCTCGTTCACATAGAAGTGGTACATCTGGTTCTTGCCACCCCATGGACCATTTAGGTTTTCTATCAGGTAAAATCCCGTGTAAAGTCCCCAGAACTCGCGGTCCGGGCTGGCGCCGGAATTGAAGATCTCCTCATGGCCGGTTCCGGGATAAGCGGGCGGCCACTTTACCCCATCGATAAAGATCATGTCATCACCTTCGCCGTACCAGCCACCGGCAATGTTGTCTACGGTAAGAAAAAGGCCTACATAGGTGCCGTGGCCCTCAGCATCGAGCACGACATAGTTGTCTTCTCCCGTGGTATTGCGCATGCGATCGGCACCCAACTGAGAATTCTTCGGCAAGCCGGGTTTGACCGGGGTCTTGGCAACCCGACGCCATTGGGCGTGGAAGCGGCCGGCATTTGGCGGGAGTGTCCCATTTGGCAGCTGCTCATACTCAATGTGGTACCAGAGGAGCAGGTTCTTCACATCGCCATCATTTTCCACGGTGATGCGGGCGCCCTTGGCAAACGGCATCGGAAAATATGAGACCATGGCGTCGAAATCGAAGTCACTAAAGCCCGGGTTTACGTCAACAACCATGGAATGGAAGTATCGCAATGTGCCCAGGCCGGAGCCAAAGAAATCACCGATGGGCACTTCCACGCAAGGTTCCTTTTGGCCGTCCCAGTACATTCGCAACATCACCTTCCGATAACGCATTCGGTCTAAAGCAAATGGCGCCACATAGAAGCGGCGGATAATGCCAGTGCCCGGGATTTCGGCCAGGGTCTTGGTTTCCCCCGGCGCAATATGAATGAAATCGTAATTCCCGCCGGTTCGGTCATACGACGAGATACGCGCGGTGTGCGTATCGCGGAGCATGAATAGATTGTCGAGAACCCGGTCGGGCTCTTGTGGAGTTGTCTGCGCGCAAACCTTTAAGGGAACCAATAAAACCGCAGCGCAGCAGAAGACGAAAAGCATGCCTTGGATACAGATTCTCTTCATGATTTACTCCACGAAGTACAAAGGCTGGTGAAAATGGAACCTAGTTTGCTCCCCCTGTGGCACCCTGACGATATTTTTCGGCAATTGTCTCCGTGGCATTCACATCGCGGATAAAGTCATCGTACTTCAAGGCGTGGAACTCCTTATTCCGTGCTATTTCCAAATCCCGCCACTTGGCTCCGTCTTCCGGGCTCAGCTTGATTTTTCCACCAGATAGAATTCCGGCCACTTCCGTCCGCAGCTCGGTTTCCTTATCTAGCGCCGCCGCAACGCCTTCAGGCCATAAGGGCAGGCGGTCCTTAGGGGCCATCATGGGAGAAAACGCCTTGTGAGGTTCGATCTGATACCAAAATGCTGTTGAGGTATAGGAGTTCTCGAAATTGTTGTCATGCCCGTGCTCAATGGTTACGCGGATCGATTTCTGAAACTCGACGGGTTCGTTCAAATAGAAGTGGTACATCTGGTTTTTGCCGCGCCAAGGAGTATGTAAATCCTCAATCAAATAGAAGCCAGTGTAGAGCCCAGAGAATTCCTTGTCGGGACAGGCTCCAGCATTGAAGATCTCTTCATGGCCCGTGCCCGCGTAAGTTGGTGGCCATTTTGCACCGTCAATGAAGATCATGTCATCGCCCTCCCCATACCAACCCCCGGGAAGGTTATCCACCGTGAGAAACAACCCGACGTATGTTCCTCTGCCCGTCGCGTCGAGTACGACGTAGTTGTCGTCCCCGGTTAAATTAGCTCCGCCACCCTCCTGTTTATTCTTTTCCAATCCCGCTTTTACCGGAGTCCTCAAAACTTGGTGCCATTGGGCATGAAAACGTCCCGAGTTAGGCGGCAGCTGGCCCTCGTGAAGCTGCTCGTACTCGATGTGATAATAGAGGATGTAATCCTTGATGCCACCATCATTTTCGACTGTGATGCGGGCGCCCTTGGCAAACGGCATAGGAAGATAGGAAACCATCCCGTCGAAATCGAAGCCGTCGAACCCAGGATTCACATCCATAGCAGCAGAGTGAAAGTGTCTCAGGGTTCCTAAACCTGAACCAAAGAAATCGCCGAGTGGCACTTCTACGCAGGGATCCTTCTGGCCGTCCCAGTACATCCGCAGAATGACTTTGCGCCCTCTCATACGGTCTCCTGCGTACGGGGCCATATAGAACCGCCGAATTATTCCTGTTCCCTGAATATCGGCGATGGTCTTGGTTTCTCCGGGGGCAATCTTGACATAGTCTGCATTCCCACCGCTGCGATCCCACGAGGAAATGCGGATCGTCTTGGTATCGCGGATGACAAACAGGTTATCGAACGGGCGAGGCTCAAGCGGTGGTGATGTTTGGGCGATGAGTGAAAAAGAGGTTGCAAGAACAAGACCCAAAAAGAGAAAGGAAAATAGACGCGCCATAGCCGTTCTGATCATGTTGCCCCCAAAGGGCCGAACGCAAGATTTCTCGGGTTTGGAGATGCTACACCCACGAAGTTCAGAAAGCCTTCGACCGCCGGCGATCGGCGGTTGAAGGATAACAAACGTCTTACCGTTTCGCGCCAACCGGTTCTTCCGGCGCGGACTTCACTAACAGCTCCGGATGGATTCTCTCTATCAACTCTTCCATGATCTGCACATTACGGACCTTCTGCCGTGCCAGATCGGCCAGGCTAGTCTCGCTGCTCCAAGGCTTGCACAAATCGGCCACTGATTTACCCGGTTCCTGTTTCAAATAACAAGGCGCGCAGATTCTGCAAATCTCGGGGACCTCCCAGGGCCGGTACCAACCACCCTGCGAGTCAAAGATAGAAATATGCAGGTCCATAGGAATCTTGATGGTCTGGCGAATCGCCCCCAACATCGGAAGCGTCAGATCCGGCAGCGGGTTCCATGTGTCAGCTCCAAGATTTTCCACCACCTTGGCCCCCGCCGGATTTGCATGGCCGGTGAACACCGATACTTTGAAGAAGCAATCCCGTGGAATCTTCCCTTGCCGACGCATTTCTACCAATACCATCAGCAGGCCTTCATCCCACACGAGGAAACCGCGGACTCCCGCTTCCATGGCGCGCATCATGTCGCCAATCGTGTATGAGAGATAGTCAGCGCCACGTACGCGAATTCC
>Ga0335085_10012656_pt1 | contig 12415 bp, 11 predicted proteins | sample Lox_Sample_45_FD_206712 | JGI IMG/M metagenome (GOLD analysis project Ga0335085, IMG submission 206712) | Soil microbial communities from Loxahatchee National Wildlife Refuge, Florida, United States - Lox_Sample_4.5 | ecosystem: Environmental > Terrestrial > Soil > Wetlands | place: USA...
CCTGACCTGGGACCACCCGCGCGCCTACCGGCCGCTGCAGGCGTTCGCTGCGCACCGCCCGGACCTCGCGGTCAGCTGGGACCGGCAGTCGCTGGCCGACTTCGAAGCCAAGCCGATCGCCGGCCTGGCCCAGGACTACGACCTGATGATCATCGACCACCCCGGCCTGGGCGCGGCCATCGCCACTGGCGCGCTGCAGCCGCTGGACCAGTTCGTGCCCGCGGGCCTGCTCGCGCAGTGGCAGGCCGCCGCGGTCGGGCCGACCTGGGCCAGCTACACCCTGATCGCCAGCACGGGGCCAGCCACCATGGGGCCCGGAATCACGGGGCCCGGAATCATGGGGCCCGGAACCATGGGTGCGGCCCAGCAGTGGGCGGTGCCGGTCGACGCGGCCACACAGGTGTCCGTGTTCCGGCCCGACCTGGTGGCCGCGCCGCCGCGCGACTGGGCCGGGGCGCCCACGTTCGCCCGGCAGCACCGCACCGCGCTGTGCCTGGGCGGCCCGCACGCGCTGCTCACCCTGCTGGCCATGTGCGCCCCGGACCAGCCCGGCCCGGACCTGCTGCCCCCGTCCGCCGCGGCCGCAGCCCTGGACATCCTGCGCGCCGTCTGGGCCGTGGCGGACCAGGAATTGTCCCTGGCCGACCCGATCGCGGTGCACGAGGCGCTGGCCGCCGGGACCGTGGCCTACTGTCCGCTGGCCTACGGCTACGCCAGCTACGCCCAGCCCACGGCCGGCCACCACGCCCTGGCCTGGGCCGATGCGCCCACGTTCGGCGCGGCGCGGCCGGGCAGCGTGCTCGGCGGCGCCGGCCTGGCCGTATCCGCGCCGCGCCACCCGGACCGGGCTGAGGTGCGCGGCTTCCTGACCGCGTTCCTGGCCCCCGACGTGCAGGCCGGCCTGGCCCCGGCGGCCGGCGGCCAGCCGGCCATGGCCGCGGCCTGGGCCAGCGCCGCGGTCGACCGGGCCTGGGGCGGGTACTACAGCAGCACCCGGCGCTCCCTGGACGCGGCCTGGGTCCGCCCCCGCGCGGACGGCTGGATCGCCCTGCAGGACCGGGCCTCGGCGCTAGTCCGCGCCGTTATCACCGGCCAGGCCAGCGCCCACGAAACGATCACTTTGATTAACGCTAGTTACCGGGAACTCACCCGGCCCGAGCGCGCGGAGGCGGGCACGACATGACAGGCACGGTGCGCATCGACGTCCGCGACGACGGGGTGGCCCTGCTCACCCTGGACCGGCCGGGCAAGCTCAACGCGGTGACCGACGAGATGAGCCGGGAACTGGCCGGCCACGTGGCCCGGGTGGATGCCGACGAGTCCATCCGGGTGGCCGTGCTCACCGGGGCCGGTGAGAGGTCGTTCTGCGTGGGCAGCGACATCGGGGAGGTGGGCGAGTACCCCGGTCCGTGGCAGTTCCGCAACCGGCGGGATTACTGCACGACGCTCCGCGAACTGCGCAAACCGGTTATCGCCGCAGTCAATGGCTACGCCTACGGCGGTGGGCTGGAACTGGCGTTGTGTAGCGATATCCGGCTGGCCAGCACCACTTCCTCGTTCGCGGCCGCGGAGATCAAGCTCGGCTGGATCGGAGGCGGCGGGGTCAGCGCGCTGCTGTCGGCCAGCCTGCCCGCCAGCGACGCGGCGCTGCTGCTGCTCACCGGGGACCCGGTGGATGCGGCCGAGGCGTACCGGATGGGCCTGGTCAGCCGGCTGTGCGAGCCGGGCGAGCTCCTGCCCGCCGCGCTGGCGCTGGCCGCCACCATCGCGCAGCGGCCGCCGATCGCGGCGCAGGCGGCCAAGGCCAACCTGCTGGCCGCCCGGAACATGGGCCTGGCCCAGGCCATCCAGTACGAACGGGAAATGCAGGCCATCTGCCTGGCCACCGGGGACGCCACCGAAGGGCGCGCGGCGTTCGAACAGAAGCGGCCCGGCCGGTTCACCGGGAGGTGAGGGACGTGCGGTTGCACGGCATGGAGTACGACCGGACCGGGCTGGCCCGGATGGCCGGGGACCTGCCCGCGGCGGGCGGGGTGCGCTCGGTGGTGCTCGGCGACGGGGCCGAACGCGGCCTCCGCGTGCTGGAGTTCCGCACCGGCGGCGGGCTGAGCTTCGACGTCCTGGTGGACCGGGCCATGGACATCGGCGCGGCCGAGTACCGCGGCGTGGGCTTCGGCTGGCGGTCGGCGACCGGGTTCCGCCACCCCAGCCTGCACGAGTACCGGGACGAGGACGGGCTGTCCTGGCTGCGCAGCTTCTGCGGCCTGACCGTCACGGCCGGGCTTGACCACACCCTGTTCACCGCCGAGGTGGACGCGTCCAACTATCAGTATCCGTACCGGCCGGCGGTGTGGAACGGGCTGCACGGCCGGGTGGCCAACATCCCGGCCCGGCTGCACGGCTATGGCGAACGGTGGGACGGTGACCAGTGCGTGCTGTGGGCCGAGGGGGAGATCCGGCAGGCCGCCATCTTCGCCGAGCATCTGCGGCTGACCCGGCGCATCGAGGCCGATCTGGGCGGCCGGGAGATCCGGCTGACCGACACGGTGCGCAACGCCGGCTTCGACCGGACCCCGCACATGTACCTGTACCACATCAACGTGGGCTGGCCGATGCTGGAGGAGGGTGCCCGGTTCACGGCGCCGATCGAGTCGACGCTGTGGGCCAGCGACAGCGTGGCCGGGCAGGGCGCCTCGCACCTGGTCCTCGGGCCGCCGCAGCCCGGCTTCGTGGAGCAGGTGTACCAGCACCGGCTGACCGCGGGTCCTGACGGGCTGGTCCGGGCGGCGCTGGTCAACGACCGGCTCGGCCTGGCCTTCGAGCTGGAGTACGACCAGCGCCAGTTCCCGGCGTTCTTCCAGTGGCTGCACCTGCGCGAGGGCGCGTACGCGGTGGGGTTCGAGCCGAGCACGCACGACGTGACCGGGGAGCCCGCGGCCCGCGCGGACGGCACCATGACCTGGCTTGACGCGGGCGAGTCGCGCAGCTACTCGTCGGTGCTGCGGATCCGCGAGGTGGCCGGCGGGTAGCGGTCAGGGTCTGCGGGCTACGCCGCACCAGCCGGTGGCGTACTCGGCCGGGACTTCGGTGGAATCCGGCCGCCAGCTGGGCAGCGCCACCACGCCCGGCTCGACCAGGTCCAGGCCGTCGAAGAAGCGCGATACGTCCGCGTGGCTGCGGGCGGTCATCGGCGGGCCGGTCTGGGTCAGCAGCTCGGCCATCTCGGCCATGGACTGGGCCCGGATGTCGCTGGCCGGGTGCGAGATGACCAGGTAGCTGCCGGACGGCACCGCCGCCATGACCTGGGCCACCAGGGCGTGCGGATGCTCGCTGTCCGGGATCATGTGCAGCAGCATCAGCAGCATGACCGCGACCGGCTGGCCGAAGTCCAGTTTCTCCCGCGCCTGGGCCAGGAGCCCGCCGACGTCGAGCAGGTCGGCGCCGAGGCAGCAGGTCTCGCCGCCCGAGTCGCTGGTCAGCAGGGCCCGCGCGTGCGCCGCCACCATCGGGTCGTTGTCCACGTAGACGACCCGGCTTTCCGGGGCGATCCGCTGCGCCACCTCGTGGGTGTTGTCGGCGCTGGGCAGCCCAGCGCCGATGTCCAGGAATTGCCGTATCCCGGCCTCGGCGGTCAGCATGCGCACGGCCCGGCCGAGAAAACCGCGATTGGCGCGGACCTCGATGAGGATTCCTGGGTTGGCGGCGATCGCGTCGTGAGCCGCTTTACGGTCGGCGGCGAAGTTGTCCTTACCGCCGAGCCAATAGTCGTACACCCGGGCGGGGTTGGCCATACTGGTGTCGAGGCGCGCCGGCCGCTCCGCCGTGGCCTCGATGGCCGTGAACCACTGTTCCCCCACCGGTGTGCCTCCGGTGCCGTTTCCCACCCGCTTACCCCCTTGCGGGCAGGTTATCAATCTGGGCCAGACCCTGCCCAGCCGTTCAGCTCAGCCGACCAGAGTTTTGACCGCGCTGGTCAGCTCGGCCAGCGCGGACTTGGCGTCGGAGAAGAACATGCTGGTCTTGGGGTTGACGTACAGCTCGTTGTCGATGCCCGCGTAGCCGTGGCCCATCGACCGCTTGATCACAATGATGCTCTTGGCCGCGTCCACGTCCAGGATCGGCATGCCGGAGACCGGGTTGCCGGGCCGCCGGGCGGCCGGGTTGGTGACGTCGTTGGCCCCGATGACCAGGGCCACGTCGGCCCGCGGGAACTCCGGGTTGATCTCATCCATCTCGCGGAGCTGCGGGTAGGGCACGTTGGCCTCGGCCAGCAGCACGTTCATGTGCCCGGGCATCCGGCCCGCCACCGGGTGGATCGCGTAGCTGACCTCCACCCCGCGCTCTTCCAGCACCGTGGCCAGCTCGGCCACCGCGTGCTGGGCCTGGGCGGCGGCCAGCCCGTAACCGGGCACGATGATGACCTTCTGCGCGTAGGCCAGCTGGATGGCCGCGTCGTCGGCCTGGATGGACCGGACGTCCCCGCCCGGGCCCTCGATGGCCGGGCCGGTGTCGCCGGTGCCGAACCCGCCGATCATGATGTTGGCCAGCGACCGGTTCATCGCGTCGGCCATCAGCTTGGTCAGGATGGAGCCGGACGCGCCGACCAGCGCGCCGGCGATGATCAGTGCCCAGTTGCCGATGACGAACCCGGCCATGGCCACCGCGGTGCCGGTGAACGCGTTGAGCAGCGAGATCACCACCGGCATGTCCGCGCCGCCGATCGGCAGCACCATCGTCACGCCGAACGCCAGCGCGGCCAGGATGATGATGATCAGCACCGGGACGCTGGGGCTGACCAGCAGGTAGATGGCGCCGCCGACGCCGACCGCGGCCGCGCCGAAGTTGACCGCCCGTGAGCCGGGGAAGGTGATCGGCGCGCCGTCGATCAGGCCCTGCAGCTTCCCGGCCGCGATGATCGATCCGGAGAAGGTAACCGCGCCGATCAGCACGTCCAGGATGGTGAAAATGGTGACGGACTCGGCCACGCCCGCCGTCGAGCCGGTGACATGCACGTAGTCGTTGATGGCGACCAGCGCAGCCGCGCCGCCGCCGACCGCGTTGAACAGGCTGACCAGCTGGGGCATGGCCGTCATCTCGATGGTCCGGGCCATGTACAGGCCCGCGCCGGCCCCGATGAGCGTGCCGGCGATCATGACCGCCCACCCGGCCGGCTTCACCGTGCCGGAGTGGATGACCAGCGCGAACGTGGTCACGATGGCCAGCGTCATGCCGGCCGTGGACACCTGGTTGCCGCGCCGTGCGCTGGCCGGGGAGTTCATCAGGTGCAGGCCGAGCACGAAGCAGACCGCGGCCGCCACATACAGCAGCTGGGTGACCCAGCTCCACGCGCTCATGCCGCGCCGCCCGGCTTGGTGGCCGCCGGGGCCTGCCCGTTGCCGCTGACCGCGGCGGGCTCGGCCGCGGCGGGGACCGGGGTACGGGTGCGCTTGAACATCTTCAGCATCCGCCCGGTCACGACGTACCCGCCGACCACGTTGGCCGCCGCGAACGCGCAGGCGATGAAGGCCAGGATGTAGCCGAGCGCGTCGTGTGCGGTCACCGCGATGAGCATGGCGCCCGCCAGCACGATGCCGTGGATGGAGTTGGCCGCCGACATCAGCGGGGTGTGCAGCGTGGCGGGCACCTTGCTGATCACCTCGAAGCCCACCAGGATGGCGAGCACGAAGATGGTGATGTCGGTGAGCAGGTCAGGGGTCACGAGGTAGCACCTCCGGGCTGGTCCCCGCTGGTTTGGTGGTCGGCGAGCAGGGCGGCGGTCGCGGCCTGGACCACCGCGCCGTCGTGGGTGATGACGACCCCGGCCTGGATCTCGTCGGCCGGGTCGATGGCCAGCGCGCCGTCCTTGACCAGGTGCAGCAGCAGCGCGGTGATGTTGCGGGCCAGGAACGCGGAGGACGCGCCGGGCACGGAGGCGGCCAGGTTCCCGGCGCCGATGATGGTGACCCCGTTGCCGGTCACCACGGTCTCGCCGGGCACCGAGCCGGCCACGTTGCCGCCGAGCGGGCCGGCGCCCATGTCCACGATGACCGCGCCCGCGGTCATCTCTTTCAGCGCGTCCTCGGTGACCAGCAGCGGCGGCTTGCGCCCGGGCACCTGGGCGGTGGTGATGATCACGTCGTGCCGGGCGATGTGCCCGGCCAGTTCGGCCTGCTGAGCCTGCCGTTCCTCATCGGTCAGCGCCCGCGCGTAGCCGCCCTGGCCGGCCGCGTCGGCCACCGACTTGAGCTCGATGAACGTGCCGCCGAGCGACTGCACTTCGGTCTTGGTCTGCGGCCGCACGTCGTAGGCGGACACCACCGCGCCGAGCCGCCGCGCCGTGCCGATGGCCTGCAGGCCGGCCACCCCGGTGCCCAGGATGAGCACCTTGGCCGGCCGCGCGGTCCCGGCCGCCGTGGTCAGCATGGGGAAGAACCGGCCGAACGCCTCCGCCGCGACCAGCACCGCCTTGTACCCGGCCACGTTGGCCTGCGAGCTGAGCGCGTCCATGGACTGCGCGCGGGACAGCGTCCTGGGCAGCCCGTCCAGGCTGATCGCGGTTACCCCCCGGGCCGCCAGCGCGGCCGCCGGGCCCGGGTCGGCCAGCGGGTTGAGCATGCCCAGGATGGCCTGGCCCTGGTGCAGCCCGTCGGTGAGCTGGGGGTCCGGCTTACCGACGGTCAGGATCAGGTCGGCGTCGGCCAGCAGTTCGGCCCGGCTCACCACGCTCGCGCCCGCGTCCGCGTAGGCACTGTCCGCGAACCAGGCGCCATCGCCCGCACCCGACTCGACCAGCACCTCGATCCCGGCGCCCTGCAACCGGCCAATCAGCTCCGGGACCAGGGCGACCCGGCGTTCACCGGGCGCGGTTTCCTTGACGACGGCTACCTTCATGGGCGCGACCTCACGATGTCAGGGCGTGGCCTCAAGTAGCCTCGTCCGCACGCGGCTGAGGCGGTCAGAGGCCACCGTCCCGCCGCACGGGGGACCTTCGGGCATGATCGCACAAGATCACCTTTGCTCTCTAGTACCGACGATATAGGCCACCCGCTATCTCCCCCGCACGGGTGAGCCCCGCCGTCGCGCGCCGAAACCATCGCCGCCCCGCCCCCCACCCCGCCCTCAGGCCGGCCTCACACCCTCGCGGGCTGCGCCCGACCCGCCGCCCCTGCCACCCGCACCGGGAACCGCGCGCCCGTAACCCGCCTCGTCCCCCGGTCGCGGGCACCGGGAAACCAGGAGCGCGGTGAGTTCGTGGTCACCCGTGACCACGAACCAACGCCGCTGACTTGGCGATCACTCCGTTGTTGATGTTGACCTAGATGTCGCTATAGCAGCACCTATGTCAACATCAACAACCGGTCCGGCCCTTGACTGTTCACACCAGCACCTCCGGCATCACCAGCCAGGGCCGCGCCGGGAGGCGGATCGTCCTAAGCGGCGTTGGGCCACGAACTCACCGCGCTCTTGAAAGTGCGCGGCACCCCATCGCCGTCCCCACCTGCGCCCACAGCCACCCTCACGCCGCACCACCACCCCGCGCGCCACGGCTAGCGTCAGTTGGCCCGGCGCGGCGGCCGGGCCGGGTCTTCCCGGCGGGCAGCGAGCGCGGTGGTGATCCGGTCGCCCGCGGTGACCACGGCGCTGGCGTGCAGCCGGCCCGGCGACCGGGTGAGCCGTTCGATCGGCCCGGATACTGAGACGGCGGCGATGATCTTCCCGCCCTGGCCGCGGACCGGCGCGGACACCGACGCCACCCCGGCCTCGCGCTCGGCCACGCTGGCCGCCCAGCCCCGCCTGCGCACCTGGGCCAGCGCGGCCGCGCTGAACTTGGCCCCGCGCAGCCCGCGGTGCAGCCGCTCCGGTTCCTCCCAGGCCAGCAGGATCTGCGCGGCCGAGCCCGCGGTCATCGGCAGCGCCGAGCCGACCGGCACGGTGTCCCGCAGCCCGGTGGCCCGCTCCGCGGCGGCCACGCAGATCCGGCTGTCCGCCTGGCGCCGGTACAGCTGCGCGCTCTCCCCGGTCAGGTCCCGCAAGGTGACCAGCACCGGCTGGGCCACCGCCAGCAGCCGGTCCTCGCCGGCCGCGGTGGCCAGTTCGGCGATCCGCGGGCCCAGGATGAACCGGCCCTGGGCGTCCCGGGCCAGCAGCCGGTGCCGTTCCAGGGCGACCGCGATCCGGTGCGCGGTCGGCCGGGCCAGGCCGGTCGCGGTGACTAGCTGGGCCAGTGAGGCCGGACCCGATTCCAGGGCGTTGAGCACGGCCGCCGTCTTGTCCAGCACCCCGACTCCGCTAGAGTTGTCCATGGTCCGATATTGCCGTCTCGGAATGCGAGACGCAACTCAACATTAGGCTGGCCCGCGCAGGGACAGGCGCCCGGCTGGGCGGATCGCGATGACGCGCCCGCGGAAAGGGGCACAGGATGGGACGTACGCTCGCGCAGAAGATCTGGGATTCACGTGTGGTGCACCGAGCCGACGGCGAGCCCGACCTGCTCTATATCGACCTGCACCTGATTCACGAAGTGACCAGCCCGCAGGCGTTCGACGGGCTGCGGCTGGCCGGCCGCGGCGTGCGCCGGCCCGATCTCACGGTCGCCACCGAAGACCACAACGTGCCCACGCTCGGCGTGACCGGCCCCGGGCTGCCGCTGATCGGCCCGGGCAGCCCGGTGACCGACCCGGTGTCCCGGGTCCAGGTCGAGACGCTGCGCAAGAACTGCGCCGAGTTCGGCGTCAGCCTGTACCCGATGGGCGACGCCGGGCAGGGCATCGTGCACGTGATCAGCCCGCAGCAGGGGCTCACCCAGCCCGGCATGACCATCGTCTGCGGTGACTCGCACACCAGCACGCACGGGGCGCTGGGCGCGCTGGCGTTCGGCATCGGCACCAGCGAGGTGGAGCACGTGCTGGCCACCCAGACGCTGCCGCAGCACCAGCCGGCCCAGATGGCGGTCAACGTGACCGGCGCGCTGCCGTACGGGGTGACGGCCAAGGACCTGATCCTGGCCGTGATCGCCCAGATCGGCACCGGCGGCGGGGTCGGGCACATCATCGAGTACCGCGGCGAGGCGGTCCGCGGGCTGCCGATGTCCGGCCGGCTGACGGTCTGCAACATGTCCATCGAGGCCGGCGCCCGGGCCGGCCTGATCGCGCCGGACGACACCACGTTCAGCTACCTGGAGGGCCGGCCGCACGCGCCGCGTGGCGCGGACTGGGAGGCGGCGCTGGACTACTGGCGGTCGCTGCCCACGGACGCCGATGCCGTGTTCGGCAAGGAGGTGACCCTGGACGCGGCCGCGCTCAAGCCGTTCGTCACCTGGGGCACCAACCCGGCCCAGGCCGCGCCGCTGGACTCGGCCGTGCCCGACCCGGACGCGATGGCCGATCCGGGCGACCGGGCCACGGCCCAGCGCGCGCTGAGCTACATGGGCCTGGCCGCGGGCACCCAGCTCACCGACATCGCGGTGAACACGGTGTTCGTCGGCTCCTGCACCAACGGCCGGCTCGAGGACCTGCGCGCCGCGGCCGAGGTGCTGCGGGGCAAGAAGGTCGCCGACGGGGTCCGGATGCTGGTCGTGCCCGGTTCCATGCAGGTCAAGGTGGCCGCCGAGCAGGAAGGCCTGGACCAGGTGTTCACCGCGGCGGGCGCGCAGTGGCGGTCGGCGGGCTGCTCCATGTGCCTGGGCATGAACCCGGACACGATGGGGCCCGGCGAGCGCAGCGCCTCCACCTCGAACCGCAACTTCGAAGGCCGCCAGGGCAAGGGCTCGCGTACCCACCTGGTGTCCCCGCAGGTGGCCGCGGCCACCGCGGTGACCGGCCGGCTGACCGCCCCCGCTGACCTCTGACCCGGAAGGAACCGAGCGACGATGGAGCCCTTCACCACGCATACCGGCCGCGCGCTGCCGCTGCGCCGCAGCAACGTGGACACCGACCAGATCATCCCGGCCGAATACCTCAAGCGGGTCAGCCGCGTCGGCTTCGCCGACGGCCTGTTCGCGGCCTGGCGGGCCGACCCGGAATTCATCCTCAATCAGCCGGTCGCGGAAGGCGCGACGATACTCGTCGCGGGCCCGGACTTTGGCATCGGTTCTTCGCGCGAACACGCCGTATGGGCGCTCAGCGATTACGGTTTCCGGGCCGTCATCTCGGCGAGATTCGGCGATATATTTCGCAATAACGCAACAAAGGGTGGACTGCTGCCGGCGCGGGTCACCGCGGAATTCGCGGCGGAACTCCAGGACATGATCGAGGCCACCCCGGACGCCGCGGTAACCGTCGATCTGGCCGCCCGTGAGGTGCGCGCCGCCGCCCCTGGGACCGGGGAGGTGCTGCTGTCCGGGCCGTTCGAGATCGACGACTACACCCGCTGGCGGCTGATGGAAGGGCTGGACGATATATCACTGACGCTGCGTTATGCGGATGAGATCGGGAGCTTCGAGGAGCACCGGCCGAGTTGGCTGCCAACCGCCGATCCGGTGGGCTGAAATCGCTTGCAGGACTGGAAATCTGGGTGTCCGGAGCGCGACACGCCGTGTTTTTACGCTCAGGTGATTGTGTCAGCGCGCTGGATCGCCTAATTTCGGGCAGGTCAGAGGTCGCGGTTACGGCTGCCCTGTCCGCGCGACCTCCCGTCAGGGGGAACCGCAGGAGTGATTCATGAACAAGCGTGACCTGATCGATGCGATCTCCGGCCGGCTGGGGGACAAGAAGACCGCGACCGAGGCTGTGAACGCGGTGCTCGACACGATTCAGCTCACCGTGGCCAAGGGGGACAAGGTCTCCATCACCGGGTTCGGCGTATTCGAGAAGCAGAACCGGCCCGCCCGTACGGCCCGTAACCCGGCTACCGGGGCGACCATCCGGGTGCCGAAGTCGTCGGTGCCCAAGTTCCGCGCGGGCGCGGACTTCAAGGCCGTCGTCAACGGTGAGAAGAAGGTCGCGGCCGCCAAGAAGCGGTAACGCATTTCCCGTCGTGATCATGGGATTGGTGTCGTTCTAGCAGCACCAATCCCATGATCACGCGGAAACTTGTCAGGACGGCAGGGGGAACGTCAGCAGGGTCAGAGCGGTGATCTGGGGCGGGTCGCCGTCGGCCCGGAACTGCACCCGCTGGCCCGGGCGGAGCAGGCGCAGGCCGGAGCCGGCCAGTGCGCCGGCGCCGAAGCTCAGCACGGCGCCATCGTCGGTGAAGACGCTGCCTGACCGGGTGCCGGCATCGTAACTCCGCACCGTGGCCTGCATGAGGGCGGGCACGGGTCGGGCCGGTCAGCGCAGCCCCGGCTGCTTGCGCAGCGCGGTGCTGACCAGCCGGTCCAGCAGCTCGGGCAGGGACAGCCCGGCCGCCGCCCACATCTTGGGGAAGTACGACGCGGCTGTCATCCCGGGCATCGTGTTGATCTCGTTGACCAGGATCTCGCCGTCCGGGGTGTAGAAGAAGTCGACCCGGGCCAGCCCCTCGCCGGACACCGCCTCGAAGGCCGCTGCGGCCAGGCGGCGCACCTCGTCCAGGTGCTCGGCGGGGATGGGCGCCGGGATCACCATGTTGTTGACGTCGTCCAGGTACTTCGCCTCGAAGTCGAAGAACTCCTCGCCGCCCTCCACCATGAGCTGCCCGGGCAGGCTGGTGTCCGGCGGCCCGCCGTCCACCCCTTCCAGCACGGCGCACTCCACCTCCCGGCCGGGGATGGCCCGCTCCACCAGCACCTTGCGGTCGTAGCGCCGCGCGTTCTCGATGGCCTCGTGCAGGCCGGCCAGGTCGGCCGCCTTGGACGTGCCGATGCTGGAACCGCCGCGGGCGGGCTTGACGAAGACCGGCCAGCCCAGCTCGCCGATCGCGTCCAGCACCCGCTTGCGTTCCGCGGCCAGCGGCACCGGAACGCTGGCCGCCTCGGCCGCCGGCTGCCAGTCCTGGTCCCGTACCACGACGAACGGGCCCACCGGCAGCCCCTTCGCCTTGAAGATCAGCTTCATGTACTCCTTGTCCATGCTGACCGCGCTGGCCAGCACGCCGGCGCCGACGTAGCGGATGCCGGCCATCTCCAGCAGTCCCTGGATGGTGCCGTCCTCGCCGAACGGGCCGTGCAACACCGGCAGCACCACATCCACGTCGCCCAGCACCCGGGAGATGGCGCCTGGCTCGGCCGTGGTCAGCGGGCCCGGCTGAGCGCCCCAGGGCAGCACCTGCCCGTCCGGCTCGGCCACCGCCTCGACTGACGGGAGCTGGCCGCCGGTGATGGCCAGCCGCTCCGGCTCGTCCGCGGTCAGCACCCACCGGCCGTCCGGCAGGATGCCGACCGGGATGACCTCGTACCGGTCCCGGTCCAGGGCGGCCAGCACCGTCCCGCCGCTCGCGCAGGAGATCGCGTGCTCCGGGCCGCGGCCACCGAAGACGACCGCCACCCTGATCTTGCGCT
>Ga0335085_10012657_pt1 | contig 12415 bp, 8 predicted proteins | sample Lox_Sample_45_FD_206712 | JGI IMG/M metagenome (GOLD analysis project Ga0335085, IMG submission 206712) | Soil microbial communities from Loxahatchee National Wildlife Refuge, Florida, United States - Lox_Sample_4.5 | ecosystem: Environmental > Terrestrial > Soil > Wetlands | place: USA: Florida...
GGCCTGCAGCTCGCGGGGCGGGCGGGCGGGCCCGCGAGCGCGGCGGAGGCCGTCCGCTGGTTCCGCCTCGCGGCGCAACAGGGCCTGCCGGCCGCGCAATACGAGCTCGGCCAGGCCCTCGCCCACGGGGCCGGCATTCCGCGGGACGAGGGGGAGGCCGTGCAGTGGTACCGCGCCGCCGCGGAGAAGGGTCACCCCGCGGCGATGTTCAACCTCGGCTGGATGCTGGCCAACGGGGTCGGCACCGCCCGCGACGAGCCGGCGGCCATCCGTTGGTACCGCGCCGCGGCGCTCCTCGACGACGTGAACGCCCAGTTCAACCTCGGCGTGATGCTCTCGCGCGGGCGGGGCGTCCCGCGCGACGACGACGAGGCCGCGCGCTGGTTCCGCGCCGCCGCGCGCGGGGGCGACGCCGAGGCGCAGTTCGCGATCGGGGCCCTGTACGCGGAGGGACGCGGCGTCGAGAAGGACGACCGCGAGGCGGTGCGCTGGTACAAGGCCGCGGCCGCCCAGGGCCACCGGGAAGCCAGGAACAACCTGGGGTCGATGTACGAGCACGGGCGCGGCGTGGCCCGGGACCTGCGGGAGGCGGCGCGCCTCTACCGGGCGGCGGCGGAGAGCGGCGACGCCGCGGCCCAGCTCAACCTGGCGCTCCTCCTCGAAGGCGGGAAGGGGGTGGCGAAGGACGAGCGCGAGGCCGTGCATTGGCTCCAGGCCTCGGCCGAGCAGGAGAGCCCGGAGGCGCTCGAACGGCTCGCGGACTACCAGGCGAACGGCCGGGGCGGGCTCGAGCGCAACCCGAACGCGGCCGCCGAGAGTCATTACCGGGCCGGCCTCGCCTACCAGGGACAGGGGCACCCCGACCAGGCGCGCCTCTGCGCCGAGGCTCTCCGCCGCCTCGCCGAGGGTGGGGAGCTCGACGCTGCTCACGCTGAGCTTCGCGAGCGGCTGCTCGCGGCCCTCGCCGGGAGGTGATGTCGGTCTAGTAGCCTCCCGGGGGCCGGGACGGCGCACGGAGCGTGAAGAACTCGGAGAAGAGGAGCACCTTGCCGGTCTGCTCGTCCGTGACCTGTCCTTCGAGACGGTACTCGCCGGGCCCCGAGTCCTCGGGCGTGAAGCCGACCACCCGATGCAGCGCGCCCTCCGCCGTGGGCTCGATCGTCTTCGGCTCGAGCCGGGTCAGGACCTCGCCGTCCGGGCGGACGACCTCGTAGCCCATCGACACCCGCGGCTGGCCGGAGACTGCCCCCCGCTCCGCGCCGAAGACGTCGAGAGAGAGGAAGACCCGGGTTCCGGCGGCGAACTCGCGCCGCGCGATCGGCACTAGGCGGGGAGGCGTCCCCTTCGGCACCGGCTCGAGGGCGTCCGAGAAGAGCGGGGTCGAGATGCGGAAGGAGCCGCTCTCGGGGATGTCGATCCGATGGCCCACGCTCCCGATGCGGCCGGTCGCGACGTCCCGGACGACCAGGCGGGCCTGGTGCACGCCGGCCGGCAGCTCGACCTCGTGCGTGATCCGGTACCAGTCGCGGACGAGCCTCGCGCGGGTCTCCGGCAGCAGCTTCATGTCCACCCGCTGCGCGTGCTCGGTGACGTTGCCTTCGCGTGAGGTGGTCGTGACCGCGAAGTCGAGGCTCGCCAGCGCGCGGCCCTCCTCCTCGCGGAAAGGGAGCGACTGCACGTCGACCTCGCCCACAATCAGGCAGCGGGTCCTTCCCGGGACCTTCTCCTCGAGGGCGTAGGCGGCCAGCCTGACCGGCAGTCCGGCGAGGTCGAAGGGAGACGCCAGGGCCTCGCGCACCGGCGCGTCCTTGTCCCGCGGCGCGCCGCCTTCCTTCGGGGCGTAGTACCCCCGCCGCGCCCGGATCTCCCAGCCGTTCCGGTTCCCGGCCGCCGCCCCCGCGGGAGCCAGCTTTACCTGGATCTTCCGGTACTTCCCATCCCGAGCGGCGTTCGTCGGCGTGTAGCCGATCAGGTAGTAGCGCCGGGCCTCGTCCGCGATCCGGCGGAGGCCCTTCGTCAGGTCGTTCCGGTTCCGGATGACGAAGCCTCCGGTGTCGCTCGCGATGACCTCGGCTCCGGCCGCTGCGTCGGTGGTCTCCCGGAGGGCGAGGGACACGTCCCCGGGGTCGATCGGCTGACTGACCTGGGCCGACATCTCGGCCGGCAGGTCCGGGAGTCCCGTGGCGTTCAGGAAGTAGACGGGGGCGTTCGCCCGGCGGCTCGCTTCGACGACCCGCCGGAACCCGTCGAGCTCGGTGTCGTGGTAGAAGCCGGGCGAGACGAGGACCGCGGCCTTCCTCCCCCGTACGCCGCCGAGCGCCCCGAGGGCCCGCTCCAGGCAACTCAGGGTGGCCCGCAGGCGGGCGACCGCCTGTGAATGGGCCGTCTGGGCGGCCTCGCACACCAGCTGCGGGGTCGTGTCCACGTCGCCGCCCTTGAGCTTCCGCGGCTGGCACTCCGTGCCGTCGAGCATACCCACCTGCCGCGGAGGCGCAGTGACGCTCGGGGCCATCCGCTCGTATCGCCGCAGGACGTGCTCGAACGTCTCGCCGTCGCGCTGAACCTCGATCCGGAACGCCTCCGCGTCGCTCACGCTCTCCGCGGACACTCCGGCCACGAAGCGCCCGCGGAGTCCCTCGACCAGGGCCTCGACGTCGTCGCGGCCGTCGGCCACCCGCGCGCCCCACCACGTCGAGCCCGATGTCGTGACCAGCAGCAGATTGTCGGCGTCGTTCACCCTCGTCCGGAGGAAGTCGCGGAGGGCGCGCTTCGCCCCTTCGCCCTGGGCCGGGCCGAGGCGAAGGTCGTCGAAGAGGACGAGGAAGGTCCGGCCGGGAGTCCGGCCTCCGGCGGCCGGGTTCGCGGAGACGGCAGGGAGCGGCGCGAGCTGGTCGCGAGCCGCGCCGGGCGCGACCTCCACGGCCTCGAAGCTCAGGATCGTCTGTGGCGCGCCGTCCTCGGCGACGGCGAAGTCGTCGCGGACGAGGCTGCCGACCGGGTTGCCGTCGCGGTCCGCGACGACCACGTCGACGAGCACCTCCTCGACGGCGGAAGGGAACCTCGCCGCCTGGTCCGGAGGTCTCTGAGCGTCCACCGCCGACGTGGCGGCGATCGTCGCCACGGCAGCGCACAGCCCGACGAAGGCTCGCATGGCTTCCTCCGCGAAGTGGCTCCAGGGCCTCGGTCGAGTCTCCCACCGGCTCCGCGCCGAGTCGAGGCCAGGCCGCGGCAATCCGGTCGCCCGGACCCTTGAAACCTCGGGCGGTCTTGGAATAGGCTGAAGGTGAAACTCGTTTTCACATTCGACCGCCTTCGGGAGCCCGCACGACCGACCGGCCCGCGGCCGGGATCGGCGCCGCACCTTCCGGAGTGCCGGAGACGCGTTTCTCGGGAGGAGGCAGGGACATGGAACGTCGCGAGTTTGCGAAAGCGATGGGGGCCGTGGCCGCCGGTCTGGTGGCGGGGTCCAGGGTGGTGGCCGGGGCGAGGGCCCTGGCCGCGGACGAGAAGGCGCCCAAGCACGTCTGCAAGGGCAAGAACTCCTGCAAGGGCGAGGGCGGGTGCAAGTCCGGCGACAACGGCTGCGCCGGCAAGAACTCCTGCCAGGGCAAGGGCGGATGCGCTTCCGCGTCCCTCAAGCACGGCTGCAAGGGCGAGAACTCCTGCAAGGGCGAGGGCGGGTGCAAGTCCGGCGACAACGGCTGCGCGGGCAAGAACTCCTGCAAGGGCAAGGGCGGATGCGCCGTGCCGGTGAAGGAGAAGAAGGATACCAAGAGCCCGTCCAAGTGAAGCCGCGGGGCCGGGGCGCGGCGCGTCCCGGCCCCATCTTCGGCCCGGCGCCCTCCATGAACCGCTTCGGCATCCCCGACCTCGGCATCGGCATCGGTCTGCGGTCGCGCCACTTCGGCGAGATCCTCTCCGGCTGGCCGGACCTCGACTGGTTCGAGGCCCTCTCCGAGAACTACATGGACACCGGGGGCCGCCCGGGCTTTGTCCTCGACCAGGTGGCCGCGCGATACCCGGTAGCACTCCACGGCGTCTCGCTTTCCGTGGGGAGCACCGATCCCCTGGACCTCGAGTACCTCCGCAAGCTGAAGGTCCTCGCCGCGAGGACGCGCGCCCGCTGGGTCTCGGACCACCTCTGCTGGACGGGAGTCCTCGGCCGCAACACCCACGACCTCCTGCCCCTGCCCTACGACGAGGCCACGCTGCGCCACGTGGTCGCGCGGGTGAGGCAGGTGCAGGACGTGCTCGAGCGGCCCCTCGCTCTCGAGAACCCGAGCACGTACCTCGCTTTCGCTCAGTCCTCGATGGCGGAGTGGGAGTTCCTGGCCCGCCTCGCGGAGGACGCCGACTGCGCCCTGCTCCTCGACGTCAACAACGTCTACGTGAGCGCCTTCAACCACGGCTTCGACGCCGAGGAGTACGTCGACCGCGTCCCCGCCGACCGGGTCGTGCAGTACCACCTGGCCGGGCACACGAACAAGGGCACGCACGTCCTCGACACCCACAGCGCCCCCGCGATCGACGCGGTGTGGGCGCTCTACGCTCGCGCCTGCGCGCGGACGGGGCCGGTCTCGACCCTCTTCGAGTGGGACGAGGCGATCCCCTCCTTCGACGAGGTCCGCGCCGAGGCGCGGAAGGCCGCGCCCCTCCGGGGCCTGACCGCCCGGGCGACGGGAACCCATGGCCCCTGAGCTCGCTCTCGGGGGCCTGCAGCGGTGGATGCAGGCGGTGATCGTCCACCCGGGATCGATCGACGAGGCTCTGGCGAGCGGGGCCGCCGCCCCGCTGCTGCCCCCGGAGCGGACGGGCGACGTGATCCGGCCCTCGGCAACGCTCACCCCGGCCGAGCGGATCGGCATCTACCACCGGATGTACCGGCCGCGCATGGCCGAGGCCCTGGAGAGCGACTACCCGGCCCTCGCCCACTTCCTCGGCGAGCCGCGGTGGTCGGAGCTCGTCGGCCGGTACTGCGAGGCCCACCCGTCGACGAGCTACACGCTGAACGTCCTCGGGCGCCACCTCCCCGGATGGCTCGCCGTCGCCCCCGGCCTTCCGAGGCGCGCCTTCTGCTGCGACCTCGCCCGGCTGGAGTGGGCGGTCGTCGAGGCGTTCGACGCCGAGGAAGCACCCCACCTCGACGAGGCCGAGCTCCTTGCGGTGCCCGCGGAGGCCTGGGCGGCGGCTCGCCTCGTCCCCTGCCCCGCCCTGAGGCTCGTGGAGCTGGGATGGAACGCCAACGACTGGCTCGAGAGCGCGAAGGACGACCGGCACGAGCATCCCCGGCCCCGCCGGCGAAGGGCCTGGGTGACGGTGTTCCGGGTCGACTACGCGGTCTACCGGCGCGAGCTCGCCCGTCCCGCGTTCCGCCTGCTCTCCGACGTCGTGGCGGGCGTCCCGGTGGGGCAGGCGCTCGCGGCCGCGATGCGGCGGCGGGGCGCGCCGGACTCGGAGACCCTCTCGCGGTGGTTCCGCGACTGGGCCGCGGACGGCCTTTTCACCCGAGTCGCTCCCGGAGGTCGAGCCGCGGGCTGACTCAGGCGCGGAGCGCTCGAACCGCCGCCGCCACGCCCAAGGCCAAGGCGAGGAAGGTGAGCCACGCTCCAGTCCTGACGCTCGCCGGGCGGTAGACGAGCTCGACCGTGTGGCGGCCCGGCGGCACCCGGACGGCGCGGAACGCGACGTTGGCGCGGCGGACCGGCTCCGTGCGCCCGTCCACGGTCGCCTGCCATCCGGCGTCGTAACCCTCGACGACCACGAGCCACCCGTCGCCGCTGGCTTCGGTCTCCACGCGGAGGCGGTCCGGCTTCAGCTCCAGGAGGCGTGCCGCACCCGCGAAACCCGGCTCCGGGGCCGCCGTTTGGCCGGGGCCCGCGAGCAGCACCTCGCGGCGCGGGTCGAAGGAGGGGTCGGCGAGCAGGGCCAGGGCCGCGTCGTCGTGGGCGGACCGGGCGCCGCCCGCGACGTAGGCGAGGGGCAACGGGTCCGGGACGCGCATCAGCTGGAAGGGCTGGTCGAAGGGCCCGCCCAGGCTCGCCACCGGCACGAGGTCTTCCCACCACGAGTCGCGGTGGAGGGCGATCACGTAGTCGACCGCCCCGAGCTGGAGGAGCTTCAGGTGGACCGGGGTGCCCTCGGCACGGTCACGCAGATACTCGACGAGCTCCTGCAGGGGAGCCTTGTAGAGCCCCAGCAGGTCCATGTCGTAGCTGCCCCGCACGCCGAAGATGGCGTTCGTGGGCGGGAAGAGGTGCAGGCGCATGCCGAGAAGCCACGCCCAGGAGGGGCGCCATCCGGGCGGGATCTCGCCCAGCACGTAGGTGCCACGGTTGCGCGGAGCCACCAGGCGGTCGCGGCGGGTGCGGTTGTAGTAGTCGTAGGTGTAGACGCGCGGGTGCGGCGTCTGCCTGATCAGGTCGACGACCGGCGGCCGCTCGCGAAAGAGCGCGGTGGGCGCGAGGAGGTGCAGGTCGCGGTGGGTCCAGGCGAGGTCGCCCACCGCAAGGGCCAGGACGGCCACCGCGGAGCCGGCGGCGAGGCGCGCCGAGCGCGCGCGCAGCAGGGCGAGAACCGACACCGCCACGCCCACGAGACCGGCGACCAGCACCTGGCGGCCGGCCTCTTCGAGCGGCGCCGACGAGAGCGGCTTGTCGCCCAGGGCCACGAACCACGCCGCCGCCAGCCGCTCCGGCCGGAGCCAGGCCGCGGAGCCCACCGCGGTGGCCGCGACCGCCAGCGCGAAGAGGGGCAGCGCGACGGCGAGGCGGAACCGCCGGTCGCCCGCGGGGCCGGGACGGGGCCAGGCGTCGAAGCCCACGCCGACGAGCAGCGACCAGGCGAAGGCGGCGCCGATCATCGCCTTCACGGGATAGCGCAGCATCGAGAACGGCGGCGCGAGCGCGACGAGCGCAGGATAGGCGGGCAGGTAGCGGCCGAGGGAGACCGCGAGCGTCGCGAAAAGGAGCACCACCAGGAATCGCCGGCGCGGCGTCCGCGTGGCGAGTCCTGCCGCCAGCAGGGCCAGGGCTGGCAGCCCGAGGTAGCACGAGTAGAGCAGGCCGGCCTGCAGGTCCAGGAGGCGCATCGTCTCCCGGAAGACGGGAGGCAGCAGGCGGAAGCGGAACGGCAACGCCACCTCGAGCAGGCCGAGCGGATGGAGCGACCACAGCGCCCGCTCCCCTTCGGCGAGGCCGGCCCGGGCCGACCCGCGCACGGTCTCGAGCGCGGGCAGCCACAGAACCGCGGAGAGGGCGAGGGCGAAGGCGAGGGCCCCGAGGCCGGCGGCCAATGCTGCGCGGTTGTCCCGACCGAGAGGGTTCCGCCAGTCGAGGCGGCAGAGCAGGAGATCGAGCCCGAGCACGGCCAGGGTGAGCGCCGCCATGTCCGCGGAGCCGGCGAGGATCGCGAGCCCGAATGCCGCCCCCCAGGCCATCGAGCGGCCGGGGCTCGGCCGCTCGTAGGCGCGGTCGGCCGCCAGCACCACCCACGGCAGCCACGTCGCGGTCGCGTAGTGGTGCCAGAGGTCGGCGATCGACAGCAGCGGGCCCGAGGCCACCCACACGGCGCCCGCGCCGAAGGCGGCCAGGCGCGACAGCCCGAAGCGGCGCCCCAGGAGGTAGAGCCCGATCGCGGAGAACGCGGCGTGGGCGGCCACGAACCATGCGAACCAGGTGTGGAGGGGGAGCAGCAGGTTGAGCCACGTGAACGGGTACGCGGCCATCGCGTTCGGGTCGGCGAGGAGCGGCTTGCCGAAACCGCGCCAGGGGTCCCACAGCGGCCACGAGCCTTCCGCCACCGACCGCACGAACGCAGACGCGAGCGGGTACCAGACGACGGTGACGTCCCGCATGTAGAGCATCTGCCCGCCGGTCAGGGCGGCACGATAAGGGAGCCCGGCAAGCAGGGTGAGGCCGGCCGCAGCGGCGAGGTCGCGCCGATCGGGCCGCGGCAGGGAGATCTCGCGCCGAAGCAGGGAGGAGAGGGGCCGCGATCGCATCCGGCCTAGAGCGAGCCGCCCCGCTCGAGCGTGCGCCCTCCCGGCCCCGTCGGCAACGTCCGCTCCACGGTTCCTCCCGTCTCGGCGCGGGGAAGGATAGCACGACGTCGAAACCGGCCTCCGGCCTTCGGGTGGCCCGGGGTCCACGAGCCCCTCGCGTGCTAGAGTGTGGACCGGCAGCGACACCCATCCGGGAGGTGGATCCGTGACCTCACTCCGCCTGGCCCTCGGGCTGGCCGCAGTCGTCGGCTTCTCGGAGCCCGCTCCCCCGGCGCCGCCTGCGGGCTTGGGAGAGAAGATCGACGGCCTCCTCGCGGCGATCGCGGGCAAGGATTCTCCCGGCGCCGCCATCGTGGCCCTGAAGGACGGGGCGGTCGTCCATGCCCGGGCCTACGGCCTCGCCAGCGTCGAGCTCGCGGTGCCGAACACGACCCGGACCAAGTTCCGCCTGGCCTCGGTCAGCAAGTCATTCACCGCCCTCGCCGTGCTCCAACTCGTGGAGCAGGGCCGCCTCCGGCTCGACGACACGCTCGACAAGTACGTTCCCGGCTTCGTCGGCGGCGAGCTCATCACGATCCACCATCTCCTGACCCACACCGCGGGCCTGCCCGACTTCGTGTCGCTCGAAGAGGCGAAGAAGCTGCCGCGGGACTCGGCGCCGGGGGAGCGCCTGAACTACAGCAACGTGGGCTACATGGTCCTCGGCCGGGTCGTGGAAAAGGTGACCGGGAAGAGCTACGAGAGCCATCTCCGGGAGGCGCTCCTCGCTCCCCTCGGCATGGCCGACACCGGGGTCGATCGCCGGCCGGCCCTGGAGCGGGGCCGGGCCGCCGGGTACGTGATCGGACCCGAAGGCGGCTTCGTCAACGCCGACTACTCGGACACGTCGTCCGATCCCGCCGCGGGCGGGCTCTATTCCACCGCCGAGGACATGACGCGCTTCGTCCAGGCCCTGGTCGGGGGACGGATCGTGTCGCCGGCCACGTTCGAGAAGGCGACGACGCCGGTCACGCTGCCCGACGGGCACCGGGGCGGCTACGGCTACGGCTTCATGGTCGCGCCGTTCCGCGGCCTGCGGGAGATCGCGCACGGGGGCGACATCAGCGGCTTCAACACGTACTTCGCGGTCTACCCCGAGGAGCACCTGGCGGTGGTCGTGCTCTCGAACGTCGGGATGCGGCCCCCGGGGCCGGTTCCCGTCGCCGGGGACCTCGTCCACCGGATCGTCGAGCTCGAGGGGGGCGACCGCCTCGGCCCCGAGTGGCCGGCTGCGGTGACCCTTCCGACGTCCGTGCTGGACCGCTACGTCGGCCGGTATCGGCTCGACGTCCCGCCGCCGGTCGCGGAGGTCATGGGGGAATCCCTGGAGATCACCCGCGAGGGTGATCGCGTGTTCGCCGCGGCGAAGCAGGCGCGGGTCGAGCTGTTCGCGGAGTCGGAGACCTCCTTCTTCGCGAAGGAGGGACCGGGGGTGAGGGTCTCGTTCTCGCCCGGGGCCGACGGAAAGGAGGCCGTCCTCAGCCTCATGGGCTTGCGCGAGTTCCGCCTCCTGCGGGTCCCGTGAGCGATTCGACGGCCGGGGACCACCCGCGTTCCCCTCGGCTGCGCGCGCGAGGCTACACCCTGAGGTAGCTGCCGGTCGCAACCGGCTGCGCGGTGTCCACCTCGACATCCCCGCTCCGGGGAGACCGAGACCTGGGATCTGGGGAGGCCACGAACCGTGCAAGCCTTACAATGCCTTCGCATTCCTGCCAGCCACGCGGCGTCCGTCGCGCCGAAGGAGGAAGGATGACGACCATTCGGCAGATCCTGGACCAGAAGCCCGAGGTCTACTCCATCGACCCCGACGCGACCGTGCTCGACGCCCTCCGGCTCCTCGAGGAGAAGAACGTGGGAGCTCTCCTCGTGATGAAGGGAGCGAGGCTTCTCGGCATCTTCTCCGAGCGCGACTACGCCCGGCGGATGGTGCTCCACGGCCGGGCCTCGAAGGAGACCGCGGTCCGCGAGGTCATGACCACCGAGGTGTTCACGATCACCCGGGACGCGACGGCCGGCGAGTGCATGGTGCACATGACCGACCGCCACATCCGCCATCTCCCGGTGCTCGAGGCCGGCCGGGTGGTGGGCGTCATCTCGATCGGCGACGTCGTGCGCAGCGTGATCGAGGACATGCGTTTCACGATCCGCCAGCTCGAGAGCTACATCCGGAGCGGGGGGTAGTGGGCCGCTTCGACCGCAGGCGGTTCCTCGTTCTCACGGGGGCGGTCGCCCTCGCACCCCGGCCCGCTCCGCGGCCGCAGGCCCGTTCGACCGCGGCTCCCGAGCCGCTCCTCGAGGTGCGCCGCGAGCACACCCTCGTCCCCTTCTGGTTCTGGAACGACCGGCTGGACGAGGCCGAGATCCTCAGGCAGATCGCCGACTTCGAGGCCCACGGCGTCCACGGCTTCGTCCTCCACCCGCGGGTGGGCCTGCCGCGCGACTGCGGGTGGATGTCCGAGCGACTCCTGGGCTTCATGCGGGTGGCGATCGAGGAGGCCGCTCGTCGGCGGATGACGGTCTTCCTCTACGACGAGGGCATGTACCCGAGCGGCTCCTCGAGCGGCCAGGTGGTGGCGACCGACCCGCGCTTCCGCTGCCGCGGGCTCGACCACCGCGTGCTGCAGGGCGAGGCGCGGGCGCCGCTCGGCGCCGGCGAGTCCCTGGTGGCGGTCGTGCGGCGCGGTGACGGGCGAAGGATCGTCGTCTTCGACCGTCCCGTCGACTCCGTCATCCGCGGCCTGCACTACCTCGACGAGGACCCGCCGCGGCGCCCCGGACCCGACGACCCCTCGCAGCCGGGGTCGCCACGCGGCGACCCGCCCGAGGACGCTCCGCCCGCGGCCGACCTGCTCAACCCCGACGCGGTGGCCTGCTTCATCCGCCTCGTCTACGACCGGTACCACACGGCCTTCGGCCCGCACTTCGGACGCACGATCGCGGCCATCTTCACCGACGAGCCCATGCTCCTCGGACGCCTGCGCGAGAAGGCGACCCTCCGGCCGGGGACGACCGGCATCCTGGCCCACGTGAGCGCTCACTGCGGGTACGACTTCACGCCCCACCTCCCCGCGCTCTGGTACGACGACGAGCCCGACTCCGCACGCCACCGCCGCGCGTGGCACCGCGCGGTGCGGGCGCGCCTGGAAACGACCTACTACGAGCCCCTCCACCGCTGGTGCGAGGCGCACGGGGTCGCCCTCACCGGCCACCCCGAGGGACCTGACGACATCGGCCCTCTTCGCCACTTCGACATCCCGGGACAGGACGTCGTCTGGCGCCACCTCCTTCCCGGGACGCCCTCGGCCCTCGAGGGACCGGAGGCCACGCAGGCGAAGTGCTCATCCTCGGCCGCCCTCCACCTCGGCCGGAAGCGGAACGCGAACGAGTTCTGCGGAGCCTACGGGCACCAGCTCACGTTCGCGGAGATGAGGTGGCTCGCCGCCTGGCTGCTCGTCCGGGGCGTGAACCTGCTCGTCCCCCACGCGTTCTACTACTCCGTGCGCGGCCCGCGGGTGGACGAGCGGCCGCCCGACGTGGGCCCGCACAGCGAGTGGTGGGACGGCTTCCGCGCGTTCGCGGACTGGTCCGCCCGCCTCTGCGCCCTGGGCGCGGAGGGCCGGCACGTCTGCGAGCTGGCGGTGCTGGGCCTCGGCGACGAGCTGCCGTGGCAGGCCGCGAAGGCCTTCTTCGAGAGCCAGATCGACTTCAACTACCTCGAAGCGCGCCACCTGTGGGAGGCGGCCCAGGTCGACACCGACGGCGTTCGCCTCGCTGGGATGCACTACCGCGCCCTCGTCCTCGACGGGGTCGAACCGCCGCCGCGGGCGGCCGCCGCCCTCGCTACCCTCGAGCAGTCGGGGCGCCTCGTGCGCTGGCCCGGGGGCGGCCTCGCCGCGATCGAGCGGCTCGTGACCCGGGACGTCCGCCTCGTCCCCGCGACGGACGTGATTCGCTTCCGCCACGCGGTGCGGGAGGGTTCGCACTACTACCTGTTCTTCAACGAGAGCAGCCGGGCGGCGGCGGCCGACGTGCAGGTCGCCGCCGAGGGGCCGCGGCTCTGGCTCGACCCCTGGCGGGGAGCGGAGCTCGCCGATGCCGACGGCCGGCGGCTCGAGCTCGCCCCCCACGAGACGCGCGTCCTCAGGGTGGGCTGAGCGAGGGCCGAGGCCAGTATCCTCGGCGCGGGTCGTGGGAACAACATCCGACGAGGAGGCCTTGGCCATGGACCGAAAGGCGTTTCTCGGAAAGTCGCTGCAATGGGCGGCGGGGGTCGGGCTCGGCTGCCCCTGCCTCGGGTCGGCCGCGGGGGCTCCGCCGGCGCCCAAGGCGGCCGGAGAAGGCGCGGCCACGCCTTGCGGGACGCTCGCCGGGGACTAC
>Ga0335085_10012659_pt1 | contig 12414 bp, 11 predicted proteins | sample Lox_Sample_45_FD_206712 | JGI IMG/M metagenome (GOLD analysis project Ga0335085, IMG submission 206712) | Soil microbial communities from Loxahatchee National Wildlife Refuge, Florida, United States - Lox_Sample_4.5 | ecosystem: Environmental > Terrestrial > Soil > Wetlands | place: USA...
TCGACGCTTTCAGAGCCCTCGCAGGAGATGATTCGGAGTCTGTCTTTCGCTCGATATATAGCGTCATTGGGCGAACCCGATCCGTTCTCGCAGCCTGGACTGGTCGGCGTTGTCGTTGAAGCATCATTGCCACAGCTATACAAGGAGGCCGTCATGGTGGTCATATGGGGCTCCGACGGAATGGCCCGAAGGGAATGTCGTTTTCTCGATATCGATGGAGATGGCACCGTGCTCAAGGAGGTAATCGCGCGATTCCTGGCGATGAGAAGGGAAGCTGGAGGGCTGCCCGTATCCTCAATCGCAATCACTCCGGCCAACTACCGGTTTCGTTTTGCGGGCGAGGTGAAGACAGGAGAATCGTCTGCGTACGTTTACAAGATCCGCCCGAAGAAGAGCCAGTCGGGCCTGATGATCGGGGAGATCTGGATGGATTCCGGCACCGGCACTGAACTCATGCTAAAGGGTCGAGTCAAAGGCGCGTCTGCGATCGGGCGGGCGGATGTGGTTCGCGAGACCCGGCTGATAAACAGATCTGCCTATGCGAGGGTGACCCACCTGACCTTCGCGGTTCCGCGATTGGGACCGGGCGTGGTCGTCGTGACGGAATGTCTGCTACCGCCAGAAGACAATCTGGAGCCGCAGGCGCACGATCGCTCGACCAGCCAGAACATGCTCCAGAGACATCGGTAAACCCGTGTCGGCGCGTTTCAAGCGGCGTCCGCTTCTCGCAAATGCTCTGGCTCGTCCAGCCCAGATCCGTGTATATGCCGCCGTTCGCCGTCCAGTTCTTCCTGACACTGAACGCAAAATGCCGTCCACGGTAGCGCAAACAGGCGTCTTCGATGAATCCTCTCGCCGCACTGTTCGCAGACGCCAAAGCTGCCGCTGCCTAAACGGCTGATCGCGTCTCGTGTGTCGCGCAGATGTCGAGACTCACGGTCGAAATTCGAAATGGTGAGTGCGCGGTCTGACGCCTGCTGGACTTCGTCCTCGTCATCCGGGTTGTGCTCGATCGCAAGCAACTCACGGCATCGGAGCACTTCTTCCAGTTCAGCAACACGCGCCGTTAGAATTGACCAGAATCTGTCCAACTCGCCCTGAGTAAGCGATTCCTCATCCATGCGATCGTACCGTGCAATCGGGTGGCCAGCTCTCACGCTGAGCCAGTTGATCCAGGTGACCGCGAACCAGCCCTTCTGGTGTCCCTCGTCGAGGACGATCTGCAGTGTGGCCATCTACATTGTGAGCAACCTGAAGCCGATATCGTCGATTGTTCCCGCCGCGAAGTCCTGATACAGGGGGTGTTTTCGACAGACCGCGCCATCAGTTTCCTTCGAGACTTCTCCGGCTGTTGGCGGAAGAACGCAGAGTGGCACTTGCATTGCCCTCGGTTTTGATGTGAATCGGTCTTGCCGACACATCAGGAGAACTCAATGAGAAGCATCTGGAATCGCGCGTCTATGGTATGGTGCCGAGTGTTTCATCCCAAACCCTTCTGGCCCATTCATGGACACTATCGATGTCCCGCTTGTTTACGTCTTTACCCTGTTCCGTGGGAAGAGGGCGACCACGCGGCTAGCCGGGGCTTCTCTGAAACTTGTCCGAACAGACCTGCTCCGCTGACGATAGTTGCCATTTCCCGCCGATGCCAGCCTGGCGGTAGACCCATTGGCCTCGCGTCGTGAACGAATTGGAGCGCAGCCTGCACTGGCACAGCGCAAGGAATTACATTCATGTTCCGAATCAGCAGGTCCGAAGAGCAGTCACGCACGGTGATCACCATCGATGGCCAGCTTTCAGGTGATTGCAGAGGAGTCGTCGAGACCGTCTGCGACCAGGCCGCGTCAGGGGGTAAGCCGATCCACATCTTCCTGCGTCATGTTTCAACGGTCGATCAGGCTGGGTGCTCGCTGCTGCGCCGGCTGGCAGCCAGAGGCGTCCGCCTCCTTGGCCGTGGCGTCTACGCCTCGTATCTCGTGCGGACCTTGAGTGGGCAGCCGGTCGAAAAGTTGTGATGGTCTCCACCCGGGCAAAAAAGCCCCGGTGGCGCGCTTCGGAGGAGAGCGTTGAGCCACCGGGCGTGCCTGAGGCCCCAATCGCTCAGGCAACATGAATCCGGCGAACCGGGCCGGGGCAGCTACTTAATCGTCAAAGCTGCCCGTGGTGCCCCGGAACCCGTTCGCTGCCTGCTTAGCCAGCCAGCGAATAATCCGGCCGGCGTCATAGCAGTGCGCGAGAGTGTGATTCAGTGTAGAGAAACAGTGCGGCTGGCATTCCTGCTTGATGTTCACCAACTGCTTTGAATCGAACCGCGGACTTCCAGTCATTCCCCAGTCGCACGTTGCCGAATACAGGGGGAAGCAGGGCGCCAGCGATCCGTCGGTCCGGATAATGAGAGAGTTCTGGCCCGCGCGGCAATTCCATTCCTGCAGGCGCCCGCGTATGAAGGCCTTCATCGCCGCGAGCCGGCCTGGGGAGTTGACCATCTTGTATCCCGCCCGATTCTTCTCTATCAGCCAGTCGATCAGCGCATCCACGCGCGGCCAGTCGTCCGGCGTAATGAACGTGCTATTCCCGGTGGCATGTTTGAAATGCTCGTGCTCCATCATCGGCGATTCATTCAGATGGTAATCGGTGGCAATGCCGTTGTCGTGGGCGATCTCCGTCAACTGTTTCACGTCGTCCAGGTTAATCCGCGTGATGTTGATGTTCAGGAATACGCTGTATCCGTACGTGTACTGCTTCTTAATCAGGTATTCGAAATACGGACGAATGGGAGCAAGCGCCTTGGGCAGTTCAGGCCGGTCTTCCACCGAATCAACGGCCAGGTTGACGGTGGCCATGCCGGCGTCAGCCAGTTTGTCGATTACTTCCGGACGCATGAGGCGGCCGTTAGTTGGAACGTAAACGAAGAATCCCCGCTTCGCTGCGTAGTACACCACCTTGTGTGCGAACTGCGGGCGCAGTAGCACTTCCCCTCCCATCAGAGCCAGCACGCGGCACCCGGTTTGACGGAGCCAGTCGATGGCGCGGGCGGCTGTGTCCTCGGTCATCCCCTTCACGCGGTTGTCGAATGCCCAGCAGTAATGACAGGACAGGTTGCATTTGAACTCGGTGAACAGGTAGGCGATGATCGGGTGAAGATCACCCGGCAGCAGCCGCGAACGAAGGTAAGGGACCAGCCAGGTTCTCAGAGCTCGCGCTACCATCGGGGCGCTGGCGCGTGTTCGATAGGTGTCACCGGGTCTTGGCAGGTACCGGGGATCAGGCTTGATATCCCCGCATTTCTCAGGGAACTGCGGATACGGCGGCTCCGGAAGCGTGAGTTCCACAACCGGCGGAACGATGGAGCGCGGGGGAGGACTCCCTGCCAGCGCCTCGTGCACGGATGGCTTCAACCGGTATTGACCGGCCCGTTGTCGGTCAGTCAGAGTCTGTTCTGGAGGCATTGATGTTCTCTCCGATGGCAGCTACGTGCACGTGCCGCGCCAGTCGCCGCGCCGCCTGAAGCGTTCCTGCGATCCGAGGCGTTTGGGTGCCGATACGTCACCTGCCGACGGCAGGTGCCAGTTTCCCGGCATCCCTGCATCCTGTGACGCCCGATTGCCTCGCCCAATTCTGGTAATTCAACTGCATGTGCGCCAGTGTGCAGATCAAACGCTTCGCGGTTACTACGTTCGTGTCTCTGTGGTTTGTCGGGCAGTGCGCGATGGCACAAGCCACCGGTTCAATTCAAGGCAACGTTACCGATTCTTCCGGTGCAGCCATACTCGGTGCGGTCGTCACGGTCGAGGGTGTCGATGGGAACCCGCACACGACAGTCAGTGATGGTGATGGTTCGTTCAAGATTTCGTCCTTGACGCCTGGTAATTACAGCGTGAAGATCTCTGCCAGCGGGTTATCCGATTGGACCGCACCGAATGTGCCGGCCTCGGTCCCGCCGGAATCCAGGCCGGTGCTGGCCATCCTGGACGTGGCACCGCAGGTAACGGCAATAACAGTCGGCCTGCCGCCGGAGGAGGTGGCAGCGGAACAGTTGAAGGTGGAGCTGAAGCAGCGAGCACTGGGAATAATCCCGAACTATTTCGTCACCTATGAAAACCATCCGGCGCCGCTGTCACCTAAGCAGAAACTGCACCTGAGCTTAAAGACGCTTCTGGACCCCACCACCTTCGCCGCAGTGGGCGTCACTGCCGGTATTCAGCAATCGAGGAACAGCTACTACCAGTATGGACAGGGTTCGGAGGGCTTCAGCAAGCGTTTTGGAGCCGCATACGCAACCGCTACGAGCAGCCTGTTGATAACGTCAGTGCTGGCGGACTCGGTTCTGCATCAGGATCCGCGGTACTTCTACAGCGGGCGGGGAACAAAGGCCCGTCGCGCTTGGTACGCGATTGAGTCCGCGTTTCTTGCGAGAGGCGACAACGGAGGGTGGCAGCCGCCATACGCGCAGGTGCTGGGATCGATTGCTGCAGCCGAGATCTCGGAGACTTATTACCCCGGTTCGAGGACACAGTACAGTCTGATTGGCAGAAGCTTGTTGTTCCACTTTGTCGGACTGGTCGGCGTGAACCTGGCAGAGGAGCTGTTGTTGAAAAGGTGGACGAGCAACACGCCGGAAGTGCAATTGGCGCCAACCGCGCCTTTGTTGCGTGAGGGGACTCCAGTTCCGCTAATCGCAGTGGTTGGTCTCGACGGACAGCCAGCCACCGCTGGTCAGGCGGTCACTCTTGTTCTGGCCGAGGATTTGACAGTGCACGGAAAGCTGGTAGCAAAGACTGGCGACGTCGCATCGGGGGAGGTGAGTCAGGTCACCGCCGCGAAGGGTCCGGACGCGGCGCAGAGCGTCGTGCTGCAACGGGTAACACTCCTGGCAGGCGACGTGAATGTACCTCTGCGCAGCAGTCAGGTGCGGGGAGCCGCCGGTCCGGTGCAGTATAAGGAACTGCCCGAGTCCGGCAAGGTCGAAGTGACGTTGTTCGTCGCGAGAGATGTGCAGTTCCCAGAGAGCGAATGAGCGCATGTGCAACCTGATGGCTGGCGCGCTCGAGCGCACCAGCCATCACCGGTTGACTACGGCCTGGAAGCGATCCCGTGCCGTTATGTGCGTGCCAGCGAGCAACCCGGACGCGCTCAAACCGCTACAGCCCTTGTGCACATCCTTCACGACGGAGAACATCGAATGTTCGTCGAATTGCTGGCTTACCTTAATCGCCCGGGGCCAGAAGATCTGAATGCCGAACACGTCGCCTGCCGACGGCACTCGCCATCGTTCTTCGGCATCGCTTCTTTCGCAGGCGCCTTGGAAGCTTTCAGCCCTGGTCATTCAACTGCACTCGGGTTGTTATCCAGATGAAGCTCCTCGTGGTTGCGACGTTAGTATTGATTGCTCCCGGCCGGACCAGAGAGGCCATCGTGCGATGACCTCCACGCAACATTACAAGAGGCCGCCGGAGAACGCATTTCTGCGGGAAGATCGCGAGAACACGACGGTTCTGTTCGGCACACTCACCCCGAAACACGAGGCCTTCATTCGAGCTGTATTCCGAGGAGCCGGATACCTGTGCGAGAACCTGCCGACGCCAACTCGGCGGGCTCACGATGCTGGCAGGGAGTTTTGCAATAACGGCCTCTGTAATCCGAACTACTTCACCGCGGGCTCATTGATCGAATACCTGAGGGAGCGGGTTCGCGAAGGGCTCACGCCGGAAGAAGTGGTCCGCCGGTATGTCTACTTCACCATAGGCGGGTGCGGTCCCTGCCGCTACGGCATGTATGAAGGCGAATACGGACAGGCTCTGGCGAATGCCGGATTCAGAGGGTTCCGCGTGATTACGTTCCAGAGTGGGCAGGCCATTCAGGAAGGGTCGCGACAGCCCGGGTTGGATTTCACGATTAACCTCGGGGTCGGAATGTTCAACGCCCTGAATTTGGGCGACATACTCTTTGACCTGGCCTGCCAGATTCGGCCCTACGAGATTCGTCCGGGCGAAACAAATGCCGTCATGGCCGCATGTGTGGCGGATGTCGCGCAGTTCCTGGAGACCCGCCGGCATTTCGAGCTGATCGAGCGTGTGCCGAGATGGGCCGTCGGCCTGCTGTTGCGCGCGCCGGCTGTCAAGAACTCGGCCTCCGTCGCAACCAAGGTGCGTCAACACTTGCGCGGAACCGACTACCTTGCCCTTCTGGACAGCGTGCGCGAGCGTCTTGACGGCATCGAGGTGGATCGCACGAGGTTGAAGCCAATGGTCAAGATCACCGGCGAATTCTTCTCTGCGCTCACGGAAGGCGATGCCAATTACAATCTGTTCTCGTTTCTGGAACATGAGGCCGCCGAAGTGTGGGGGGAGTCCATCGTGAGCCTGATCGAATACTGGCTTTACCAGGCACAGCTTCATAACCGCCGCCGCCGGGGCTTGAGGAGCGCCGCGGAGTTCTGGCGGAAGGAAGTGCTCTTCCGGACGTGCATCTGGTTCTGGTCGCGCGAGTATGATCGCGTGCGCGATGCCTTGGGGGATCTGGCTCATCCCCTGCCTCCGCAGGATGAGCTCAGTGATCTTGCGGCGCCCTGGTACAACCCGCTTACGCGCGGCGGGGAAGGTCACGTCGAAGTGGGCAAGGCGCTGTACTACTCGCGCCATCGAAAGTGTCATCTGGTGCTGAGCGTGAAACCGTTTGGGTGCATGCCGTCCACTCAGTCGGACGGCGTGATGGCCGGCGTCTGTGCCCGGAATCCTGGCCTTCTGTTTCTGCCGGTGGAGACTTCCGCGGACGGAGAAATCCACGCTTTGAGCCGGGTGCAAATGGCTCTTGGCGATGCTCGCAGGCGCGCTCGCTGTGAGCTGTGGCAAGTACTCAATGCGCACCTTGTCAGCTACGAACAGGTTCGCCGGCATGTGGCGCAGAACCGGGATATGCGCCGGCCGTTCTACTACTGGCGTCGCCGTCCCGGTCTCGCGAGTACTGCGGCGAACTTCGTTGCGGATGTAGCGGCGAACCTGCGGAGAGAAAATGGCCGCTAGCTCGCTCATTGTCGGTCTGGACATCGGATCCACCACCGTCAAGGCGGTGGCGATGCCGGCCGGTGAAAAGAAGATTTTGTGGCAGGACTATCGGCGGCATGAAACCGAGCAGGGCCGGACCGCGCTCGATTTCCTGAGGAGAATCCACGGCGATCTGGGGCTGCCGGGGCGAACCGTCCGGCTGTGCCTCACCGGGTCGGGTGCCTCCGAGATCGCCCGCGTCACCGGTGGCCGCTTCGTCCAGGAAGTGAATGCGGTGTCCCTGGCTGTCGAGACTCGTCATCGGGACGCCCGCTCCGCCGTCGAACTGGGCGGGCAGGACGCCAAGATTCTGTTCTTCGACCGGGAGGCGGCAGGCAACGGCTGCAAGCGCGCGGCCAGCATGAATGACAAGTGCGCCGGTGGCACCGGCGCGTTCATCGACAAACTGAGCGCCCGGCTGTCGATTGGCCGCGAGCAGTTGTGCCGGCAGAGGTACCGCGGACACGCATTGCACAACGTCGCCGGGAAGTGCGGCGTATTTGCCGAGACGGACATTACCGGCCTGCAGAAGCAGGGCGTCCCCGCCGCGGAGCTGATGGCCTCGCTGTTTGAGGCGATTGTGATTCAGAATCTCGCGGTACTCACGCGCGGCCGCGTGTTATGCCCGCAGGTGCTGCTACTGGGCGGTCCGAACACCTTCCTGATGGGTCTGCGCGAGGCATGGCAGGAGCACCTTCCGCGGATCTGGCGCGAGCGTGGGATCGAGGTTCCATCGCAGGCACGCGTGGAGGACCTGGTGTTCGCGCCAGAAAACGCCGAGTACTACGGAGCGCTTGGTGCTGTCGAGTTTGCCGGTGAACAGGGAGACGAAATCGCACCCTGGCCGGGTCCGGACGCTCTGGAAAGGTGGCTCGACAATGAGCACGGTTCGGGCGCGCGCGGACGTTCCGGTGTGCCCGGATTGCGTGGTTCGGTAAAGTAACTCGAAGCGTTTCATGATGAGTATCGCCGCCCAGCGTGGTCTCCTCCCGCGTTGTCGGGCCGGGTCTGCGCGTTCTTGGGCGTGGATGGCGGATCCACTTCCACGAAAGCCGTGCTGCTCGACGAAGATGGCACGGTGTTGGCGAAGGCATATCGGCTTTCCGAAGGAAACCCCATCCGCGACGTCAAAGAGATTTCGGGCGAGCTGGAGCGGCATGTCCGCGGCCAGGGGGCTGAGCTGGAGATCCTGGGCGCAGCCACCACGGGATATGCGAAGCATATCCTGGCCAGCGCGATGCACGCTGACACGGAACTGGTGGAGACGGTTGCGCACGCGCGCTCCGGACTGGCGCTGAAGCCCGACACGGACGTGATTGTCGACGTGGGCGGGCAGGACATCAAGCTGATTGTTCTCAAGGACGGTCGGGTCCGGGACTTCATGCTCAACACCCAATGTTCGGCCGGCAACGGCTACTTTCTGCAGGCCACCGCGCGATCCTTCGGCATTTGCTCGGACGACTACGCGGAGCGCGCCTTCCGGGCTGAACGCATGCCCGAGTTCAGCTATGGCTGCGCCGTGTTCCTGCAGGCCGACATCGTCAACTTCCAACGGCAGGGCTGGACCTCCGATGAGATTCTGGCCGGGCTGGCCGCCGTTCTGCCGAAGAATATCTGGCTCTACGTGGCGAAGGTGTCCAATCTGTCCGCTCTCGGCCACCGTTTCCTGTTGCAGGGCGGGACGCAGAAGAACCTCGCCGCAGTGAAGGCGCAGCTCGACTATCTGAGATCCCGCATGCGCGAATTTGGCGTGGAGCCGGAGGTGGCGGTACATAAGCATTGCGGCGAAGCCGGAGCGATAGGAGCCGCGCTCGAGGCGATCCGCCTGTATCGCAGCGGACACCGAACGCGATTCCCGGGACTAGACTGGGTCCAGCGGCTGCGCTTGGAGACCACCACCGGCGAGGCGACCCGGTGTACTTTCTGCCCCAACCACTGCCTGCGCACGTTCGTGGATTTTCAAACAGAGAATTGCCGGGAACGGATCGTTCTCGCGCCGTGCGAAAAGGGCGCCACGCAGAACGCGGCGGAGTTGCGTGAGACCGTGAACCGGCTGCGCAAGGTAAAGGACAGTAATCCGAATCTCGTCGAGATCGCGTGCCGGTCGGTCACTCTGCCACAACGGCCTCCGATTATCGCCGATCCACCTCACCGCCTGGCTTTGACCTCGCGGCAGACGGCGCGAAACCGGCTGCTCGCCGCTCGCGGAGACTTTCTCGTCGGCATTCCACGGGTCTGCAATCAATACCTGTATGGCCCGTTCTTCTCCGCGTACCTCGAAAGCCTGGGCGTCGCAGCCGGAAATATCGTCTGGTCGGATACCACCAGCGAGAAGCTTTATCGCGACGGTGCGACCAGAGGCGCGATCGACCCATGTTATCCCTCCAAAGTGGCCGTCGCGCACGTTCACAATCTGATATTCAAATATCACGCGCGGAAGCCGCTGCGGGCGATCTTCTTCCCGCAGTTCGACATCCTCGGAAGTTCTCTCGAAAAATGCGCTGGCAGCCATGCCTGCCCCACGGCGAGCGCTACCCCACTCGCGGTAGCCGCTGCCTTTCGCACTGATAGGGACACCTTTGCGGAGGAGCACATAGCGTATCTGCACCCGCTGCTCAACTTCTCCGAGATCCCGCTGTTGAGCCGGCAGATGTTCAATTGCTGGAATCCGCTGCTTGGCCTGACCACGGCCGAGAACGCTCGGGCCATCGAGATTGCACTGGCGGCGCAGCGGCGGTGGCTTGAGAATCTGCACGAGCGGGGCCGCGCAGTTCTCGACCAGCTTGAAGCGGAGAATCGCATCGGTATCGTGATGCTTGGACGCAGCTATCAGCACGATCCCGGTCTGAACCATGGGATCTTCGAGGAGTTCCAAAAGCTCGGATACCCGGTGTTCTCGCAAGCTTCGCTGCCGATGGACTCCTATACGCTGGAACGCGTCTTTGGAAACGATCATCCGCTGGACATAGAAGATGTCTGGAAGCATAGCTTTTCCGCCAGCACGTCGCAGAAGGTGTGGGCCGCCAAGTTCGTCGCACGCCATCCGAATCTGATTGGGATCGAGGTCTCCAACTTCAAGTGCGGGCATGACGCGCCGGCCTATCGGCTCATACAAGCAATTCTGGAGTCCGCTGGCAAACCGTATTTCGCATTCCGCGAACTCGACGAGAACAAGCCGGCCGCCTCCATGCGCATCCGCATCGAAACCATCGATTATTACCTCCGGGGCGATTACCACCTGCGGACTCGCCAGGATTGACGGCATTTGGACCTTTTCGTGCACGGTGCGGAATAGCATGAAGAATCTGGCTGCAGCCGAAGACGAAGCGCAACTTGTGGCCGCCGCGCAATCGGGGCGGGACGGGGCATTCACGGAGCTCGTGAGGCTGCACCAGCCGTATCAACTACGGGTGGCTATGCGCCTGGTGCGTAACCGAGAAGACGCCGAGGACGTCGTACAGAAAGCTCTCCTTGCCGCATGGCGGAACATCCCGAGCTTCCGTGGCGAGGCGGGTTTCCGGACATGGCTGACCCGCATCACCTGGAACTTCGGCGCCATGGTTTTGCGACACCGAAAGAGCTTGCGCCTGGCGGACGACCCCCCCAAGCCCCTCGACGTGTTTCCCGATACATCCAGCATCTTCAATGCGCCCTTGAACCCTGAGCAAAGCGCAATCGTGGCCGACTTCTCATCCAGCGTGCGCACGCTGGTTGTCAATCTACCGCACAACCGGAGGGATCCGCTCTACATGTGGATCTTTGAGGAGAAGAACGTGGGCGAGATTGCGCGGGAGCTGGACCTCCCCATGCCGACTGTCAAGAGCCGTCTGCGCCGCGCGCGCCAGGAGCTAGGCGGGAGGCTACGAGCCATGGGGCACGGAGGGGAGTGTCGGAGCGAAGTGCGCTGACGCTGAGATGGTATAGCCAGACCCCGGCCACGCGAATCGGATCTGTTGCTCCTGGGTGCTCAAGGGAGGCTGACAATATGCGCCAATCAACGCGGCGTTGACAGTCTCATCCGCCTGACCTCCGAGCCCAGTTCCACGCTCGACGCAGAGTGGTTGCGTCAGGAAAATGGCGAAAGTCCTCAGTCAGCCGTGGTGTCCGAATCCCGTCCGGTGTCGTCGTCTAAGGCACAGAGTACTGGTTCCTCTCCACTTACTTTCGTGAGGGAGAGTGACATTCGCCCGGTATCATCCACGGTGGACCTGGTGGTGCCTCGATTGTTGACGCAGCGCGCCGTGGCACGTTTGGACGCACGGGTTTTGATGCGGCAGCTACCCGAGTCTCGAACTCTGCCCAGAAGCACTGCATCGCCGGACTCGCCGCAGGCCCCACAAGCCGCTGATCCGTCACTTCACTTACCCTCGATGTCACGTCCGTCTCCGCATGTTCGGGTGCAAGATCAGGACCACAACGGCAGCGAGTGGAAACGCGCGTTTGCCAATGCCCATTTTCGTCAGCCGCCGTCGGCATTCGCCGTCATCGTCATGGGGAATGTGAGCGAGAGGCTCAGTTCTGGGTGTCTCGGAAGGGAGCGAGACGTGCATCTTCCCGACTCGTGGACAGACGCCGTTTGCGGAAGGAGCCCGGCATTGATCATCTATCAACACGACAATTCGAACGTCTTCTGGTTCGGACTGGACGGCAGACTGGAGGGAGGCTGGGTCTCTCGTCTGGAGAGCAATTGGAGAATGGTCCTACCACTGGTGAAGAAGAAGCCACTGAGGGTGGACCTTTCAGACCTGCAAAGCGCGGACGATGACGGAATCGAGTTGCTTGGTAGAATGCGGGCGGCCGGGGTACAACTGATTGCCAGGCGCCCACCGGCGTCGCCGTCGCTTGTGCGGCTGCTGGGAGCCCATATGTACCCGGAAGCGATGCAGGGCCGTCACCCCTTGTTTCGCCGAGCTGTTGCCTTCCTGCGGGGGCTCTTTCGGACTTCACGCCACGGCCGCCGGCCAACTGTCAGCGCAGGTTGACATTTCCTCCTGTTCTGCTCGCATACGTGAAGAAGCATCAGAGATTGTGCTGTCCTGGTGGAGAAGACCGATCCCCAATCTACGGTCAATCGGAGCTGGCGAGCGGTGTTTTGGATGACACAGCCCTTCGGGCTATGTCCAGCGTGCAATAGTGTGCAATGGTCTGCGGCAACAATGGCAAATCTGGCGTCGTGAGCAAGTTAGAATCTGTAGCTTGCAGAGGGGGCGGGTTGTCCGAAGTTCGACCCCCACCTCCGGCATACCAATTTAATCAATTACTTAGCTCTCAGGACCTGTCGGATTTGGGCAATTCTGGGCAATGCTGCGTGATATTGTCGTGGCGGAACCCAAGCTCAATCTCTACCGAAGGCACGGTTCCCACTGCGTTG
>Ga0335085_10012660_pt1 | contig 12414 bp, 10 predicted proteins | sample Lox_Sample_45_FD_206712 | JGI IMG/M metagenome (GOLD analysis project Ga0335085, IMG submission 206712) | Soil microbial communities from Loxahatchee National Wildlife Refuge, Florida, United States - Lox_Sample_4.5 | ecosystem: Environmental > Terrestrial > Soil > Wetlands | place: USA...
CGGTGAGAAGCTGGCGCACGATGCGAGCACGGCCTGCACCGAGAGCACCGCGCATTGCGAACTCTTTGCCGCGTGCTGCGGCGCGGGCCAGCAGCAGATTCGAGAGGTTGACGCAGGCGATGAGCAGGATCATGCCGACAGCGCACCAGAGAACCACAAGCGCGCGATGCAGGCGCCCGCTGACGTGGTCTTTGAGAGCGGTGGGGACAACTCCGTCCTTATAGCTTCCGCAGGACCCCGGCTGTTTGTTGTTCCAGCACATGTGCGGCGTGGCCTGTACAGCGTCTTCGCGTGCCTGCGCGAGGGTGACGCCGGGCTTCAGCCGGCCGATCATCGTGATGATATTGCCCCAGTCGCGCGGCGGACCGTAGAGATCGAGCGGCGTGATGGCGTCAACCCGTGCGCCGGGAGAGAAGACAGCGCCGAAGTCAAAGGAGCGTGGCAGTACGCCGATGACAGTCGTCTGCTGGTCGTTGATGTCGAAGGTCTTTCCAACGATGTTGGGGTCGGCATTGAACTGGGTGCGCCACCACGCGTCGCTGAGCACGATGACCGGCGGCGCGCCGTGGCGGGCGTCGTCTGCTGTGAAGAGGCGGCCCATGGCCGGCTTAACGCCGAGCACGTTGAAAAAGTTGGCAATGACGTCGATGCTGGTGGCCGGGATGGGCGCGCCGCCAAACGAGAGACTCAGGTTGCCGGGGCCGGAGAAGGCGAAGTAGCCGGTCACGTCCTGATAAGAGCGGGTGTACATGCGGAACTCGTCGTAGGCGTCAGTGGAGTAGGTGGCGCACGACTCGCCGCACTTGGATGGAGGCGGAGCGATCCACGTGAGCTGTTGCGCCGCGGGGAACGGCAGCGGGCGCAGCATCAGCGTGTCCACCACGCTGAAGACGGCGATGTTGGCGCCGATGGCGAGCGCGAGGATGAGCACGGCGACCGCGGTGAATCCGGGATCGCGGCGCAGCGTGCGGATGGTGTACTTCAGGTCCTGCAGCAGAATATCGAGATTCATCAGACCCCTCGCTTCACGATGGTGGAATTTGGCTTGATCTCTGCCGCCGAAGTGGAGCAGCGCCTGGCGGCGGGCCTCGGCGAGCGACACGCCCCGCTCGACGTACTCATCGACGGCCATGTCAATGTGCGCAGCGATCTCAGCCTCGAGATCGGCATCAAGCGCGCGCTTGGTGAAGAAGGCGCGCACACGGGCAGCCATGCGGCGCAGCCGGCTCATGCGGGTTCTTCTCCCTCGGCCTTGCCCATGGCCATCACGCGATCCATCACGCCGGTGAGGCGCTCCCAGTAGCGCGCATCGGCGGCGAGCTGGCGGCGGCCGGCGCGGGTGATGGAGTAGAACTTGGCCTTGCGGTTGTTGCCGGAGACGCCCCATGCGGAGGCAATCCAGCCGCGCTGCTCCAGACGCACCAGCGATGCGTAGATGGTGCCCTGGTTGAGCAGGACTTCATCGGCGCTGACCTGCTCAATGCGGCGTGCGATGCCGTAGCCGTGGAGCGAGCCCATGGCGGCAAGGGTTTGCAGCACCATGAGGTCGAGGGTGCCTTGCAAAAGGTCGAGTTTTTCGGGTGACACGGGGACTCCTGTGGGACAACCACAGAAATACCACACTTTCCTGTGGCATTGCCACAGGAAAGTGACGGAAGGCGGGCCGGGGTGGTCTATCGGGATCCGGATGCTCTGGCGGCTTCGGCCCGCTCGAGCCAGCCGCGGCGGAGGCTTTCAGCGGGAATGGAAGACATGTAAGGCTTGATGTCGAGGATGGGTGTGCCGTCGAGCATGTCGACGCCGCGCACGTGGAGGGAGCCGCCGTCGCGCCGCAGAAGCTCGACGACAGTAAGACCGATGGGGTTGGGGCGGCGAGGCGAGCGGGTGGCAAAGACGCCGTGGGGCTGGTGATCGATGGGGGTGGGGCCGCTGAGTTCGTAGCCCTCGGAGCGGTCGAAGACCCAGAGCACGAAGAGATGCGAGAAGCCTTCGACGTCGAGCAGGCCAGGCTCAAAGTCACGAAGGATCTCGAGGACGCCCTCAGCGTCATGCTTGACTCCGAAGCCCTTGGGGATAGCCGATGTTTCTTTATAAGGACTGCGTACATAACCGACGGGCTGGGGCGTAAACATGGCGTCCACCTCTGGGAATGATTCTACTTGGTATACAAAAGTTCGGCGGGCTAAAGCGTTCCGGGTGAGTGGCATGCAGGAACATTGGGATTGGGCCGGTGATTTGACCCGGAAGTACCATTGACCATCCCGGCGGCCGGAACTAAGTTACAGATATAACTCCTGAGTTAGCTATCTCCAGGTAATTCGCAAGCAGGAATTAGCTGATGTTTGTGCCGCATCCTCAACTCGTGTGCGTGGCTGTGTCAACGCTGCTTATGGCTTCATGGGGAGGGGATCAGTGGCGGCGGCATCTGCAGACCTGGGAAGCCATCGCAGCGCGAGTCCAGCCGATGGCGGCCTCACCGAGTGCGTGGACGCGCTTCCGCAGCGCAGGAGTGGCGATGGAGCTGGCTGACTGCGCCGAACGGCGGTGTCTTGGCGTTGATCGTGTCGCGATCGCTGCAATGCGTGAGGATGCCATGCAGGTGCGCATGGCAGCGGCAAAGGCGATGATCCGCCGTTCCGGTTCGCGCCGCGCCTAGAAACGCGGCACACCAAACAATCCTGAAGACAAGTTAGCCAGTGGTCGAAGTCAAGACGCGGTCTAGGTGAGCGCCCGATCGAGGTGCACGTAGCCGCCGTCGACGATGAGGTGCTGGCCTGTAGTGTGGGCCGACTGCGTGGGCGACAGGAGAAAGACGGTCATCGCGGCGATCTCAGAGGAGAGCGTCATGCGGTGGCCGAGCGGAATCTTGTCGGTGATGCGCTTGAGTTCGGCGTCGGGGTCGCCAAGGGTGTCGAGCCAGCGGCGATAAAGCGGCGTCATCACCTCGGCGGGCAGCACGGCGTTGACGCGGATGTTATAGGGCAGCAGTTCGGCTGCCCACTCGCGGGTGAGGGCAAGTTGCGCGCCCTTGCTGGCTGCGTAGCCGGAGGTATTGCCCTGGCCGGTGAGCGCGACCTTGGAGCTGATGTTCACGATGACGCCCTGGGTCCGCTTGAGCGCGGTCAGCGCATAGTGAGCCAGCGCGTAGTAGTGGATCAGATTTTTCTGCAGGCTCTGGACGAAGGCGTCGACTGAACCGTGTTCGAGCCCCGCGCCGTCATTGACGCCGGCGTTGTTGACGAGGCCGTAAATGTCGCCGTACTTCTGCTGGATTTCAGCGACGGCGGTCCCGCAGCGTTCGAGATCTTCGAGGTGGGCTTCAACCAGGAAGCACTGGGCCTTTGCGGCTTCCATCTCGGCCATGAAGTGGATGACATTCTGCGAGGGGCGGCCGAGGACGACGACGCGCGCGCCCTCGTCGAGGCAGGCGCGGCTGATGCCGGCGCCGATTCCGGCTCCGCCGCCGGTGACGACGATAAGTTTGTCTTTGAGTCCGAGATCCATAGCGGTTCCTGATAAAGGCTAGCTGATGCCCGCCATGACGAGCATGCGGGGTTCGGTCATCTCTTCGATGGCGGAGCGGATGCCTTCGCGCCCGAGGCCGGAGTCTTTGACGCCGCCGTAGGGCATGGGATCGAGGCGCCAGCTGGGCGTGTCGCCGACGATGAGGGCGCCGACCTCGAGTTCGCGATAGGCGGTGAGAATGCGGCCGGCGTCGCGCGTGAGCAGGCCCGCCTGCAGGCCGTAGCGCGAGTGATTGACCTGGGCGAGCGCGTCTTCAAAGTCCTCGTACGGCTCGATGAGCACAACGGGGCCAAAGGCTTCTTCGTCGCGGATCTTCATGCCGGGCTGCGTCGCGGTGAGGATGGCGGGCGTAATCACGGAGCCCTTGCGTTCGCCACCGGCAATGAGCTTGGCGCCGGCGTCGACGGCTTCCTTGATCCAGGCTTCGAGGCGTTCAGCTTCGGCAGGGTGAACGAGCGGACCAACCTCGATGGCTTCGCTGGCAGGATCACCGGGCAGCATCTTGGCGGCGATTTCCACGAGCTTCCAGACGAAGGACTGAAAGATGCGGCGCTCCACGAAGATGCGCTGCACGCTGATGCAGGACTGGCCTGCAAAGCCGAACGCCGCATGCGCGGTGCGCAGCGCGGCATCGTCGAGATCGGGCCAGTCGCCGTGAATGATGAGCGCGGCGTTGCCACCGAGTTCAAGCAGAACGCGCTTGCGGCCGGAGCGAGCTTTGAGATGCCAGCCGACGTCGGCCGAGCCGGTGAAGCTGACCAGCTTGATGCGATCTTCTTTTTCGGCCAACCATGCCGTGTCGGTGTCCGAGAGGGGCAGCACGGCAAGAGCTTCTTCAGGCCAGCCGGCTTTAAGAATCACTTCGCCAAGGGCGAGCGCGGTGAAAGGTGTCTGCGGGGCGGGCTTGATGATGAGTGGGCACCCCGCGGCCAGCGCAGGCGCGGCCTTGTGTGCGACGAGGTTGAGCGGAAAGTTGAACGGCGTAATGGCGAGGACGGGGCCGACGGGGAAACGCTGCATGAGTCCCCAGCGATTTTCGTTGCCTTCGGTCAGGTCGAGAGGAATCGTTTCGCCGCCGAGGCGCACGGCCTCTTCCGCTGCGGTCTTGAAGGTGAGTACGGCGCGATCGACTTCGGCGCGGGCGAGGCGGATGGGTTTGCCCGCCTCGGCAACAATAAGTTGGGCAAAACGCTCGTGCTGCTCGATCAACGCGGCGGCAATGTCTTCGAGAATCTCGCGACGCTTCCAGCGGGGGAGGGCGCGGGTACGGCGCAGGCTGGCCACCGCATGATTCACGGCCTGGCGGGCATCGGCGCGGGTCGCCTGGGTGACGCGGCCCACGAGACCCTGATCCCAGGGCGAACGCACCTCAAGCGCTTCGCCATCGATCCATTCTTTGCCGCAAAGCAGAAAGCCGGTCTGCGAACCCGGACGCATCTTCATAGCATGTGGACAACTCCTCGAAGGTCCCTGCAGTGATGGTACTAGGGAGGGGCCGGGCGTGGGGTGGCGAGGGCTAGTGAGGCGCGGCGGCTGTGGGCGGAGACTGCGGCTGCTGCGCATGGACGAAGGCAAGCAGATCCTGTGGGGATTTGATTTTGTTCTGGAGCATGGCGGCAATGATGTCGTGCTCTGTCATCTCTGGGGTTGGGCCCGCAATGTCAAACGGCGCGGTCTGACCGGGAAAGTGAACGAGAAACACGGGCCTCGTATCGAAACGGCCCCCTGAGACTGCCTCTTCCTCCGGCGTCCAATCATCTCCGCCTCTCCAGAGAGGAATGCGCCAGGAATGGTCGGAAGAGACGATCAAAGTAGTTTGATTTGCCGAAGGTGTCTGATCGATGGTCTTTTCAAGCAGACCGAGAGTGTCGTCGGCAAGAACAAGGTTGTCGAGATAGTTGCCGCAGGCGCAGAGCTGGTGAGTGGTGCGGTTGTAGAGACCCGGTGGATGTGGGATGGGGAGGTGCGCGAAGATGAAGTGGATCCGGTTGTTCTGAATGAGCTTGCGTGAATTATCCATCACGGCCTGATAGTCGTGCTTATTCTGCTCCAGCCTGCGTGCATCGGCGTTGTTGGTGTGGCTCTTCCAGAGGAACAGTTCAAGGAAGAAGCGCGGAATCATAAGGGCATTCGCGAACGCGGATTTGTTCTGCGAAGCACCGAGACGTTGGAGAGGCAAGCGGTCCTGAATGCCCGGCTGCCAGGAGCAGGTCGTGAGGACGTTCTGGAAAGTGCGGCAGGAGGGGTTATACCACCCGGCGAAGCCGGGACTCCAGCCGTAGTCTCGGGCCAATGCGAAAAGGGTGTCATGCTGGTCAAATTGGCGCCACATGCGTGATTGTGGATCGAGGACCATGAGGCCCCCATTCGACCTGCTTTCGACGCCGGCGAACGGATGGCCGGAGAGCAAAGCAGGAACGATCTCGTCTGTTTCATGGCCGACAGGGACGACGTGGTTAAAGGAGATGCTCGTGGAGCGAAATCGATCGAAATTTGGATAGCTGGCGCGCGACACAGGATGGTCGAAGATGAGGTCATAAGAGAGTTCGTCCATGAGGATCCAGACGATGCGCGAGGAGCCGTTCGAGGGTAATATGTTTGCCGAGAAGTCAAAACCCGATACCGGCTTGAGAGTGGCGAGATAAATCAAGTGGGGAAGAATCCATATCCAGTTCAAGGAAAAGGCCGCCAGACCCAGTCGCAGTGCTCGGGCAAGTGCGGAAATGGCATGGGGCCTGAGCAAGACGAGCACCACAGCGAACATGGGGAAAGTGAAACCGAGGCTAAGTAGGACCGTCTCAATGCGCTTCAGCATCGGATCAATGGGAACGAGGATTCCCGTTGAGGGAAGCAGCAACAACGCTGTGACCGTGCAACAAAGAAGCCACCAGAGAGTTGAGCCGGCAGCCATGCCAACGACGATGCTGTGTGTGTTTGCTTCGAGTTTATTGACAAGAAACAGCGCGAGGAGCGCAAGAAGCATCACCGCTATTACATCGATCCCGAGACCGAGAATAATCGTCAGGAGATTGCGGTAAGTGTGAAGAAGAAAAGTTCCGCCGGGTATGAGCAGGTCAGCGACGAACGGCAATATGACGAGGAGTGCTAACCCCGCAGCTTCAAGGAACCAGCGAGGCTTCATGCCTTTTTCTCCACAAACCATAGTGTGCGGCCATTGGACAGCGGCTCGCGAGAGCGTATGGAAAATCGTTCCGCGAGTATTTGCACAAAGTAGCTCTCGTTGAGGTGAGAGTAGAGCAACTCGCGGCCACGGCAAAGACTTATAAACTGGGAATCTTCACTCGGTATCCATTCGAGCACTGCCCAATGCGTTGTAAACTCGGCCAATTGGTTGAGCACTGCTGAAAGTGGAATCTGGTCAGACATAAGCAGATGGTGCAGGATCCCCAACATCAGAACGCAGTCGAAGCGACCTTGAGCGCGGTCCAGCAGGCTGGCACACTCGCTGTTACACCAGCCGACGGCGGGAGTGGGCCGAGCGAAGTCAGCGACCAGGGGCAAGATGGCGAGATTATCTTCGAACGATTGTTGCCAGTTGCGGTCGATCGCCTCCACGTCACTATCCCAGGCAACCACGTGTGCACCGCTGGCTGCTGCAATGCGGGAGAAAACGCCGGTGTTCGCGCCGACGTCAAGAACGTGCGCGGGTTTGATCTCACTTAGGACACGGCGAACAAACTCCTGCTTGGCCAACTGCGCCTCGGATTCGTAGTGAGATGCGGTTTGGGTGTAGTCGCTCCACCGGGAGGAACGTTGCGGCGGAGCGAGTGCTCTGAGCTTGGTTTTTGCGGAGCGCACCGTTCGCCGGACGATGGCTTTAGCAATGTCTTCAGAAACGTCGCGCTTGCGTGTCCCCGGAGCTGTTTGGCGATCGACGTGCCGACCCTGCAGCAGAAGCGGCAGTGTGACGATGGAACGAAGCGGGCTTAACCAGCGCTGCGTGAAGTTCAGCCAGGGAGATAAGTCTGCTGGCTCATAGCCATCACGTCGTTGTTGCGATGCTGAGAGCGGCCATCCAAGGTAAGCATTGGCAGCCAATGGGAGTAAGAACGTACGCGCGAACTGGGCATAGGCAATCCATAAAGGATTGTTCGGGTCACGGCGCTCAAACGAGAGTACGTCAACAAAAACAGGCCGGGCATCGGAGAAGAGGATGTTGAGCGGAGTTGCATCCTTGAGGATGTAGTCCGCGTCGAGTGCCTCATCGCAAAGATCGAGCGTGAGATTGCCCGCGGCCAGCCACTGTCCGGGAGTCCACTCCCAGGGGTAGGTTGGGAAGGAGATGCGCTCGTGCTCGAGAAGAAGTGGTCGGTCCGCTTCAAGAGGAGCCACTTCGGTGGAGATGAGACGCCCCGATTGCATCCACGACTGGGCAAGGGGTGAACGAATCCACTGCAGGACCTGTTCGGTATGCCCAGGAAATATCTCGCGGAGGATGCGATCGCCGTCGTCAAATAGTCTTCCCTGGGGGTCGCGGAAAGTTCCGGCGGAGATCGGTGGAAATTGATCAGTGGGGAGCACTATCGGATTGCGCCTCTTTTGATTGCTTTCCGAAACGTCCGAAGATTTGCCTGATGCGCTTCCGAATCAGGAACGTGAATCCAACGAAGGTGGAACCAATGACCTGCATGATGAACAGGCCCGAACCGGGATCGACGTAGGCGTAAGCAGGCTTTGCGGTAATGCACAAGACCACAAACAGCCAAGTTAGGACGCAAGCGCAATAGATTGCTTTAGTTAGCTTATACATAGGCAACATCTTCTCGTGTGAGTCAGTTTGTCTAGCTGGGCCCAGTTAAGTTGAGGGGGAAGAGCCTATTGCCGTAAATAACGGTTCAGAATCAGGGCGATCATATCACGGATGCTGAACCGGCCAGCCGGAATGGTGTCGGGCCGGACGCGGAGATGCAATCAGAAGTAACTGTGTAGCCCGAGATTCGGCAATTTCCGCGGTCTAAGCCGCCGAGAAGCATGGGCCTGAGACTGAGCGGCAACTGGCGCTGAGTTTTTCAGGAATTCGTAAGCAACTGGACAAAGGGTGGAAGCCGCAACAGGGGGAGTTGAACCAACCTTTGGCAGTGCGACACGCAAGATACACTGATTCCCTATGATTCATGACGGCAGGAGCCGCAAGCTTCCTTTTGATCCGGATGCAGCCATTGCGCATCTGAAGAAGAGTGACCCCAGGCTGGGAGCGCTGATCGATCGCGTGGGCGAGTTCCGATTGCAGCTCGATCGGTCGCCTTCGCCGTTTGAGTCGCTGCTGGAGGCGATCCTGTATCAGCAGTTGCACGGCAAGGCGGCCGCGACGATTCACCGCCGGGTGCGCGAGTTCTTCGGCGGCGATCCGACGCCGCGGCAACTGCTCGACGTGCCGGATGAGCCGCTGCGGGCGGCGGGAGTTTCAGGAAACAAGATCAAGGCAATGCGCGACCTGGCTGCGAAGTCGCTGGACGGCACGGTGCCGACGAATGCGGCAATCCGGAAGATGCCGGATGCCGACATCGTGGAGCGATTGACCGAGGTGCACGGCATCGGTCCGTGGACGGTGGAGATGCTGTTGATTTTTCAGCTGGGGCGTCCCGATGTGTTGCCTGTGACCGACTACGGCGTACGCAAGGGATATGCGCTGACATTCATGCGGATTCCGAAGACGCGCGCTCTCGAAGCAGCGGATCTTCCCAAGCCGGATGTGGTTTTCCGGCGCGGGCGCAAGTGGGCTCCTTATCGCTCGGTGGCGAGCTGGTATCTGTGGCGCGCCTGCGACCTGGCGAAGAGGACTGAGCCGGCGGCGCGCAAGTGAATCGAGGCTCTAGAATAGCGATGTTGGCCGTGAATGAACTCGAGACGACCGCGCGCTGACGGGACTCCTACATGGCTCCAGCAAAACGCTTCATCTGCATTCATGGACACTTCTACCAGCCGCCGCGCGAGAACCCATGGCTGGAGACAGTGGAAACGCAGGACACCGCTGCTCCCTACCACGACTGGAACGAACGCATCTGCGCCGAGTGTTACGCCACCAACGGCGCCGCGCGCATCCAGAACGATAAGAATCAGATCACGCGCATTGTGAACAACTATGCCCGCGTCAGCTTCAACTTTGGGCCCACGCTCTTGAGTTGGTTGAAGGAGAACGCTCCGCGCACCCATCGGATGATTCTGGACGGCGAACGCCGCAGCCGGCGGAGCTACAAGGGACACAGCTCGGCGATGGCGCAGGTGTACAACCACATGATCATGCCGCTGGCGAACCGCCGCGATCGGATCACGCAGATTCGCTGGGGCATTGCCGACTATCAGTATCACTACGGCGCTTTGCCCGAGGGCATGTGGCTGGCGGAGACCGCGGCGGATACGGAGACGCTGGAGCTGCTGGCCCTGAATGGCATCAAGTTCACCGTGCTGGCGCCGCACCAGTGCAAGAGGGTGAGGCCTCTGGCCGCGGCGACGGCGGTCTCGACGGACGACGGCAACACAGACAAGAGCTGGACGGCGACGCCGGGTGCGACAGTGGATACCACACGACCCTATGTGATGCGCTTCAAGTCGGGCGCCACGCTGGCCGTGTTCTTTTACGACGGGCCAACATCGCGTGCGATTGCATTTGAGGGCTTGCTGAATTCGGGCGAAAGCTTTGCCGCACGGCTCAAGGCGGGATTCAAGGCAGATGGCGTACAACCTCAGTTGATGCACGTGGCGACCGACGGCGAATCCTATGGTCACCATCACAAGCACGGTGAGATGGCGCTGGCGTATGCGGTGCGGCTGTTGGAGCAGGACAAGACGGTGAAGCTCGTCAACTATGGCAGCTTCCTGGCGCAGTTTCCGCCTGAGCATGAGTGCGAGATAGAAGAAAACACATCGTGGAGTTGCGCACATGGCGTGGAGCGGTGGCGCTCGAACTGCGGATGCAGCAGCGGCCGTCCCGGGTGGAACCAGAAGTGGCGAGAGCCGCTGCGCCAGGCGCTGGACGCGCTGCGCGACAGCATTGCCCCGCTGACGGAGCAGGAGGGCGCAAAGCTTTTCCACGACGTGTGGGCGGCACGCGACGCCTACATCCAGGTGATTCTCGATCGGAATGAAGAGGCCGAGAATCGGTTCCTTGAGGTGCATCAGCAGCATCCACTCAGTGCCGAAGAGCGGGTGCGCGCACTGCAGTTGATGGAGATGCAGCGTCATGCGCAGTTGATGTTTACCAGCTGCGGCTGGTTCTTTGACGATATCTCGGGCATTGAGACCGTGCAGGTGATTGCCTACGCCGCACGCGCGCTGCAGCTGGCGAAGGAGCTGTTTGGCGAGCGGGCCGCAGCGCTGGAACCGGACTTTGTGGCGCGGCTGGCCGAAGCCAAGTCGAACGTGGCGGGCGCGGGCGACGGCGCACAGATCTATACGAACAAGATTCATCCGATGGAGCGGGGCCTGGAGCAGGTGGCAGCGCACTACGCCATCAGCAGCGTGTTTTCGTCGTATGCCGAAGAGACAGAGCTGTTCTGCTATCGGGTGCGGCGCATCTCGTACGATATCTACACTTCGGGGCGTGGAAGGCTGGCGCTGGGTCGCGCGCATGTGGCCAGCGCGATTACCGGCAAGGAGCAGAGCTTCAGCTTTGCAGTTCTTCACTTCGGAGACCAGAACATCACGGCCGCAGTGAAGGGCTACAAGCCCGACGATGCGGCGGAGTTCGAGGCATTTGCGCAGCAGGCTTCAGAGCAGGTGCAGAAGGCGGACTTCCCGGACGTGATCCGGCTAATCGATCGCCACTACGGGCACGTGGATTACTCGCTGACGTCGCTCTTTACCGACGAGCAGCGGCGCATCGTACAGCTGATTCTGAACTCGACGCTCTGGGATATCGAGACCTCGCTGACGAATATCTATGAGGACCATGCGAGCCTGCTGCACTACCTGGCGCAGGCGGGACTGCCGAAGCCTCCGGCGCTGACGCTGGCCGCGGGGTTCGCGATCAACGCGGGGCTGCGGCGCGCGCTTGAGGGCGACCCGATTGATGTGGCGATGCTGCGGTCGTTTTTGCAACTGGCCAAGGCGGACCAGGTGCCGCTGGAGACGGCGACACTGAGCTACATCGCCGACGTGCGCATGAAGCGCGCGATGGTGGAGCTGCAGTTGAGCGCGGGTTCGCTGGAGATGCTGGAGCGGGCGCTGGTGCTGGCGCGCACGCTGGGTGAGATGCCCTTTGATCTGAACCTGTGGCAGGCGCAGAACATCTGGTACGAGATTTTGCGCAGCTCAACCTACGCGCTCACCTCGCTGGAAGATGAAGAGCGTCCGCGCTGGGACAAGGATTTCGCCGATCTGGGTGCGTGTCTTTCGATCGATACGGAAGCCGTGGCCGGCCAGGAACAGCTGGTGGAGACGACGGGGGATTGAAGGGTTTGCCGCCCAGGGCGCCAGTGATTCGGATGGTTTAATTCGTACCTGAGATCTTGTGCCACACTGGGAGATATGCCGGTCGATGCGTACTACAAGGCAAGCCTAGATGATTTCTTGGGGGACGATCCTGATCGCATCCTCGGTATCTTGACACTGCATCACCAGCATTCATTGGAAGAACAGCAGCGATGGGCATGGCTTCAAGAGATTGCGATTTTGAAAGAGTCCGTTCTTTCTGCCCTACAAGGAAGAATTCTTTTTGAATGTCATATCCCGAGGATGGGAAAGCGCGCCGATTGCGTGATCATCCTGCAAAACGCGATCCTCGTTATTGAATTCAAAGTTGGCCAGCGCGAGCATCACGCCGCGGCTTATGAGCAAGTTGAAGACTACGCGTTGGATCTAAAGAACTTTCATGAAGGAAGTCACAGTGTTGCGATCGTTCCGATCCTCGTTTCGACCTCCGCTCCGTCA
>Ga0335085_10012661_pt1 | contig 12413 bp, 11 predicted proteins | sample Lox_Sample_45_FD_206712 | JGI IMG/M metagenome (GOLD analysis project Ga0335085, IMG submission 206712) | Soil microbial communities from Loxahatchee National Wildlife Refuge, Florida, United States - Lox_Sample_4.5 | ecosystem: Environmental > Terrestrial > Soil > Wetlands | place: USA...
CCTGCGCCAGCTTGCCGGTTTCGGTCGCGACAAACGCGCTGGAAACGTGCAGAACCCGGGCAATCTGCGTCACGCCGACGCCGCGCGCGCCCTGGAACTGGCCGATCGCCATCAGCAGGCTGTATTGCGGCGCGCTGATGCCCATGCGGCTGCCGAGATGCTCGCGCACGAGCGTCATCCGGCTGGCAATGGTGAGGAGGTCGTAGACCAGGTGGCGGAAGCGCTCGTCGGAACCGTTTTCCAACAGCGCCGGCCGCGACACGGTCGGCGGCAGACGAAAGCGCGGCGGCGCCTCGACCTCGCGCGGGAGCGCCGCGTGGCGGCGCCCGCGCTGCGATCGCGCCGGGCGCGACCTAGAGATTGACATAACCGGTGTCTTGCAGGAGCTGGCTCTCCACCGGGATGTGCAGGCTGTCGTGCACGGCGTTGTAGAATTTCCAGAAACCGACGACGCAGGCGAGCTCGACGATCTGCGCCGGCGTCAGGTGCTGCTTCAGCCGCTGCAGCAGCTCGTCGGGAATCGAGGTCGGGTCTTCCGAGGCCGCGCGCACGTAATCGAAACATACCCGCTCGAACTCGTCCTTCGGCTCGGCTGCGCCGGTGATCAGGTCCTGCAATTCCTCTTCGCTGAGGCCCCAACCCTCGAACGCCTCGTCGCGCGGCTTTTTCAGCATCGAGCAACTGTGCGCCGTGCAATAGGCGCAGCCGTTGGTGGCGCAGGCGATGGCGGCGAGCTTGCGCTTGAGCAGCTGATCAAGCGTCGAGGACGGATCGCGCATGACGTTGCTGTTGAGCTTCCACAGCGTCTCGGCGATCTCCGGCCGATGGGCATAGAGCCTCAGCGCGTTCGGCAAAAACCCCATGCGCTTCTTGTACGGATCGAGCACGGGCCTCAGGCTCGGCGCGAAATCCTCCTCGCGCACGTAGGGGATGAAGGGCTGCGCCTCGACCAGCACCTGCGGCTTGGGCGGCATGACCGGCTTGTTCATGATCGTCACTCCTCTTCAGCGATCCTTAGAGAAAATCTTCCAGGCGGACCTTGCCCCAGTTGATCGGCCAGGCGCGCTCGAAATCGGCGGGGTCGTGGCGCGATTTGCGTGTCGCATCGATGCCGATCTTGCCGACCGTGCGCAGCGGCGCGTGGCCCTCGATCGGGCGGCCGGACGGATCGAACGGCGAGCCGCGCGTATGCGGCACGACGATGATGTCGCGCGCCGGATCGACGCGCGTTGCGATCGCGTGATAGACCTCGCGCGCATCGTCGATATTGGTATCGGGGCTGACGGCCACCACCATTTTGGTGTTCAGCCAGGGCGCGCCCATCGCCGTCATCAGAGCGTCGTTGACGAAGCCGTCGCGCGGATAGTCGAACTGCAGGATGCAGGACAGCGCCGCGCCCCAGGTCGGGAACCGCACGTCGGTCACGGTCAATCCGATTTCGCTTAGGCGATTGTACAGCACCGCTTCATGGCACAACCGCGGCAGCGTCTGGTGATCGGTGTCCGGCGTCGTCTGGTGATTGCGGTAGATCGGACGATCGCCGCGCATCGTCAGCGCCGTGATCTCGACCTCCGGCACCATCTCCGAATGCGGCAGATGGTACATCGACGGCGAGGTCACCTCGCCGACCGGAAACTTCTCGCGCAAGTGAACGTAGCCTTCGACGACGATCTCGGCTTCCGCCGGCACGGTCAGCTCGATGGTCTCGCACGGCACCATGTCGACGTCGCGGTTCATGATGGTGCCGACCATTTCCATCTCGCCCCACATGTCCATGTGCAGGCCGGAGAAATTGCCCATGATCTCGTAGGCCGGCGGGATGCCGAAGACGAAGGCGATCGGCATTTTGTCTTTGCCCATCGCCCGGTACTTGTTCATGATGATGTGCGAATGCGGGGTGATGAAGCTGATCAGGCCGCGGCGCGGCCCGACCGCGTAGGTGCCGGCGTGGCACGAGTTGTAGAAGCCGGTTTCCGGGTCGCGGATGATGTTCATGGCCGTCACGTAAGGCGCGGCGTCCTTGTCCTTGTGGCGCGGGATCGGCAGGATCGTCCAATCGACGTCGCTGCCGGTCTTGACGACCTCCTTCACCGGCCCGGTGTGGACGTTCTTCAGCCCGCGCGGCGGCTGCCGCAGCCGGAACGCCAGCGTCTTGAGGTAGTTCTCGCGGGCGACGCCGAGCGCGCGGGCCTGCGAGCGGCGGTTCTTCACCAGCATGTCGCACAGGCGAAAGCCGGGCTTCTCGACGATGTTCTCGAAGATGATCGGCAGATCGCTTTGCGCCGAGAGCGCGCCGATGTCGTCGATGCGCACCGGCTTGACGATGCGGGTGACGATATCGGCATTGGTGTCGAGATAGCCGCGCAGGCTCGCGTCGAGCGGGCGCTCGTTGCCTCGCGGGTCGAGTGTCGCCGCCGCCGCCGCTGACTGAGCCTGCATGACGCCTTTGAAAGCTCGAGATAGCAAAGTAAGTTTATTAGGCTGGTTTACTAAGTCAATGCCGGAACCGGCCGATCAGGCTTGCCGGTTCCGCGCCGCGGCAAGCGCCGCGGCGATCAGGCGAGCGGGCAGAAGCGGCTGCGGTGCCGCGGCGGCCGTCGCGGCGGTCGCGAGCAGCAGGCGAACGTTGGCGGCGACGGCCGCCTCCGGCGCGGCGCGCGGCCAGGTGCCGACGCGCGTTTCGCGCCATTGTTCCAGCATCGATTGTTCGAGCCGTTCGGCTTCGAGCTCGGCCGCCTTGACGGTGCCGCGCAGCGCCGCGGCGGCCGCGGCTTGATGCGGTGACGGATCCGCGGCAAACGGCTTCAGTGCGCGGCGGGCGGCGCGCAGGTTCTTCACGACGTCGCCATGCCAATCAGCGACGAGGTGTCCGGCTTCCTGCGCGGCGGATTCCGGCATCGCCGCCGCATCGACGGCGCCGACATAAGCGCAGAACAGCAGCAGATTGACGTCGATGCCGTACCGGTCTTGCAGGTCGAGGCACTCGGCCTGGACAGCGGGATCGCCGTAGACTTCGAGCGAGAACGACCAGAAGCGCGACGACTTCCCGCTCACGGCGCAATCCCTAGGCGCCGTTTCCGGTGCGCCACCTTTTGACCAGACCTGAATCGACATCGAACAGGTCGAGGCAGCGTCCGACGGTCTGATTGACGATATCGTCGATGGTCTTGGGCCGGTGATAGAAGGCCGGGACCGGCGGCACGATGATGGCGCCGTTTTCGGTGGCGGCGAGCATGCTGCGCAAATGCCCGGCATGCAGCGGTGCCTCGCGCACGACCAAAACGAGACGGCGGCGCTCCTTCAGCGTGACGTCGGCGGCGCGGCTCAACAAGCTGTCGGTCGTGCCATAGGCGATGTCGGACAGCGTGCGGATCGAGCATGGCGCGATCACCATGCCGCGGGTGCGGAACGATCCCGATGAAATCGCCGCGCCCAAGTCGGCATTCTGGTAGGTGGCGTCCGCCAGCGTCCGCACCGTTTCGACGGAGAGGTCGGCCTCCTCCTTCAGCGTCTGCGCCGCCGACTTGGAGATCACGAGGTGCGCCGGGATTTTCCTAGCCCGCAGGGTTTCCAGCAGGCGGACGCCGTAGATGGCGCCGGAGGCGCCGCTGATGCCGACAATAAGCGGGAGGTTTGCAGGCATGCGACGCAGCCCTAATGGCACAGCAGCAGCGAGCCGAAGCCGTCGAACTTGTCGTCGAATTTCGTTCGGAACCCGAGCGAATCCGTCACCCTGCCGCTCCATCGGCCGCACACGAGCGGGACCGGGCGTCGTCACGCCCGGTCGCGCCATCGCGGCGCGCCGGCAATGTGACGGTTTTGCCCGGCGGCGGCAACCGGCCGCGAAAAGCGTTGCGAGCGCCGTTTCGGAAAAGCTAGGCCGACGGCAACCGTTCGCCGCCGGCGCCGAGGAACGCCGCAAACAGCGAGCCCGCCGCCCGCGCCTCCGCCGCCGTCCCGGCGAAGACCTGCGCGCCCGACGACAGCACGCAGACCCGATCGGCGACATCGAGAGCGCGCGCGGTGTTCTGTTCGACCAGAACAATGCCCAAACCCTCGTCCTTGAGCCTGAGCAGGACGTCGAGGCAAAGGTCGACCATCTTCGGCATCAGCCCGAGCGATAATTCGTCGACCAGAAGAAGCCGCGGCTCCGCCATCAGGGCGCGGCCGATGGCCAACATCTGCTGCTCGCCGCCGGACAACGAGCCGGCAAGCAGGGCGCGCCGCTCGTAGAGCCGCGGGAAATAACCGAACACCCGATCGCGCTTGGCTTGGTCTCGGGCCATCGGACGGGCGTAGCCGCCGACCGTCAGGTTCTCGCCGACGGTCAGGTCGGAAAAAAGCTGGCGGCCTTCGGGGACGAGCGCGATGCCGAGGTTAGCCCGGTCGATGGCGCGGCGGCCCGTGATGTCGGCGCCGTCGAACAGAATGCGCCCCGCGAAAATGTCGACGTGCCCCATGATCGCCATGATGGTCGAGGTCTTGCCGGCGCCGTTCGGGCCGAGCAGCGCCACCACCGAGCCGGCCGGCACGGCGAACGAAAGGTCATGCACGGCGTGCACGGAACCGTAGCCGCAATTGAGCCGCTCAATGCCGAGCATGGCCGCCCGATCCGTCGCCGACATAGGCCTCGCGCACGGCGGCATCGGCCATCACTGCCTGCGGCTCGCCGTCGGCGATGACGCGGCCATCGTTGAGCACGATGAGGCGCCGGCACGAGCGCATCACCTCCTCGAGATTGTGCTCGACCAGCACCACGGTGATCCCCTGCGCGTTGACGGCGGCGATCGTCTCCACCTGCCGCGCCGCCTCGGTCTGATTCAATCCCGCCAACGGCTCGTCGAACAAGATGATCTGCGGATCGAGCGCAAGCGCGCGCGCAACTTCGAGCCGCTTCATCTGGCCGAGCGGCAGCGAGTCGGCAAGTTTTCCTTCGGCGCCGGCAAGGCCGACGCGCGCGAGAATGCCGGCGGCCCGCTCCTCTTCGCGCCGCCGTTCGATGTTGAGCGCCGCGAGCAGCGGGTTGGCGGTTCGGCCGTGGCCGGCGGCAAGCGCGACATTGTCGAGGACGGTCATGTCGCGAAACGGCCGCACCATCTGGTGCGTGAGCGCCAGGCCGCGGCGCACGCGCGACGCCGTGGACTGACCGGTCACGTCGGTCCCGGCGAGTACGACCCGCCCGCGGTCCGGCTTTATCGCGCCCGCGACGATGCGGATGAGCGTGGTCTTGCCGGCGCCGTTCGGCCCGATCAGGCCGACAAAATCGCCGGGAACAACGGTTAGGCTGACGCCGTCGACCGCGTGCACGCCGCCGAAGCGCACCGCCAGATCCTCGAGCTGAAGCGCTGCGATCATGGCTTTGCCGGCCGCAAAACGGCGAGCTTTCGCGTCAGCCCGGCAAGGCCGCCGGGAGCGAGACGAATGACCAGGACCAGGAGGCCGCCGAACAGCAGCAGCCGATAGTCGTTGACGAAGCGGATCGCCTCCGGGAGCAACGTGAGCCCCACCGCGGCCACCACCACGCCGAACGTGGAGCCGATGCCGCCGATCACGACCATCGCCATCAGCATCACCGACAGGATGAAGTCGAAGGCGTCGGCAGTGATGAACTGGGTGAAGAAAGCGTAGAGGCCGCCCGCCAGACCGGCGAGCGCGGTACCGATGCCGAAGGCGGCAAGCTTGTAGGCGCCGGCATTGATGCCGACGGTAGCGGCGGCGTCCTCGTCCTGACTGACGGCACGAAAGGCGAACCCCATCCAGGAGCGCCCGACGTAGAGGCTGAGCGCGACGGTCGCGGCGGCGAAGGCGAGGATCAGCACCAAATTGCCGGTGCGGCCGAGACCCGACGCGGGAATGCCGCTGATGCCCATCTCGCCGCCGAGCCAGGCCTGCTTGCGCACGAAGCCGGTGAACAGAAAATTCACGCCGATCGTGGTGATGGCGAGAAAGTCGCTGCGCACGCGCAGCGAGGCAAAACCGACCACGATCCCCAGTATCGCGCCGGCCGCCGTGCCGCAGACCAGCGCCAACGGGAAACTCGCGGTGGCGATCATGGCAAGCGCCGCCGCATACGCGCCGGCCCCGTAGAAGGCGCCGTGGCCGAGACTGATCTGACCGCAAAAACCGCTGATCATGTTGAGGCTGACGGCGAGGATCACGTTGAGACCGATCACCGAGATGAGGCTGATGTCATAGGCGCTCATGCGGCCCGGGCTCCAGTGAATCCCTGCGGACGGATCATCAGCAGCGCGATCAAAGCAAGAAAGGCGATGGCGTCGCGATTGAGCCACGAGCCGATGAAGATGGTGCCGTAGGATTCCACCATGCCCAGTACCAGACTCGCGATCAGGGTGCCGCGCACGCTGCCGAGACCGCCGAGCACGATGATGGCCAGCGCCTTGTAGCTGACGACGTAGCCGATCACCGGATCGACCAGATTGTTAAGAAGGCCGATCAACCCGCCAGCCACGGCGGCGAGCGCCGAACCGATGGCGAAGTTAAGATAGCGGACCTTGACGGCGTCGATGCCGAAGCTCGCGGCGATCCGCGGCCGCGACACGGTGGCACGCCAGCCGATGCCGATGCGGGTCCGCGTGGTGAAGAGATGAAGTCCGGCGAATATCACGACGGCGGCAACGAAGATCGCGATCTGCACCGCGTTCAGGCGCACGCCGGCCAGATCGAAAATCTTGAAGGCATAGGGGTTATGCGTGAAGGTGACGCCCTGCTCGCCGAAGGCGATGCGGAAAGCGTCCTGCATCAGGACCAGAAGCCCGACCGAGGCGATCATGGGCACGTCCGGACGGTAGCCGAGCAGCGGTTGATACAGCAGCCGGTAGACCGCCATGCCGAACAGCGGCGTCACCGCCATCGCGGCAACGAAGCCGAGCAGCACGCTGCCGGTCGCGTTGGCGACGATGACGGTGAGGTAGGCGCCGAGCGCGAACACCGCGGCGTGCGCCACGTGGAGAATCCGCAACAGGCCGTAGACCAGAGTGAGCCCGACGGCCATCATCGCGTACATACATCCGAAGCTCAGGCCGGCTACCGCGAGATCGATGTAGTACACCGCGCCGCCCCTATGGCGCCGACTGCACGAGGCAGATGAGAGGGCGCGTTGACCTCACAAATCCGTTCCCCCAACCGCGCCTTCAGCGTCATCTCTCCCCCCGGGAGAGACGACCGGACATTTACGGCCGCTCACTGCTCCGGCGGCGCAAATGCCGCAAGATCGTTGATCTTGGCGAAGAACTTCATCTTGCCGTCCTTGATGACATTGACGCTGATCGGCTGGATGATTTCGTGCAGCTTGTTGAACCCGATCAGATTGCCGGTGAGCAGCGGGAAGTTCTTGGCGGCGGCCAGCGCGTCGCGCACCTTGGCCGGATCGGCGCTGCCGGCGCGCTTGATGCCATCGGCCATCAGCATCACGGCCGAATAGGTGATCGCGGCGACGTTCTCCGGCGGATAACCGGCGCGCTTGGTGAATTCGGCGAAGAAGCGCTTGAGCGCCGCATCGTCACGGGCGCGATCGAAGCTGTCGACGATGTAGGTGCCCTCGGCCGCCGGTCCGGCAATGTCGATCAGCTTCTGCGAGTCGAAGGCCTGCGAGCCGATGATCGGCGCCGTGACGCCGCCGGCGCGCAACTGCGCGATCAACGGTCCGCCGGTGAAGAAATAGCCGGTGGCATAGACGCCGTCCGGATTGTCGCGCTTGACGCTGGCGACGATCGACCCGAACTGCCGGTCGTGCAGCGAGTAGCTGTATTTGTTCAGCACGTCGATGCCGTATTTCGGCGCCGCTTCGATGAAGCCGTTCATCGTCGCCTGGCCGTAGTCGTTGTCCATGGTGACGGCGGATATCTTTTTCAGCTTGAGGTCCTTGCCGATGAACAACGCCGCGGCGCGGCCCTGCGGCGGCCCGAGATGAACGAGCCGGAACATGTCGTTGCCGGCGCGCGTGATGTCGGGATGAACGCCGTAGGCCGAGATCATCACCACGCCGGCATTCTGGAACACCGGCGCGGCGGCGCGTCCGGAGGCCGAGTAGCTCGCATTGACGACAAGCTTGACGCCGTCCTCGCCGATCAATTTGTTGGCGGTGAAGATCGCCTGATCGGACTTGGCCTGGTCGTCATACGGAATGAGCACAAACTTCTGGCCGAGCTCGCCGCCCGCCGCGTTGATTTCCTCGATCGCCATTTCGGCCGCGATCTTCGCCGACTTGCCGTCGGTCGCGGCAAAGCCGGTCAACGGCGCCTGGAAGCCGATCTTGATCTCGGCCTTTGCCGCATTGCTGCCGGCAAGCCCGAACGCCGCAAGCGCAACGACGCCGACGAGCGCGCGGGGCGCCGATGCCATGAGCTTCGCAACATGATGCCACATCGTTGTCTCCTTCACTGAGAACTTCACGACCGGTCTTGCGGCTCCGGTGAAACGCGGCAAGCCCGCAGCAGCGCGCGGGCGCGATCGAGCGCCGGCGCCGGCGGCTCCGCTCTCTTCCAATCGGGCCGGTCACTCTCGCGCCGCGTGGCGTCGATGGCAAGCTTGGTGATCGTGCCGCCGGCTTCGAGCGGCTCGGATCGGTCGGTGCGCACGCCCGGTATGACCAGGAAATCGCGATCGGGCTTCATGCGGGTCGCCATCGCCCATTCGACCTGCGTCTGATCCCAGGGATCAATGTCGTCGTCGACCAGTACGATCTGTTTGATCAGATTGACCGACGCCCAGACCGCGAACGCCGTCTTGCGGGCATCGCCGGGCCGCGGCTCGTGCAACGACACCACCGCATGCAGCCGGCCGGCGCCGCCCATACCCACTGCGACCTCCCGCACCGCCGGCACGCTCATCCGCGCCGCCCGCGCCAAGCCCGCGGCAATTGCGATACCGCCCAGCAGACAATGTTCCGAGTGATAGCCCGGGAGCACAACCTGGAACAGCGCGTCACTGCGTCGCGTCAGATGCGTGAAGGTTGCGGCAATGCCGGCGCCGTAATCCTCATAGAGGCCGTGGAATTCGCTCACCGGCCCCTCTTCGATGCGCGCGCCGGCGTCCAGCGCGCCTTCAAGCACGCATTCGCAATGCGCCGGCACCACGAGGTCGGAGCCGAGACAGCGGACGACGTCGAGCGGCTCGCCAACAAGCGCTCCGGCGACTTTCAGCTCGTCGTCGCCCAGTCCGAGATAGAGGCACGCCGCGACCAGCACGGCCGGGTGATTGCCGATCGTGACGGCGATGTCGAGCTTTTCGCCGCGCGCGTGGGCCGCCCGCGCCAGCACCGCGAGATGATGGTTCGGCGCAATGCCGACGAAGGCGCGATTACCGCCGAGCGGCATGAGCCGCGCGATCGAGAGATTGCTCTCGCCGGTGTGGCGGTCCGTCGCGACGATCGCGCCGGCCGTGATATAGGCCCCGCGCTCGTGCGTAAAAAAACGCGGGATCGGCAATTCGTCCGTCAGTACCGGAGCGGCGACGACTTTCTCCTGGCAGGGCGCCGACGCCACGACGCGATGCGGCAACGGCGCCTCGATCGCCGCGACGATTTTGCCCTGCAGCGCCCGCGGTTTTGCGCCGAGGCCGATCGCGAACCGGGGCAGCGAATTGAGCAGGTTGCCGACCACCGGCATCGGATGTCCGGTCACGCGCTCGAACCGCAGCGCCGGTCCGGAATCGGCGAGCGCGAGGCAGGCGCCGAGTTCGAATTCGGCGTTAACCGGCTCGGCAACAGAAGCGAGCTGCCCCGCCGATTCGAGGGCCGCCAGAAACGCGCGCATCGACTGCGGGGAAACGGCCGAGCGGCTGCGCCGATCGTCCGTCGTCTGCCGGGTGGCGGTTTCTTTCATTGGTCCCATATGGAAACCGGCTCGCGCACCGCCATGGTGCGCGTCCCCGCCGGTCAAGGCAACCGGAAGTGCTTGATCCCCTTGCTCGCGACTTCGGCAAGCGCTTCAGGGTAACCGGCATCGGCATAGCGCATGACGCCGAGACTGGTATCGTTGGTGAGCGCCAGCGCAAGCCGCTCGTCGGCTTCCGCCGTGCCGTCGGCGATGAGCGTCACGCCGGCGCTGGTCATGTAGCCCGAGTAGCCGCCGCCGCCGGAATGGATCGCCACGAGGTCGGCCTGCGACGAGCACATCGCCATGGCGTCGAGCAGCGGCCAGTCGGCGATGGCGTCGGAGCCGTCGCGCATGCGCTCGGTCATGATGTTGGGATGCGCCATGGCTCCGGCGTCGAGATGATCGCGGGTGAATGCGATCGGACCGGACAGTGTGCCTTCGCGCACCATGCGGTTGACGGCAAGCGCAAGTCTGGTGCGCTCGCCGTGGCCGAGCCAGGCGATCCGCGCCGGCAAACCTTCGAACGGCACGTGGCGGCGCGCCAGCGTCACCCAATTGGCGAGGATGCGGTTGTCGGGGAAGGCCGCGAGCAGATAATCGTCGATCGCGCCGATATCGTCGCGCGCGTTGACGAGCGAGATCCAGCGGAACGGCCCGATGGCGCGGGCGAACAGCGGCCGCAGATAGGCCTCGGTGAAGATCTGGATGTCGAAAGCGTCGGCGACGCCGCCATCGCGGGCTTGGGTGCGGATCAGATTGCCGTTGTCGAAAACGACGGCGCCGGCGCGCTTGAAGCCGAGCATGGCGCGGACGTGGCGGACGATGGTGGCGCGGCTCTCTCTGATGAGCGTCTGCGGATCGTCCTGCCGCATCCGCCGCACCTCAGCGAGGCTCCGTGCCGCCGGGATATAGCCGTACAGGAGATCGTGGGCCGAGGTCTGATCGGTGACCACGTCGGGAATGATGCCGCGCGCGAGCAGGGTTTCGTACACGTCCGCGGCATTGCCGAGGACCGCAATGGACGCCGCGCGCCGCTCGCGCCGCGCCGCATCGACGAGCGCAAGCGCGTCATCGAGGTCGGTAGCGCGGCGATCGAGAAAACCGTTGGCGAGGCGCTTGCCGATCCGCTCCTCGTCGATTTCGACGCAGAGGATGACGGCGCCGGCCATGCGTCCGGCCAGTGGCTGCGCGCCGCCCATGCCGCCGAGCCCCGCGGTGAGAATGAAGCGGCCGGCCATGCTGTTGTTGAAATGCCGCTCGGCGATGCGCACGAAAATCTCGTAGGTGCCCTGGATGACGCCTTGCGAGCCGATGTACTGCCAATCGCCGGCGGTGAGCCCGCCCCAGCAGATCAGGTTTCGCTTCTGCCATTCGTAGAAGTTCTCGGCCTTGGCCCATTGGCCGATCATGTTGCAATTCGCCATGATCACGATCGGCGCTTTGGCGTGGGTCTTGAGGAGGCCGATCGGTTTGCCGGACTGCACCACGAGCGTTTCGCCGTCGACCATCTTCGTCAGCGCTTCGACGATCTTGTCGTGCGACGGCCAGTCGCGCGCCGCCTTGCCGAGCGCGGCGTAGACGACGAGGTTGGCCGGGTCTTCGCCGACCGCGAGCACGTTTTCGAGAAGCCGGAGCAGGCCCTCCTGACGCCAGCCCCGGCAGCGCAGGTTCGATCCCGACGTCACGGTGAAGCTGTTGCTCATCGGCGCTTACGCCAGCGCGTAGCGCGCGATCGGAATGCCGAGCGCCGCCTCGCACACCGGATAGACCGACGGATCTTTCACCGACGAACTGAGCGGCAAATGGCTTTTTTCGATGTGAAAGACCGAAAGCTCGACGCCCTCCTTGATGTGGCCGACGCTGACCGGGCGCCCGTCGGCATCCAAGGTCGTGATCACGTCCGGAAACGTCGCCAGGCGCGAATTGCCTTCCTGCACCGCCATGTATTCGTTCATGACGTGGAGCACGAGGTCGCGCGCGCCGCTGCGGATGGTAACGGTGCCGATATCGAATGCGCCTTCCGTATAGGTGACGGCCTTGCGCGTCACCTTGCCAGCACCGAGGATCATGCCCGCCGTGGTGCGGCAGATGGCGTCGATCACGGCGCGGCCACCCTGGGCCTCCGCCGCCATGATGGCGTGGCCAAGTTCGAGCGCCCGCGAAATGCCGCCGAGCGCGGCGTGCTGTTTCACATAGGACGCGCGCACCGGATTGCGGCAGCTGGCGATGAAGCCGCCGGACATGTCGGCCGCCTTGCGCAGGATCGGCGAAACCTTGGCGGTGGCGCCGCGCACCACAAGCTCGATGTAGGAATGGCTGGCGCGGTGGCCGCCGACGGCGACCTGGATGGTCGCCGCGGGACTGCTCGCCATGCCGATCGAGCCCATGTCGCCGGTCGGATGCGCGCGGATGTCGCCGACCGCGTCGACCACCTTGGTGCCGAGCAGCGCGGACGGCAGCCACGCGTTCATGGTGCTCGACATGCCGTTCTGGCCGATCATCAGCCCATGGATCGGCGCGCCGAGCGCTTCCTGCAGCATCTCGACCGCCTTGACGTAATCGACGCCTAGCATCTGC
>Ga0335085_10012662_pt1 | contig 12413 bp, 6 predicted proteins | sample Lox_Sample_45_FD_206712 | JGI IMG/M metagenome (GOLD analysis project Ga0335085, IMG submission 206712) | Soil microbial communities from Loxahatchee National Wildlife Refuge, Florida, United States - Lox_Sample_4.5 | ecosystem: Environmental > Terrestrial > Soil > Wetlands | place: USA: Florida...
CTCCAGTGGTTCGAGCGCCGGGCGTTTGCCGGTGGCGACCAGCACGTATTCGCAGGCCGCCACGTGCTTGTTGCCCTCCGCATCCTCAAAATGAAGCTGCATGGCGCCGGGCTTGCCCTGGATCTCATTGACCTTGGCACTGGTGTGCACCGTGAGGTTCGGATCGTCGTTGAGGATCTGGGCGAGGTTCTTGGCAATCTCGGGCTCGACCTCGGCGAGAATACGGGGCTGGGCCTCCACCAGCACCACCTCGGTGCCGAAGTCCTGGAAGATCTGCGCCATCTCCACGCCGATGGCGCCGCCGCCCACCACCGCCAGGGTCTTGGGCGCGCTCTTCAGCCACCAGACGGTATCGGAGGTTACCACGCCGCCACTCTCCAGCCCCTCGCGCGCGCCCGGGATCGGCGGCACGAAGGGCGGCGCGCCGGCCGCGATCACTGCACAGCCGAAGCTGATCTGCTGGCCTTTGCTGCGATCGCCGGGCTGGGCCCGGGCGTGACGCTCGTCCCGATTGCCGGAGGTATCGACGAAGATGCGATGCTCCGTCTCGAAGTGCGCGTAACCCTGAATCACCTTGATCTTTACGCCGGTGTCGGTCTTGAGCGCCATCTCGCCGCGGGTCTCCAGAATGCGGCGGCGGGTGGTCTCGAGCTTTTTCCAGTTGAGGCGCGCCTCGCGCGTCTTTTCTATGCCCAGATGTTCGTCATGAGCCCGATCACGGAGGCGATCGGCCGCGGCGCGCCACGCCTTTGACGGAATGCAGCCGCGCCACAGGCATTCACCACCGGGAAAGGGCGCGTCGTTGATCATCGCCACCTTGACACCGTGCTCGGCGAGCTCCCGGGCGCAGTCTTCGCCGCCCGGACCGCCGCCGATCACTACGACCTCATAATCCCAATTGCCTTCGGGTATCGCGGGGCCCAGCGGTCCCATCCAGTCCTCCGGTTGCTCGATGACGGTTTTCAGGGTCGTCAGAAACACGGCGGCCTCGGCACCATTCACCACCCGGTGATCCGCCGTGACGGTAAGCGGCATGCCGTCCTTGCCCGCCGTCGCGATGGCAAGTATCGCCGAGGTGCCAGGCGTGGGGATGGCATCGAAATAGCTGACGCCGAGCATTCCCATGTTCGAGACCATGAAGGTCGGGTTGGCATATTCCTCGGGGGCGAGGCGGCGCTTGCGGGCCCGCTCCACCAGGCCGCCCCACTCGCCGTTGAGTTCTTCCAGGCTCTTCGACTCGACGCGGCGAAGCACCGGCACCACCAAGCCGCCCCCGTCGGCGGCCACTGCCATACCGATGTCGATGGCCTCGTGCTCGACGATCTTATCCACCGGCTGATAGCACCAGTTGATGCGCGGATTCTTCTTGATCGCCTCGGCACAGGCCTTGGCAATCGCCACCGTCACCGACACGCCTTTCTTCTTGGCAGCCTTGATCAGGGCCTCGGGCTGCGCATTCACGGTGACGCGGAACGTGGGCATGGTGAGGGCCGCGGTCATGGAGTGGCTGACCGCCTTCTCCATCGACGACATCGGCCGGCCGGCGCCCGGCACCTGGATTTCACGCATCATGTGCGCCGGCATTGGCGCCACCATCTCGGACGGCCGTTCCACCGGCTGCGCCTTCAGCACATCACCGCCGGTGATAACGCCCTGGGGACCGCTACCCCGCACGTTATTGAGATTGACGTGCATCTCCGCCGCCAGTCGGCGCGCGTACGGCGATGCCTGCTTGTTGTCCGGTCGCGGCGCCGGCTTGGCCCCCGGCGTCGCCGAGGAGAGCGGCGCTAGATGAGACGGTTGCGCGGCCGGGACGGGCACCGGTGGCGTCCCCTGTCCGGGCGCGGCGCTACCGGCGATGTTCCCCTGCCGCACCTCCTCGGGGCTCTCCACCAGATAGGCGAGCACGGCACCGACCTGCACCATGCTGTCGACCGCGGCGCGCGGTCCGGAGAGATAGCCCTCGCGGAATACCTCGACGTCCATCACGGCCTTGTCGGTCTCCACCGTCGCGACGACGTCCCCGCGCAAGACTTTGTCGCCGATGCTCCTTTCCCAGCTCACCACCAAACCTTCCGTCATGGTGTCGGAGAGCTGGGGCATCTTGATCGTATAGGTGGCGCCGGCCGGCGGCTCGTGTTCCGGTGCGGTATCCGCGCCACCGTGCGCGCCCTGCCCGGCGGCGGCCTGGGCATCGCCTTCGGCGCCAGGGGAATGCGTCCGGGCGGGCCTTTCACCACGATGCTGCAGGCCCCCCTCGCGCACCTCCTGGGCATGCTCCGGCGGCGCCGCGTCGCCGCCCTGCACCTCGTCAGCGCTTTCCACCAGATAGGCCATCGGCTGCCCGACCTGCACCGTGCTGTCGACCGCCACGATCGGGCCGGAGAGGTACCCGGCGCGGAACACCTCCACGTCCATCACCGCCTTATCGGTCTCGACGGTCGCCACGATGTCGCCGCGTTCGATCTTGTCGCCGACCTGCTTCTCCCAGCTCACCACCACCCCCTCGGTCATGGTGTCGGAGAGCTGCGGCATCTTGATCACATACGGTTCAGCCATGACTTTCCCTTAAAAGCGCCTAAGCACACCGGGCACGGTGGGTCGGAATAGAAACCATCGTGGACATAGGCATCGATCTGCCCCGAGCAGAAACATCGTTCTCCCCTCCGCCGCGCCCTTCGTCGTCAATCGTTACTTCCCGACGAGGCGACGCACCGCCTCCATCACCCGCTTGGCGTTGGGAATGGCGGCCTTTTCCAGGCCGTGGTTGTAGGGAATGGGCACGTTGGCCGCGGAGACGCGCACCGGAGCGGCGTCGAGGTCGAAGAAGCATTCCTCGTTGATGATGGCAATCACCTCCGCGCCGATGCCCACCGGCGCCTCGGCCTCCTCCACCACCACCGCGCAGTGGGTCTTGCTCACTGACCGCCTGATACCCGCGCGGTCGAGCGGGCTCAAGGCGTACAGATCAATGACTTCGGCCTCGATCCCCTCCTTGGCGAGCTGCTCTGCCGCCTGCAGGCACCAATGCACGGACACGTTGTAACCGAACAGGGTAACGTCCCCGCCGGGGCGCGAGACCTCGGAGCCTTCCAGAGGGTGGAAGTACTCGCCGTCCGGCACCTCGCCCTTCATGTTGTACATGAGCTCGTGCTCGTTGATGAACACGGGGTCGTTGCAGCGCACCGCCGATTTGATCAGCCCGTAGGCCTGCTTCGGATTCGACGGCGTCACCACCCGCAGGCCGGCGATGCCCATGAACACCTTCTCCATGCGCGCCGAATGCTGCGCGCCGAGCTGATGCGCGGTGCCACCCGGCGAGCGGATCACCACTGGCGCGCTGAGCTGGCCGCCTGACATGTAACGCACTTTGGCGGCGGTATTCACGATCTGGTCGGTCGCGAGCCAGGCGAAGTTCACCGACATGATCTCGATGATAGGCCGCACTCCCAGGAACGAGGCACCGATGCCGAGGCCGGTGTAGCTGTTCTCGCTGATGGGCGTGTCGATGACGCGCTCCGGACCATACTTGTCGTACAGGCCCTGGGTGGCCTTGTAGGTACCGCCGACCACACCGATATCTTCGCCCATGCAGATCACCAAGGGGTCGTTGGCCATCTCCTCGTCATGGGCGCGGCGAATGGCCTCCCAATACATCATCACGGCCATCAGCGCGTCCCTCCCCTCACCCACGGATCGTTTTCCGCCAGCACGTACTTCTCCAGCTCCGCAAGCTTGGGCTCAGGTGACTCCTCAGAGAACCTGATGACGTCGTTCTCAATCTCGTCCAGCACCTCGTCGTCCATCTTCTTGTAATCGCCCATGGTCATGGCCTTGGCCTCGATGAGGCGGTCGCGCAGCATGATAATGGGGTCGCGTTTGCTCCACATCCGTTCCTCCTCCTTGGCCCGGTAGGCGTTGGAGTCGGACATCGAGTGGCCGCGATAGCGATAGGTCAGCAATTCCAGAAAGTACGGCCCCTTGCCGCCCCGCACATGCTCCACGGCCGTCTTGGCTGCCTCGTAGACCTTTTCCACGTCTTGGCCGTCGGTCTGTACCGCAGGGATGTTGTAGCCGCACACGCGCTTGTACTGGTCCACCACCGCGGTCGAGCGATCGATGCGGGTGCCGATGCCATAGAGGTTGTTCTCGCATACGAACAGCACCGGCAGGTTCCACAGCGCCGCCATGTTCATCGACTCGTGGAAGGTACCCTGGTTGTTGGCGGCGTCACCCAGGAAGCAGAGGGCAATGTTGTCGCCGCCCTTCATCTTGATGGCCTTCGCCATGCCCACCGCCAAGGGAAAGGGACCGCCCACCAACGCATACCCGCCCATAAAGTGGTGCTCGCAGGAGAAGATGTGCATCGAGCCGCCCCGCCCTTTGCTTGAACCGGTCTCCTTGCCGTAGAGCTCGGCCATGACGGCCTTTGGCTCGGCGCCGCACAAGATGGCATGGATGTGGTCGCGGTAACCGGTGATGACGTAATCGTGACCAGGGCGGGCAGCGGCCATCACCCCGTGGGCGCAGGCCTCCTGGCCCGGATAGAGATGGAGGAAACCGCCGATCTTGCGCTCCACGTACGCTTCGTAGCAACGCTCCTCAAAACGTCGCGCAAACAGCATCTGGCGCAGCAGCCGTTTCTTATCCGCGGCATTCATACATTTCCTTATCCTAAACCCGATGGAACGGTTGGTTGTTTCTTTTGAAACCGCCGGCTTGCAGACCGCGACGAACACCGCGGCACCCCCCTTAGTTGGCTGCCGGCGGCGGAATCGCGGTATGATCGGGTTTTTGCGCTGACAGGTCAAGCCAAGGAGCGCTGGAAGGGACTGTAACTTAATGAAAATGGTTATCAGCCAGCACAAGAATCCGCTCAACCGACAAGAAGCCGATGGCTGGGATCACATCATCCTGGCGCTCCCCTCCACAAAGTGGCCGAAGGTGCCCTATCAGGACGTCCTCGAACGCCGTGCCCGCCGCCAGGGCAGGGCTACCGACCACTGGTTTACCGACCTTCCCAACGAACGCGATACGCGGGTCAGCTGGGCTACGATCAAACCCGACATCTCTGCCTTTGATCTGCTCACCTTGGCGCGCCACCTCGTTGCGGTCCACTGGGACACTCCGCCGGCGCGCATGGCGATCGCGGCGCCCGGCCTGGACGACGAGCTGGCGGCGCGAGTGATGGAGGCGCTGGTCGCGGCCATCCTCGCCCGGGAGCCGCTTCCGTCATATAAGAGTAAACCCAAAGCGCAGCGCGAACTGCGCACCATCGCCCTCTTCGGTCAGGTGCACAAGCAGGATTTCAGCCGTACCCTTGCCGAGGCGGAAGGAAATCACCTGGCACGCAGCCTCACCGTCATCCCCTCCAACGAGCTGACCCCCGCGCGCTACCGCCAGCGCATCGCCACCCTGGCCAGAGAACACGGCTGGGACATGGAATTCCACGATATCACGGCGCTCAAGCGCATCAGGGCCGGTGCTTTCCTTGCGGTCGCGCAAGGCGGCACGGCCCGGGACGACGGCATCGTCCACCTGCGCTACGCGCCCAAAGGCAAAGGCAAGAAACCGGCCCTGGCGCTGGTCGGCAAGGGCATCTGCTTTGACACCGGCGGGCACAATCTCAAGCCGGCGAAGCACATGATGGGCATGCACCAAGACATGGCCGGCAGCGCGGTGGCCCTCGGCGTGCTGCTGGCGCTCACTAAGCTGAAGGTGGATTTCCCGGTTGACTGCTGGTTGGCCATCGCACAGAACATGATCAGCCCCACCGCTTACAAGCAGAACGACGTGGTCACAGCGCTGAACGGTACCACCATCGAGATCGTGCACACCGACGCGGAAGGGCGCATGGTACTCGCGGATACGTTGACGCTGGCGAGCAAGGCGAAGCCCGGGTTGATTGTCGACTATGCGACGCTTACCGGCAGTTGCGTCTATGCGCTCGGTACCGCTTACAGTGGCGCATTCACCAATCGCCGCGAATTGTTGAGCGCCATTATGCAAGCCGGTGTCGCGTCAGGGGAACGGGTGTGGCCTTTCCCGACCGATGCCGATTATGACAAGGCGTTGGAGAGCGACATCGCAGACATCAAGCAGTGCACGCTGGAGGGCGAGGCGGATCACATCCTCGCCGCGCGCTTTCTCAATCATTTTGTCGACGCCACGGTTCCGTGGCTGCACCTCGACCTCGCCAGTGCCAGCAACAAAGGCGGCCTTGGCCATGTACCCACCGCCACCACCGGATTCGGGGTGCGCTATACATTGCATCTGGCGCTGGACATGAAGTCGGGGAGACGTCTATAAGATCGCACGGGACCGGCGACGGGATGTCCATTAGGCGCAGCGTCAAAATTGCTCGGCTGGCAAAACTGCTCTGTATCCCGCGATTGCGCATTCGACGCTGGCGGCGGATCTGACCGGCCACCTCGCCGCTTACCGTGTCGCGGGGACTGATGTGATAGGCACGCCATGGCAAGGCGGCCACCGGCGCTGCGCTGCCAGCCCGGCCGATCCTAACCATTGTCCGATCATGGGTGCTTGTTTCTTCAGCGGCTCCTTTCCGCCACGCGTCATTGCTCCCGCAGGAAAACCTGGATCTCCTTGAAGAAATAACGCGTTGGACCGGAAATACGCTCATGGCTGTGGATAGGTGCACCGCGGCCGCGGACCCGCCGGTCCGTGCCGCTTCAACCAGCGGTGGCAGCACGGTCCTGATCCCTCAAAACGATATTCAGAACGGGGTGGGCAGCTTGGGCATGCGTCCCATACGATGGGTCTTCAGGTTTTGGCGGGGCAATGGCCACTCGCCTCTCCCTTCCCTTGATTCACGCGCCGCCGACCCCATTTTTTAATCAAACATCTTGTTGGCGTCCGAAGGAGCGCACGATGTCGGCACAGGTGACGTGGATAGATGACCCCCGGGCGGGCGGATCCCAACCCGCCGCGCCAGGGAAACCGGCCCCTGCGGAGGCCGCACTGCTGGATGCCTATTCGGCGGCGGTGGTCGGCGTGGCGGAGCAGGTGAGTCCGGCGGTGGTAAAGATCGATGCGCTGCGGCGGACGGCCCACGGAGAGGACAGCGCGGCCGGCAGCGGGTCGGGATTTCTGTTCACGCCCGACGGGCTGATCCTCACCAACAGTCACGTGGTGAGCGGTGGCTCGGCGCTGCGGGTCAGTCTTGCCGATGGCGTTGAGGCGGACGCCCAGCTCATTGGCCACGATCCCCATACCGATCTCGCGGTGCTGAAGATTTCCGTGCCTGGCGCCCTACCCTACGCCCGGCTCGGCGACTCGCGCGCCATCCGCGTGGGTCAGCTGGTAGTGGCAATCGGCAATCCCTACGGCTTTGAATGCACCGTTACCGCCGGCGTGGTAAGTGCCCTCGGCCGCAGCCTGCGCGCCTACAGCGGCCGGCTGATGGAAGACGTGATCCAGACGGACGCGGCACTCAACCCTGGTAACTCAGGCGGTCCTCTGGTCAACTCCGCCGGCGACGTGATCGGGGTCAACACGGCCATCATCAAGCCTGCGCAGGGGTTATGCTTCGCCACGGCAATCAATACCGCGCAGCTGGTGGTCGCGGAGCTGCTGCGCCATGGCCGGGTGCGGCGCGCAGGACTCGGCATCGCCGCCCAGAACACGCCGCTGTCACGGCGGTTAATCCGTCATTTCGATCTTCACGCCGAGACCGGTGTGCGGATCATGGAACGCGAGCCCGACGGGCCCGCCGGCCGCGCCGGTTTGCAGACCGGTGACGTGATCGTGCAGTTCAACGGCGAGGGGGTGGCCAGCATCGATCAGCTCCACCGGCTGCTGGGCGCGGATCAAGTGGGCCAGCCGGCGACGATCCGCGTGCTGCGGCGAAGCCAGTCGCTCGACGTAAAGGTAACACCGACGGAGCTGGCAGAGCGCTAGGGCGTTGTCGTCAGGCGTCGTTGGCGAGAGACCGGGCCCGCGCGCCCGCTCAATGTAACGTCGCGCTGCGCGGCGCGTGAAGCTGCTTGCCCCGAATTTGCGCTATAGTGAGCGCTCCCTTCCAGACCCCCGCCCATGTCCGAACCCGTCTCCGCCTATCAATTCCTGTCCCCCGACCTCATCCTGGACGCCGTGGAAGCCAGCGGCCGTCGCTGTAACGGCCATCTCCATGCCCTGAACAGTTACGAGAACCGGGTCTATCAGATCGGACTGGAGGACGACGGCTTTATCGTGGTGAAGTTCTACCGGCCAGGGCGCTGGAGCGATGCGGCAATCCAGGAGGAGCATGATTTCGCGCTGGAACTCGCCGACCGCGAGATCCCGGTGGTGGCGCCGCTCCGGGATGAGCAGGGCGTCACCCTGCATCATCACCAGGGTTTTCGCTTCGCCTTGTACCCCCGCCGTGGCGGGCGCTGGCCCGATCTCGACAACCCGGACAACCTGCTGTGGCTGGGACGGTTCATCGGCCGGATTCACGCGGTGGGCGCCATCAAGCCGTTTGAACATCGGCCGGCCCTCACCATCGAGCATTACGGGGAGGCCTCTTACCGGTTTGTGCTCGAGCAGGGTTTCATGCCGGCGGAGCTGCGCCTCGCGTACCGGACGCTGGCGGAGCATCTGCTCGGCCAGGTGCGGGCCTGCCATGCCCGCGCGGGCGAGGTGGCGCAGATAAGGCTGCACGGCGATTGCCATCCCGGCAACATCCTTTGGACGGGCGAGGGCCCCCACTTCGTGGACCTGGACGATTGTCTGATGGGACCGGCAGTGCAGGACTTGTGGATGCTGCTTTCCGGCGAGCGACGCGACATGACGGCGCAGGTCGCGGAGATCCTGGAGGGCTATGGGGAATTTTTTGACTTCAATGCGCGCGAGTTGCATCTGGTTGAGGCACTACGCACCTTGCGGATGATGCACTATTCCGCCTGGCTGGCACGACGCTGGGATGATCCGGCATTCAAGCGGGCCTTTCCCTGGTTCAATACCCAGCGCTATTGGGAGGAGCAGATTCTGGCGCTGCGGGAGCAGGCGGCATTGCTGGATGAACCTCCTTTGGCTTGGCTCGGATAAGCCAGCGTCTCCGCACGGCACTGGCCCTCTTTGTCGGCGCCGGCTCGATCCTTCGCCCTTGTCCGTCGCCGCCGTTGAGGCGCACGATGCTCTCCGCGCGCCGTGTCGCGATTTGGCGTGTCCGGTCTGCCTCAGATCGGCTAGTTCACGCGCGCACGGATCAACGGCCCCCGCCGCTGATGGACGTCTGCGGACCACGGCGAAGCACCACCGGCACTACGTGGGGCGAACCGGACCTCAACCCGGCGCCAAACCTCGCCCGCACCCGCTGACTGGAGACATCAAGCGGGCTGACCGAGTCGTTTAACTGAGGACCGACCTGGTGGTGCTGACCGGCTGTAGCCTTTGAAAAGGTCATCGCGGCATCAGGACTACCCGCCAAAGGCTCGATCTTGGGTGGGCGTGGCTGTCGCGGCAGGCCGTCAGCGCTGCCAATTTCGATACGGCCCGCCGTGCCACCGAGATACATCGCCTCGGACAAGTGGCCTGCGGTTGTTGCCGCGAATTTGTTCATGGCGCGGCGCGCCCGGGGTCCATGGCATAATGAGCGTCCCCGACCCGATATAGCGCCATGCAGCAATTGACCCTCACTCGGCCCGACGACTGGCATCTGCACCTGCGGGATGGCGCCTGTCTTAAGACCACCGTAGCCCATAGCGCGCGACAGTTCCGCCGCGCCATCGTCATGCCCAATCTGAAACTGCCGGTCACGACCACGGCGCAGGCGCAGGCGTATCGCGAACGTATCCTCGCGGCGCGGCCGGCGGGCAGCCGTTTCGAGCCGCTCATGACCTTGTATCTCACCGATAACACGCCGGCGGCGGAGATCCGCCGCGCCAAGGCCAGCGGCAGCGTCCACGGGGTCAAGCTCTACCCGGCGGGCGCCACCACCAATTCCGATGCGGGGGTGACCAAGCTGGAAAAGACATATGCCGCGCTGGAGGCGATGCAGGAGGTGGACATGCCGCTGCTGGTGCACGGCGAGGTCACCGACCCGGAAGCCGATGTCTTCGATCGCGAGCGGCTGTTCATTGAGCGGCAGCTGGCGCCGCTGGTAACCCGCTTCCCGGCGTTGCGCGTGGTGTTCGAGCATGTTACGACGCGTGAGGCGGTGGAGTACGTGGCGTCAGCACCGGCGCAGGTCGGGGCCACCATTACCGCGCATCATCTGCTGATGAACCGCAATCACCTGCTCGCGGGCGGCATCCGGCCGCACCACTATTGTCTGCCGGTGCTCAAGCGGGAGCAGGATCGTGCAGCGCTGGTGAAGGCGGCGATTGGCGGCGACCCCAAGTTCTTTCTGGGCACCGACAGTGCGCCGCATGCGCGTTCCGCCAAAGAAACCGCCTGCGGCTGCGCCGGGATTTATACCGCGCATGCCGCATTGGAGCTGTATGCCGAGGCGTTTGCCGCGGCGGGCGCGTTGGAAAAGCTAGAAGCGTTTGCCTGCTTTCACGGCCCGGATTTCTACGGGCTGCCGCGCAATAGGGAGGTTGTCACGCTGCTCCATGAGGCCCAGGAAGTGCCTGACAGCTTTCAATTCGGCGACGAAGCGCTGGTCCCACTGCGGGCCGGCGGGCACATCGCTTGGCGTCTTCAGGCCAGCGACTGAAGCGTTTGCTCTCGTTCCGGAACATCGGCAGGTCGACCGTCCGGCCGGAGGCCGGTGCCGATCAGGCCGAGCAAGGATGAGAAAAGGGCCGGCGACGCCAATGGCGTTGGCGCGGCCCGCACCTCGTCCCTCCCTCACCAGCAGTTCCCGCTGCGGCGCCGCCGTTCCTTCCCCAGAACCACCGCCCTTGCAATCAGCGCAACTCAAGCGGCGCCGTTTGCCGATGAAAACGCGCGCGGCGCAAGGCGCCGCTGGCCTCGCGAAGGACACCGGCGCGAACGGGAGCATCATGGCCATGTTCCATCACCCCGGGATCACCCGCCGCTTTCATGCTTGAAGACCACAGCGGTTCGTTCATCGCGCCAGCCACCGACTTCGCCACCTCGATCCGTGAAGTGCGGCTGGCCGATAGGCGCTGCCCTATCCTCGTCATGAAGGAAAAGCTGTGGCCGGGTGTTGAAGCAGACCAGTCATGCTTCAGTTCATCGCCACATCAGCCCTTCAACACGCGACGAAACAGGGCGCGCGAAGCTGTTGCGCCTGGCGCAAGAGCGGTACGCAGAGGCGGATGTTGAACGAATGCTGGTGCCGGCTTCGATCGGCCGCGTGCAGCGGGTGCCGCTTCGCCGGCCGCCAAACCGGCCCAGGGCGCGCCATGTCAAGATGCGCGCCGATGGCTGCACCTGCGTTGGCCGGCACCTCTTGTCTCGGCGCGCAATCGCTCATCGCTCAGGAATCCGCCTCGGCTCGTCGCCAATCATCCTGTCCACCACAGCCAGAAAATGCCGCCCAGCAACGTCAAAAGCGTCACGGGTAACCCGACCCGGAAATAGTCCCAAAATCCGATGACGGACTCCTTGCGCGCTTGCTCGACAACGATAATATTGGCAACCGACCCGGTAATGGTGAGATTGCCCGCAAGCGTGCTCGCCATCGCGAGCAACAGCCATCCGGTGTCGGGGTGGGGAAACCCTGCAACAAAGGGCTTAATTAGCATCACCGCCGGAACGTTGCTGACAATGTTGGATAGCGCTGCGACGACTACCGTAAATATGGCCGGGTTGCGCAGGTTCCAACGATCGGCGCTATGAAGGAGCTGTTGAGTGATACCGGCCTTCTCGGCTCCGCCGACGATCAGGAACAATCCGACAAAGAAGATCAACAACCCCCAGTCGACTTCATCGTAGACGCTGCGCGGATCGCGGGTACGACTGACGAGCATGGCAGCTGCCCCCAGGGCGGCAACCAGAGCCGGTGTAACTCCCGCCAAAAAGCCGATAAGGACGGCCGCGACGACCAAGGCAGGTTTGACAAGCTGCGTAAGGTTCGGCGGGCGCGACGACCCCCATGGACCGCAAGAGGCCTCGACTCCTCCGCTCCGCGCAAAGGCAAGGTGAATGACGGCCCAGTCGATGAAGAGACCGGCTAGCGCTACGGGTCCCAGATGGTACATGAAGTTGACGTAGGGAATGCCCGACGACGACCCGATCAGGATGTTTTGGGGGTTGCCGGTGATTGTTGCGACACTTCCGATGTTGGACGCGGTCGCAACGGCCAGCAGATAAGGCAAAGACTTTACCTCCAGACGCCTTGTCGCGTTCAGGACAAGCGGTACCATCGCAAGGCAGACGATGTCGTTCACAAAGAAGGCGGACAGGATGCCGCTGGTGAAGATCACGGCCGGAAGCAAATGGTGAGGCTTCAGCCGGGTCACAATCACATGGCTTATCCAATCAAAAAACCCAGCCTGATG